>Ga0307374_10014972_pt1 | contig 10504 bp, 13 predicted proteins | sample OX3MG_FD_202532 | JGI IMG/M metagenome (GOLD analysis project Ga0307374, IMG submission 202532) | Soil microbial communities from Risofladan, Vaasa, Finland - OX-3 | ecosystem: Environmental > Terrestrial > Soil > Coastal area > Acid sulfate soil | place: Finland: Risofladan, Vaasa | collected...
GCAGAAATGACTACAAACGCTATGTCTCCCTCAATCATGAAATGCTTCCCCATTTTCGATTTTGAACTCTACTTTCTTTCTTGTTACATTTGGTGGGATGGCAAGTTTTTCTGGAGAATAAACGAGAGCCTTCTTTGAAGTCGAAACTAGGTTAAAGTCCTCGGTCATGCCCAAAGCATAGAAGGGGCATGCGTCCACACACAAGCCGCAGAACACGCATTTTGCGTAGTCAACTTGCGGGTACAGAGTTTTCTTGTTCTGTGGCTTAATTACAGAAGGAACCTTGACCATCTCAATAGCTTGCGAGATGTTTTCGCAAGCAATGGAACAAAGCTGGCAACCTGTGCACTTGTCCAACCAAAGTATGTGGCGTCCCTTGTAGCCCGCGTTGGCCACGCCGAGCTTCGGGTCATAAGTGTAGTACTTTGCCATTTGCGTTTGAACATCAGGGTACTGCATTGTCATTCTCCTACGAGGGAGTTGTCTTAACGCAGACCATAGCGCTTGGAACGAGCCTGTTACGATATTTGTCAAGACTAAAATCTCCTCTACAGAATTCCTGTAGCCTTGAGAACAACGGCGATAAAGATATTGGAGAAGGATAGTGCGACGAGCCAAAGCCAACCAAATCCGATTAGCTGATCAATTCTGATTCGACCAAAAGCTCCTCTCGGGATCAAGAACAGCGTTATCATGATTATTGTCTTGATCATGAACCAAAGAGCTCCTGGTATCGGGGCTGGGCCCTGCCAACCACCAAGGAAGAGTATTGTAAACAAAGCGGACAAACCGTAAAGTTTGATGTATGTCGCGAGGTTGATAACGCCGAAGTTCATGCTAGTATACTCTGTCAACCAGCCGGCGACAATTTCGCTGTCTGCTTCGGGCAGGTCGAATGGAATCCTTTCTAGTTCCGCCATCGACGTGATATAGAATACGACGGCTCCCAATATCATCGGAATAACAAACCAAATTCTTCCTTGAGCGATTACTATCTGTGAAAGGCTAAGTGTGCCTCCAGAGAGTATTATTATTCCGACGACCGAAAGGATGAAGGGAATTTCATATGAAATCATCTGATAGAGTGCTCTAATTCCTCCGATGAAAGAGAATTTGTTTGCGCTAGCCCAACCGGCCATGACTACGGTAAGTGGAAAGAAACTCAATATTGCAAGCGCAATTAGAAGCGAATATGGCGAAGAGGTGATGTATATGTTGGCTGAAATCGGTATGACGGCAAGCAGCGCTCCAGCGAGAGCCATCATTGCAAAGGGAACCGCAAGAAAGAATAGGGCATCTGCCTTTGCCGGTATCACTATTTCCTTGAACATGAGCTTGAAAAGATCAGCAAAAGACTGCAGCCATCCCTCTACTCTCCCAGCGTATTGAGGGCCAATTCGATATTGCATCTTTGCGAGGAGTTTTCGTTCGTACCAGATGACAAAGGAAGAGAGTATAGCGGCAAAAGTGATGCCGGGGAAGAAACTAGATTTGAATAGAATGGAGGTTGCTCCCAGTCCCATCTGGCTGATGAACGAGGTAGGATCGAACGGGTTCAATTCCGCCGGAGAGAACAAGTACAGAGCAGAAGACCAGTTGATGTGCTGACTGCAATTCAACATGCTAAAGTGGCAACTGAACTCAATGGGAAGTACGTAGACAAAGAAAAAGATCGGAATAATTATCATTGGGACAAGTATTACAACCCAGAAAACAATCTCGAGTATGCGCTTGACGAACTGCTCGAAGTTTGTTAAAGCCGCCATGTTGTCACCATCGAATCATCTGTCAGCTTCTACCGGCCAGTAATCCAAGCTCCAGTAAATCGCAGGCATGTCAGCTACGTGTGAACCGATTAGTAGACGTGAAAGCGCAATCAAGTTTCTAAAGGAAGGAACACTAATTTTCACTCGATATGGCCTTGTCGTTCCGTCAGAAATAATATGGAATGCGAGTGCACCGCGGGCGGCCTCAACTCGTGTGTACGCTTCGCCTGCCTGAGCCCTTTGTTGGGGAGAAAGTCTCACTCTCACTGGTCCTTGGGGCATTTTACCCAAGCACTGGCGCATGATGTTCATGCTCTGCCGCATTTCTGCCAAGTGGACCATACAACGCGCCCAAGTGTCGCATGAATTGTACGTAGGAACCTCGAAGTTTATGTCCTTGTAAAAGTTGTACGGCTCGTCAATCCTGGTGTCGGACTTTACACCTGAGGCTCTCAATGTCTGACCAACGACACCGAGTCTGATTGCCTCCGCTCTCGGAAGCACACCGACTCCCTGAGTCCTCTTAAGAACAAGAGGATTGTTGAAGAATATCTTCTCGTAATCCTTCAAACGGCTCTCGAAGTAATCGAAAACTTTGAGGGCCCTATCCTTGAAATTATCAGGCATGTCGTTTCGCACACCTCCTGGTATCGCGTAGGAGTACGTGATGCGCGCGCCCCCGATCATTTGACCCAAATCGATGAAAAGCTCTCTATCACCGAGAGGCCACATGAATACTGTGGAATGACCAAGGAAGATTCCCTGGATTCCCAACCAGTAAAGATGACTCAAAATCCTCTGGTTCTCTGACATTATCATCCTAAGATATTGAGCTCTGGGCGGTATCTGGATTCCCATAAGCTCCTCCGCCGCCATCGAGAACGGCATTATGATGTTTGTAACATCGGTGAGGGAGGATCGCTCTAGCAGTGGAATGCTTTGAAGGAACGTTCTGTACTCGGTCTGCTTCTCCGCCCCCCTGTGGACGTAACCCGGATCAGGTACACAATCAACAATCGTGTCGCCTTCGATAGTAACAGTGAATCGAAAGTGTCCGGCGCCCGGATGTTGGGGACCTATACTGAGGGTCAATTTGTCGTCTGAGATTTTCTCCGTAACGAATGCTGAACCAACGCTCATTGGCTCGCTAACCTTCCTCCAACCTTCCAGGTAATCTGTACGCTTTGAGCATCGGAGGAATGTCGTTCCAGTCCTCTGGTAGAAGTAAACGGCTAAGGTTCGGATGACCTTCGAAAACGCATCCGATCATTTCTGCAGTTTCGCGTTCGTGGTAATTCACGCTAGGATACACATCTATGATCGAAGGTAGTTTCGGATCGGCGGAAGGGATTCGGCATGCAACAGCCAAAATTATCCTTCTGAGACCGTCGCCTTCAATGGAGCCAAAATGATACGTTATCTCAAGTTGGTTGTCCTTTGGAAAGTCAGTTCCAGTCACGTTTGTGCAATGATCAAATTTCAGCTCGTCCCTGACAAACTTGGCCGTTTCGACCAAATTCTCTCGTAACACCATCATCTTGATTCTCTTCTTTCTTGCAAACGCTACTTTTGCCATGTCGCCTAGCTTCGCGAATGAATCAATGATTGCCTTTTCCTCGCTAGGTAGAGTAGGCTGGGCTGGAGTCGTTGACATTTCTCTGAATTCCTATCGGATGCTAGATTTTCTAATCTTGTCCTGCAAAAGAATAATCGCGTCTATCAACTCCTCGGGTCTTGGAGGACAACCCGGAACATACACGTCGACAGGCACCACCTGATCAACCCCTGGAAGCACGTTGTAGGAATCAAAGTAAACGCCCCCGGTAATTGCGCATGCACCCATCGCGATCACCCATTTTGGTTCTGGCATCTGATCGTAAATCCATCTTAGTCTGGGTGCCATCTTTCTTGTGACTGTCCCATGCACGACAACCAAATCACATTGCCTTAGCGATCCGAATGCCTCAAGCGTACCATATCGTTCTGCGTCGAATCTCGGTCCAGATAGGGCACCCCATTCAATACTGCAGCAAGCAGTTTCGAGGTGAACAGGCCAGAGAGAGTATTTTCTTCCCCAATTCGCGAGGTAGGTAACAGGATCGGTAATCACTTCTTGGATGATTTGCTTTGTTTTGCCAACGAGGATACTAAGTCCTGGGCCATCTCTCGCTGCCGCCGGACCTTTCTTGGCTTCCATCTGTTCTGCTACCACAGTTCCTTCTTCCCTGCAAGCCGAAGTGCAAAACCTAATGGTATAAAAATAACGAGTAGGAAAAGCCCGATGATCAACGCGGTACCGATAGAGGATGATGTAATTGGTGTAGTCGCCCAAGCAAACAAAAACATCGAAATTACGTCCATTACCACAAATATCAAGAGATAAGGATAGTACTGCATCATCAAATGAACCCTCGCTTCGCCAGTCGGAACCTGCCCAGCTTCAAACGTGGCTCGCTTCATCGGAGTCGGATTTCGAGGAGCAAATAACCACGGGATGAGAATGACTGGAACTGCAAAAACTATCCCGAATCCTGCAGTTAACAAGATGAGGACGAACGCGCCTGCCATCTTAAATTGAACTGCGATAGAATTTATTTAAATTTTGATTAAACTGGTAGCTTGTAAACTGATTCCATTCGTTAGTATTTGACTTCCAATAGCGTTTCGAAATTGGCGGATTCGTTTTATACGGAAAGAAATTTGTTGGGTAGCATTCGCATTCTAACTAATGTACCTCAGTTCTGCGATCTAAAATCTCAACGCACGTAACCAATCATTAGTTACGCTCCCGCCGATTGTCATCTAGATCTTTCTAGGCAGAGGTGCTCCCCAGCTGAACTGCAATGAGGAGGAAAAAAGCGGCGACCACGCAGCCCAAAAGTAACCATCTATTGCTTGTGCCAGCGAACGATGGTCTGTAATAGACGTAGAGCGCCATGGAAAAAATTACCAACTCTGATCCCAGCATTGCACCGAAGACTCTCTGCAGAGCAACCAAGTCAATGACCCAGAGATAAACTGCAATCGAGGCAGCCGCGATTGCCAGCAATGTTACAACTGTGTATCTTAACATCTCTTCATCGAGCTTCAAGATAATAACCTGTTCTGTGCCAAGCTCAAATTTCTCATCATTCTAGCCATTGCGTAGAAAGAAACGACCAGGACGGAGAAGTTTGCTAATACTACGAGTGTATTTATTTGACCGCTAGTGAGCAAGCTAACAACGTTTGCGAAGCTTACGGATCCCGCCACCAGTGGAATCAGGAATACCGCGGTGACTGACCGGTTTGTGAAAGGCAGCGCAATTGCACGAAGGTAAGATTTCTTTGGCGAAATCTCTTCTTTGCCATTTTTCCTTCTTGAGAGTCTAAACATGAATAGCGATACAGCTGCGATACCCACTGCGACTCCGCCGTTGACAAGGATTGCTTGGGAATCAGGAATGATCTGTCCCGGAGTGAGGTAACCCCACACTGTCAGGACGAGTAGCTCTGCAATGATTATCACCCCGATTGTTGTGTAAATCGGTCTCAACAAGGGATTTCGCTCCAAGCCCCTATCTATGAAGGGAAGCAAGCTTATCCCCAAAGCTGCGAGGGTCACAGCCCCTAAGGCCAAGTATATCCCCGAGCCTTCGAATGACTTGAACTTTAGTACCTGGTACATCCAGAGGAAATACCAGTCGGGTTGCGCCACTGTATTAGACGCTGCTTGAGGAGTAAACTCTGCGGGGAGGGAGATTGGAAACATTGCGGCTACAACAAATAGTACAGCGACGAATAACGCTCCTATCATTGCGAAGTAAAGATAAACTGTCGGAAACCAAGGAATGTCTTTCGATTTTTCTTTCGCCGCAACGCTAACGGGTTCTGCGGCGCCATGAGCTTCGAACATGTACAGTTTGAGTGCGAGAAGCGAGAGGAGAGCCGCTGGAAGCACTACAATGTGAAGGTCGAAGAACCGAGTAAGTTCACCGGCTCCGGTGCCGCTACCTGCAATCAGGAACGTTACGATCGGGCCGATCTGGGCGGGCAAGAAACTGAGCATTCCTATCGAGACATCAGTCGCAGACTTGGAGACGACTGTCCAGGGCAGCAGATAACCTGTGAGTCCGAATGCCATAACGATCAGCCCCATTAACATCCCTATCACCCACATCATCTCTCTGGGTCTTTTTTGAACACTGGCAAAATACCCGCGGAACAGGTGAAGGAATGCAAGCAGTATCATGGCGTATGCGCCATAAAGATGCACCGTCTCTAGTAGCCCTCCCAGTGGTACGTACTTTATGATGAAAAGCGTCGTCGAGTATGCTTGATCGGTCGTCGGCACGTAATAGATCAACATGAGAAGCCCAGTCAACACTTGCAGACCGAATGCGATTGCTGTTAGGGCGCCGAGCCAGTACAACGGATTCATGCTGTATTCTGGGACTGGTCGAAGGACGCTTATTTTGAGCCCGAAACGGTCCTTGAACCATTCAACGAATTTTCTTCCTTGGTTTTCGGTCATTGTGTTTCTCACTCGCTATGAAAAGACAGTCGCTTCAGTCACGATGTCTCCTCCGGTCAGGTCGTATTGAAGCAAAAGGGAAGGGTCGCTCGTTCCCGGTGGACCGTGTCCAAAGATTGTCGGTGCACTCATTCCTACAGCAGTTATGTCGCCTGTGGAGCTATCGTAATTCAAAATCACCTGAGGAACTGGTCTTGGCGATGGTCCGCCGATTACCTTCGCCCCGTTGACATAGTCGAAAATGCTACCATGACAGCAGCAGTAACCGACTGGCCCAGAAGCTTTGTATGAGTTGTTGCAAGGAGGTGAAGAACCGGTCGGCAGTACTGAGTAAAAACAACCAAGATGCTGACATATATCGCTGAATGCAACAATGTCAGAGTCAGGTCCGACACCGTTGACAGCTTTCTGCCCTACTTTGAGCAGGACGCAAGGCGTGTCAACAAGTGGGTAGTTAAACCGAAGGGGTGTGGCTGGGTCAATAGTGGATGTGTTCCCAATTTTTATCGATGGCCAAGATAAGGGCGTGTTTGATGTTGCACCTAAATTTGCTGGTGGGACGAACATCAGAATCTTGAACATGCTTGAAAACGAGCCAACCGTTGCCAATCCGCCCAATGTCAGGATAAGTTTCAAAAAGTTCCTCCTGCTGTGCACTTGATTGCGTTGGTCTTCTCCTCTTTTCTTCTCTGGATTAGCTCTTGAGCCCATATTGCTTCTCCTCACTCATCTGTTGCTATTTTTTCCGCTGGACTCGCGTATCTTGCCACCAGTATCAAGCTCGCGGCGAGGCAGAGAAGAACCAGTACGAAGCTTACCACCGCAGCTGTTGTAATATCGAAAGTTACTGTTATGGACGACGATGATGCAGTTGAGGAGGAGATTCGGGTCGTATTCCCACTCGTCGTGTCAGCAAAGGCAGCGTGTTGTGCTGCAGCGAAGAAAAGGACAGCCAACAATCCAAGAACAATGAGTAGAACCGCTGAGGCTTTCGCATTTGTACATATAAACAGCCCGGAATTCGATCGGCGTTGCAACGATGACCCGCTGTTGTGTACTATTGCACTTGTTAGCGGTTGGATAGACACCGTTCAAGTCACTCCTTTTCGTCGCAAGAAAAGCTACTTTGAAGAACGGCGTCTCCAAACTTGAACATTCAAATTGAATGGCGCTGCTGCTGCAAGAATTAGGAATGCGTATACCAAGACTGCCATTTCAGCCATTACAACCACATAAGATACTCCCGCACTGAATATCGTAACTACGCCAACCCCACCAGCTATGGATATCGCGGCCAAGCTGAGAAGTGAGAGACCCACTCTTTGTTGGACCAATTTTGATGTCGAAGAATCCGAGGACGATCCTTCAAGGACCGAGAGCACTAAGACGCCAAGAACTAATGATACCGTAAGAGCTGCGAGTGAGAAATGTGCCACAACCGCGAACTCATAGAGTGAAATCGTTCGCGTAGCCACTCCGGCTATTACTGTCAGCGATAGCGCCCCCAGCGCGAGGTAGGACATTGCAGATATCGGTGAAGTATCCTTTTCATCACGTCCGTTGGATCTGACTATTCTCGTCACTTTGGATAGTGAGTATCCTGTGACAGGGAACCCGATTCCCACGGTCAGGATCATGGACAGATTCGTTATGGTTTTCTGAAAAGCGTTTGAAGTGTCACCCAAGAATGCAAACCCTGTCACTCCTGCCAGCACCGTGAAAAAGAACAGTGTGAGATTCCATGACGAGATCTCTTTTTGGTGCCGCAATAAGGCAAGAAATCCTACTCCTGCAGTCAAGCTCGCGAAACTGCATGACAAAACACCGTGCGCAATTACTTCAGGTTGTGTGACCGATATATCGTTCACAGTAGTGGCGAGCCACACGCCCACAACATAGGTGAAAGCCAAGAAGAAAGCTTGAATGTACATCAGATACATTATCTGCTTTGTCTGCCGAAGGCGTAGCGGGGAGTTTGACTCCCCCAAAGGGTTTAGGACATTCATTTTGTGTTAGACGCGCTCCTATTTATGTTCGATTTGTTGCTTCAATGACCCTGATCGCCCGCATTACCTTCAAAGTTGAATAATACGACAGGAAGAGTGCAAGCATGAACAGTAGTGACATTATCCATCCTCCAGCAAGCGTGATCGCACCGGATTGTCTTCCGCCACCAGTTATCAGGAATACTATCCCACCTACAGTCGAAACAACAAGACAAACAACTGCTCCCAAGCTGAACTTCGCGACCTTTTTCATTCCATAAATGAATCCCACTAACATTACGATGAATGTGAAAGCGAAATTCAGAACGCTCACTACCATGTGGATTATGTTGGCGGGGTCGCTTATGGTAATCGTATTGACACCAGCAGTTATGAAAATATTAACATACATTCCAGTCACATATAGCAGGAGATAGAGAAGGAAATTGGCGTAGCAGAGTTTCAGTGTCAATCTGAGACCCGCGAGGCCGAGGTTGCCTAATTCCTCACCTTCCAGAAGCGGAACTTGCTTGGTTTCCAATTCCTATCGCTCCAGGGTAATCGGCGCTACTGGCTGGGTAACCGAGAATTTTAGGCGCACATCTTCTCTGACAATGAATATTCTGCTCAGAAATGTGAGGATCACTGCCACGAGAAACACAGAGGCCATAATAAATGTAGAAATGTTAGCATTTGAGCCATCACTTATTGCTGAAGTTGAGAAATACACGAATAGAGGACCAAAAACGAAGCCTATGCCTCTTGAAGTCATAGCAGCTGCGTGCAGCAGGATAACCTTCTTCAGACGGACGGTTCTCGCCAAAATAATTACTGGGATGCTCATACCTGTGCTCAAAACAGCAAAAAGTACGTGTGTGAAAAGAGACGGGACTGAGAAGATCTGCAAAAGGATCCCACCAAAGTTCGACTGCACGCTACTAGGAACCACGTAGTAGTAGTTCACTAACATTCCCGCAGCAATCGTCGCCCAGTAGAAAGCAAATTGGAGGTACAAGAAAAGAAAAATCCGATGCAGAGTCTTGGTAAACTTCTGACTCTCCGCAGTTCCTATCGATTGCATTTTAGACATGGTTAAAGCACAATCTAGCATTTGAGAGATAATATCGCATGAAGCGGGATCTTTGCAGTCCAGTACGCCAACTTGCCATTGTCTTCCTCACCAAGTTCGTGGAGAATATTCAGTTCATCTAGTGAAATCCAAAGTTGACTTAACATGCAATATTTCTCGTGATTTGAAAAAAAAGGCCTTTGCATAAATGCGTATGCACGCATTTGCACGCAGTTGCATGCATTTGCGTGCAACTAGGTTTTCAAGGATTTCTAATACACCGTCGCTAAAAACGAAATAAATCTGTTGTATCCGTCAGAGTAAGCGGCGACCGAGCGCGTTCGATTTGTTCGTCAGGTCCCTTGAGCCTTATGAGAATCATGAAATCCAATATTCATTGCTGGATACCCAGAGTTTTTGCCTTCCGTAAAGCCACTCTAGTGTCATCGATCCGGGGACCAAACATGGAAGCATTGTGCTACGACTTGATTACTCGCGCTTGCTTGCCACTATTCTGATTATTTGGAAAAATCTCAAATCAACAAGTAATGGAAAACGATCACAGTAGTCTACGCTCTTCTTCCTCTGCGACCGCCAGCACGTCTTGTTGTATCATGTGGAATCGGCGTTACGTCTTCGATTCTTCCCACCTTGAATCCGCTGCGAGCAATTGCTCTGATTGCAGCTTGAGCTCCAGGGCCTGGAGTTCTTGGACCAGTCCCACCGACGGCTCGCACTTTGATATGAACCGCGGTTATTCCCTTTGATTTTGCCACGTCTGCCGCAGCCGATGCGCTCTTCATAGCTGCGTAGGGGGATGACTCGAAACGGTCAGCTTTGACGTGCCTTCCACCGGAACTGAACGAGATCGTTTCCGCGCCGGTCAGATCAGTCATGTGCACTATCGTATTGTTGTAGCTACTGTAAATGTGGACGATTGCCCATCTTTCTTGTTGCTGTTGAGTTGCTTCCATGATTTATCACGAATTTAAGACACAGCTGGAGGTGCCTCTTCTGCTGGAGCTTCTGCCTGAATCTGCTCTGCCGCAGCTGGCGCTTGCGTTAGTTTAAAGAAGCTAGAACCATCGCTGAAACTCAGCGAACCTTCCTCTGAAGGCGACACGATATACGATGGTATCGTGATTCTCCTCTGATTTAGGGCAACATGCCCA
>Ga0307374_10014973_pt1 | contig 10503 bp, 9 predicted proteins | sample OX3MG_FD_202532 | JGI IMG/M metagenome (GOLD analysis project Ga0307374, IMG submission 202532) | Soil microbial communities from Risofladan, Vaasa, Finland - OX-3 | ecosystem: Environmental > Terrestrial > Soil > Coastal area > Acid sulfate soil | place: Finland: Risofladan, Vaasa | collected...
ACACCTACAACAGAGATCCGAAACCATTCGCCTGGCATAAGAGCGCTGACGAAATCCTCGCCAGCTTGGCCAGATTCTGTAATCGCATTTCAGACTCGGGACACTAGAGCCTCGCTGCCAGTTCGGCGCCTTCCAGCATGGCGCGCTTGGCGTCCAGCTCGCTCGCGAGCTTCGCGCCGCCGATCAGATGCGGGGTCCGGCCGGTCTTCTCGAGCGCTTGCGCCAGGTGGCGCCGCGGCTCCTGTCCCGCGCACACGATCACCGTGTCGGCCGGGACCACCTCTTCCCTGCCGTCCACGCCGACGTGCACGCCCCGGTCGTCGATGCGGCGGTAGGTGACCCCCTTCAGCATCCTGACCCCGTTGCGCGCCAGCTCGCTGCGGTGCACCCAGCCGGTGGTCTTGCCCAGGGTCTGGCCGAACGGGCTCGGCGAGCGCTTGAGCATCACGATGCTGTGCGCGGGGGTGTCGATCCCCGGTCCGCGCGGATCGAGACCCCCGGGCGCCCGGCCGTCCTCCACGATGCCCCAGTGACGCTCGAACGCCCCGGGCTCGAGCGTGGCGCGGCTCGAGCGCCCGAGCAGGTAGACGGCGACGTCGAAGCCGATGCCGCCCATGCCGATGATGGCGACCTTGCGGCCGACCGGCGCACGCCCCGCGAGCACCTCGGCGTAGCCCAGCACGCTCGCGTGGTCGATGCCGGGGATGTCGGGCAGGCGCGGGTCGACACCGGTGGCGATCACCACCTCGTCGAAGGCGCCGAGCTCGGCTTCACCCGGCGCGTGGCCGAGGACGAGATTCACTCCGAGGCGGCGCAGCCGCTCGGCGTAGTAGGCGACCGACTCTGCGAACTCCTGCTTGCCCGGCACGTGCTTGGCGAGATTGAACTGACCTCCCAGCTCGGAGCCCTTCTCGTAGAGCGTCACCGCGTGGCCGCGCTCGGCGGCGATCGCGGCGCAGGACAATCCCGCCGGCCCGCCACCGACCACCGCGATGGTTTTGATCCTGCGCGCCGGCGCGTAGACCAGCTCGGTCTCGCGGCCGGCGCGCGGATTGACCAGGCAGGAGGCGAAACCGCCCTCGAAGATGTGATCCAGGCAGGCCTGGTTGCAGGCGATGCACACATTGATCGCGGCGCGGTCGCCGGCCTTCGCCTTGTTCGCGAATTCCGGGTCGGCGAGCAGCGCGCGCGCGAGCGAGACCATGTCGGCGTCGCCGCGCGCGAGGATGTCCTCGCCGACTTCCGGCGCGTTGATGCGGTTCGACGCGATCACCGGGATCCCCACCGCTTGCTTCAGGCGGCGGGTCGCCCAGGCGAAGGCGCCGCGCGGCACGGCCTGCGCGATGGTCGGGATGCGCGCCTCGTGCCACCCGATGCCGGTGTTGAGCAGCGTCGCGCCGGCCGCCTCCACCGCGCGCGCCACCGCGAGGATTTCGTCGCCCGTCAGGCCGCCTTCGACCAGGTCGAGAGCCGAGATGCGGTAGATGACGAAGAAGTCGTAGCCGACCGCCGCGCGCGTGCGGCGCACGGCTTCGACCGCGAAGCGCATGCGGTTCGCGAGGCTCCCGCCCCAGTCGTCGTCGCGCTGGTTGGTGCGCGGCGCGAGGAACTGCGTGATCAGGTAGCCTTCCGAGCCCATGATCTCGACGCCGTCGTAGCCGGCGTCGCGCGCGAGCGCCGCGCTCGCCGCGAACGCATCGAGCGTGCGCTCGATCTCGGCGGGCGCCAGCGCGCGCGGCGTGATCGCGTTGATCGGCGACTTGAGCGCCGAGGGGGCCACGATCTTGGCGTGCTTGCCGTAGCGCCCGGCATGCAGCACCTGCAGGCAGATGCGCCCGCCGGCGTCGTGCACCGCGCGCGGGATGGCGCGGTGGCGCTCGCGGTCGGCGGCGCTCGCCATCATTGCCGGATGCGGGCCGAGGTTGCCGGCCTCGTCGGGCGAGAATCCGCCGGTGACCATGAGCGCCGCCCCGCCGCGCGCGCGCTCGGCGTAGAACGCCGCCAGGCGCTCGATGCCGTCCGGGCGCTCCTCGAGGCCGGTGTGCATCGAGCCCATCATGATCCGGTTGGGCAGCGCGACGTGCCCGAGGTCGAGCGGGCGGAGCAGGTACGGGTAGGCGGGCATGGGGCGGGAGGCAAGCGGGAACGGGCCCTATTTTAGCCGCGCGACGCGAGCATGGGCCCGGCGAGGATCGAAAGGGCGCCCCCGAAGCATGCCGGCGGGCCACAGTGGCCATTTCCGGACCTCGCGCCGCGATGTCCGAAAACGGCCAGCACGGCCCCGCGGCGCGGGCCATACTGCGTGCCATGACGCTCGACCCGCAGACCTGCTACCGCGCGCTGCGCGCGCGCGACGCGCGCTTCGACGGGCGCTTCTTCGTCGCGGTGTCCTCGACGCGCATCTATTGCCGGCCGGTATGCACGGTCAAGCCGCCGCGGCGCGAGAACTGCAGCTTCTACCCGAGCGCGGCGGCGGCGGAATCGGCCGGCTACCGGCCGTGCCTGCGCTGCCGGCCCGAGCTCGCGCCCGGCAACGCGAGCGTCGATGCCACCACGCGCCTGGCGCAGGCGGCGGCGAGCCTGCTCGAGGACCGTGCCCTCGACGAGGGCGGGCTGGAGGCGGTCGCCGCGCGCCTCGGCATCACCGACCGCCACCTGCGCCGCGCCTTCGGCGCCGAGTTCGGGGTCGCGCCGGTCGAGTTCGCGCAGACGCAGCGGCTGCTGCTCGCCAAGCGCCTGCTCACCGACACCGCGTTGCCGGTGACCGAGATCGCTTTCGCGAGCGGCTTCGGCAGCGTGCGCCGCTTCAACGCGCTGTTCCGGCAGCGCTACCGCCTGCAGCCGAGCCGGCTGCGCAAGCGCGCCGCCGCGAGCGCGGCGCCCGACGCGCTCGTCTTCGAGCTGAGCTTCCGGCCGCCGTACGACTGGCCGGCGCTGGCGGCCTTTCTCGGCGCGCGCGCGATCGCCGGCGTCGAGGCGACAGACGCGCGCGCTTACCGCCGCACCGTGCGCATCGTGCACGGCGGCAGGGAGCAACGCGGCTGGATCGAGGTCGCGCTTGCGCCGAAGAAGGCCGCCCTGCGGGTGGCGGTCTCGGCCTCGCTCGCGCGCGCGCTGCCGCCGGTGCTGTCGCGCGTGAAGGCCCTCATGGACCTCGCTTGCAGTCCGACGGAGGTGGGGCAGGCGCTCGGCGCGCTCGCCAGGCGCCACCCGGGACTGCGCGTGCCGGGCGCCTTCGACGGCTTCGAGGTGGCGGTACGCGCAATCCTCGGGCAGCAGATCACGGTGGCCGCGGCGCGCACGCTGGCGGGACGCTTCGCGGCGGCGTTCGGTGACCCGCTCGAGGCGCCGTTCGGCTCGCTGACGACGCTGTTCCCGGCTGCCGGCCGAATCGCGCAGCTGCCGCACGGGAGAATCGCCAGGCTCGGCGTTCCCGCGGCGCGCGCGCGCACGCTCGTGGCGCTCGCGCGCGCACTCGCCGAGGGGGCGCTCGAGCTGGCGCCGAATGCCGACGTCGAGTCGACGCTCGCGAAGCTGCGCGCGATTCCTGGCGTGGGCGAATGGACCGCGCAGTACATCGCCATGCGCGCTCTCGCCTGGCCGGACGCGTTCCCGCACACCGACTACGGCGTCATGAAGGCGATGAAGCTCGACGACCCGAAGCGCGTTCTCGCCGCGGCCGAGCGCTGGCGGCCGTGGCGCGCCTACGCGGTGATGCACCTGTGGCAATCGCTCGCTCGAGGAGGCAGGAAATGAAGCGCTACGACCATTACGACGGACCGCACGGCCGCATGCTCCTCGTGGCCGAGGGCGAAGCCTTGTGCGGCGTGTACTTCACGGGGCAGAAGCATTATTGCGCGCCCGCGCGCGACTGGCGGCGCGACCCGGGCGCCGCGCCCTTGCGGCAGGCGAAGCGCGAGCTGCAGGAGTACTTCGCCGGCCGGCGCACGGCGTTCGGCGTGCCGCTCGCCGCGGACGGCACGCTCTTTCAGCGCGCGGTATGGAAGGCGATCGCGGGCGTGCCGTTCGGCGCGACGATCAGCTACGCGGAGCTCGCGCGGCGCGCGGGCCGGCCGGGCAGCGCACGCGCCGCGGGTGCTGCGACCGGCCGCAATCCGATCGGGGTGATCGTGCCGTGCCACCGCATCGTGGGCGCGGATGGCAGCCTCACCGGCTACGCGGGCGGCCTCGCCAAAAAGCGCGCGCTGCTCGCTCTCGAGGCCGCCTCAGCCCGCCATCGTCAGGCCGCCTGAGACGCTGATGACTTGTCCAGTGATGTAGGCCGCCTCGTCCGAGGCGAGGAAGCGCACCGGGCGCGTCGCGGCCTATCGCGCCCGCTTGTCGATGACGCGCTTCGCCTTGCCGATCGAGCGCTCGATCGCGGAGAGGGGCACGATGCGCACGTCGGCGGTCACCCCGATGAAGGACTTGACGTTGTGCTGCAGCGTGGCCGCGGCCTCGTCTTTCTTCCCCTGCGGCCAGGCGTCGGCCTCGGGGCGCATCTCGACCAGCACGCTGAGGTGATCGAGCGGCCCCGCCTTGGTCAGCTCGAGCACGTAATGCGGCGAGAGCTCGGGCTGCTTGAGGATCATCTCCTCGATCTGCGTCGGGAACACGTTCACGCCGCGGATGATCAGCATGTCGTCGGAGCGCCCGGTGATCTTTTCCATGCGCCGCATGCTGCGCGCGGTGCCGGGCAGCAGGCGCGTGAGGTCGCGCGTGCGGTAGCGGATCACTGGCAGCGCCTCCTTGGTGAGCGAGGTGAACACCAGCTCGCCCTTGTCGCCCTCGGGCAGCACCTTGCCGCTCTCCGGGTCGATGACCTCGGGATAGAAGTGGTCTTCCCAGATGGTCAGCCCGTCCTTGGTCTCGACGCATTCCTGCGCGACGCCCGGGCCGATCACCTCGGACAGCCCGTAGATGTCGATCGCCTGCAGCTCGAGGCGCTGCTCGATCGACTTGCGCATCTCGTTGGTCCAGGGCTCGGCGCCGAAGATGCCGATGCGCAGCGAGCACTTGCGCGGGTCCATACCCTGGCGCTCCATCTCGTCGGCGATGGCCAGCATGTAGGAGGGCGTGACCATGATGACTTCGGGCTGGAAGTCCTGGATGAGCTGCACCTGGCGCTCGGTCATGCCGCCGCCGATCGGAATCACCGCTAGCCCCAGGCGCTCGGCGCCGTAGTGCGCGCCCAGCCCGCCGGTGAACAGCCCGTAGCCGTAGGCCACGTGCACCTTGTCGCCGGGGCGCGCGCCGGCGGCGCGGATCGAGCGCGCCATGACCTGGGTCCAGGTGTCGATGTCCTTCGCCGTGTAGCCGACCACGGTCGGCTTGCCGGTGGTGCCGCTCGATGCGTGGATGCGCACGATGCGGTCCATCGGCACCGCGAACATTCCGAAGGGGTAGGTCTCGCGCAGGTCGGCCTTGGTGGTGAAGGGGAACTTGGCCAGGTCCGCGAGCGTGCGGCAGTCCCCGGGCGTCACGCCGGCGTCGTCTAATTTCTTGCGGTAGTGCGGGACGTGGTCGTAGGCGTGCTGCAGCGACCACTGCAGGCGCTGAAGCTGCAGCTTGCGCAGGTCGGCGAGCGGTGCCTTCTCGATAGGGTCCAGGGAAAATCCCGGTGCGGCTGGCATAGCACTCATCGCATTGCTCCTTATTCCTCGATCAGCTTGCCCTTGATGGACGCGGACTTGCCGCGAAACAGGGCGATTAGCTCGCATTGCTGATTGGTGACCTTCATGTCGTACACGCCGGAACGCCCGGCGCGCGCCTGTTCCACGCCCTCGGCGGTGAGCAGATCGCCGAGATGCGCTGGCGCCAGGAACTCGATCGAGCACCCGGCCGCCACCGTGCGATGGTTGTGGCTGTTGCAGGCGTAGGCGAAGGTCGAGTCGGCGAGGGTGAAGATCATGCCGCCGTGGCACAGGTCGTGGCCGTTGACCATATACGGTGTCACGCGCATCGACAGTCGCGCGTAGCCGGGCCGCACTTCCTCGATCTTCATTCCGAGCCATTGCGAGGCGCGGTCCTCGCGCCACATGGCGTCGGCGCAGACCTCGGCGAGCCGCTGCGCGTCGCTCATCGCCCGGTGAATTCCGGCTTGCGCTTGGCGAGGAACGCGGCGACGCCCTCGCGGTAGTCGCCCGAGAATCCGGCCTCGCGCTGCAGGTCGCGCTCGAGCTCGAGTTGCGCGTCGAGCGTGTTGTCAGTCGAGGCCTCGAGCGCGCGCTTGATCAGACCGTAGCCCCGGGTGGGCCCGCGGGCGAGCATCTGCGCGAGCTTCGCCGCCTCCTCCGGCAGCTTGTCGTCGTCCACGCACTTCCAGATCATGCCCCAGCGCTCGGCGTCCTCGGCGGCGAGCTTGTCTCCGAGCAGCGCGAGGCCCATGGCACGCGCCCGGCCCACCAGTCGCGGCAGGAAATAGGTGCCGCCCGAATCCGGCACCAGCCCGATCCTGGCGAACGCCTGGATGAAGGACGCCGAGCGCGCCGCGAGCACCAGGTCGCAGGCGAGCGCGATGCTTGCCCCGGCGCCGGCGGCCACGCCGTTGACCGCGCACACGATCGGCTTGGGCAGCGCGCGCATGCGGCGCACCAGCGGGTTGTAATAGACGCTAATGGTGACCGCCAGGTCGATCGGCGCGTCGCCGCCCTTCACCTCGCGCTCGGAGAGGTCCTGCCCGGCGCAGAAGCCGCGCCCGGCGCCGGTGAGCAGCACGCAGCGGATCGCGGGATCCGAGTCGGCCTGCGCGAGCGCCGCCCGCAGCAGCCCGTGCATCTCGGGATTGAATGCGTTGAGCTTGTCCGGGCGGTTCAGCGTGATGCGCTGCACCCCGGCTTCGACGGATACCAGGATCGACGTGGACATGGCTGCGCTCGCGCCGGGCCCGCTCGGGGCTGCTGTGCGCGGATTCGAACGGGAGGATAAAAGGATACACCATAGGGGCTAGAATCGAGCCCTGCGAAGCTCCATGGTCAAGGTCTACGCCATCGACGGCATTACGCCGGTCGTGCATCCCAGCGCCTACGTGCACCCGAGCGCGGTGCTGATCGGCGACGTGATCATCGGGCCGCGCGTGTACATCGGACCCTGCGCCTGCCTGCGCGGCGACTTCGGCCGCATCGTGGTCGAGGAGGGCGCCAACATCCAGGACACCTGCGTGCTGCACGGCTTCCCCGACCGCGACATGCGGGTCGCGGCCGGCGGCCACATCGGCCACGGCGCGGTGCTGCACGGCTGCGTGATCGAGCGCGACGCGCTGGTCGGGATCAACGCGGTGGTCAACGACAACGCGGTGGTGGGCGAGGCGTCGATCGTGGCCGTGATGGCGTTCGTCAAGGCCGGCTTCGTGGTGCCGCCCAGGAGCCTCGCGATGGGCGTGCCGGCCAAGGTGATGCGCCCGCTCTCGGAGGACGAGATGGCCTGGAAGCGCGAGGCGACCCGCCAGTACCAGGCGCTCGCGCTGCGCAGCCTCGGCAGCATGAAAGCGGTCGCCGCGCTGAAGGCGCCCGAGGCGCGGCGCCGGCGCCACGCGGCCGACAAGGACGTCGTGCCGCTGTCGGAGATGAAGCGGCGCAGCGCCAAGAAATCATGAGCGACACGCCGACTGTCCTCGACGACTCCCTGATGAACCCGCCGGAAGGACCATGAGCTACGAATTCATCACCACCGAAGTGCAGGGGCGCGTCGCGCTCGTCACCCTCAACCGACCCAAGCAGATGAACGCGCTCAACCCGAAGCTCATGCAGGAGCTCGGCCAGGCGCTGTACGGCTTCGACGCCGACGACGGCATCGGCTGCATGGTGATCACCGGCAGCGAGAAGGCGTTCGCGGCCGGCGCCGACATCGTGGCGATGAAGGACTGGGACTTCATCGACGTGTACAAGGCGAACTACATCACGCGCGACTGGGAGCACATCCGCAACGTGCGCAAGCCGGTGATCGCGGCGGTGGCCGGCTTCGCGCTCGGCGGCGGCAACGAGCTGGCGATGATGTGCGACATCGTGATTGCCGCCGAGAACGCGAAATTCGGCCAGCCCGAGGTCAACCTCGGCATCCTGCCCGGTGCCGGCGGCACCCAGCGCCTGCCGCGCGCCCTCGGCAAGGCGAAGGCGATGGACCTGTGCCTCAGCGCGCGCATGATGGACGCGGCCGAGGCCGAGCGCGCCGGGCTGGTGTCGCGCGTGGTGCCGCTCGACAAGCTCATGGCGGAGGCGCTGGCGGTGGCCGGGAAGATCGCTGCGTATTCGCTGCCCGTGGTGATGATGATCAAGGAGTCGGTCAACGCGGCCTACGAGAGCACGCTTGCCGAGGGCGTGCACTTCGAGCGCCGCCTGTTCCATGCGGCGTTCGCCCTGGCCGACCAGAAGGAAGGCATGGCAGCCTTCGTCGCCAAGCGCAAGCCCGACTTCAAGCACCGCTGAGCGGCTGGCGCGGCGCCGGCGGTCGAGGAGGGGGAGATGTCCGCCAGGCGTATCGGGCTGCTGCTCCTCGCGGCCCAGATCCTGTCGATGCTCGGCTTCGCCAGCTATCCCGCGTTGCTGCCCCAGTTGCGCGACCGCTGGGCGCTGTCGAACTCGGAAGCCGGCCTGATCGGCTCGAGCTTCTTCGTCGGCTACGTCGCCACCGTTTCCTACTGGACTGCGCTCACCGACCGACTGGACGGCAGGAAGATCTATCTTGCCGGCGGGCTGATCGCGGGCGCCGCGCTGCTCGGCTTCGCGCTGCTTGCGCGCGGGCTGTGGAGCGCGATGCTGTGCCAGGCGCTGCTCGGGGTCGGCGTGGCGGCCACCTACATGCCGGGGCTGAGGCTGCTCTCGGACCGCATCGGCGGGGTGGCGCAGAGCCGCTACATCGCCTTCTACACCTCGTTCTTCGGCGTCGGCACCGCGCTTTCGCTGCTGCTCGCCGGTGGCGTCGCCCCGGCCTACGGCTGGCGCGCGGCATTCGCGCTTTCGGCAGCCGGGCCGTTCGCCGCCGCGCTGCTGGTGCGCAGTGGCCTAGACAAGCGCGTGCGCGCGGTGCCGGCTGCGGGCGCGTTCTCGCTCGCCAGCCTGTTCCCGCTGGGCGCCTGGCGCAGGGTGCTCGCGCAGCGCGCCGCGGCCGGCTACATCGCCGGCTATGCGGCGCACTGCCTCGAGCTGTTCGGGGCGCGCGGCTGGATCGTGGCGTTCCTCAGCTTCGCCGCGGCATCGCACCCCGCGGGAGGGGGTTTCCCCTGGGCTCCGGCCGCGATCGCCGCGTTCGTCAATCTGTGCGCGGTGCCGGCGTCGATCCTCGGCAACGAGGTGGCGCTGCGCATCGGCCGCCGGCCGTGGATCCTGATCGCGATGCTCGCCTCGGGGTCTTCGGGCATCCTGCTCGGTGCGTCGGTGTCCTGGTACTGGATGCTCGTGATCCTTCTGGTCGTCGGGTACTCCATGCTCGTGATGGCGGAATCGGCCACGCTCACCGCCGGACTGGTGGCGGCGGCGCCCGACGATCTGCGCGGCGCGGCGATGGGCCTGTATTCGCTGGCGGGCTTCGGCGGCGGCATGCTCGGGCCGCTGGCGTTCGGGGCGGCGCTCGACCTGGCCGGCGGCGAGCATGCCCCCGGCGCGTGGGCCTGGGGCTATGCCGCGATCGGCTCGGGTTGCCTCGCGGCGCCGCTCGTGGCGCGGCTGTTCGGCCGCCGACCCGCGGCGTAAACTGCGCGGGCACGAGGAGGGCGGCTCGAGGCGTGCCTCGCCGAGCGGGGCGCGGCATGGCTGCCCACAAGACCAAGGGGGAGCGCAGGCATGGACCGCATCTGGCTCAAGAGCTATCCGCCCGGCGTCGCCGCCGACGTCGGCTACGACGAATTCCGCTCGGTCGGCGATCTGTTCGAGAAGTGCGCCGCGCAGTTCCGCCAGCGGCCGGCGTTCGTGTGCATGGGAAAATCGATCAGCTTCGGCGATCTCGACCGGCTGTCGCGCGAATTCGGCGCCTGGCTCCAGGCGCAGGGCCTCGCCAAGGGCGCGCGCGTGGCGATCATGCTGCCGAACGTGCTGCAGTACCCGGTGGCGCTGTACGGCACCCTGCGCGCGGGCTGCACGGTGGTGAACGTCAACCCCCTGTATACCGCGCGCGAGCTCGAGTATCAGCTCAAGGACTCGGGCGCCGAAGTGATCGTGATCCTGGAGAATTTCGCCCACACGCTCGAGGCCGTGCTCCCGCGCACGCCGGTCAAGCACGTGGTGCTGGCGGCGCTCGGCGATCTGCTGGGATTCAAGGGCGCGCTCGTGAATCTCGTGGTGCGCAAGGTGAAGAAGATGGTGGCCGCGTTCGCGCTGCCGCAGGCGCGGCGCTTCAACGCGGTGCTGGCCGAGGGCGCGGGCAAGCCGCTCAAGGCCCTCGACGTCGGGCATGAGGACATCGCGTTCCTGCAGTACACCGGTGGCACCACCGGGGTGTCGAAGGGCGCGATGCTGCTTCACCGCAACATCCTCGCCAACATCGAGCAGGTCGCGGGCTGGCTGATGCTCG
>Ga0307374_10014975_pt1 | contig 10503 bp, 9 predicted proteins | sample OX3MG_FD_202532 | JGI IMG/M metagenome (GOLD analysis project Ga0307374, IMG submission 202532) | Soil microbial communities from Risofladan, Vaasa, Finland - OX-3 | ecosystem: Environmental > Terrestrial > Soil > Coastal area > Acid sulfate soil | place: Finland: Risofladan, Vaasa | collected...
ACGGCGTGCGCGCGATCGTCGCCAGCTCGGCATCCAGCGCGGCCAGACGCAGCAGGTTGTCGCTCAGCCGCGACAGCCGCGTGCTCTCCGTCTCGATGATCGTGAGGTAGTGCTGGCGCTCGGCCGGACCGAGCGCGTCGTCGCGCAGCGCCTGGGCAAAGCCCCGGATCGAGGTCAGTGGCGATTGGATCTCGTGCGAGACGTTGGAGACGAACTCGCGCCGCATCTGCTCGACCCGCTCCAGCTCGCTCGCCAGCGCGTTCACGCTGACGATCAGATCTCCCACCCGCTCGTGCCCGGGCAACGTCTCGCTCAGCCGCACCGTGAAGTCGCCGGCCGCGATCCGCTCCAGCGCCTCGACGATGGGGCGGAAGACCGGCGGCGTGCCGCGGTGCGACCGCGCGGCCGACTGCGAGATGATCGCGATGATGAGCATGCCGATTGTGAGGCCCAGGAAGGTGCTGAGTGCCTGGCTGAGCCAGTCCGGGGGATGCCGGCCCAGGGCGGCGAGTATCCGGCCGGTCAGGACGGTCGTGCCGGCGACCACCAGCGTAAAGTAGAGCAGCCCGACCGCCATCCCCGCCACGATCCGCAGCCACAGCCGCTCCTTCACGGGACGGGCTCGATCCGGTAGCCGAGCCCGCGGATCGTCCGGATGCGAAAGCCGTGCTGCTCCTCGGGGAAGCGCTCGCGCAGCCGGCTGACGTGCACGTCCAGCGTCCGCTCGTTCCCCTGGTAGTCGCTGCCCCAGATGTCCTCGATCAGCTGGTCCCGCGCGTAGGTCCGCCCGGGCGAGCCGGCCAGCTTGAAGAGCAGCTCGAACTCCTTGCGCGGCAGCGTCACCGCCTCGCCGCCGACCGTCACCTCGAACGTCCGGCGGTCCATCCAGAGTGTTCCCAGGCTCACCGTCTGCGAGGTCGCGATCCGGTAGCGCCGCAGCAGCGCCTGCGCCCGCGCCACCAGCTCCAGCGGCTCGAACGGCTTGACCAGGTAGTCGTCGCTCCCCAGCTCGAACCCGCGCAGCCGGTCGGCCGGCTCGCCCCTGGCGGTGAGCATCAGGACCGGGTAGTCGTACCGCTCCCGCAGCCGGCGGCAGAGCTCCCAGCCGTCGAGCTCGGGCATCATCACGTCGACGATCACCAGGTCGACCCGCTCCGCTTCGAGCGCCGCCAGCGCCTCGACGCCGTTGGCGGCCTCGTCGACCTCGAAGCCCGCGTGCCGCAGGAACGCGCGCACCAGCTCGCGAATGTGCGGGTCATCGTCGACGACCAGCACCCGGCTCACGCGTCACCCACCGCTCGCTGCTCGGGAGCGGCCCACCGCGCCTCCGCCGGCTCATCGGCCGCGCGATCCCACGCCTCGTGGTCGCGGGTCACGCTTCGTGTGTCCTCCCGCGGCTGGCGCGACTGCATGGTGTGCAGCCGGGCATACAGCCCGCCCTGCGTCAGCAGCGCGTCGTGGCTGCCGAGCTCGACCAGGCGGCCGCCGTCCAGCACGGCGATCCGGTCGGCCACGTTCACCGTGCTGAGCCGGTGCGCAATGATGATCGTCGTCCGGTTGGCCATCAGCCGCTCGAGCGCCTCCTGCACCAATTGCTCCGCTTCGCTGTCCAGCGCGTTCGTCGCCTCGTCCAGGATCAGGATCCGCGGGTCCTTCAGGATGGCTCGCGCGATCGCGATCCGCTGGCGCTGCCCGCCGCTGAGCTTCACCCCGCGCTCGCCGACCACCGTCTCGTACCCCAGCGGAAACCCCATGATGAACGCGTGCGCGTTCGCGGCCCGGGCGGCGGCCACCAGCTCGGCGTCGGTCGCGTCGAGCTTGCCGTAGCGGATGTTCTCCCGGATCGTGCCGCCGAACAGCAGCGTCTCCTGCGGCACGATGCCGATCTGCTCCCGCAGGCTCTGCTGCGTCACCGACCGCACGTCCCGGCCGTCGATGCGGATCGATCCCGCGACCGGGTCGTAGAAGCGCGGGATCAGGTTGACCAGCGTCGTCTTCCCGGCACCGCTCGGTCCCACCAGCGCCAGCACCTCGTGCGGGCGCACCTCGAGCGAGACGTGCTCGAGCACGGGGGTGTCCGGCTGGTAGCGGAACGTCACGTCCTCGAAGCTCAGGCGCCCGTCGATGGGCGGCAGCGGGACCGCGCCCGGCGCGTCCGCGATGCTCGGCCGGCGATCCAGCAGCTCGAAGACGCGCTCCACCCCGCCGATCGCGGCGCGCAGCTGGCCGTAGAGGTTCGCCAGGCCGCCCAGGCTCCCGGCGATGGCCACCCCGTACATGAGGAAGCCGGTCATCAGCGCCAGGTTCAGGCGACCCGCCACGACCTCTCGCCCGCCGTACCACAGGATCGCCACGATCGCGCTGAATCCGAGGAACATCATCAGCGCCATGGAGAGCGATTGCAGCACGGCCATGCGCAGCGACGCCCGGTACGTGCGCTCGGCCGCCCCCTGGTAGCGCTCCGTCTCATAGGCTTCCCGGCCGAAGCTCTTCACGACCCGGATCCCCTGGAGCCCCTCCTCGGCCACCACCGTCGCGCCCGCCAGATCGTCCTGGACCTGCCGGCTGACCCGCTGCACGCGCCCACCGAAGACGCCGGCCACCACGATCAGAACCGGCACCAGCGCCAGAATGAAGAGCGTCAGCCCGGCATCCAGCCGCAGCACGATCACCACCGCGCCCACCAGGGTCAGCAGCTGGCTCAGCAGCTGGGTCAGGTTGCTCGTCAGCAGCGCGCGCAGCAGCGTCACGTCGCTGGTCAGCCGCGACACCACGTCGCCGACGCGCCGCTCATCGTAGAAGTCGAGCGACAGCCGCTGCAGCTGCCGGTAGAGCGACGTGCGCAGGTCGTAGACGATGCGCTCGCCGGTGGAGGCGAGCAGGTACGACTGCACGGCGCTGAAACCGGCCTGCAGCAGGAAGACCCCGACCAGGAGCAGCGCCAGCGCGTTGAGCGAGCCGAGGTCGTGGGTTCTCGTCACCGTCTCGAGCAGCCGCACGATCACCAGGGGGAACACCAGCCCCGACCCGGTCGACAGCAGCAGCGCCAGCGCGGCGACCAGCATGCGGCCCCAGTAGGGCCGGAGGTAGCCCGCCAGGCGCCGCCAGTCCACGCCGCGAACGCGCTGGGCCAGCGGGGCGCCGGTCACGTCCACGGTTCGCGCTCGGCGAGCCGTCGATGTGGAGCGGTGCAGCATCGTTCGTCGTCACCCTTCCGTTGGCTGGGTCGCGCGCGTGACCGCGATCCGGCGCCGGTTTGGTCGCCGTCACCATCCGTAACGGGTGGACGTAAACTCAATGTGAACACGCGCCGGGCTGCCTCGGACCGCCTGACCCCGGCCGGTGCAACGCGGGCCCGAAGGCGCCCGGCTGCTCCGGCGCGAACCTATGCCTCCGCCGGCCGCCGCCGCTCCAGCGCGTCGGCGGAGTCCACCGCGCGACCGGGCTCGAACATCCCGCGCAGGCTCCGGATGGCGTCCTCGCGGGTCGCCTCGCCGGTGTGCTCGACGTCGAGCGCTCGCTCGGCCAGCTCCAGCAGGTCGCCGCACAGCCACTCGTAGCGGTAGTAGGTCAGGAGGTCCCAGTCGATCGCGGTCGTGCCGTAACCCCGGAAGAAGAGCGCCTCCTCGCGCGGCCCGATCGGCGGCCCCGCCACGATGCTCTCGACGACGAAGTGGAGATCGCGCTCTCTGGGTGCCAGCAGCGGCGCGTCCCAATCGACCAGGAACAGCCGCCCGACCCGGTCGAGCAGGAGATTGGCGCGGTGCGGGTCGGTGTGGCACAGGACGAAGTCAAAGGCACGGCCCCGCAGCCGTCGGCCGAGCGCGTCGGTCCGCTCCAGAATCTGCTTGATCCGCGCGTCTCGCTCCCGCCAGACCGCCGCGAGTGCTCGACACTGCTGGTCCCGACCGGCGCTCGCGTCGATTCGCGTCTGGACGCGCCGGACTCCGGCCGCCCAGGCCGAGACGAACGTCTCGCGGGACACCAGGCGCAGGACGGCCTCGGGGAGTCGCGCGGCGTGGACCGCCTGCAGGATCCGCCCGAACTCCGCCCACTGTGGATCGGTCAGGACGAGCCCCTTGGCGTTCTGTCCCCGGATAAAGGGGTAGAGGATCAGCGCGTAGTCCTCCACCACGGCCCAGGGGTGCGCCGACGAGACGGGCGGAATCGGCGCGATCACCCGCGCCACGCCGGCCTGCTGGAGCGCGCGCGGTACCGCGAGGCCGGCCGCGTCGACCGCGCCCTGGCGGACCTTGACGAACCAGGTCTCGCCGTCGCGCGCGTCGGCCTGGTAGGACCACGCCAGCCGGTCGGACCCCACCGGCAGGAACTCGAGCCTGACGACGTCCAGGCCGTAGCCGTCGCGCAGTCCGGCGACGATCCGATCGTCCGGGAGGTCGGGCTTCTCCAGCACGGGTGCTGCCCTCCATGAGCGACGGCCCGGCGTGATCCGGCGGCTCCCCAAGGGGCACCTCCGGTGCCGGTCAGGCGACGGTCCGCGGCAGCGACGCGCGCAGGAAGTCGAGCCAGTTCGTGCCGAGCACCGCCGCGCGGAACTCCGACGGCACGGCGTCCCCGACCCGGTACAGGTCGGCCTCGGTGTCGATCTCGACCGGGCTCTCCTCCAGCCCCAGCCCGCCGTCGAGGTCCGAGCCGATGCCGACGTGCCCCCAGCCGGCGATGCCCGCCACGTGCTCCGCGTGCCGCCGCAGGTGCTCGTGCAACGTCACGGCGATCGATCGGTCGCGACGCCAGCGCGGCTCGAGGAACCCGTTGTAGAGTACGAGCCCGATGACGCCGTCTCGCTCGCCAATGGTCCGGATGACGTCGTCGCTCAGGTGCCGGTCGGTCGGCGTGAGCGCGCGCGCGTTGGCGTGGGACGCACAGACGCGAGGGAAGCCGCGCTCCAGCCCCTGCCAGACCCCGTCCTCGCTCAGGTGTGAGACGTCCCAGATGAACCCCAGGTCGGCCATCGCGTCCAGCAGGGCGAGCCCCTGGGTGGTCAGCCCGCCCGGTGTGAACGTCTCGCTTCCGCCGGCGACCCCGCGCCCGTAGGCCGTGTCGCCGTAGGTCAGGCCGATCATCCGCAGGCCCAGCCGCCACCACCTCGACAGGTCCCGCACCTGTACGATCGGGTCGGCGCCCTCCATGAGCAACACCAGGCCGGGCGTGCGGTCCTCGCGCCACAGCTCGAGGTGGTCGTCCAGATTGCGCGCCGACCCGATCAGGCGCACGCGCCCCTGCCGCTGCCACGCCTCGTAGAGGGCGATCTGGGACAGCGCCTGCGCCTCGGCCTCCTCGGGCGTGTGGTAGATCGCGGATGCCGGCACGAAGGCCCGCGCGTCGGCGGACACAATGTCCGCGGCCAGGAACCCGGCGGTCACGGTCGCGCAGACGACGGCGACCCCGCCCCGCTCCAGTTCGGGCAGGGTGACGGTCGCTTGACGGGAGGTGCGCCGCTCGATCGCGCGCAGCTCAGCCGCGGTCAGCGTGAGGTCGCGCCCGAAGAGCGTCACGTTCTCGGCCAGGTCGAGGTGCCCGTCGACCAGCGGCAGATCGTCCATGGCGGAGCGACCCATCGTCTCTTCCACAGCCATTGACCGGCCCACCCTCGGATCGGCGCCCCTCACCGTACCGTACGCCGCATGGGCGCCGATCCATTCCCGCGCGTCCAGAGTGTGGGCGCACGGTCGTGAGGGCACCCCGGCGGTCCGCGGTCGCGGCCGGAATCCTACCGCCCGGGGGCACCCCGTCGTCCAACAGCGGCGTCACCGGCGCGGCGCCGACGGCCTCGCGCGCCGACGCACCGCGTACGTACGCTCCTGAATGTTTTACATCCATGTATGTGTCCGGACGCGCTACAAATGACCATCTACCTCGGGCTGAACGGCGCCCGGGACGAACGTCGCCGGGGCGGACGGCGCCCGGGGCGCAAGCCGCCGGGCTAGCAGACGAAGCCCACTGAAGGGGCTGGGAGGACGGGGGGACGAGCCGCGGTGAGCCGGCGTGCGGAGTGAGCCGGACGTTGGTCCGGACGACGGGTTTCCGCGTCGGGACGCCGAAAACGGGCAGGTCGTCCGGGCGGCTGCCACACGGGTCTGGCGGCAGGACGGACGATGGACGACGGGACGGGGCCGCGCCAGCCGGTACGTCGTGGCCCAGCTGTCCGCCGGGCTCTCCGGTGCCGGCGCGCCACCCGCGTTCCAGCCCCGTCCGTGGGCTTCGTCCCGTCAGCGCGGCGGCTTTCGCCCCGCGCGCAGGGCGGCCACGGCTGTCGGAGGACGGCGCCCGCGTCGCCGGCCCCGGTGACGAGCGCGACCTTACCCGTCAGGTCTGACACCGCGGCGCGCTCGACCGGCGAGCCGCTACTCGGTGGCCGACACGCGGCGCGCGACGACCACCGCGGCCGCGACGATGAGTGCCATCAGGACCACCGCCCCGATCACCGCGAGACTGCCGGCCAGCGTCAGCAGCAGCTCACCGATCCCGACGATGAACGCCGCGACGATGACGACGGCAATGAGCGGGGTGACGATCGCCTGGCCCCAGATCTTCATGATGACCGATCCTCCTCGATACCTCACACCGACGCGCCCCGCCGACCCGCGATGGGGCACGCGATCCCTTCAGCTGTCCGTCGCCCGCGGGATGCGCCGGGCCGATTATGGCCGACGCCGCGCCGTCCGACAATCGTGGGCGGCACTACCCGGTCCCCTGGAGCACCCGCGCCGCCCGGTCCGCCGCCGCCCGCCGCCCGACCAGAGTGACGATGTCCCCGGTCTGCAGCACCGTGTCGCCGTGCGGGATGACGTGCCGGCCGCCACGCCGCACCAGCAGCACCAGCACGTCCTGGGGCAGAGCCAGCTCGCGCAGCTCGCGCCGGGCCGCGCCGTCCGTGCCCACCACGACCTCGGTGATGTCCGCGCCCTCGGTGTCCACCTCGCTGAGCAGCCGGAACAACGTCGGGCGGCGGACCAGGTTGGCCAGGATCATCGCCGTCGCCCGGGCCGGGTTCATCACCTGAATGCCGAGCGACTCGAAGCTCGGCACCGCATCCGGGTCGGTCACCCGGGCGGCCAGCCGCTCACGGCCGAAGCGCGTCTTGGCGAGCTGGCAGGCGAGCAGGTTGTCCTTGTCCGAACCGGTCGTGGCGACGAACGCCTTGGCCTGGGCAATGCCGGCCCGCTCGAGCACGTCGGGGTCGGTGCCGTCGCCGAACACGACGTGCACCCCCAGCTGGCGCGCCCGCTCGGCGTTGTCCGAGTTGCGCTCGATGACGGTCACGTCCTCGCCGGCCTCGTCCAGCTCCTCGGCCAGCATCCGTCCGACCTTGCCGCCGCCGATGATGAGCACGTCCATGGGCACGACTCCCAGCCAGCGGGCCAGCCAGCCCGCGTAGGTCGCCTGGATCGCGATCGTGATCACGATCGTCAGGAACACCAGCCCGCGCAGCGCCGTCGCCCCGGCGACGCCGGCCGTCGCCAGGTTCAGGCTGATCAGGGTCACCAGCGAGGCCGCCACCACACCGCGGGGGCCGATGGCGGCCACGAAGCCCCGCTCCCTCGGCGACAGCGCCGAGCGCAGCGTGCTGACCGCCACCGCCGCCGGCCGCACCAGCGCCATCATCACCAGCACCGCGACCGGGCCCCGCCAACCCAGCGCGAGCAGGTCGCCCGGGTGCAGCGTCGCCGCCAGCAGGAGGTAGACCGTGGCGATGACGATCATGGTGACGTCGCCCTTGAAGCGGTGCACCTCCTCGCGATGCGGAAAGTCCAGGTTCCCCAGCAGCAGGCCGGCCACCACCACCGCGGCCAGCCCGGAGTCCGGCAGCAGCGACTCGATGACGGCGTAGATGGCGGCCGCGCCGGCCACGGCCACGATCCGCGCCACCTGGCTCGGCTGGTCGCCAAGCTGGCGCAGCGCCAGGTAGAGGAGGAACCCGGCGACCGCGCCCCAGAGCGCGCCTACCGCCAGTCGCTCCACCACCTGGATGACCGGGTGGACGAAATTCAGCTGCCGGGAGCGCACCAGGTCGAACACGACCACCGCGAAGACCGCGCCGATCGGGTCGACGATGACCGCCTCGCCGGCCAGGGTCGCCCGCACCCGGCCGCGCACCCGCACGCGCTGCAGCAGCGGCGTGATGACCGTCGGCCCGGTCACCGAGACCAGGGCCGCGTACTGGATGGCCAGCGGCCAGGACAGCCCGGCGATCTCATGGGCCACCAGCGTCCCGGCGAGGGCCGTGACCGCCACGCCCAGCGTCACCAGGTTCCGTACCGGGCTCTGCACCTGGCGCAGGTAGTGGCCCTCCAGCGAGAAGGCGCCCTCGAAGACGATGATCGCCACCGACAGGCGCACCACGGCCGGGAGCATCGCACCCATCTGGTCGGTGGCGATCAGGTTCAGCACGGTGGGCCCGAGGACGACGCCGGAGGCGAGGTAGATCAGGATGGATGGGATCGGCGTCCGCTGGGCCAGCACCTGCCCCAGCGCCGCGACCACCAGGATCGTCGTCGCGCTGACGACGAACTGCTGCGTGAGGTCCACCTCATCCCTCCGCCCACCAGGGTCATGTCCGGCCTCGGCCGATTGGCGGTCCGGCGGGCTCCATCGCCAGAGCCGGGCCAGCACGCCGCGGCCGTCGGGCGCCGACAAGTTCCCCGGAGACGACGAACGACCGCCCGATGAGAGGCGGTCGTCATCGACTCCGAAGCGTGGGGGATCAGTGTACCAGCGCGGGCCGTCGCGCTTCCAGCGAGCCCGTCGCCGGGCCGCCGATCCGCAGGCCGAGCTGAATCAGCGACCGGCCGAGCCGAAGCCGCAGATGTTGGCGCGGGCGCGGGTGGTCGAGCCCGGCCGGCGCGGGCGACGCCAGCCGCCGCAGGCTCTCGTGGCGCGCCTCGACCAGCGACTTCGCCAGCATCGGGTTCAGGTTCGGGTCCATGTTCTCGTTCACCTCTCGTGCGTGCTCCGCGGGCATGCTCCGCGCTCTCAGCGCCCAGTGCCGTACAGGCCGTACCACCAGCCCATCGCCCGGGCCGCCGCCCGGTCCTGCTCGCGGCGCAGCGTTGCGGCCTGACGCTCGTGACGGGCGTGGGCACCGACGTCCACCCGCGGCGGCCGGGCCGCTCCAGATGTCTCGGCCTCACGCGCGACCATCGCGACGATCAGCCACCGCCGTCCGATTCCGATCTGCATGCCCTGTAGGCCCTGCACACTCTGCATGTCTTCCTCCGTGGGTCGTCCGTTCGCCCTCTGCATATGAGACACGTCAGGGTGCCGGGCGTGAAACCGGAAAGGCGCTCAACAGGGGCTGAGAATCGGGTTGCCACGAGTGGCCCGACGAGCTGGACGGGGACGGTACATCCTCGCCGGGTCATGACGGGTCCGGCCCGCCCGGTCCTCCCGAGCGGGCCGGCCACGCGACCACGCCCTACGGCGTGAGGCGGTGCAGGTCACGGGGGAAGAGCGTGGCCTCGCGCACGTTGGCCACGCCGGTCAGCCGCGCCACCCAGCGCTCGAGGCCCAGCGCGAACCCGCCGTGCGGTGGCATGCCGTGCCGGAAGGCCTCCAGGTAGCCGGCGAACGGCTCGGGGTCCAGACCGCGCGCGGCCAGCGCCGCCAGGTAGTCCTCGTACCGGTGCAGCCGCTGCCCGCCGGTCACCAGCTCCAGCCCACGGAAGAGCAGGTCGAAGCTGTTCGAGAAGGCCGGCCGGTCCGGGTCCGGATGGGTGTAGAAGGGCCGCTTGACCATCGGGTAGCCGGTCACGAACAGGAACTCCGAGCCGTACTCGCGCACGGCCCAGTCGCCCAGCCAGCGCTCGTGCGCCGGGGCCAGGTCCGGCTCGCCGCGCGGGTCCTCGCCGGTCTCGCGCGCGATCAGCTCCTGGGCGTCGGCGAAGTGGATCGCCGGGATCTCGGCCGGCACCGCGGGCAGCCGCACCGCGAGCAGGTCCAGCGCCGCCGCCTCCCGCTCGCCGAGCGCGGCGACCATGCCCGCCACCACCTCACGCAAGAGCGCCATCGCGTCGCGGTGGTCGCGGATGAAGCCCAGCTCGGCATCCAGCGAGACGTACTCGTTGAGGTGGCGCGGCGTGTCGTGCGGCTCGGCCCGGAAGACCGGCCCGACCTCGTAGACCCGCTCGAACACCCCGACCATCACCTGCTTGTAGAACTGCGGGCTCTGGGCCAGGTACGCCGGCCGGCCGAAGTAGTCGAGGGCGAAGACGTTGGCCCCGCCCTCGGTGGCCGAGGCCACCAGCTTGGGCGTGAACACCTCGACGAAGCCGAGCACGTCGAGCGTCGCGCGGTAGCCGTGCGCCGAGGCCGCCTGCAGCCGGAAGCGCGCCCGCGTCGCCGGGATGGCGCAGCGCGACCGGGGCGTGGTCGAGCACCGTCGGCAGCTGGGCCGGCAGCGAGGGGCGGAACAGGTCGAAGGGCGGCGGCGCGCTCGCCGGGGTGATCACCTCCAGCCGCGCCGCCCGCAGCTCGACCCCGCCC
>Ga0307374_10014977_pt1 | contig 10503 bp, 6 predicted proteins | sample OX3MG_FD_202532 | JGI IMG/M metagenome (GOLD analysis project Ga0307374, IMG submission 202532) | Soil microbial communities from Risofladan, Vaasa, Finland - OX-3 | ecosystem: Environmental > Terrestrial > Soil > Coastal area > Acid sulfate soil | place: Finland: Risofladan, Vaasa | collected...
CTTTCCAACGGGCACAGGTGGCGTGCGAAAGCGCCCTTGGTCGTCAGTCGTCAGAACTTCAACGGGACCAATCTCTCCAAACGAAGAGGCCATGGTATAAGAGCGGTACATTGAACAATCGACCTTCACGTTTGGCGCCGGTTGACCGTCGACATCCAGCACCTGACCGGTGAAGGTACGTCGGCGGTCGAGTCGGATCGCGCCCAAGTCGGAATCGCGGCGCGGAAAGATGGTACACGTGTCACGTGCAATGTATTGCCGCGCGAACCCCTCGGCGTCGATGATCAGGTCGTAACGAAGTTGATAAATCGGCTCGACAGGCCCCAGACGAAAGCGGCCGCCGGCGTCGCTGTTGGCTTCGATCTGGTTTCCCAGTTCGTCCGTATTTGCCCAAATTCTAGCACCGACGACGGGCTTGCCGTCTTCGTCGACGACGCGGCCGGAGAGCGTCCCTTCGTTCTTGGCCTTCGAGATCGCTGGTTTCGAATCGTCCCGCTTCGGGGCCGCCTTCGAAGGCTGCGCCGGTTGCTCCTGCTCGGCGGCGCCGGTGAGGCCGACCGCCGTCATGCCGGAGACCAGGACGGCGCCGGCCCAAGCCCATCCGCGCACGGGCCTCTCGAATCTGGCAATCATTGTAATTCTCCTTTCGAGTCGATCTTTCGAACTGAAAGCCCCCACCATGCCCGGCAATAAGCGCGGGGCGGCCAACTGATCGGCCAGTTTCAGCAACGTCTGCCCGTAAGATGCTCGTTGTTCTCGCCCGATTTCACCGAGCACGGCGGTGTCGCACGCCACCCATTGAAGCGCGAGCACGATCGCCGCCAGCACCCCGGCTTGCCACGAGGCGCGCAAGATTGCTGCCAGCGCGACGTCGAGAAATTCTCCGAGCGGTTGCATGGTCAGGCCTCTGGTTTCTTCTCGTCGAGGATGCGCCGCAGCTTCTCAAGGTCCTCCGTCCCGATCCGGGCGCCGCGGGCGAAGTGTACGAGGAGCGAGGCCGCGTCGCCTTCGAAGATTTTCCGCAGAAACGACCGGCCCTCCTGCCGCACGCAGAGTTGGCGACTGATGGCCGGGCGGTAAACCGAGCGTTGACCGTCCTCTTCGCGCCGCAAAATGCCCTTGGCCACCAGCCGCGACAACATGGTGCGGATCGTGCGATGGTTCCAATCCCTGCTCCGGGCCAATTCGTCGATCACGTTCGCGGCCGTCGCGGCCCCGAGCTTCCAGACGACCTCCATCACGTCCCACTCGGCGTCGGAAATCCGCGGCGCATCGCTCATGGTTCAATCCTTTCAACGTCGACCAAGTGGCTTACCCCGAACGACCGCGTGACGGCGTTGGGACGGGCATCAAGCCCGATGTTACTACATGCGTAATCACGTGTCAAGCACCGCGCGGCGAAAACACGTTGTACTTCGCGCGGCCATCAATGTAGGGTGGGACAAGCTCGCCTTAGGCGAGCGCCGGCCCACCAACGGGGTTGCCTGCCATCGACCGTCGTATGCGATAACGGATGGTGGGCCGGCGCCCGCCGACCCGCTGCGCGGGTGCCCCGGGTCTTGTCCCACCCTACGCGTGAAGTGTAGAATCTTGTGAGTGCCCCGCCCCGTGCCGCGTTTTGCCGCCTCCTCATTGCAAGTGATCGAATCATGGCTCGCATATCCTCATTCGTTTTGTCGTCGCTTGTCCTTGGTTTCGTACCGACCGCCCGAGCTGAGGAGCCGGACGCGATCCCCGCCGCGTTTCCCCCCGCGACGACCGAGCAAATTCAACGGACGGTCGATCGCGCCATTGGGTACATGCAAACCGAAAGCGCCGCCTGGTTGAACACGCGCAAATGCGCTGCCTGCCATCACGTGCCGATGCCGATTTGGGCGCTGAGCGAAGCCGAACGGCAGGGGTACGCGATCGACAAGAAATTCCTGGCCGATACGACCGATTCCTTGCTGGGCGGCAGGGACAAGTTGCTGTCGTCGAAGATCTTTCCCAATCCGGCTGATCCGCCCGATCCGCGCCCGCAGGGCCGAGGGTTGAACATGGGGCTCCCGTTCCTGGCCGTCGCCGCGCAGTATTTGCCCTCGCTGGAAGAGGGACAACGACAAAGCCTGAAGCTGATCGCGGAGGAGATCGTCAAGAAGCAGCAAGCCGACGGTTCCTGGGAGTTCTTTGCCGGTCTCAGGCGACCGCCGATCAACGAAAGCCAGACCACCGACGCCGCCTGGATCATCATGGCGCTCGAGGGGGCAACGGGACCCGACGCGCCGGAATCGCAGCGCGCGGCGCTGTCGAAAGCGATCGCCTGGCTCGACGCCGCGAAGCCCTCCGACATCCATCAAGACAAAGCCCTGAAGCTGCTCATGGGCGCCCGCTCCACCAGGCCGCGCGAAACGATGCAATCCACGATCGACGAGTTGCTCGCACTGCAACGCGCCGACGGTGGCTGGAGCCAGACCGTCCCTGAATTGAAGAGCGACGCCTTTGCCACCGGCCAGACGTTGTACGTCTTGTCGCTCACCGGACATACAGCCGAACGACCCGAGATCAAGCGAGGGATCGACTTCCTGGTCGCCACGCAAGCGCCCGACGGTAGTTGGCCGATGATTTCTCGATCGACCCCCGATGGTTCACCCGGGAGTTCGAAACTATTGACGCCGATCAACTGCGCCGCCAGTTCCTGGGCCACGCTCGGCCTGTCGAGACTGTCGCCGAAGGAAAAGTCCGTTGCCGAACGCAATGCGATGAAACTCCCCACCACGATCGCCGGCGCGTACAGCGGGGGCGAGTTGGTCGAACCGTGAACTCGGGGGTGAGGCGGAGATCGTCCTGCTCAAGAACCTGGGCGCCGGCCGCGCCAATTCACGCGGTCATGACGGGCCGGAACTGTACGAGTCAGCGCCGCTGTTGCAGTTCTTACTTGCCGATTGACGCTCCGTCACATTGCTCTCCTGGCCGACGGTGGACCGACCAAAATGCAAACTCATGCCGCCGGACTTGGCGATTGGCGTCGTGCGGCGTCTTGGCCGGATTTACCGTTGATGATCCATTGACGGCACGCCGCAAGGCCGAATATCACGCTCGCCGCGAAAAGGTCGCCGGCGAAGATTAGCCTCCAAAGCAGCGGCCATTCCATGGCAGCGGCGACCGAGAGTGCCCCGATCCAAAGTGCCACGGCCAGGATCGTACGCGACTGAAGTGGACGCGGCACGCCGTAGACCAAGTCAACGTCGCCGATTCCGCCGGCCTCATGGATGGGCCGAGCGCGCACGTGGGCTGTCGTGATCGTCGTCATCGTGTTTCCCTGGGCCTCCAGGTCTTGTTCCCTGCCCTAAATGACAGGTAACGTACCGAGGTGGAAAACCGCCGCGCCGCGACGATTTTTTTTCAATTGATCGTGGTCCGCCGATCCGTCATTTTGGTCGTCCACCGACGGGCCACCGCCAGAAGGGCATTTCGTCCAGTCCTTCAACCAGGGTGCCGGTCAGGTCGTTCCAAGTCCGAGTCTGTTCGTCGTTGAACAGGGCCTTCACTTGCGCCAGCGAGTCCTTGAACGCCTGTTTTTGCTCCGCAAGGTCGTTTTCCCAGCGGCGGTCGTGCCCCGGTCCCTTCTCGCGGCCTGGATCGTTCTTAGGCCCTGGTTCGCGGTTTTTACCCTCGCGGCTGTTACCCTCGCGGCCATGGTGGAAGATCTTGGTGTACGTCTCGCGCTCGATTTTGCGAATGGCCGCGCGTTGAGAGCGCGTTAGCTGCAGGGCTGCTACGACTTCCGGCTCCTTGAACGCCCCCAACCCATCCGATTGGATCGCGATCTGGCCCAATCGCCGCGTCTGCTTGATCGAGAGCACCTCGGCCAGCGATCGCTCGTGCTGCTCGGCCAGTTCGACGAACCGGCGGTGGCGCGTCTCATCGTTAAGTTTGCCGGATTCCTTGAACAAATTCGCTCGATCCTCGTCCCACTTCTGACACAGATCAGCGAGCCGTTGCTTTTGTTCGTCGCTGAGCTCCAGCTCCGCCAGCACGGCATGATCTTTCAACAGCCCCGCCTGCATTTCGCGGTGCAGCAGGTTCAGTTCCCGGAGGATGCCTTTCACACGGTCCTGCACGGCGGCCAACTCAGCCTGGGATTCCGTGTCGCCCCGACGTTGCTCGATGAAATCTTCGTAAAACGTGAGCGCCGTCTGCAACAGACGCTTGCGAGTGTGCTCCTGCGAGGGACTGTTCGCGAGCTCCTCTTCGCTGACCTCGATCAGCACGTTGACCGCCTCCTTGGCCTGACGAAACAGGTTTTCCGCCTCGTTCGCCCGGAGCTCTTCGCGCTGGAGCGCCTCGGCGGTCTTGCGTTGTTCGCCGGCGATCATCCAACTGTTGATCGCCAGGCCGACGACGCCAAACACCAAGAGCAGCGCACCCGCGACGACCGCCGATGGGTGGCGCCTCGACCATTTTCGAAGCCGGTCGATGGGCGACGGAGGACGGGCTAGGATCGGGCGGTCGGCAAGGAAGCGCCGAATGTCGTCGGCAAGCTCCCCCGACGTGGCGTAACGCTCGCCCGGCGCTTTGCGCAGGGCCTTGAGCGCGATCGTTTCCAGTTCCACGGGTATGGCGCGGTTGATGCCGCGGCATGCACGTGGTTCGGTGTGCAGAATCTGGTACAGCAACTCCTGCCGCGTTTCGCCGGCGAAAGCCGGCTGCAAAGTCAACAGTTCGTAAAAGGTCGCGCCCAGCGAATAGATATCGGTACGGTGGTCGAGCGTGGTGCGATGACCGCCGGCCTGTTCGGGGCTCATGTACCGGAACGTGCCCAACATGTCGCCCGTCCGCGTCAAGCCCGTCTCCGCTTGAAATTGGGCCAGGCCGAAGTCGGCGACCCAGAGCATGCCCGCGGTGTTCACCAGCAGGTTGGCGGGCTTGATGTCGCGGTGGACGATCCCTAGTTGGTGCGCGTGGTCGAGCGCGTCGGCGGCCTGGGCCGTCAGCCGGGCGACTTTGTGGAAGTAGGTTTCGCCCCGGCGTGCCGTCCCGGCCGTGACGCTCACGGTAACGTCGGACAGCGAACGCAAGTGCCCGCCGGCGCCGGGCGCGGTGGTTGGCGATATGCCTCCCATGTAGGGGTCTGTGGCACCCAGGACGTCGGCGTAGGACGCATCGGCGCCGCTTCCCAAGCATCCTCGCTGGCCGCTCGCCGATTTGCCTTCCGCGGCGCCCGGCGCCAGCCCGGCTTGGACGCGCAATTGGCGGATTAGCACGGCCAGCGATTGACCTTCGATGAGCTGCATGGCGTAGAAATGAACGCCGCGTTCGCACCCCACGGCATAGATCGGCACGATGTTCGTGTGGTGCAACAGGGCCGCCGCCTGGGCCTCGTTCTTGAAGCGTTGCAACTGCCGCGCGTCGAACGTGGCGGCGAACGGCAGCACCTTCAGCGCGACGCGCCGGCCGAGCGACAACTGCATGGCCTCGTAGACGACCGCCATTCCGCCCCGGCCCAGCTCGCGGACGATCTGGAAATCGCCAAGTGAACGCGGTGCCTGCTCGCTGACGTGACCGACGGCGCCGGCGCGATCGGCGGCGGCGGTCGCCCGCGGCGTCCCGGCGCGCACGAGTTCCAGGGCTTCCAGGCATTGGGCAATCGGTCCCGCCAACTCCGGGTAGCGCCTCAGGTACTCGCCACGGTCGGGGGCCAGTCCCCGCTCCAGTCGCTCGAGGTACTCGCCGACGACCTCGACGACGCGCGGATCGTCAAGCGCGTCGCGGGCGGCACCGCCGGCGGGGAGTGCGCCGGCGGGAAAAGCATCGGGCGAACTCGACGGGTCAAACTCGGTCTGGCTGATGTCGGGCTCGTTCATGACACCTCCTGCATGATTTGCCGCAGGCCCACCAGGGCCCTCACCCAAAGTTTCTGGACGCTGTCTTCCGAGCGCTGCATGCGGCGGGCAACTTCAGGAAACGTCAACTCCTCGAAGTTCCTCAGCACCACGACTTCACGATAATCGGGGGGCAGCTTTTCGAGGGCGTCGGCCAGCACCAGGCCTTGCTCGCGCTGGGCGACCTGCTGGCTGGGCGAGTTCGAAAGCGCCAACAACCCTCGGTCGATCATCTGCGATGATTGGTCCAAGTCGATGTTCAGCCCTTGCTCGCGTCGCAGATCACGGCCCTGGGTGCCCAGATAGTGCCGCACCAGGTTGGCGATTCTGGCGGCCAGGATCGCGCGCAGCCAGGCGACGAATTCCGCCTCGCTGCCACCCCGGAAGTTGTCGAAGTTGCGGTGAGCTTCCAGAAACGTGTCTTGAACCACGTCGGAGGCGTCGACCTTGGTCTGCAAGCGGCGACCGATCTCGACGCGCGAAAGCAGTTGCAGGTAAGTCCGGTATTTTTCGAGCAAGGCCCCCTGCGCGGCTTGGGAGCCCTGCTGGGCTTGCGATAACAAATGGCCGGATTCGGAGGGCATGCTTGCAACTCAGTGCGCTTGGAACCGTCGGTGGTTCCAGGCGAAGAACAATGCAAAATGAGAAATGAGAAATGCAAAACCGGTCAATGGACCGTCCGATTCCCCGTTTCTAATTTCACATTTTGCATTTTACATTGCCCCTAGGATGATTGCAGCTGTAGGGTGGGCACCGCCCACCAGCCGTCACGAAGCCAGCCGCCGCCCACCAAACGGCAGAAACCGGGCGACCCGTTCGACCAAGGACCGTGAACGCGGGGCCTGCGCTTTGCACCGCTCGACGATGTCGTTCCAGGTACATGTCGTCATGTCCAGTCCCGCCTCGCCGAGGGCGGCGCGGGCCTCGGCAACGTGGGTGGCCTCGCCGGCGGTGCTATCCAGGCTGAATTGTCCCCGTGTGGAATCGAACCGCACCTCAAAGCCAGCGTCCCAAGACTTGGATTTCTCGAACCAGAGCTTGGCCGTCAATTGGGGACGACGGACGTAAACGCGGCGGACATTTCCGGTCTTGGGGTCATGGTAGGGGCGAAGGATCGTCATGGAGGCGGCCTCAAGTCGAACTCGGTTTCAGGTGGGTGGGGACGTTCGTCCTCTAAACCACTAGTCACGATCCAAAGCAAAAACCGCCGCGGCGCGGAGAATATACTGTTCGCCGGTCGAGAACGACACTCGCGCGGTGGCTTGGGCCCGTGGGGCAGGTTTCCAAGGGGCCATAGCGATGTATATGGCACCCTTGGAAACCTGCCCCACCAGCCGGGGCATCGCTAACGCTCTGCCGCCAGCCACCACCTTTTCGTGAGATGTCGTGAACGCTTGGGCGCGAGTCACTGCCCGCGCTGGCCCCGCCGCCCCGTTTGGCCACCTGAGGCGGCACCCGGCGAGGAGCTCTGCGGTGCATCCTGGGGACCGACGGCTTGTGCACCTGTCGATGGTTGGCCATTGGCCCTCGTACCTCCCGGACCGGCCACCATTGCCGGCGCCGGACCCGCGTTCGCCTGTGCCGCGTTGGCCTGGCCGGCGGTCGCTTCCGATTTCTCGGGGGCGACGGCTTGCTTGACAAGCGCGCTGGTTCCGGCGCCCTTGACCCTCAGCAACTTGATCACCGGCCGGGTCGAGCGCGCGGCGGCGTCGAGCTCCGCGACCATGGCGATCACCTCCGTGAGCACGCTCTGCGGCGCCGAAAGCACCAGTCCGTTGGCGCGCTCATCGACGCCGACCGAGAGCAGGCCCTTGAACCGCGGCACGAGGCCCGTGCGGCTGGTGTCGGCCGAAGGGTAACTTGCGCTCATCAACGCGGAAGAACCGTCCGGCTGCTGCCGTTGAGGCACACCGCTGACCAGCGCCCGGTCGTTGGGGCTAAGCAGGTCGCGATAGACATCCTTGACCAACTCGGCCGTCTCCTTCGCCTTGGCGTAGCGCAGCGGCACGCGCTTCGTGCGGCGGACCGATTCGGAGTTCGCTGGTTCGGGGACATCGTAGAAGTCGATCAAGGACTTGATTTCCTCCAGTTGGGACTCATCGGCCCCTTGAACCAAAACGGTGTTCGTCCTGGAATCGTAGACGAAACTGAGGGCCTTTCGCCTACCCAGCGTGGCGCGACTCGGCGCCGCGGAACTTCGGCCGCCGCTTTCGGCGTCCGAGCCGGTCCTGCCGGATGACGTCGCCTGTTCGCGGAAAAAGTCCCTCAATAGCAAGACCATTTCGACGGAATCGATGTGCTTCAAAGGGAACACTTTGTAGGTCATCTTCGTCGGCACCAGCCTGGCCCAGAGTTCTTCGAGCCGGTCGAGCGCGTCGGTGTCGCTCGACGAGATCACGATTCCGTCGGGTTCGACGGTGATCTTCACCGGCGCGCGCGCTTCGGGCGGCAACGCGCGGTCGTCGGCGGGGGGTTCGTTTTCCCTGCCCGCTCCGTCGTCGTCCTCATCAGCGGGGGGCTGTCGTCCCTCACTCGCCTCGCCAGCCTCAACTTCGCTGCTCGCTCCGTCGTCGTCCTCAACACCGGGGGGCTGACGCCGGGGCACCTGCGCAGCGGGTCGGCTCGCCTTGCTTGCCTCGCCCGCGTCGTTGTCTTCAACGTCCTTACTCGCTCCGTCGTCCTCACCACCGGGGGGCTGACGCCGGGGCACCTGCGCAGCGGGTCGGCTCGCCTCGCCGGCCTCGTTGTCTTCAACGTCCTTGCTTGCTCCGTCGTCCTCATCATCACCGGGGGGCTGACGCCGGGGCACCTGCGCAGCGGGTCGGCTCGCCTTGCTTGTCTCGCCGGCCTCAATGTCGCTGCTCGCTTGGTCGTCGTCCTCGTTTGCCGGCGCGCGTGGCTTCACCTGGCGCTCTTGGGCGAGGCGGTAACGCGGGTCGCGACGGTGGTCGCGAGCGTCGGTGGCACGTTCGGCCGGAGGCTCAACCCGCTGGGCGTCGGGTGCCGCTGACCGGCGCCCGTCGCCTTGGCGGCGTGTCGGCCGCTTGGTTTTCATGGGCTGGCTGTCGCCGATATCAATCTCCAATGGGTTGGGGGAGACCCTCTGCCAGACCCTTTGCAGCCGCTGGAGAAACTCGTCGGTTTCCTCGCCGGGCGAACCGGGGACGAGGCGCCGCGTTAGATTATTCCGATCGTTGGATGGAATCTCGCCCAATTTGACGAGCAGCGCCTTGACCTCGGCCAATTCGACCTCGTTGGCCCGCAATAGCAAGCGATTGCGATCGACATCGGCCTCGACCCAGAACTTGTCGAAATTCTCGTTCTGGCTTGTGTCGCCGGCGCCGAACCTGCGCGACCAAGGATCGGGCGTCGGCGCGGGCTTTTCCGGGCCCTGCATCAGGGTGATGATCGAACCGGCGACGTACTCGGCACTGAGGGTGCGCAACTGGACGACCTCGAATTTGCGAGCGGTGCCGTCGAGTTTTTCGACCAGGGCGCGGATCATCACATGGTCGACGAGCGGAGCGTAGGCGATCAGCGCCCGGCTCTTGGTGTCGACTTCCAGTTTGGTGGTGGGGTCGAGACCTCCCATTTCCTTGAGCACGTTGACCAGTGCCTCGGGCGAAATGCCGGCCAGCCGATAGACCTGCATCCGCTGCACGCCGCCCAGCAGCGAACCCTCGCGGTCTTGAGCGACGTCGATCGCCAGGATGGTCTGTTCGATGACGGCCATCTTGTCGGGCGGGGCATAGGCCAGGATGCTGTTCTCACGGCGATTGACCGCCAGGTACACCGGGCTTTCCTTGCGTTGCGCTTGCGGCGTGGCCGCGGTTTCGCCGCCCGATGCTCCGCCGTCGCCGCCGTCATTGCGTCCACCGAAGCCACCGAAGCCGCCGCCACCGTTGCGTCCTCCTCCGCCACCACCGTTGCGTCCACCGCCGCCCATCTGCTGCATGGCCTGGAACATCTGCCGAGGGTCGGCCTGGCCCGCTGCGCCCTTGGGCTCGATACCCAACAGCGTATTGAGCGTTTCCAGTACTTCGGCGGCCCGTGTGTGGCGGAGCTTGAATTCGCGGACGAGCCGCTGCTGGCCCGTGTCGGATTGTTCCTCGGACAGCAATTCGCGAATCTTTCGCAGGTTTCCCGCGGTGTCGAGCACGTCGAGCCGGTTGGTGGCCTTCAGCGCCGTGGCCTTGCCGAAGGAGCTCAAAAGCGGCTTGACTTCCTCGACGGCGTTTTCGGCCACCAGCCAATCGAGATCGAAGAAGACTTTAACCGGTTCGTAGTTGCCGCGCTCGTCGAGCTCGTCGACGGTGACGCGCGGCACGAAGCCCGGATCGAGCTTCTTGAGGTTGGCCACGATCAACACCTCGCCGTTGCGCAAGAGCGTGAAGCCCTTGTGCAGGAGCACCGAGTTCAAGAGGTCCCGGACTTCGTCGACCGTGTACTTGCCGCGCGTCGTTAATTCTAAATAGCCCGCCGGAGCCTCCTCCCACGACAAGCTCATGTGCGAGACGTCGGCGAGCCATTCCAAAACGGAGGGCCAGGGCTGACCCTTGAAGCTGAAGGAGATCTTTCCATCGTCGTCCGGCACGACCTCAAGCTCGCTTGGGTCGGCCGGGCGGCGCGGCCGCAGGGGGCG
>Ga0307374_10014978_pt1 | contig 10503 bp, 11 predicted proteins | sample OX3MG_FD_202532 | JGI IMG/M metagenome (GOLD analysis project Ga0307374, IMG submission 202532) | Soil microbial communities from Risofladan, Vaasa, Finland - OX-3 | ecosystem: Environmental > Terrestrial > Soil > Coastal area > Acid sulfate soil | place: Finland: Risofladan, Vaasa | collected...
CAGAAGGTGAGCAGGAGGAGAGCGCTCCCGCCCACGCCGGCGACCACTGCGATCAGCAGGCCCGTCCATCCCCACAGTCCGGTCAGCCCTGCCGCCTTGTCGATGCTCCAGGCACCTGGTCCCACCGTGGACAACAAGAAGCCCGAGATCGTGAGTACCATCACGTACTCCCAGCCCTCGCCGGGTCGGAAGATGAAGAACCCGTTCTTCAGGTGGTTCGTGATCCAGGCCACGAGCATGACCCCCACCACGCCGGCACCGCCGAATGCGGTCAGCAGGCCGAGCACCAGCAGCATTCCGGCGCCGATTTCGGTCAGGCTGGCGATCCAGGCATGGAGCCAGCCGGGCTTCATGCCCAGGCTCTCGAACCACCGGCCGGTCCCGGCGATCTTTCCTCCCCCGAAGATGTGGTTCATCCCGTGGGCGATGAACACGGCGCCGATGGCGCACCGGAACACCAGCAGGGCAAGGTCGACGGCGTGGGCGTTGGCCATGTTCTTCAGCTCCGTCTGGGCGGGGGCCACGTGAGGCGGGGCCGTGGGCCCGGGTTCAGTTCACAATGTAGGGATGCGCTGCTGTCCTACGCAATCGCTGCTCACGGGTGGCTCGGGGTGCACCGTCACCCCGAGCGCCGTTCGGTCGGAGGCAGTGCCGTTCGGTCGGAGGCAGTGTCGTTCAGTCGGAGGCAGTGTCGTTCAGTCGGAGGCCGGCAGGGGCTTGGTCTCCTTCAGCGTGAGCACCTGTCCGTCGTAGGTGAGCGTGCCCTCGCCCGGCTTGGTGCAGAGGATCTCGACGGCTCCATCGTCGTCGGTGTAGCGCTTGCCGAGCAGGGTCCCGCCCGAGAGGTCGACTTCCACCCCTCCCTGGTGGGCGGAGGGATCCCCCACCGGTACCGTCGGTGCTCCCCCGCACTCCAGCGCGTGCTCCCCCGAGCCCTTGATCACCACGATCTCGGCGCCACAGACCCGGCTGCTCAATCGAAGTCCCGGCTTGAGATTCACGACACGACCCCCTGGCCCAGTGGCCTGCTTGGTCCGATTGGTCAGGGCGGACCGGTCCGGTCGGAAGGCCCGGGCCCGGCGCCCTGTCGCCCCCGCCGCCCCGAGCGCAGCGCAGATTAGCACGGAGCCGATCGGGCACCAGTGCTCCTCTCGCCGGCCGAGACAGCCGTTCCCGGGCGGGACGGGCCCGTCTGTCGAGCCTGCGGTCTGGGTTCTCACCCGGCGAGATGGTCCCTGTCGGGAGCGGGCCCGCAGGGCCGGTGGGAGCCGGGCGGACCCCTCCGGGCGCGCCTGTCCCCGTCCCGTGGCCTGGTCCTCCCCCGCCGGAAATATGGATGAGCCGGGGGCCTCGGCGACGAGGACGTCGCCAGGATCGTGGGACAGCCCGGGCCGGCCCGATGGGCGTGACCCCCGCTCCGCGACCTCGGCGGAGGGCGGCGGATGGCGCGGCGCCGGCCCCGGTCACCGGGGGGTTTGCCCCCTATACTCACCCTCCTGGACGGGCAGGGTCACGATCGACGCACTCCACCGTGGGGGGCGGGAACGAAGCCGTCCCGACTGCGAAGTGATGAGATGAGCCAAACCAGCAAGTGGCAGGAGCGCACCGTCGAGCACTCGCTGAAGGATGCGCGGCAGAAGGCCATCTCCCGGGGCGGGAAGTTCATCCGGGCCGCCAACGAACTGATCCGCAAGACCGGCAAGGCCGACTTCACCGTGCAGGACGTGGTCGAGTCCTCGGGGATGTCGCTGCGCTCGTTCTACCAGTACTTCGCCACCAAGGACGATCTCCTCCTGGCCCTGGTGGAGGAGGCCGTGGAGGGGTACGTGGCCAACATCCGGGCCCGCATCGAACCGGTGACCGATCCTGTGGAGAAGCTGCGGCTGCTGGTCAAGACCATGTTCAGCTCCGCCGAGCTGAGCAGTTCGTCGTCGCGGGGCATGGTGCTGTTCTCGTGGCACCTGGCCGACACCCGCACCGAGGAGTTCTCGACCATCTTCACCCCGCAGGTGACCATGGTCGCCGAGATCCTCGAGGCCGGCGTGGCTACCGGGGTGTTCCGCGACGATATCGAGGTGCCGGTTCTGGCCGGGCTGGTGATCCACACCGTGGTGTCGGTGATCGACATGCGGATCCTCGGGGTCCAGATGTCGCCACGCGTCATCAACGAGGACGACATGGTCGGGTGGTGCCTGGCCGGAGTGATGGCCTCGGGCCCGGGCACCTGACCCCGCCGCGCCCGGCGGGCGGGAGCTGTGCCTCCTCCGGCAGGAAATACAACTCTTCGAGGGTTAGAATGAGCCTCTCATCCGACGGCCACCGGGGCGGTCGGCCCCCCGGCCAAGGAGACCGCCTTCGATGACAGACCTCGCCCGCGAACCGGCCCTCGGGACGATGGCGGACCCCCCTCCTGGCTCCTCGTTCCCCGAGGCTCCGGGGCTCGCCCCCGCCGGTGGCGCCGCGACCGCGGCCTCCTCCACCGCGGCCTCCTCCACCGCGGCCTTCCGGGAAGAGCTGCGCAGCTGGTTGGGGCGGGAGCTGACCGATGACGTGGTACGCCTGGGACAGGGCGTCCCCGAAGACGAGGACCTCGTCGCCTACCGCAACTGGAACCGTCGCCTGGCCGATGCCGGGTGGGCGGCCCCGGCCTGGCCCGCCGAGCACGGAGGCCGCGATGCCGGGATCGACGAGCAGCTGGCCTACCTCGAGGTGATGAGTGCCGTGGCGGCCCCGGGCCCGATCAACTCCATCGGAGTGGCCAACATCGCTCCGGCGATCATGGCCTACGGCACACCGGAGCAGAAGCAGCGGTTCCTTCGCCCCCTCCTGCGGGGAGACGAGATCTGGTCCCAGGGCATGTCCGAGCCGGACGCCGGATCCGACCTGGCCTCGCTTCGGACCCGTGCCGTGGCCGACGGCGACGAGTACGTCGTCAACGGTCAGAAGACGTGGAACAGCCTGGGCCAGATCGCCGACTGGTGCCAGCTGTACGTCCGGACCGACCCCGACGTCCCCAAGCACAAGGGCATCAGCTGCTTCCTGGTCGACCTCCGCACCCCGGGCATCGAGATCCGCCCGGTCCGGACCATCACCGGTGATCGGACGTTCAGCGAGCTCTACTTCACCGACGTCAGGATCCCTGCGTCGGCCGTGCTCGGCCCGATCGACAGCGGCTGGACCGTGGCCATGACCACGCTCAGCTTCGAGCGCGCCGGAGTGGCCCGGCTCCACCTCGGACTGTCCCGCAAGCTCGACCGGCTCCTGGCCGACCCCCGGGCGGCGGGGGCACTGACCGACCCGAGGCTCCGCGACCGGGTGGCGTCGATCTACACCGACATCGCCTGCATGCGGTGGATGACCAACCGGTCGCTGGCCCGCATGCGCACCGGACAGCCGACCGGCGCCGACGGCAGCATGACCAAACTTGCCTGGGGTCGGGCCGAGCAACGCCTGTCGGCACTGGCCCTCGACCTGTTGGGACTGGGCGCAACCGCCGACGAGTGGGCCACCAACCTGGCCGCTTCCCGGCAGGCCACCATCGCCGGCGGCACCACCGAGATCAACCTCAACATCGTGGGCGAGATGGGACTGGGCCTCCCCCGCGAGCCGCGGACGCAGTAGAGGGCGACCGGGGCGGGGCCCTGGGCGCCCGCCGCCCTTGGGTACACTCCGGTCATGCGTGTGCTCGTGGACTACGACCTCTGTGAATCGAACGCCTTGTGCATGGCGGCGGCCCCCGAGGTCTTCGAGGTCCGCGACGACGACTTCTTGTACGTGCTCGACGACGAGCCGCCCGAAGCGCTCCGGGACAAGGTCACCGCCGCGGCCCGGTCGTGTCCCAAGGCCGCCATCACCATCGTCGACTGACGGTGCCGACCCGCTACCTTGGTCACCATGAGCACCGCCGTCCGGCCGTTCCGCATCGACATACCCGACGGGCAGCTGGTCGACCTGCAGGATCGGCTCCGGCGGACCAGGTGGCCTGATGCCGAGACCGTGGATGACTGGTCCCAAGGGGTTCCACTGTCGTACCTGCAGGATCTCTGCCAACACTGGACCCAGCGGTACGACTGGCGCAGGGCGGAGAGCCGGATCAATGCCATCCCCCAATTCGCCACGGACATCGACGGGGTGGAGATCCACTTCCTGCACGCCCGATCACCCCATCCCGGCGCACTGCCCCTCATCGTCACGCATGGCTGGCCGGGCTCGATCGTCGAGTTCCTGAAGGTCATCGGGCCACTGACCGATCCGGTGGCCCACGGCGGCGACGCCGCCGATGCCTTCGACGTGGTGTGCCCGTCGTTGCCCGGGTACGGGTTCAGTGGCAAGCCGTCGGTGACCGGTTGGGGGGTCGGCCGGATCGCCGCGGCCTGGGCCGAGGTGATGGCACGCCTGGGCTACAGGCGCTACGGGGCTCAGGGCGGGGACTGGGGCTCCGCCGTCACCTCCGCGCTCGGGCGCCACGACCCCGATCACCTGGCCGGCATCCACCTCAACATGCCCGTCGTTCCGCTCGGGTCGATCGACGTGGGCGCCATGACCGCCGCCGAGCAGGAAGCCCTGGCCTCGCTGGCCGACTTCCGCAAATGGGGGTCCGGATACTCCAAACAGCAATCCACCCGGCCGCAGACCCTCGGCTACGGCCTGGCGGACTCTCCGGTGGGCCAGTGCGCCTGGATCGTCGAGAAGTTCCAGGCCTGGACGGACTGCGACGGCCACCCCGAGAACGTGTTCACCCGGGACGAGTTGCTCGACAACGTCATGCTCTATTGGCTGACGGGATCGGCGGCGTCCTCGGCCCGGCTGTACTGGGAGAGCTACGACGCCGGCTTCGGCGGGAGCGGTCACCGGCCGATCGACGTCCCGACCGGCTGCTCCATCTTCCCGAAGGAAGTCGTGCGCATCTCCCGGCGCTTGGCCGAGACGGGGTTCTCGGACATCCGGTACTGGAACCAACTGGACCGGGGCGGGCATTTTGCCGCGTTCGAGCAGCCGGAGCTCTTCGTCGACGAGTTGCGGTCCGCCTTCCGCCTGATGCGCTGAATGACGTCGACCTGACCGTACCGTCGGCTCCGGGCCCGACGAACTCGCCTTCCGAGAGCTGGTCGCGCCGCTCGCCCGGGCCGGTCCCGTGCCGATGAGCTCCCGGGACCGCTGGCCGGCCGGCCCCGGAAGACCCGCCGGGCGGGCCCGACCACCGACGGGCCGGTGGACCCGGTCACCGTCCCGTCTGCCCGTCGATCATCTCGCGCAGCACATCGGCGTGCCCTGCGTGTCGGGCCGTCTCCTCCAGCAGATGCATCAGGACCCATCGGAGGTTCGCCGGGGCACCGTCGTCCACTCCCCGACACGGGGCGTCCAGAGTCACCTTGCGGACGAGCGACTCGCGCTGGAACTGGAGCAGGGTGTGAAGGGTCTCCCTGTCGTCTCCTTCCAGACGTGGGGGCTTCTGGTCCGGCACGCCCAGATCCCACGGTCCGGCCAGTCGTGCCGTCCTCTCCGACCGGGTTGATCCACCGGTGGGGCGGGCGTACCGTGCCAGGAAGGGTCGCGTCACAAGGAGGCTCTGACATGGTCCGCCGCACGCTCGTCATTGCTGCACTCGCCTTGGGCGCGGTAGCGCTCATGGCCCCGGGGGCGAACGGGGCCACCCGCCACGCCAGGGTCCACGCCCACCAGTACTTCGCCGGGTCGGTCAACGGTTCACTCGGCACTCCCGTTCCCGCGGTCGTCAAAGTGGTCTGTCCCGGTCCCGCCACGCCCGGGCAGCGTGGTCACCCGCTCGCCGGGCAGACCGTGGAGGTGGGCCTCACGCTCCCCGCGGTTTCGAACCCGGGGTACACGGGGAAGGACGGCAGGACGATCGGGGTGTTCTTCGGCCCGCCTCCGCCGGGTGCGGCCGGACCGGGCCAGGTCAGATTCACCCGGTACCTCGTGTCCAAGCCGATCCCGACGTCGCTGGAGCTCCCGTGCGGTGGGACCGGCACGGTCACCTTCGTGCCGTTCCCGGAGAGCCCGCCCACCTCACGATCGGCCGGCGTGGCCGTCGAGTACGCCAACGTGGCCGCCGCGCCCGCACGGGTGGCCGCCACACCCTCAGGGTAGGAGGGTCACAGCCCTCGCGGGGAGGCACACCGTCTCGGGTAGGGCGGGCACCGGCATCGGTGCCGACGGTGCAGGACGACACGAGCGGCCGGCCCGCCCGCTTGTGGGCCCGTCACCGGGGGACCAGGATGGGCCCATGGAGGGTTCGCCCAGCCTGACCGCGCTGATGGTGGCCGTGCAGCGGGGACAGCACCGGCTGGAGGACCCCCCTCCGTGGATCATGGACGATCCGTTCGCTCTGGTCATGGTCGGTCCCACGTGGCCGGACCTGGCCGCGGCGAGCCGGTCACGCTACTCGGATGAACTGGGCCGCCAGATCCGGGCGAGCATTGCGGCACGGGCGCGCTACGCGGAGCACCGGCTGGAGAGTGGGTCCTTCGACCAGTTCGTCCTGTTGGGCGCGGGCCTGGACTCGTTCGCCTGGCGTCGTCCCGATCTGCTGGGGCCACTCCGAGTGTTCGAGGTCGACCATCCCGCATCACAGGCGTGGAAGCGCGGGCGGGCAGCGGAGCTGGGTCTCCCGGTCAGCGAGCACCACGTCTTCGCGCCGGTCGACTTCGAGGCCCGGTCGCTGCGCGAGGCTCTGGACGACGCCGGATTCGACTGGTCGCTACCGACGATGTTCTCGTGGTTGGGGGTGGTGCCCTATCTGACGGCCAGCGCCGTGGAGGCCACACTCCGGACCATCGCCACGTGCCGGACCGGGTCGGAGGTCGCCTTCGAGTACGGGCTCGACCGGGACCACATGGATGCCACGGCCCGAGAGTTCAGTGCCGGATTCTCCCCGGTGGCCACGCGTGTCGGAGAGCCGCTACGGGGAGGATGGTCACCCTCCGAGGCCGAGGCCGTCGTCATCAGGTGCGGGCTGCGGGTGGACGACCATCCAGCGCAGCACGATCTCGTGGAACGCTACTTCGCCGGCCGGACCGACGGGCTCCAGCCCTGGCATGCGTCTCGGCTCATGGCTGCGACCGTGCGGTGAGTTCGACATCCCCACCGTGACGTCGAGAGAAGCGGTCGGCTGGGAGACGGCCCCTTGACTGCATCCTCTTCCGGGCCAAGACTCGTCGCATGTCACGAGCGGAGATCGACGCCTACCTGGCGGATCTGGGCGAGCCGGAGCGGTCCACACTGGAAGAGGTACGCCGGATCATCCTCGACGTCGTACCCGAAGCAGTGGAGGGCATCTCATACGCCATGCCCGCCTTCAGGGTCCGAGGTCAGGTGGTGGCTGGCTTCGCCGCCTTCAAGCACCACCTGAGCTACTTCCCCCACAGCGGGTCGGTGATCCCGAAGCTCAGCGCCGAAGTGGCCCGGTACACGACCTCGAAGGGCGCGCTGCAATTCCCCGTCGACGAGCCGCTCCCGAGAGCACTCGTGGAGAGGCTGGTGGCCGTGCGTCTGAGCCAGCTGGCTCCGGACGGGTCACGGGCCCGGACGGGAACCGCCTGAGCATTCCGTCGGCGTTCCCGCATTCGCCGGTGACCACCGATGACACCGAGGGGTAGAGTCCAGTTGATCGTCATGCACGGGGAGCCCCCGGATCCGTCGATGCCTCCTTCGTGGCCGTCGACGACACACGGGGTCTCGATCGAGGTATTCGGGACCGAGGGACAGGCCCGCGCTGTGGCGCCTCCGAAGGTGTCGGGGCGCCAGATGTGACGCTGGCACCATCCAGTTCGGCGAGGTCGTCGGCTCGACCTGTCCGCACGCCCGGCCGAGAAGGGCCCGCGTGCGGTGTCGAAGGCTCCCGGCAGGTGCCGTTCCACTGCGGTGGGGAACGGCCGGAGTACGACGCTCGATCACAGGGAACGCCAAACTTCGCCGGCGCGGACCTGGCCGTGCGATCGCACCCCGCCCGGATCCCGAGCCCTAAACTGCGTCGGCTGCGTCGGCTGCGTCGGCTGCGTCGGCTGCGTCGGCTGCGTCGGCTGCGTCGGCTGCGTCGGCTGCGTCGGCTGCGTCGGCTGCGTCGGCTGCGTCGGCTGCGTCGGCTGCGTCGGCTGCGTCGGATCGGAATCGAGGGAGGGCCATGACCACTTCGCTCCTGGTGTTCGGGACGCTCGGCATCCTGAGCACCGTGTACGCCTTCGTGGCCAATCGACGCCTGTTCGTGGGCGGCCGGGTCGGCCGGATCTCGGTGCTCGAGGGCATGTTCTACTTCTTCGGCGTCGCCTCGCTCTGCACGGGCTGGTACTTCAACGTCCGCTACACCCACCAGTACGGGCACCAGGCGAGCTATGTCGACTACACCAAGGCCCTCTTCAGCAACTGGGCGGCCGACTCGGCGGCCCAGGACTACATCATGGTGAACCTGGTGCTGCTACCGCTGTGGACCATCGTCGACGGACGGAGGCGGGGACTGCGCGCACCATGGATCTTCTTCGTCATGAGTCTCTTCACCAGTCTGGCCTTCTCCATGGCCTTCTATCTGGCCTTCGTCGAACGACAGATCAGGTACCGCCGGGAACCTGCCCAGGAGGCACTGGCCTCGTACCCGGGCCCGTAGGTGCTGACCGGCCCACGGCCCGGTCCGGCCCTGCCCCCGGACCTTTCCCTCGCCCCGGAACGGCCCTACCGCACGGTCCTGGCCAGGATGCCGAGGGTGGCCCGGAGGGCGGACTCGGGGATGACCGGGAAGATGCCGGCGCCCCGGTACTGCTCGTCGATCTCGCTCCAGTCGTAGTAGGAGGTCACCTGGCTTCCCGTTCCGCGGGGCTGGATCCGGTACCCGTACTTGTGCCGGATCGGAGGTTGGATGGCGCCGGAGATGGTCCATTCGATGAGGGCGTCCTGCTGGAAGTCCGTGATGATCACCGTCACGTCGTACTTGCCCATCGGATAGTCGTTGAGGGCCTCCCGGTCCATGTGCACGACGAACTCGTCGCCCACCTGTCGGACCACCTCGCCCTCGGCCGACTGGAGCATCCCCGAGCTGTCGATGGCCACGTGCCCGTTGGGATCGCTGAGCACGGCGAACACCTCGGCCGGCGTCGCCTCGATCTCCCTCTGCACTTCGAACCGTTCGGTCGTCATGCGCCGTTCCCTCCCGTGCGCGGGTCCTGCGGGACGAGAGGCTAGCCGCCGGGTGAGGCCGATGGGTCGGCCGATGGGTCGGGCGGCCGCCACGGGCCGCGCCCGTGGGCCCGCGACCGCGCCCGCGCCGCGACCGCGATCAATCGTCCCGGTGCACCGGGACGCTGGCGTAGCCGGCCACATTGGACATGGTGACCCGGGCGGTGTTGGCCTCGTCGACTTCGAACCGTGGCCACCGCCTGGTCAGCTCCTCGATGGCGATCCGGCTCTCCATGCGGGCCAGCGCCGCTCCCAGGCAGCTGTGGATGCCATACCCGAATCCGATGGCCAGGCTGGCGGGACGCTCCACGTCGAAGGCGTCGGGACGGTGGTAGAAGCGCTCGTCGCGGCAGGCCGAGCCGGTCACCAGCAGCGTGGGGTAGCCGGCCCGCACCGTGCCCCCCCTGAGGTCGGCCTCTTTGGTGCTGAACCGGCCCTGGTACTGGGACGGGGGATAGAACCGCAGTATCTCCTCCACCGCCCCCGGGATGATGGCCGGGTCGTCGACCACCTTGCGGTACTGGTCGGGATTGCGGTGGAACAGCACGGCCGCATTGCCCACCAGCTTCGTCACCGTCTCCGCCCCTGCTCCCCCCAGCAGGGCCGCGAACCCGGCGATCTCCTCGTCGGTGAGCTGGGTCATCTGGCCGTCGCCCCGGTCCACCTCCACCTGGGTCAGCCGGCTGATCATGTCGTCACCCGGCGAGCGGCGCTTCTCCGCGGCCAGCCCCCAAAAATAGGCGCCGAACTCAGCACCGGCCGCCATGCCCTCCGGGGTCGGGTCCATCTCACCGGGCTCGCGGTGGAGCATCAGGTCGAGCAGGTGCCGGAGCCTCTGGCGCTCCCCCGCGGGGACCCCGAGCATGCGGCAGATGATCTCGACGGGGAACGGCCCGCTGAAGTCCCGGACCACGTCGAAGGAGTCGGCACCGTCGAAAGGATCGAGATAGGAGGCGATGACCTCACGAACCATTGGCTCCAGCGCGCCGACCGCCCGGGGCGTGAATACCCGGCTGACCAGGGCCCGCATCCGGTCGTGTTCGGGGGGGTCCATCATGATCAAGGAGAGGTACAGCTCGATCAGCGCCGGGTCCTTGGTCAGCATGGACAGGTCGACACCGTGGCTGCTGGTGAAGGTCGGCCAGTCCTTGTGGGCGGTGCAGACGTCCTCGTAGAGGAAGAGTGCGTAGAACCCGTACCTCTCGTTGAAGTACACCGGGGCCTCGTCGCGCATCCGGCGGTAGAGCTCGGTCGGATCGTTGAAGAACTCCGCCGAAAAGGGGTCGAACTCCACCGGAGGCCTGTTCAGTGTGGTGTCGG
>Ga0307374_10014979_pt1 | contig 10501 bp, 7 predicted proteins | sample OX3MG_FD_202532 | JGI IMG/M metagenome (GOLD analysis project Ga0307374, IMG submission 202532) | Soil microbial communities from Risofladan, Vaasa, Finland - OX-3 | ecosystem: Environmental > Terrestrial > Soil > Coastal area > Acid sulfate soil | place: Finland: Risofladan, Vaasa | collected...
TGACCGCGATGCGCATGTGAGCCTCCCGCCAGAGCGATTTTCGATCACGCGGACTTACTCTAAGCAAGCTTTCGTTGATTGGCGCACAAATCGTCAGCCTTCGTCGTCTACTCCCTCTCCGCCCCCGGGGGCCATGGCGGGGGGCGGAGAGGGTCGGGGTGAGGCGGGGGATGCCAGAGCGCTTGCCGACACCCACCTCACCCTCCCACGCCTGCGGCGTGGGTCCCTCCCTCTCCCCCCTAAAGGGCGGCGAGGGGAAATGTGGAGCGCGCCAAGCAATTCGGCTAAGGCTGGCGACGCTGAACAGCCCGGAGCAACGATCATGCCTCCCCAACCGACCTCGCCGGCCCGCGAAGCGATCCGCGGCACCGTGCCGAAGCTCGCCGAGATCTCCGACACCATCATCTATGGCGAGGTCTGGGAGCGCCCCGGCCTGTCGAAACGCGACCGCAGCCTGATCACCATTGCAACGCTGATTGCGCTCGGCCGCGAAAAGCAGCTCGACGGCCACCTGGCGCGCGCCCTGCAAAACGGCGTCACCCGCGACGAGATCGCCGAAGTGATCACGCACCTCGCCTTCTACGCCGGCTGGCCGGCGGCAATGACCGCCGCGCAGGTGGCGAAAGAGGTGTTCGAGAAGCGGTGAGGCAAGCCTGGCCTCACGCCGCGTCGTGAAAGATGAGGCCGAGCGTCAGGCGGCGGCCGGAGCGCAGGCGGCTCACGCCGTGCCGCATCGCCGCACGGTAGAAGCCGCGCGCGCCGGCGACCGGACGGTGGTTGACCGCAAAGACGACCGCGTCGCCCTGTGCGAGGGGCACGACTTCGCCGGTTGACTGCCGGCGCGGCCGCCCTTCGACGAGCAGGAACTCGCCGCCGGCGAAGTCGCGCCCCGGCATGCTGAGCAGCACCGTCGCCTGCAGCGGGAAGACAAGCTCGCCGTAGAGATCCTGGTGCAGGCAGTTGTAGTCGCCCGTCTCGTATTTGAGGATCAGCGGCGTCGGCCGCATCTGCCCCGCGGCGTGGCATTGTGCGAGATAATCGTCGAGCGCCGCCGGAAACCCGGGATCGAGACGCAACCGGGCATGCCATTGGTTGGCGATCGGCGCAAGGCGGGCATAGAGCGCTTCGCGCAGCGCGCCGACCAGCGGCGGCAGCTTGTAGCGCAGGTACTGATACTCGCCGCGGCCGAAATTATGCCGTGCCATGACGACCCGCGAGCGGAATACGTCCGCCTGCCCGTAGAGCGCGGCGAGACCATGGCATTGCGCGGCATCGAGCACGCCGGGCAGCACCGCGTGGCCGCGCTCGTCGAGCGCGGCCAGCGCCTCCTGCCAGGCCGTCTCACTCGGCAGCTGCATCGACCGCTTCCGGCAAGCGCTCGCGGGCGAGCAGCGCGCGCTTGCGCTCGATCCCCCAGCGATAGCCGGCGAGCGCGCCGTCGCTGCGCACCACGCGGTGGCAGGGCACCAGCACCGCGAGCTTGTTGCTGGCGCAGGCTTGCGCCACCGCGCGCACCGCCGTCGGCCGGCCGAGCGCAGCGGCGATCTCGCTATAGGTCGCGGTCTGCCCCGGCGGGATTTTCTGCAGGGCATGCCAGACCATCGCCTGGAACGCCGTGCCCTTGATGTCGAGCGGCAGATCGAGCTGCTCGGCCGGGCGGGTGATGAAGCGCACGACCCGCGCCGCCCAATCCGCTAGCGCCGCATCGGCGGCTTCTACTGTCGCCGCCGGGAAGCGCCGGCGCAATTCGGCCTCGAGGCTCGTGCGGTCGTCGCCGAGCGCGGTCAGGCAGATGCCGCGCGCGGTCGCGGCGACCAGCGCCCAGCCGAGCCAGGTCGAGACGATCGTGAAGCCGATCGTCTCGCCGGGTCCGCCGCGGCGGCGCGCGCCGGGGGTCATGCCGAGGCCGTCCGTCGCCGCCGCATAAGCGCGCGAACTGGCGCCGAAGCCGGCGGCGTACGCCGCATCCGCGATCTTGTCGCCGGCGTCGAGCCGGGCGGCAAACCCGCCGAGCCGGTGCGCCCGGCCCCATTGGCGCGGCGTCACACCGGTGACCTGCTTGAACACGCGGTGGAAATGAAAGCGGCTGATGCCGGCGGCGTCGGCCAGTGCGGCCAGGCTCGGCAGCGCCGCGCTGGCGCGGATCAGCGCGCAGGCCCGGCCGACCGCGGCGACATGCCGCTCGCCGGCCGAGCGCTGATCGGGCCGGCAGCGCTTGCACGGGCGGAAGCCGGCCGCTTCGGCCGCCGCGGCATCCCGATAAAACGCGACATTCTCGCGGCGCGGCGGGCGCGAAGCACAGCCCGGCCGGCAATAGACAAGCGTGGTGCGCACGGCATAAACAAAGGTGCCGCCGGCCCGCGTGTCGCGGTCCCGCACCGCTCTCCAGCATTCCTCGGCGTTCAACATGATCGCTCTCCGCACCCAGACATGGCGCCAATCTGGCGCGGCGGCGAGCCGGGCTCTACCCGGGAATTGCTTTTTCATTGGCAGCGAGCGCCGGGCGCACGGCTCGCGAAAGCACCGCGCGCAAACAGGCCGGATCAGGCGGGACGCCGATCCCGCCGATTCACGCCACCGTTTCGCGCTGCGGCGCCACTTGCGGCGAGCCGCCCACGGGTTCCGCGGGAGCGGCGGCATAAAGAATGCGGGGTGAGCCAAAGACCGCCCAGGCGAAGGCATTCGATCCGACGCCATCGCCCAGCTCGGTCGACAGCTCAACCGAAATCGCGCCCGCCAGCTGATCAATCGGCACCTCGATATCCCGGGTCTCGCCGGGAGCAATCGTCGTCTCCCGCTGCATCGCCTGCGCGTGGTCGGCCACCCTCAGGCGGAACAACACCGATCCCGCGCCCTTCTCGCTGAGCGTTACCGAATAGCGGATCGCGGCACCGGCCTCCGCCAATTCGGCACCGCGGATCAGAGTCCGCCCCCTCGGTGGGGCATGCAGAAAGATGTCATTTTCGCGGAATTCGAACAGGCCAGGTTCGGCATCAACCTCAAAGCCCGACTGGCGCAGGGCATCCACCAGGTAAATGCCACGCTCGCCCCCATCCGAACCTGGGAGCGCACGCGGCGGCAGGGTTTTTTTTCCACTCCCCTGCGCGCGCGAGCGTTGCGCCGCCCTGGGCGCTTTTGGCAGAGCGCGAGCATAGCGAAAAGTCGTAAAGTCCGCTTGATAAATCTTAAAGACCTTTGCTGCAATCTCGTCAGTGTAGAATTCTTCGAGGCGCGCCTCCGCTCCTGTCCGGTGTGGCGCAAATTTGACAGCACTCAGATTTACCCGTAATTCGTTTGACAAATGCGCGACGTCCTTTTCAAAGGTTTCTAGCCTGCCAACAAAATCCAATTTACAAAAGGCGGCGAACGACTGAACGCGTTGCAGTCGCCAATGTTTGTTCCTCTGTCCCGGCGGCTGCTGGGCGATCACATCGACAAATTCGGCGAAGCTGACATCCGTCGAAGAGTCCGGCTTGTCCCGGCCAAGCGCACGCAGGATCAGCTGCTTCTCCGGTTCAGCGTGTACGATCTTGTCGAGATAGCCGGACAGCAGGCGGACATACGGGTTGCGGACGAAACTGAATTTGAAGAACGACCGGTCGGCAAAGATCTCAACGAGCTGTTGTCGTGTCAGCTGATACGGCTTCACGAACGGCGAAGAGAGCGGAAGCGCATGCGGCGGGATGTTACCGACACGAGGCAATCCCAGCTTCTCGACCTGGTGAAGCATGTGTTTCAGGGAGGTGCTCCCCGACTTGGCAACTTCAAAATAAATATACTTATTTTTGAATGATATACAAACCGTTGCATTCAGAAGCTCGAGGTCGAAGGAGTTAAAAAACTCTTCATCTACCGGGTCTGTATTCTTCACTGTCATCCTCCTTTCCCTCCTATCTGCCTGTAAGCCCGAAAATACGCCGTGCTTCGGCAGCACTCAAGGTAAAAACCGGGGCTGCTGCCGACTTCATTGCCTGCAGCGCGGCATTTGGCAGAACCGTAAAGTGAAATAGCCGTGCTTGCTCTGGCGGATGTATAAACCGGGCTGCCAGACATGCGGCGTCGCACGCGCGCGTCCGCGGATCGCGATCGGGTAGATAAACCTGGTTGTCCTGCCCGCTCAGATCGTCACCGTCCGACCGGTCCGGCCGCCGGACCACAAAATTCATCAGGCCCATCACCCGGTTGCCGGAAACGCTCCGCACCCGCGACCCGCCGCCCACCGGCAACTTTTTACCTTCGTTGAGCAGGCCGTTCAGGACATCGACAACAATATTTCCAGTAATTGTCAGCGCGCCAGTGTCGCCAAACTTGCCATCTGGCGGGGCCAATTTTTTACCTGCCGTGGCATGCACGATCGCCGACAATCCAAGATTGAGAAAAAGATTGTCGCGAATGTTGCCGCCACCGCGGACGATTATCCCATTCCGCATGCCGTCGATAAACTGGTTGTCCTCGATGGTCGGGGCCGCATTTGCCATGTCGAGATCGATGAGAACGCCGGCCCGCCCGCCGTCAATTTCGGATTCCGAGAATGGGCGTGTGAAAACGACGCGATAATCCGTGGCCCCATGCCGATGGGGCGGCGTCGGCGTGACGCGTGCGGCCGTCAAAGTGCCCACCGCGAGCCCCGCTGCATCAAGGACAAGAAACCTGTCGCCGGGGGAAACCGGGCTGGGAATCGAGTTCCTGACCGTTGCCTCGCGCCCCTCTGCCGCCATCAACCGATAGGGCTCGGTGGAGAGATTGATCATGTCATCTGTGCTGTCCTCGACGACGGACCTGCGAATTACCGGTCCCATGCGATTGTTCACCATATGGATCCCGTCGCTGCTGGTCGAGAGCAGCCGCCCGCGGGCGAGCGGAACGATCCGAACCCGGTCGATCACGACCTGGCCCAAATTGCTGCGCAGGAAGAAGCCCATGCCTTCAAGGTCGGACAGGGTGAGATCGTAAAACAGGATGCCGCCATTCAACTCGGCAAAGATAGCAGCGCCCGGCGACCCGACAAAATGCTCCCGGGTCGCAAAAATCGGGTTGCGCCGCGCAAATTCGGACGCCGGGCCGAGCGCGGCCGCCGCTCGGATGCGCTCCACCTGGCCGGCATCGGCGGGGTAGTCGCCGGTGAACGCGACCACGGCATGGACGCGCGTCAGCCACGGCAATTCGCGCGCCGCCCAGGTTGCGCCCCGGCCTGCCGGATCAAAGAAAATGCGAACGATCCGCGGCCCCTCCCCGGCGACGCCGCCCAATAATCTTGCATGGTCGATGCGCAGGTAGGGCGGCAGGTGCCACGGTGGCCCCGGTCCGATCCGAAACCCGAGGCGGTTCGGCAGCGAGTCCGGTGAATAGGGACGGAACACCGCGGTCAGCGGAATGTGCGAGATCCGATCACCGGTCGATGCAAAATCCAATTGCGGTCCGACAGCCGCCCCGTTGCTCAGGTCGACGTCGGCGTAGAGATATGGACTCGCCTCCCCCGAGGCGACCAAAACGCCCTGCACTCCCAGCGGCCTCGCCGACCGCATCGTGAAATCCCGAAAAATGCAATGGGTGCAGCCGGCAATGTAAATGCCGCGCGAACGGGGATCGAGGAGCAGCGTTGCCCCGTTACCGTTGAGCACGAGGCAACGGATTTCCGGGCGGGCTGGGTCGGTCGATCGGACCGCAATCGCGTCATTGCTGCGCCGCTGGCTGCCCAGCCGGTAGGTCGCGTGCGGCTCGAGGTCAACTTCGGCAAGGGCGGTTCGGCCCGCGCGAAGTGCGTCTATTGCCGCGTCGAGCGTCGCCTGCAATGCCGGCGCATCATCCGAAGCGCCCGGACCGGCGACCTCAAACCTCTCGGTCGAACCGCGGCACTGGCTGATGATCTGCGCTACTTCCGCGGGTTGGCGCGGCGGTTCCTGCGCCTCGCCTGCGGCGGCGGTATCCAGAACCAACCCCAGGGCGGCCGCGACCGTCACGATCTTGCCGAGAAGCATTCTCGCATCCGCCTGGTCAGTGCAGTGCCTGATCCGAGGGCGCCAACCCGCATGTGCGCGGCAATACAGGCGCGGGATTGGTACGCTGCGACCGCGTGGTTTCGCAGCCGACTGCTATTGCACCAACCCGCATTCGTGCATGGCCCGCAGATAGCCGTCGAGTCGCGCCTGGTTCTGGGCAAGGCGCCGCGCCAATTGGTCCGGCGGCACCGCGCACTGGCGCGCATACGCGCGGTCCTGCTGGTTCAGCCCCTCGACACTGCGGGCCGCATCCGATTTCGAGCGCACCAGCCGATAGCCAAAATGCTGATAGAAGAATTTCGCCTCGGTGTATGAGCGCTCCTCGACGATCTCCGGCGCGTCGTCATGCGAATGGTACACCACCGCCTGGCGCGCGTACGCCTTGCCGTAGCCGCTCTTCAGCAACTCCAGCGCAAACATCTGATCTTCGCCGAATTCGATCTCCGGGATCGGCACCGCCTGCCACACCGACTTGCGCAGGCAGGAATTGTTGTCGCTGTAATAATGCAGCTTCTGGCGGCCGGCAATCTCCGCGAATAATTTGCGGATTTTGGGGTCGTCGAGGCTGACGCAGACCGGCAGGTCGTCAAACCCGGCGAAATGATTGACGATGTCGCGCTTGATGAACTCGGAGACCTCGGGATAGGGGGCATGCCGGCCGAACACGCCGCCGGCGCGCGGATTGGCCGAGAGGCTGCAGACCAGATTGTACAACCAGCAATCGTCGACCGGCAGCGCGTCCTGCGTCAGAAACGCGACGAATTCGCCCTTCGCTTCGGCAACCCCGAGATTGCGGGTGCGACCGTGCTGGAAATCCGCCCGCTCGATCGGCAGCAAATCGACCTCCGGGTGCGCCGCCAGATATTCCTGGGTCCCGTCGGTCGACGCGCTGTCGATGCACAGCAGCTGCACCTTGCCGGGCGCGCGTTGCGACCTGACACGATCCACCACCCGCCGCAGCAGTTCGCCGCCGTCGAGGGTCGGGATCACGACGGTCGCGAACACCTCGTCCGACCGCGCGATGGCGGGCTTGGCCGGCGTGAATGCAAGCTCGGCGAGACGCTCGACAAAAGCGGTCTCGACGAGACGGGCCGACGCATCCCATGAGAATTGGTTGACCCACGCTTCGGCCCGGTCCGCCTGGGCGCGGCGGCCCTCGGGATCGGCAAGCATGCTTTGGATCGCGTCAGCGATCGCCTGCGGCTCCGGCGTCACCAGCCGCACGGCCTCGGGGTCGTGAACCGCCCGCGTACTCTCGACGTCCAGTTCCAGCACCGGCAACCGGCACGCCATCATCTCCTGCGGCACGATCGAGTAGTTGGTCGCCGAAAAGACGATTCCGATATCGGCGCCGTGGTAGATCTGCGCCAGCGCCCGCGCATCGCAGATGCCGTGGTTGGTCGCCGCGTAGGGCACCGCCTCGAAAGGCGGCTCCTCCTGGCCAAAGAAATCGACGTGGAAGGCGACCTCGCGCCGCGCCAGGATCTCGAGCGCCAGCAATCCGAGTTCCACCGCCCGGCGATCGGTAAACGAGCGGCAATAAAACGCCACGCGCCCCGTTGCCCTGCCCTCCCGTTGCTCGCGGGGCAGGTAGACGGTGCGGTCCGCCGCCTGCCAGAATTTGCGCGCCCAGCGGCCGTATTTCTCGACCATCAAACGCTCGAGCCACGGTCCGCAACAGATGCAGTCAAGATCGCGCCAATAGGTCGATTCGGCCAGGAAATAGCGGCTGCCCACAGGAAAAAACGCCGCCTCGAAGTCCTGAACGAAGTAGAACCGCCGCTTGAACCGCCAGGCCGAGCACGCGAGCGGCACCGTCGCCGCATCGGTTGCGACGATGATGTCGCCGGCGGCGTCGCCGATCGCGTCATCGGCAAACCGGATCGCGGCCGCCAGTGGTTGGAAGTGCCGGTGCAGCGTCTTGCGGACGGCGGCGGCATCGTGGTGAAAGCTGGGATCGCGAATCCACAGGGTAAGCTTGTGGCCGCTCGCCTCCAGATGATTGCAGATCCGGAAGATATTCATGTGTCCGCCGGCGCCCGGCGTGAAATCGGGGATCACCCAGTGGATCTCAAGGGCTGCCGGGTCGAATCGCGGCGAGGTCGGCGCCAGCAGCCGGTCGGCCGTGAAGGCAAAGCGCCGCATCTGGGCGTCGGCAACCGTGATGGCCGACGGATCGAATGGAACCCGCTTCACGTCCACTTCGACCGACGGGGGAATCGGTACGGCTGGGCTCTTTGCCGGCACATGGCCGAGCAACTGGCCAACGAGTAGATGATAGACCAGCGGGTTGATGCCGGCCGATCGGGCGTCGGGATAAGCCGACAAATAATGGTCGATGCAGAAATCGGGGCTCGGGTCGCGGTTTTCCTTCCATCCGAAATGATGGAAATGCTCGACCGGATCGATGCCCCGCAAGTCCGGGTTGGTTGCCAGGTAAAATCCCGGGTCGAACCAGTCGTCCATGATGCGGGCGTAATCGCGCTCGACATTGGTCCCGGCAATCGACCGCGCGGCGCTCTTTGCCGCTGCCGGCGGCGCCGCCGCAGATCCCGCCGCCGGCGCTTCCTCGGGCGCAGTTGGAGCCCGCACCGTCGGCGCCACAATCGGCACCGGCTGCCGGGCCAGCCGGATGATCTCGGCCACCAGCCGCTCGATATGCGCACCGGCCGTCTGGGGAAATTTCTCGCCGATAAGGCCGATCGTGGCGCGCGCTTCCTCGATCCGACCGAGCGCAATCAGCGCCTCGGCCTCGCCGATGTGGCCCCACACGATCAGCGGATGCAGCGTCGCCAGCTTGCGCCAGCGGGACAGCGCTTGCGCGGGCTCGTCACGCTGCTGGGCGCAGCGAGCGTAGTTGACGAGCGCCGTGCTATCTTCGGGAAACGCCGCCAGCGCGTCCTCGATCAGGCGTTCGGCCTGCGCGGGCTGCCCCGTTTGCAGCAGCATCTCCGCCGCGCCATTATAACCCCACGGCAATTCCGGATGCTGGGCGCGCAATTTCTCCCAATACGGCGCAGCGCGCTCATAATCTCCCTGCAACATCGCAATTTCGGCAAATCCCAGATCGACAGCCTCGCTGTCGGGAAACTGCTGTAGCGCGGTCGCCAAAATCTGCATCGCCGGCGCGATGGCCCCGACATTGGCGAGGGCCATCGCTTCCTTGACAAAACCCCAGACGTCATTCGGGTATGCTTGGCGGAATTGGCGCCACCGCTGGATTGCCTCGGCCCAATCCCGGGAATTGATGCTTTCTTCGCACCAGGCCGCGAAGCTTGCGCGGCTCGCAAAACCGCCGGTGGCCGGTTCGCGCGTGTCGGCCACGCCATTCGCGGGCTCCTCGTCCTCGACCGGATCAAGCGCGGCGACCCTGCCGCGCCGCTCAAAGGCGACGACGCCCTCCATCAGTTCGGCGGCGGCGGACATCATGTCCTGCTGTTCGGCAGCGTCAGCTCCGACATCGTCCTTTTTTTTGCGGGAACGGTTCATGCGCACTCGCCCTCAACCCTGACCCTCTGGCATGGCGCGACAGGCCACATACGTTAGTATGCGTCAAGCGCGGCTTCGAAAGCGAGGCCCGACGCGCCGCAGACACCTTCCGCCGCACGCGGCAGCGTGCGTCAGCGGGCGGATTGCCGAACTGACAAAACGTTACAACAATTTACCGAACCGAGATTCGCAGTACATCACAGGGTTACATCGGACCTGCATATCTGAGCCCGTCGCCGAACCCCGCCCAGCGGGGGCACGAGGCAACGATGAGGGTTTCGATGACCGATTTCGCCGAACTGCTCGAGGCAGAGATTCCACGGCTCAGACGCTATGCGCGTGCCCTGACGCGCGATGTGACGCGGGCCGACGATCTGGTCCAGAGCTGCCTGACACGGGCGCTCGCCAAGCAGCATTTGTGGCAGCCCGACACCGATCTGCGGGCCTGGCTGTTCACGATCCTGCACAATCAGCACGTCAACGATGTGCGCCGCGGGGTCCGCGAGAGCGTCGCCGTCACGGCCGAGAACATCACGCCGACGCTGACCGTGCAGCCCCGCGCGCTGGGCGTGTTGCAGTTGCGCGACCTCGAAGCCGCGATCGCCAAGCTGCCGGAGGAGCAGCGCCAAGTGATCCTGCTCGTCGGCCTCGAAGGCATGAGCTATGCGGAGGTCGCCCTCGTACTCGGCGTCCCGGTCGGCACCGTGCGCTCACGGCTGTCGCGGGGTCGCGAGCAGCTGCGCCACCTGATGGATATCGGCGAGGAGGCACCGTCCGCACCGGCGCAATCCCGGATGCCCCCCGGCCGCCGCCGCGCCGCCTGATCGGGGTTAGGGTCGCCCCGCGCGACGCGGGAACCGCTCAGAATTTAAGCGCGATGCTCGTCCGCGATGCTCGTCACGGAGCCCGGAACACCGTGATAAGATCCTCGTACAGCCCGACGGCATGCGATCCACTGCCATCCGTCCATTGCTGAAACTGGTCGGAGATCTGGAATCCGTGCTCGACGAGCA
>Ga0307374_10014980_pt1 | contig 10500 bp, 7 predicted proteins | sample OX3MG_FD_202532 | JGI IMG/M metagenome (GOLD analysis project Ga0307374, IMG submission 202532) | Soil microbial communities from Risofladan, Vaasa, Finland - OX-3 | ecosystem: Environmental > Terrestrial > Soil > Coastal area > Acid sulfate soil | place: Finland: Risofladan, Vaasa | collected...
GCTCAAGACGCTCGCCTGCAAGCATGACTCGTCGGTGCCGAAGATGGCGGCCAAGTACATGGCCACTGTCGAAACACCGAACGGGCCACGCAGATGCTTCCAGGCAAGCGTCGAACGTCAGGGCAGGAAACCGCTGGTCGCACGGTTCGGTGGCATCCCCCTCAAGCGGCACAAGACCGCGGTCATCGACGACCGCAAACCAGTCCCGGCCACCTACCCCCGCAAGGAGCTGATCGACCGGCTCCTGACAGGACGGTGTGAGATGTGCCAGCAACCGGACGGCGTCGAGGTCCATCACGTCCGCAAGCTCGCCAGCCTCGCCAAACCGGGACGGCCACAGCCCGCGTGGGCCGAACTCATGGCCAGAAAGCGCCGCAAGACCCTCGTAGTCTGCGCCGACTGCCACAAGCAGATCCACGCACGGCAGCCAACCGCGACACTCACGCAGTAGTCACCGGAGAGCCGGATGACCGGAAACGATCAAGTCCGGTGTGCGCCGTGAGGCGCTTCGTTGTATCCCCGACGCAGTCGGGATGAACTTGGAGGGAGGTTCCTGGGTCACCCGGCTTACCTGAACGCGAAAGCGGGAGGGGACCAGAGCATGCCGGGAAAGCGGTGGGCGCCTCGGAGGCGTTCAGGGCGCCGTGCCGCAAGGCCCGCACGATATGGCCAAGGCTGGATGGCTTGAAGCCCAATCCCCAGAGTGAAAGTGACGCACCGTCGGAATAACGCCTGTAACCGACGCCTGCGCCATGCCCGGGCATGAACCGTGAGACCGGGCAACCTCCATGGCGTGGGGCACCGCCCAGCGAGGGCGGCCAAGGGGATGAGTGGGCGGCCTACGTCGTGCTCGATACGTACAGCGAAGACGTACCGCGGGATCACCTAAAGGGCGCGAGCCCCATGGTGACGGAGTGCCCGTAGTAGTCGCAGGAGCAACGACCTGCCAAGGAGGCCGGGAAAGCCGGGACCGCAGGGCGAAGGGGCACAGGTAATCAGGATGCTCAGACGGGGAGGGATGCGCAATGCAGAATGCTGAAACCGTGCTGAGCATCATCCGGGAACGCGGCAGGCGTGGCCTGCCGCTGGAAAGGTTGTACCGGCAGCTGTTCAACAGGGAGTTGTTCCTGCTGTTTGTTGACCGGACTAGCGGGCGACACGCCGGGGATGGTTGATGCGCTGGTCGTGGGCTGGCCGGTAGAACTCACGCGACTCTTTCGAAGGGAGACGCGTGGGGCTGTCGGGTGGGTGCGTCGAGCGGGACATCGTCTCGGTCCGGTTGCCGCTGTGGGGCCGGGTTGTTGAGGCTGAGGGCGTCGTGCCGTGGCTGGTGGTCGATCCGGACGGCAACCCGGTGGAGCCGGTCCACCGGTTCCTGCGGGATTTCGTGGCCCGCGGCAACCGGGCCGGCAGCGTCCGCAGCTATGCCTATGGCCTGCTGCGGTGGTGGCGGTGGCTGGCGGCGGTCGGCGTTGACTGGGACAAGGCGACGTCGGCTGAGGTCAGGGACTTCGTCTTGTGGCTGGGGCAGGCACCGAAGCCCCGCAGTTCACCGAGGACGGCGTCGGCCGCCACGGCCGGGACCGTCAACGCGGTGACCCGTAAGCGCTATCTCGGGGATCAGTACGAGCCGCGGACGGTGCGGCACGGCAATGCGGTGCTGCGGAGCTTCTATGAGTTCTGGATCGAGCTGGGCGGCGGGCCGCTGGTCAACCCGGTCGCGCTCGACCGGTGCGGCCGGCGGCCGAACGAGCATCACAACCCCCTGACTCGGTTCCGGCCGGAGGGGAAGATCCGCTATAACCTGCGGGTTCCGCGGCGCGCGCCGCGGGCGATGCCCGACGAGCGGTGGAACGAGCTGTTCGCGGGGCTGCGGTCGGACCGGGACCGGGCGATCCTCGCGCTGGGGATCAGCACCGGCGCCCGCGCCAGCGAGCTGCTCGGCGTCCGGGGCTGCGACCTGGACTGGGGTGAGCAGCTCGTGCGGGTCTGCCGGAAGGGCTCGGGAGCGGAGCAGTGGCTCCCGGCCAGCCCGGAGGCGTTCGTGTGGATCCGGCTGTATCTGGCCGGGCTCGGTCCGCTGGAACCGCACGAGCCCTTGTGGTGGACGCTGCGCCGCCGCGACCACGGCGGCGGGCTGCGCCGCCAGCCGGTGAACTACGAGGCGCTGCGGGCCGTGTTCAAGCGGGTCAACACGCTGCTGGGCACCAATTACTCGATGCATGACCTGCGCCATACCGCGGCGCTGCGGATGAGCCGGGATGAGTCGCTGACCATGCGGGACGTCCAGACGATCCTCGGTCACGCGCACCTGTCCACTACCGCCGACGTGTACCTCGTTGAGGACGAGGCCGAGGTGATCCGCCGGGTCCGGCAGCACCTGGCCGCACGGGAGCAGCGCGTTCAGCAGGCCGCGCCGCCCCCGGCCGCGGCCGCGGCCGGATATGACGCCGGCGACCTGTCGGTCCTGTTCGGAGGGATCCCGCAGTGATCGCGACGACTGCCACGCCCGGAACCCGCCGCACCCGCGGCCCGTTCGACACCGACGAGTGGCTGCTGCAGCAGCACCGGGTGGGGCCGGTGGACCGCCTGCCGGCCGGCGGCATCCTCGCGCTGCTGCCCCAGTTGCCGGACTGGCCCGCCGCCACGGTGCACCGCACCAGGAGGCTCAAGGGAGCCGGCACGATCCTGGACTGGCTAAATGCCCACCCCGGCGAGGGCTGGCAGGACCGGTGGACGGTCTCCGGCGCCGACCGGGACACCGGCTGGATCGAGATGCTGGCCCCGGGCGATACCCGCCGGGCGATCACCAAGAGGCAAGAGCACATCGCCGGGCTGGGCTGCCTGCTGATGTGCCGGGCCGTCCTGCCCAGTTACGACTTCCTGGCCGCCTACCGGGCGACTGGGCTGCTCGACCGGGTGCGCGAGATCATGCGGCCCGAGATATTCGCCCGCCTTGAGAACGCCGCGGCCGGACGCGGGCTGAGCGGCCGCGACCGGGGCGACGCGCTGAGCGTGATCAGCAAGATCGTGCTGCATACCGGTACCGACATCGACGCGCTGGCCCCCGGCGACGTCCTGGAGATGTTCGCGTGGAGCGTTCACGCCGACCCCCCTCGCCGGCAGGTCCCGGGACTGCACGCGGCCTGGGACCTCCTCGGTGACATCGGGGTGACCCCGGCCGGCACGACTCTCCGGTCCGCGCAGCGGCGCGGCCAGCGGACAACCGCGGAACTGGTCGGCGACTACGGCATCTCCTGCCGCCCGGTCCGCGACGTGCTCGTCCGCTACCTTGACGAACGCCGCCCCGCACTGGACTACAAGACCCTGGCCGGCCTCGCCGGCGAGCTGGCGGGCACCTTCTGGGCCGACATCGAGCGGCACCACCCGGGCATCGACACCCTTCACCTGCCTGGCGAGATCGCCCAGGCATGGAAGGAACGCGCGCGGGTCATCACGGACGCTGACGGCACGATACGGGAGCGCAAGAACATCCACGCCCTCCTGATGCGGGTCCGCGCCTTCTATCTCGACATCCAGCAGTGGGCGCTGGAAGACCCGAGCTGGGTGCCGTGGGCGGTGCCCAGCCCGGTGCGCAGGAACGACACCCAGGGGTATGAGAAGGCGCGCAGGAAAACCGTGGCCGCGATGCACCAGCGCGTGCGTGAGCGCCTGCCGCACCTGCCCGCGCTGGCCGATGCCGCCGGACGGTGCCTGGCCGAGACGACCGCGCTGCTGGCCGCCGCGGCCGGGTGCGAACCGGGCGAGGTGTTCGATCACGCCGGCAGCCGCTACCGCCGCAAGGCCCTCAAGAGCGCCGGCCTGTCGGCCCGGCACCAGGGCAGTCCCTCCATCACAGCGGAAAACCTGGTCACCGGCGAGACGGTCAACCTGACCCGCCGCGAGGACGAGGCGTTCTGGGCCTGGGCGGTCATCGAGACGCTGCGCCTGTCCGGAGTACGCCTGGAGGAACTGCTGGAGATCACTCACCTGGCGCTGGTGTCCTACCGGCTGCCCGGCAGCGGCGAAGTCGTGCCCTTGCTGCAGATCGTGCCGTCCAAGAGCAACGAGGAACGCCTGCTGCTGGTGGACCCGGAGCTCGCCAGCGTCCTGGCCACTGTGATCACCCGGCTGCGCGCCGGCAACAACGGCGCCGTCCCCCTCGTCGCCCGCTACGACCACCACGAGCGGACCACCGGGCCGCTCCTCCCGCACCTCTTCCAGCGCGCCCACGGCGCCCGCCGCGAGGTGATCAGCCCCGGCACGGTCTACAAGCTGATCAACACCGCGCTCGCCGCCGCCGGCCTCAAAGACGCCACAGGCCAGCCGCTGGTCTACCGGCCCCACGATTTCCGGAGGTGCTTCACGACGGCAGCCGTCACCGGCGGGCTGCCCGTGCACATCGCCGCCCGGATTCTCGGCCACAAAAGCCTGACCACCACGGAAACGTACATGGCCGTCTTCCAGGACGACCTGATCCGCTCCTACCGGGCGTTCCTCGACAAACGGCGGGCCACCCGGCCCTCCGAAGAATACCGCGAGCCCACCGACCAGGAATGGCAAGAATTCCAGAAGCACTTCCAGTTGCGCAAGGTGGCGCTGGGAACGTGCGGACGTCCTTACGGGGCGGCTTGCCAGCATGAGCACGCTTGCCTGCGATGCGCGATGCTCCGCGTGTCGCCGCAGCAACGGCCCCGTCTCACCGAGATCATCCACAACCTGCGCGAGCGCATCGCCGAAGCACGGATGAACGGCTGGCTCGGCGAAGTCCAAGGCCTCCAGGTCAGCCTGGAAGCCGCTAAACGCAAACTCGCCAGCCTCAACCGAAGCATCGAGCGCAACCGCCGCAGCGGACCCACCGACCTCGGAATGCCAGCCATCAGCAATCCCCGGTGACAGCCGCTTTCGCCGCTCCATCAAATCAGTACAAGACAAATAAAGCGGACAAAAAATTAGTCCGGAAAATGGCCTACGGGCGCATCTACGCCAACAAGGGTGCGATGACACCCGGGGTCACCAGGGAGACCGTTGATGGCATGTCCCTGGCCAAGATCGACAGGATCATCGGGGCTCTGCGTGCAGAGTCCTATCGGTGGTCCCCGGCCAGGAGGGTGTATATCCCGAAGAAGACCGGGAAGCGCCCGCTGGGCATGCCACCGTGGTCCGACAAACTGGTCGCGGAAGTGGTGCGCTTGCTCCTTGAAGCGTATTACGACGTCCAGTTTTCCGGCCGCTCACACGGATTCCGCCCCGGACGGGGTTGCCACACCGCGCTTGATGAGGTGGTGTCGGTCTGGAAGGGAACGCACTGGATGATCGAGGGGGATATCTCCGACTGCTTCGGGAGCCTTGACCATACGGTCATGCTCTCGACGCTGGCGGAAAAGATCCACGATGGCCGGTTCCTGCAACTGATTGACCGGATGCTCAAAGCCGGGTATCTGGAGGACTGGCGGTGGAATGACACGCTCAGTGGTGCACCACAGGGTGGCGTTGCTTCACCAATATTATCCAACATATATCTGGACCGGTTCGACCAGTTCGTTGAACAGCAGTTGATACCGGACTACGACCGGGGCAGGCGGCGGCGCACTCACCCGGCGTATGAGAATGTCGAGAACCGGATTGCAAGGGCTAGAAGGCACGGTGACCGGGAGGCAGTGCGCGCGCTGAAGCGCGAGCGCCGCACCCTGCCGAGCCAAGACCCCGGCGACCCGGGATACCGGCGTCTTCGATACGTGCGGTACTGCGATGACTTCCTGCTCGGGTTCGCCGGTCCCAAGCGCGAGGCCGAGGAAATCAAGGCGAGGATTAAGAGGTTCCTGCATGATGAACTCAAGCTGGAACTGTCCGAATCCAAGACTTTGGTCACGCACGCCACCAGCCAGGCGGCGCGTTTCCTTGGCTACGAGATCAGGGCACAGCACGCTGATGCAAAGATCACCCGGAATCGCCGGGCGGTCAACGGCGCTATCGGCCTGTTCGTGCCCAGGACCGTCATCCGGGAACGATGCGCCCGCTATATGAGTAAGGGAAAACCCGCGTTGCGAGGCACACTGCTGCACGACGAGGATTTCACGATCGTCGCTAAGTACGGTTCCGAGTTTCGCGGGTTCGTCCAGTATTACCTTCTCGCCCAGGATGTTTTCCGCCTGGAACTGCTGCGCTGGGTCATGGAGACCTCGATGCTCAAGACCCTGGCAGGGAAGCACAAGTCAACCGTCACGAAGATGGCCCGCAGATACAAGGCGGCTGTTGATACCCCTGACGGCCAGCGGACGTGCTTCCAGGTGACCGTGCAGCGCGACAAGGGTAAGAAACCGGTGGTCGCCCGCTTCGGCGGAATCCCGCTCAAGCGCCAGCGCACCGCCGTCATTACGGACCGCAATCCGGTCATGGCCACGGCCCGGCGAAATGAGCTGATCCACCGGCTGCTTGCCGGGCAGTGCGAGATGTGCGAGGGACGTGAAGGACTGCAAGTCCACCACGTCCGCAAGCTTGCCGATCTCAGCAAGCCAGGACGGCCGGAACGGCCGCCGTGGGTACACCTGATGGCCATGCGTAAACGAAAGACCCTTGTGGTCTGCGAACGCTGCCACCAGGACATTCACGCGGGACGGAGTGCAACCACCACCCGGAAATGATCGCTGGAAAGCGGTATGCCGGGAAACTGGCCCGTACCGTTTGGGAAGGGGCCGTTGGAAAAGGACCCACGCCACGGGCACCTCGTCGGCGGCCTACTTCACTCGGGAGGGGGCTGCCAGGAAAAGGACCAGCTCAACACGCTGGCACCTCGCCCGGCAGCCTACCTCACCCTGCTCGCCGGGAACGTCTCGCAACTGAACCGGCTGCACCAGGCGGCCAGGGTGTCCATGCTCAAGACCCTGGCCTGCAAGCACCGCTCGACGGTCACGAAGATGGCCCGCAAGCACCAGGCCACCATCGCCACGCCGCACGGGCCGCGCAGGTGCTACGAGGCCCGCACTGAGCGGCCGGGCAGGAAACCACTGGCCGCACGGTTCGGCGGCATCCCGCTCAAACGACAGGAACGGGCGGTCATCGACGACCGCCAGCCAGCCCCGGCTACCACTAGCCGCAAGGAGATCATCACCCGGCTCCTCAACGGCGAATGCGAATGGTGCGGCCAGCGCGCCCCGGTGCAAACCCACCAGGTCGCCAAGCTAGCCGACCTCGGGAAACCAGGGCCAGCACAGCCCGCCTGGGCAGCCCTGATGGCAAAAATACGGCGCAAGACCCTCATCGTCTGCGCACCCTGCCACCAGGCCATCCACGACGGGAAGCCAGCCGCCTGCACGTCAACATCACTGGAGAGCCGGATGCACTGAAAGGCGCACGTCCGGTTCGGACCGGAGGTCGCCGGAAAAGGACCTGCACCACAGGCACCTCGCCGGCGGCCTACCGGTGTGCATTGAGCCCGGACGGGCCAGGCTCTTGGCGTGTAATGGACATGATCGCGGTTCTCTCTCTCTCTCCCCCCGCGTACCAGTGGCCATTCCCACTAGCCACTCAGTTACCCTTTGTCACTCCTTACACACATGGAGAGATACCCCCCGGCCGCACCGGCGTTGGTGCGTAAGCGTACCCCCCGACGCGATCAGAAGTGAACGGGAGAGGTGATGCAGTGAAGGTATGGGCCTTTCAGAAGCGGTGAGTCGGTGAGTGGGTGCGCCCCCTGCACCTGGTAGACGGTGACATACGGCTTGACCAGGACTGGGTGCAGGAAGGGCGCGGCGTGGATGCCGGGCCTGTTTACCTTCCCGGTTGGTCCGCCGTAGCCGAGGAGTTGGTTCTGCCGCGCTACCACTACATAGGAGATGCCATGCTGGCGCAGGAACACCTCGTGGGAAAGCGGCGCCTCGAAGAACTGCCGAGCAGCCAGGAACAGGCTGATGACGTAGCGAAGCCTGTCCGGCCGCAGGAATGGGCCCATGCCTTCGAGAAGGGCGAACCGCCCAGTCAGCGCGGTGAAGGCTCCCTCGGTCCGCTGGTTGACAAGAAACCGTGCGTTGCAGGGCGTATGCGTGCGCAGCCAGTTGACAAGCATGATCCGCTGGTGGCTGACATGGCTGAGGGGCTGCGTCGCGGTGCTTGCGGGAAGCACCCACACACTGAGCAGGACCACGATAGCCGCGGGGACTGCGAGCGGCGCTTTGAGCGAGTGAGTGCCCAGCCATGCAAGTAGCGTCTCCAGCAGTCCAAGCGCAAGAATCGCCAGCCCCAGGGAGGCGAAGTCTGGCAGCCGGCGCACGCCGAAGGTCGCGTCGACGTAGACGTGGTAGTGATAGGCGAAGAACAGGGCGGTCCCGGTAAGCCCTACCAGGAGACCTGCCCCGACCACGCCGGTGATCCGAAGGTCTGCTGGGGCGAGCAGGAACAGCACGATGGCTGTCAGCAGGGATCCTGTGACCAGCAGCCATAGGGCCCACCCCGGCCACTGGAGATCCGGTCCGGTCATGATGTCGGCCACGACCCGCCCGGGCGGGACGTACCAATGACCGCTCCCGGCAGAGCCCCATCGCACAAAATTTCCCGAGAAGAGATACGCGGTTGGGTCGAAGCTCATGTGCATAGCGGTATAGCCGGAAGGGTTGCTGGCCCCGCCCAAGCCAAATGTGCCGCCGGCGAATAGCCGGATGAGGACCGCCAGAAGCGCGAAGACAGAACCGAGCACCGCACCCTGACGCAATATCATCAGGCGGGAGTTTTTTCCCTTCCCGAGGAGAATCTCGGCGGCAGTGGCGCAGCAGAGGGCAATAAGTGCCACGGCTGCCGGGATGAGATGGGTGCCGCTTGCCGCTGCCAGCACGATAGCTGCGGCAAAGGCTGGTCCCCATTTACGCTGCCGGATTGCATAGATGCCGAGTGCCAGCGCGCAGAAGGCGACCGCCCGCCCGAAGTCCTCGGCACGGTACTCGGCAAAGTCGGTGCTTACCCGGTGAGCGGCGCGGGCCGTATGGAATAGCACCTGATTGTTCACGACCAGCAACGGCAGCAGGATGCCCGTGCGGCGAAGACCAAGCTCCCACGCCGTTGCCCACAGGCCAAGACCGGAGCCGAGGATGGAGAACCACAGCAACACCCCGGGCCCGACGGCAACGTTGGGGTAGAGCAGAACGAGCACGCCCGTGAAAGCGTCGAGGACTATCTTGTCGGTGGCTGGTGGCCATGACTGGCCATACTCCAGCGACGATGACGGTATCCCGCCGTTGTTAGCGATCTGCATCCCACCCTGGTAGTACACGTAGCGGGATGCACCCAGTAGGTGGAGGAACCTGAAATGAAGAATGAGCAAGACCGCGATGACCAGTGCGCCCAGCAGCAGTGGCAGACGGTTAGCAGCGATGTCTTCGCCTAGCGCATGAACGTGCTCACGCAATGACGCGCGACGAAGAGCTACCAGCCACAGCACCGCCGATGCGGCAAGCCAGAAAGCAATGAAGAAGTTCAGGCGGAAAGCGTGCGCTGCCGCTAAAATAAAGGCGCAGCCGACACTCGTTGCATAACCAAGGCCGAATGCCGCTGCCGACCGCGTGACAATCGAAATCTTACCCGGCGGAAAAAAAGCAAAAGATGCCGCGGCCCCCGGCAGGGCCAGCACGCAGGCAACCAGACCCAGCAGCACGAAGCTGTGCATGGAACGCCCTGCTCCCTTCACTCGATCGCAGCGCCAGCCAGCGTAGTCACCCGGGTGGCCGACTGATGAGGATACGCCCGTTACGGACGGTTAAAGGGCTCTTCGAAGTTAACCGGATGCGGTTACGGTTGGCTACGCTGTGTGAGGTCCACATGGGCCTGGCTTGGGCTCAGATCGGCCTGGCCGGCGGGTTGTGATCGTGGTGTTGCGCTTCGGGGCGTGTCGTTACGCCGCGTGCAGGCGCGCGGGCGCCGTGATCCCGATTTGTGACGATCAAGGATTCCTGGAGGCCCGCGCCTGCCCAGGATATGGCGCCGGTGCTGTTCGGCGTCACCGGCCTGCAGGTCACTGAGGCCCCCACGGCACCGGCGGCGAGCTGGAGGTGTGGGCGGTCACTGATCACCCGGCTGCGGGTGTGTGCCCGGATTGCGGGACACCGGCTTGCTGGGTGCATGAGCATGTGCTGGCCCGGCCGCCAGAGGTGCGCCGCGAACCGGATCAGGCAGCGCTGTGCTGGGCGGAGCGCCGCTGGAAATGCGATGAGCGGGACTGCGCGCAAGACGCTTACCGGGTGGGTGCCGCAGGTGCCGCCGCGGTGCCGGATAACGCGGCGGCCGCGGGAGCAGGCCGGTGGCCGGGGTCGCGGGCACGGGGGATCACCCCGGCGGAGGCGGCGCGTGGACCGGCAAGGAGGAACTCCGCGACGCGCTGAACCTGCGGGCGGCCATCACCAGGTCCACCCCGTGCGAGCGGGACGTCCGCGGACGGCTCGTCTCCTTCTGCGACTGGTGCGCGCGGAACGACGGCATCCCGAGCTGATCACGCTCGCCCGGGCGGTATCCCGC
>Ga0307374_10014981_pt1 | contig 10500 bp, 8 predicted proteins | sample OX3MG_FD_202532 | JGI IMG/M metagenome (GOLD analysis project Ga0307374, IMG submission 202532) | Soil microbial communities from Risofladan, Vaasa, Finland - OX-3 | ecosystem: Environmental > Terrestrial > Soil > Coastal area > Acid sulfate soil | place: Finland: Risofladan, Vaasa | collected...
GTCCAGCTACCTATCGCAGGCCCCCAGCTTCTGGTGCGATCTCAAGATCCTTCCGCGGGGGCTCTCCCTGGACTCTCTTCAGACGATCGGGGTGCGGGCTCGCAATTTCGAGGTCGGCGGCAGGAGCGTGACCGCCGACTATCTTCTCGTCTCGACCGTCAGGGGCGGCAAACCGGTCTGGGCCGTCCAGGGCGAGGCGAGCTATTCCCTCGATCCTGCGAGGCTCCTCGAAGTCGAGGCGGAGGTGCTCGGGCTCACGGGCGACGAGTTCGTTCCTCATCCGGATTCAAGGGCGACCGGTTTCGAGGATCCGGTGGCACGAGTGCTCGTTTCAGACGTGGAGGGAGGGCGTTGGGTGATCGACGTCGGCAACCGAGACGGCTCCCGCTTCTACGTGAAGCGCCAAGACCGGCCCTATGTCTACCTGGTGAATCAGTGGACGCTTGCGAGACTCATCAGGAGCCTTCCGGAGCTTGCGGCGAAGGGTTAGGCATGTCTGCGATAGACGCCGGGCTCGACTCTTGCCGCGACGATTGTCACCGTCGGGCTGGCGAGAGCCTTCGCAAGGGCGCCATCCGCCTCCGACCGAAGGCGTGCGCCGGGAAGGAGCCTCCCGTTTCGCGCGGCTAGTCCGATGCACAGGGCGGGAAGATCCTCTTCCTCTTCGGCGATTCGTCCCTGGAAGGTCTCGAGCTTCCGCAGGGTTCCGTCGATGTCAAGGTTCGGAAGGATGACGGCGAAGCCGTCGGCGCCATATTCGAAACAGAGATCCTGAAAGGTGAAGTTGAGGAGAATCTGACGCGCAAGCTCCCTGCGCGCCGGAGACCCAATGGGCGTCCTGCAGCGCATGAGCGCAATGGAGAGGTCCTGGTCGAAAGAGGCGCAGCGGTCTATTTCGAAGGAGAGGCGCTTCTCGAAGTACTCGGACCACCCCAGCCCGGTCTCCGGCGCGAACAGCCCGTGAGGGCTGCCCCGATCCGCCGGCTGGTTGGAGCCGGGCTCAGCGGGAGTCGTCTCTTCCGCCTGCGCGCGCCCTGCCGCCCCCCGCGCACCGCCTTGTGCAAGAAGCCGTTTGAGGAGCCCGCCGCGATCGTCGTCGGGAGCTTTGACTCGCGGCGAGCTCTCGGCCGGCGCTTTGGGCTCGGCCGCCGCAGCATCGAGCTCGTCGGTGATCTCTTCAAGCTCGGCGACCTCGTCGTCCGGAACGAGGAGCGCGAAGGACTCGGGGGCCGGCGGTGGCTCCGGTCGGTGCGGAGCCGCGGGGGAAGGTTCCGGCTCGGAGGTGCGCGGCGGCACGTGCCTGCGAGGAGCTCCGGAGGGCCTTCGGTCGCGATCCTCCTCGCCTGAGGGCGCACTTCCGTCGATCGTTTCAAGGTCTTCGAAGTCTTCGATATCGGCAAGCTCGTCCTCGGCGCTCGGACGCCGCTCGTCGGCCGCCGCTCCCTCGGGTTCCGCCACCTTCACGGCCCGGACATCGATCTCGGGCGCTGTCTCAACGCCGATCTCCTCGAGGGACGGGAGGACGACCCCAGGGGGGAGCTCGCCGACCTCCGGTGCACGCGACTCGCTCGCCGGGGCATGGGTCCGTGCGGCCGGCGGGCGGTCGCCTTCGAGCTCGAGCGGGACCACCTCCTCGGCAAGGGCCGACCACCGTTCAACGGTCGAGAAGCCGCCCTCTCCTTCCTCCGGGATGACTTCGGTTTCCGCCGATTCCCGGTTGGGCTCCGGTGGTGGGGTTGGCGGAGCCTGCGGCGCATCCGAGGGTGCGGATTCTCGGGCCGCTTCCTGGAAGGCGACATTCGGCTCGTCTGCTTCCGGCGGGCCGGCCGGAGCCTTCCGTGGGGCTTCCACCTCGGCAGCGGGGGCGGGCGGCCGGCCGGCACGGAGGATTGAAATGAGAGCGATAACGATCCCGGTCAGGAGGACGAAGCCGAGCAGGGCCACCAGCAGCGGTTGGAGGGTCGGATAGAGCGACTCCTTATTGAAGATCGCGTAAACAGCCTGGAGTTGCGCGTGGGGATGGCTTGAAAGGTGAAGGGGAGCGGAGAAGAGCCGCTCGAGCGTGGCGTTGTAGACGATCGAGCCGTGCCACGAGCTACCGAGGGTGTCGGGATTCTGAATGTAACCCGCATGGCGGGCGAAGAGGTACTGAAGGCCGCTATCGGGCGACTCGATGAGCAGAACCTCGATAGTCGGATCGGAGAGAAAAAGCGATCGGACAAAGGAGCGAAAACGGTCAGTCTCGTACCCGCCGGAGCTCGTGTATTCGGAGGCAATGTCGCGGGTGAGCGCCTCGAACCGTCCGGTTGCAGCGGCAAGATTGCGGGACTTGGTCTGCAAGAGACTGTAGGTCGTCCAAACCGAGAGGACCACCAGCGCGAGGATGCTGAAGACGGTGTAAATCAGCGCGATCTTCCGGCCCATTGTGGTCCATTATACGGGAAATCCCGTCATTGTGAACCGCTTTTTTGTGGTACGATTGGTCGAGCGAGGGTATGACGCGCAAGCGAGGGCTTTCTGAGGGCTGGTATCCCGGGAGCGAAGCGGGCGTGCGCCGACTGTGCGAGACATGGAGCGCCGGCTATCGTCCGATATCTGGAGCCTGCGCGTGCGTAGCCCCTCACGCCGGGTGGTCCTTTTCGGGCCGGCTTGCATGGGCTGCCGTCGGAAGCCTTGCCGGCGCAGAGCGCGGGGAGCTCCCGGTGACGGTCGTCGTCGTTGGGGGCCATCTTCCGCCCCACGCCGGAATCTACGCGGCGAGCGATGAGGCCTATGCCACCCCCTTGGGCAACCTCCCGGCCGACGGCGCCCTTCTCGAGTTTCTGCGCGCAAGGCTCGCGGTTCGCCAGGAGGGGGAGGGGGACAACAGCGTCGAGGTCCAGCTCCCCTTTGTCAAATACCACTTCCCGAGCGCGAGCGCCCTTTGGCTTCGCGTAGCGCCTTCGCAGGAAGCGACTGCCCTCGGTACCGCGCTCTTCGAGGCGCGACGGGCGCTGGGCCGGACGCTCCGAGTCGTGGGCTCCACCGACCTCACGCACTATGGCCCGGGGTACCGCTTTGTTCCACGGGGAAGCGGGCAGGCAGCCGTGCAGTGGGTGACGGAGGTGTCCGATCAGAGGATGATCGACGCCCTCCTTTCGATGGAGGGCGAGCAGGCGCTCTCCCTGAGTGCAAGCGAGCGGTCCGCCTGCTCCTGCGGAGCCGCGGTTGCCGCGCTCACCTTCGCGCGCCTCTCCGGCGTCCGGGCCGGATCGCTTATCGATCACTACACGAGCTACGACCTCCATCCCGCGGACTCCTTCGTCGGCTACGCCGGAATCGCCTACTTAAGGTAGAGGGATCGCATTCCTGCGATACGGCTCTCCACAGTCTCAACGGACGCGAGCAACCGCCGGCGGGCGGCCTCGTAGCCGTCGAGTCGTGCGGCCCACTTCGCCTCGAAGAGGCCGGCGGTATCCAGCTCGTAGAGGATCTCGCCGAGCTCGGCGGGAAGCGGCAGATCTCCGGCGTCCGTATCGTCCGAAGGCCGGGAGGCGAGGAGGGTGCGTCGCCCCGTCGCGAGCCGCTCTTCGAGACGGCGCAGAACCGCGCCGAGGGCCGTGGGGCGCTCCGCGTGGGAAAGCGCCGCAGCACTCCGCAAGTGAATTCCCGCGGCTCGCTCAGAATCGGCCGGCTTGCCGACGAGCCTTCGAAACTCGTCCTGATCGACGGGCGTGAGGCCCGGAAGCGCAACGGGCGACGGATTCAGGCGGAAGAGGCGCCGGTCGTTGTTCGATAGCCCGGAGAGCCATCCGGCATAGGCCCTGAAAGCTGTCGAAGTTCGCGCCCCGGCGGAGTCGGTCTTTCGGGCAGTGCGATCGACCGCGCGCCGAAACAGGGCGCCGTAGGCCGGGGCAAGGCGCGAGCCCTCCCACAGCGGGTCGAAGCTGTGCGGGCGCGCATGCTCGAGGATGTCGCGAAAGCAGAGGTCGAGACCGGCCAGGACAACGGGCCCCCGGGTGAGGAGGAGCGCAAGCGCGATCGCGGCGGCCGCGACCGTTCCATGCGACGCAATCGGAAGGGCGGAGAGCCCGCTCGTCGCGAGGAGCTCCCGCTCGAAGAGACTATCCTGCGCGAGGAGCAGGACGGGCCCGCCAGCCTGCCACGCTCCCCGCGCCGCGGAGAGGGGCATTGCGATGGGGAGCGGCTTGCCTGGGGGGAGACGGGGGATTTGGGCGAGATGGAGGGAGGCCCACGAGCCGCCATCGGTCGCGACAAGGAGATCCGGCCGGAGGCCCGCCGCGGCAAGGGCGGCGAGGGACGAGGGGAGGGAGACGAGCAGGACCTTTTCCCGCACCGACGTGATGAGCGGGAGCGCCTCCGAGAGGGAGGGTCCCGACGCGGCGACTACGGCAGCACGGGACGTCTGCGCCTGGAGGGCGGACGGGCGGGCGTCGACGAAGCCGTCGAGCCCGAGGAAATTGGCGAGCGAGTTTCGCGCCCAGCGCAGCCCAAAGGCTCGGGTGGTAGTGACGCTGCCGGAGATCTCGCGGACGGCCTGGGCGAGTGCAGCCTTCGCCCGCTCCGCCTCCCGCGGGAAAGCGGCGGCCGAGGGCGCCCACTCGATAACCTTCAGCCCCTCGATCTCGAGCTCGCCCAGGGTCCGGTCGAAGAAGCTGTCGATCCCTTCGCTTGACGCGGGAGTCCACTCGAGCTCCTCGCCGGGTCCTGCGAGCCGGCGATCGTAGCAGATGGGAACGACTCGGGCGCGCGGAAAGCGCTCCCGGATCGCCGCGGTGAGATGGCCCAGCGCTTCCCCGAGCACGACCCAGGTCGAGGGCACGTCACCGGCCATCTGCGTTTCGAGGAACCTTCGAGCCTCTCGCCGGGGATCGTAGGCCGAATGGATCCGGACTCCCCCGGCCTCGGCGTAGAGCTCTCCCGTGCGCGAGCGACCGATTACGACGGGTGATTCACCGGCTGATATCGGCGATGAGCTCATTGGCGGAGACGGTTTCCTGCGGGTAGGTCCAGGAGCGGCAGTGGAGCTCCGCCGGCTCCAGGCGCGCGCCGAAGAGGGAGCCAAGGCCCGCGCAGATCTGATGGATCACGAGGCGCTCGTCGTGAGTGGCGCGGCTCGTGAGGGTAAGGAGGAGCTCGTTGGGGGCCAGCCGAATGAGCTCGCCGCTTCCGGAGACCATCGACGAGAGGACGCGTACGATGTCCTTGCGCAGGCGATAGGGATCCAGCCCGCCTCCGTGAGCGGGAAGCGCCGCCGTGATCTGGGCTACGTCCAGTTTCACGAAGAGAATGAAGCGCTTCTCGGCGGCGGCGTCGGCGAGTATCTTGCTGAGGCGGGAGCCGAGATCACCCCGCGGCTCAGCCGGACCGTCCGATTGGATGATCGTTCGCGACCTGCGAATGAGCGGCGCGGCGATAAGTGCCGACTCCTCAATGCGGCGAATTGCCTCTGCGGGAATCGAGATCAGCGCCGGCGCGCGAGCGATGAGAAGAAGGGCTACTATCTGGCCGCCGACGACAAAGGGGAGGAAAAGAAGATTCTCGATGAGACCGAACTCCCGCGTCGAGAAATAGGATTGAAGGGGAACGAGCTCTTTTCGAGCGAGGATCGTCACGTCGCCCTCGGCCGTGCCGGAGAGGGAGAGGATGAACTCCTGAGGTATTCGCAGGCGATGCTCGGTCGTCCGGTCGAATCCTGAGAGCGCCCACGGGGAGAAGACGCCATCGCTCCCGTCGGGGAGGAGAAGCGCCCCCTTTTCTATTCGATAGGCTTCCTTGTAGAGGCCGAAGAGCTCTCCGCCGAGATCGAGCCCCGGTTCAAGCTTTCCAATTTCATAGCTGAGAGAGGAAGGTGCTCCTATCGGAGGTGGGCCTGAGGGCTCGTAAGTTTTTTTTTTGAAGCGGAGGCCCCGGCGTCGGATTGGGGAGTGCGCTCGCGGATTCTCACCGCCCTACGCAACAGCCCTTCCCGTGTTCCCGGCGACGCCGGCTTCTTTGCGAGTCGCTCGAGCAGGCCCATCTTAGGTCGTCAGCCCCAGCTCGTCGAAGAGCTTCTTGTAGACCTCAAAGTACTCGGAACGGGCGAACTCCTCGATCTTGTCTTCGGGAAGCGCCTCGAGCAGCTGATCCATGTACTTCAATATCGATTTGATCTCGGTTTTGAGGTCATCGGGAATTTCTTCGGTGCCGGCCGCGACCTCTGCTCCGAATGCAGCGCGGGGCTGTGCGGCAGTCTTGGCTGCGGTTGGCTGTGCGGGGGTCGGCTCGACGAGATCCTCATCCGCAAGCTCGATCGTCTCGGTGTCCAACGCCTCTTTCTCGCTCGTGGAGAGGTCGAACTCCTCCCCGAGATCGAGCTCGAGCTCATCGGTCGGAAGCTCTTCCTCGTCGAGGGTTATCTCAGGAAGCTCTTCGATTCCCGCCTCTTCTTCGCTTTCGGGAAGATCGATCTGTATCTCGTCGAAGGAAGTGATGTCTTCTTCGGTTATCGGCTCAGGTTCTTCCGGCTCGAGCTCGGAGAGGTCTTCGAGGACGATCTCTTCATCGGGAAGCTCGATCGGAACCTCTTCCTCCGTCGCGGTCGCTCTCGCCGGGGCGGGGGCTTCGTCTTCGATCTCGAGGATGTTGTCTTTGTCGATCAATCGGTCGGGCTCCGGGGCGGCCTCTTCCATCATGAGCTCGCTGTCCTCAGGGATGGCGGTCGGTTCTCCGGTCTCCTCGGTGATGTCGGCCGTGTTGAGGATGTTGTCGAGCTCGTCGCCGGTGAGGGCGATAGTCTCGTCCTCGTCTTCGGCGAAGAATCCGACTTCACCCTCTTTCGGTTTTTCTTCGGGCCGGCCGGGAGTGGCCGATCCCCGCAGGCTGTAGATTTCGTTTTTGAGAGCCGCGAGCTCTTCCTTGATCGAGAGGAGATCCTCTTCGATCTTTTGGAGTATCGGTTGCGACCCTTCTGGAATGCGCATGGACTCTCCCTCTTCGCTCGAATCAGCGAGGTCGGCCTCGAAGGCACTCACGTCGTCGATAGGTTCGAGGTCAACCTTCTCGCGGGATGTATGGCTGGTCGTAGGCCGGCTTGCGGGTGCGCCGCCCGCGGCTTTCACGGGGCTCTCGATCCTCAGCTCTTCTTCGATTGGCTCGCCGAGCTCGGGAAGCTCGTCGAGCTCCAGGTGCTCCTCTTCGAGATCAAAGGAGAAGTCTTCGTCGAGATTCTCGAGCTCGAGTCCCTCGTCCTTGGGCTCGGGATGGGGCTCTTCGCCGCTTGCCTCTTCGAGCGTTCCGAGGAGCTCCTCTTCTTCCGCGGTCAAAGCACTCTCTTCGGTGCCCTCATCGCCAATCTCTTCGTCGACACCGATGATGTCCTCCGGGCCCTCTTTCACCCAGACTCCGTATTGTTCGAGCTCGGTTTCCTCCGGGCTGATTGCGGAAGCGACTGGCTGCGAGGTGGTTTGCGATTTCTTACCGACTTCTTGCTGTTTCTGAACGGCCATCCCTACGCTCCGGGAGTGCAGTACACCCAAACCCCTCACATTTTCGGCAGTTACGGACTAAGTGTTGACCTAATAACGAGAAAAATGTTATCTGAGCAACTCTCCATTGTCAAGCGCCGCCGGGGTTAAGAATCGGTCCGCACCTTCCGTAAAATCTAGTATGCGGCGAAGCCATCGCATCTTTCTCTCGCTCTACCTCGGTTTTTTCGTCTACTGTCTTGCGATGCTTTTCTTCGGCAAGACCGGCATAGTTGCGTCTCAAGACCTTCTTCGCTACAAGGCCGACCTTGAGCGGAATCTCCTGAGCCTCGAGTCGCTGAACTCTCAGCTTGGAAGCGAGCTTGTCTCGCTGCAGAGCGATCCCGGCACGATTCGCCTCGAGGCGCGGCAGCTTGGCTACTATCCCTCGAACGCCCTTCCCGTGCATGTCGAAGGCTACTCCCCTGCGGAAAACCTCTACGCCGTGGGCAGCCTCGCAATCGAGCGGCGTCACCTCTATCCTTCCGATAGTCTGTTTCGGATGGTCGGGTTGGGGGGTGCCGTCCTCTGTTATATCCTTACCGGAGTTCTCACAAGGAAGAGACATGGTTATCAGCAGCGCTGACGGCGGCAAGGAGGAGCTCCTCCTGGAGATTCTATCGGCCGGCGGCATCGCCATCATGCCATGCGACACGATCTACGGAATCGTTGGCCGGGCTCCTGAGGCCGAAGAGCGGATTCGCGCGGCGAAAGGGAGGGGAGAGCCGAATCCCTTTCTCATGCTCATCGAGGACGAGCAGACGGTCGAACGCTTAAGCGACGCGAGATTGGACCGTCAGGTCGCGGCTCTCTGGCCCGGACCCCTGACCGTGGTGATCCAGGCGCGCGCCGGAGGCACCGTCGCCGTGCGCGTTCCGTCGGACCGATTCCTCCGCCGCCTCATCGGCCGGCTCGGTGCTCCCCTCTACTCTACGAGCGTGAATCGAAGCGGGCAGCCCGCGCTCGGCGCCGTCTCCGAGATCGTGCGCGAGTTTGAAGAGCGCGTCGACATAATCGTCGACGGGGGCGACATCCTCGGGCGCGAGCCTTCGACCCTCCTCGACGTCACGCAGCGGCCCTTCCGAATCCTCAGAGAGGGCGCCTGCAAGGTTCCACCTTCCCTTCTGCGGTAGCACACGCCCTATCGGATGCGGCGGGCCTCGAGGTAGAAGCGCTTCTCGAGAGCCTCTCCCATCGAGAAGGTCTTCCGCGGAAAGGCTCCGTCGCGAATCACCGTCGAAAAGAACTCCGATCTTTCGATCGGCGGCAGGAGAAGTCCGAGGTTTCCCGGAGTGCGGGCGAGCCGCTCTACCGTCTCCTCCCCATGGATGTAGTCGATTCGCGTCTCGGGATGCTCCGCCAAGAAACGGTCGAGGTATTCCTGGACGGAGGCGGCAGCGAGGGAGCGGCGGGGATGCTCCCACGAGATTATCCCGCAGCCCTCGGGCCCGACCCAACCGATTCGGTGGCCTGTCGACGATATCGCCGAGCGCATGAGGGCCTCGTCCTCGCAGGGGCCAACCCTCACCTCGCGATCGGCCCCCAGCCTTCGGAGGAGCTCCTCGCCGCCTCCGAACAGAAGGCGGTGGATCGGGTGGAAAGTGAGGCCGGGATCGTGAAGGTTCACCAGCTCGACCAGGGCGAAGCGCGCCGGATGGATCTCTGCGCCGGTGAGCCCTTCCGATAGCTTGGTCTCCTCCCAGAGCTCCTTGGCGGCTGCAAGGGAGTGATTTCCGTCGCCGACCGCAAAGAGCAGCGGATCGGGGCTGCCATAGCGCGCGCGAAAGGCATCGCGATCGGCGAGGCGCTCGAAGGCGGCGGCGATCCCCTCAAGGAGGCGGGGCGCCTCAACACGGTAGCCCGTGAGATGACCCGCATTCGTCATGAGGTCGAAATCGTAGAGCCGATCGAACGAGCCCTCGGCCCCGAGCAGGGGAGAGAGCACGCTTTGATGCGGATCATCGTAGAGCACCATGATGTGGGGAAGCTCGAAGGGCGCTCCCCGCCGTATGGCTTGGCGGGGAGGGAGGCGCTCGACGATCGTTCCCTCGGTCGCGCGGATAAGAGTCCGGGCGCCCGGACGGAAATCGTAGCGCTCGAGATCGAGAGCTGCTACGAGCCCCCAGCGGCAGGGGGAGTAGGGTGTCGAGCGTTTCACCAGCACGAGGAGCGGTCCCTGCTCGCTGAAAATGCCGCGATCGAGGTAGCTTTCCATGGCGGGCCGGATAGCCGCGGTTCTTCGCTCCTCCTCGACCGTTCCGAGGTAAACCTCGGGCAGGATGAGTGAGAGGGTCGAGGGAGCGGCCCCGACGAAGCCGTCGACCCTCTTCCAGTATTCGGGCTCTGAGGTGAACTGATCGCAGGCGATGACTGCCCACCGAGTCGGATCGACTCCGGGTGCGGGAAGCAACACGCGCGGAACCGTCATGCCAAGGGCAAGGAAACGTTTGTCGAGATCGACCTTCGCGGGCACAGCATTCTCCCTTTTCGCCAGCATAGCGGCGGCGCCTGGGCGTGGCAAGGCGGAGAGGGGCCCTCTTGCATGTGCGCATGAGTCGGGTTAGCGTTGAGTCCTATGGCCCAGACGCGTGCTGCGGAGGCGGCGCCCGGCATCTATCTCGATCTCGCCGCTCTCCCCCCAACTCCCCGGCGACTCGCCGAAATCCTGAATCTCGCTGCCGACTGCGGCTACGGAAGGGTCGCGATCGAGTGGGGATCCGCCTTCCCGTGGTCGCTCGACGCGCGCTTCAGGGCGAGCTACGCCTATCCCGAGGAGGTCGTGGCCGGGATCGCGCGGCAGGCCGCCGCCGAGGGCATCGAGATCATCCCCGTCGCCCCTGCCCCCGATGGGCTCGACTTCATCTACCGGCACGCGGGCTACCGCCACCTCTTTCGCGCGGGGGATGCGGGTCCGGAGCTCGACATGGCGGCAGCTGGGGGAGCGAAGCTCTATCGCGACCTCGTGGAAGACCTCTTCGAGCTCTTGCCGCAGACG
>Ga0307374_10014984_pt1 | contig 10498 bp, 10 predicted proteins | sample OX3MG_FD_202532 | JGI IMG/M metagenome (GOLD analysis project Ga0307374, IMG submission 202532) | Soil microbial communities from Risofladan, Vaasa, Finland - OX-3 | ecosystem: Environmental > Terrestrial > Soil > Coastal area > Acid sulfate soil | place: Finland: Risofladan, Vaasa | collected...
CACGTCCCGTAGTCTACGCCAAGCAGACACTAGATACAGTCCGCATTGACAGTGACAATCTGTATTGATAAATTGCGGTCATGGACGACAGCGAACAGAGTGGACCGGGCTCGAAGAGCTCCGGGCGCCTTTTAGAACAAGCCGACAAGATGGCGCGATCCGGCCGGATCACCGCCGAGGAGGCCACCCGCCTGCGTGCTGCCGGCGAGACCGGAGACACCGAGCAGGTGATCCTCGACATCCGGGTACGTCACGCCGGGGGGCGCGTGGACGCGGCCGTCGCCGAAGGAGCCATGAGCCGGGAAGAGGCCGACGCCTTCCTCGACCGGGTTCGGGCCGGCGAGCACTCGCGCGGGCTGCGGTCCCATCTCGCTCAGTTCCGTCCGAAGCATCGCTCCCGGGCGAACATGGCGGCGGCGTCCCCTACACCTAACCAGGGTGAGCAGGATCGGCCCGCATGACCGACGCTCGCTTTCCTTCGGACGCAGGCCGCCAGCGATGACCGTCAGTACCGATGCTTCCGTTGTCGGGGTCCGGGACCTGGTCAAGCGCTACGGGGATGAGGCGGCCGTCGACGATCTCTCGTTCTCGCTCGCCGCGGGTACCGTCACCGGATTTCTCGGCCCGAACGGGGCCGGCAAGACCACGACGCTACGGCTCCTCCTCGGACTGGCCGAGCCCAGCGCTGGCGAGGCGTTGGTGTTCGGGCGCCACTACCGAGAGCTCGACCGGCCGAGCTGCCTCGTCGGTGCGGTGTTGGAGTCGGACGACTTCCACCCCGGCCGCTCAGGACGCGATCACCTCCGGGTGCTCGCCGCGGCCACCTCCATCCCCGAAGGCCGGGTCGACGAGGTACTCGACCTCGTCGGTCTCACCTCCGCGGCGCGCCGGGCAGTCAAGACGTACTCGCTCGGTATGCGCCAGCGTCTGGGGCTGGCCGGCGCCCTACTCGGCGACCCCGACCTATTGGTCCTCGACGAGCCCGCCAACGGTCTGGACCCCGCCGGAGTGCAGTGGCTACGCAGCGTGCTGCGTAGCTTCGCTGATGGCGGGGGTACGGTGCTCGTGTCCAGCCATCTACTGGCCGAGGTCGCCCAGAGCGTCGACCGAGTACTGATCATCTCCCAAGGCCGCCTCGTAGCCGACGCCGCCCTCGACGAGCTCGCCGGCCCAAACCAGAGCCTGGAAGACGTGTATCTCGAACTCACCGCGGAAACCGTCTCATGAGAGAAGCCCTTCGCTCCGAGTTCGTCAAGCAGCACACCACCAAGACGACCGTGTCCCTCCTCGGGGCCATGCTCGGACTCGTCCTGGTATCGGTCCTGCTGCACGGGTTCGGTTTCTCGGCCCGCGATCTGGCCATCCGCTCGAACCAACTCCGCGTGTTCGTCGAGGCCGGGGAAGGCCTCGGCGCCACCTTTGCGGGCCTCCTCGGGGCCATGTCCGTCACCACCGAGGTCCGCAACGGCACCATCAGACCGACTTTCCTCAGCATCCCCCAGCGAGGCCGAGTCATCGCCGCCAAAGCCACCACCAGCATGCTCACCGGGCTGGCGTTCGGGCTCGTCGCCACGGGTATAGCCGCCCTCATCGGCACCATCGTCCTCTCAGGGCGCGGGATACCCGTGCAGCTCGACGGATCGGGCTATGCGCTGCTCCTCGCCGGAGGAGCTTCAGCGGCAGCCCTCTGGGCTGTCATCGGCGTAGGAATCGGAGCGATCGTCCGCAACCAGGTCATCGCCATCGTCGCCATCTTCGTGTGGATCGAGATCGTCGAGAACCTCCTCGTCGACAGCGCCCCCGCCATCAGCCGCTACATGCCCGCCACCCTCGGTCAAGCCATCACCGGAGACCGCATCGGCGCCCTCCACACACCAGCGCTCGGCGCCGCGCTCCTTGCCCTCTACGCCACGGTGGCCATCGCCGCCGGCTGGCGAACCACCACTCGACGCGATTTCGCCTGACCAGCCAAAAGGAACCGATCCCCATGACCATTCCGCCTCATCCGGATCAACACGACGACCAAACCCGGACCAAGACTCCGCTGAGCGCCCGAACCAAAGCCATCATCGTGGGAGTTGTTGTCGTCGCGGTTCTCATGATCGTCCTCCACGTCACCGGAGTTGTCCCCCACTGACGCCTATGCGGCGACCGCAGCAGGACGACCCGGAACCACCCGGTTTCGGAGCCGTCTTTGACTCCGAAGATCGGAGCAGCGCTCGCCGCGCCATTGAGCTGCTTACCGGACGCTGGACCCTTGGGGTGCTGGTCGAACTGACCATGAGAGGGCGCCGCTACCAAGAACTTCACGAAGCCCTCGACGGCATCTCCCACAAGGTCCTCACCGACACCCTCCGACGAGCCGAGCGCGACGGCTTGATCACCCGCCACGTCGACCCTGGCCGGGTGGAAACCGCCACCTTGTATCAACTCACCGAGCTCGGTCGTAGTCTCGACGAGCCGCTCACGGCCCTCGACAAATCGGTCGATGCCAGGTGGTTCAGCGTCGAAGAAGCCCGGCGAGCATGGAGTCGACGCGGCCGATAACGCCCCGGCGGTCTCCCCCCAGCTGCTACACGCCGGCCGGGAAGGCTGCACCAGGCTGAAGCCATCAAGGCCCTTCGGCCTCCCTCGCTGTCCGACCCGAACGAAAATCGATGGAGTCCAGGAGCGGCGGTACAACGCTTCAGGTCACCGAGATATTGGTGGCGAAGCAGGTTCTAATCGCTGTCTGTGAGGAAACGCCGTCAACATCCGGATTGGTCGGCTTACTCGGCGACGCCTTCTACAACCTCGCGGACGCCTCTACCTCGCTGGTGGTGTTCTTGGTTTCCGTTTCCGCAAGCGCCACGCGACGCCAGCCCACCCCCACGGTTACAAGCGGGTCGACGACATTGGTGGTGACACGATTGTGGGGATTGTAGATGCCAGATTGGGTGAGCCTCTTCACTCTGCTCGCGAGCGGACCTTACCCGGTGGGTCCATCCTCGATGTAAGGAATTGGGTGAGGGAATCCAACCTCCATGAAATATTCATTCATCGCGAGGGCAATCAGGTTGTATTCCCGGCGAGTGGGCTTCAAGGCTCCGAAGAGGGCCGCTTCCAGCTCTAGAGCGCTATTCACTTCTCCTAGGGCAATACAACGCAGCCATAGGCCTTCGACGGTCAGTCCAGTGTCTTGGAGGCACGAATGGACGAGTCGTACCCGCTCAGCCAACTTCAACACTCAGTGCGGCCGCTTCAGCGACTCTGTGGTGCTGGTCTGTCCGGGAAGTGGGGCCTGCAGCATTCGATGGTCGAGGTACATGAACAGCGCTCCAACGCCTACGAGCAGCACGATGAGGCCGGCGCCGTTGCGGATCACAGTCAAATAGCCATGGGTGTTGACGTCGATGAACGGGTAGGGATACCAGTGCTTGATCGCACCGTGAGCGAAGGTGTAGCCGACGTAGAGGCCTGGCCAGATCAGTGAAAGCATCAGCGTGTTCTCCTCGATGCGTGGTCGGGGCCCGAAGAGAAACCAACCCAATACCGCCATGAGTGGGCCGACGTAGTGCAAGAGGGCGTTAGTGACTGCCGCGGCTCCGTGTAGCTCCACAACGCCACGGAGCAACGAGGAGTAGATGACGCCGGTGACCGTGATCCCGAGCAACGCGTCGAGCCGAAGTACCCGCCAAAGTCGCCCAGCCCGGTCGGTATGAATGACCAACGCGGCGGACGTGATGGCAACCAGGATGTTGGATTGCACCGTAAAGAAGCTAAGAAAGCGGATGATCCGTGTGGATACGGCTGGCAGCTGGCCGCTGGGCTCTACCAGAACGTTTACTCCCTGGATCACCAACACAACCTGCCAGGTCAAGCCCACGACCACAACCACCGCCGTCACCAGGTGCCAGACGGACGCAATCCGGTCGAGTCGAGAGCGGATCGTCATAGCCCGAGGGTAACCCTCTACCTGGGTCCGCGCTCTCCCACCTCCGCTCGATCGTGCCGGCCATGTCGTCATTGGTATGGACAGCCGATCGAGCGATGCGTGCCACCGGTCGATTGCGGGCGCAGCCGACTCAAAGAACTATGGAACGTGCGAAAGATGCGATCGACGCCTCGGCGCGGTTGCTGCTACATCGACCGCACCGTATGGAGATCTCAGCAGGCACATCCGCCCTGGGCGGCCGCGGCCGTCGTGGTGATCTCGGCCCGAAGGCCGAATCCGCTCCGAGAGGGGCGCAAGTCCATTCCACCCCAGCCACTCAGGCGCCAGATGGCGACCGGTACAACTCGGCGCCCGCCGACCGGAACTCGACCGCCTTTGCCTGCATTCCGAGTTCGATCGCTTGCTCGGTGGTCACACCTTGGGCATCGGCGAGCTCCCGGACATCATGGCTGATCCGCATGGAGCAGAACTTCGGTCCGCACATCGAGCAGAAATGGGCCGTTTTGGCCGGCTCGGCCGGGAGCGTCTCGTCGTGGTACGCCCGCGCCGTCTCGGGGTCGATGGCCAGGTTGAACTGGTCCTCCCACCGGAACTCGAACCGGGCTTTGGACAGCGCGTCGTCCCACGCCTGGGCACCCGGGTGGCCCTTGGCCAGGTCGGCGGCATGAGCGGCGATCTTGTAGGCGATCATCCCCTGCTTCACGTCGTCGCGGTTGGGCAGGCCCAGGTGCTCTTTCGGGGTGACGTAGCAGAGCATGGCCGTCCCGTGCATACCGATGACGGCGGCCCCGATGGCGGAGGTGATGTGGTCATAGCCCGGAGCCACATCCACGGTGAGTGGCCCCAGCGTGTAGAAGGGTGCCTGGTGGCACACCTGCTGTTGCCGTATGACGTTCTCGGCCACCTTGTGGAGGGGCACGTGGCCCGGCCCTTCGATCATGACTTGCACGTCGTGGCGCCAGGCCAGCTCGGTGAGCTCCCCCAGGGTGTCCAACTCGGCGAACTGGGCCTGGTCGTTGGCGTCGGCGATCGACCCGGGTCGCAGGCCGTCACCGAGCGAGAAGGCCACGTCGTAGGCGGCCATGATCTCGCAGATCTCCTCGAACCGGGTGTAGAGGAAGTTCTCGGTGTGATGCGCCAGACACCACGCCGCCATGATCGAACCACCTCGGCTGACGATGCCGGTCATCCGGGTCGCCGTCATCGGCACGTACCGGAGAAGCACCCCGGCGTGGATGGTGAAGTAGTCGACCCCCTGCTCGGCCTGCTCGATGAGCGTGTCGCGGTAGAGATCCCAGTTCAGCTCCTCGGGGACCCCGTCGACCTTCTCCAGCGCTTGATAGATCGGCACGGTGCCGATGGGCACGGGTGAGTTCCGGAGGATCCATTCCCGGGTGGCGTGGATGTCGGGGCCGGTGGAGAGGTCCATCACCGTGTCGGCTCCCCACCGGGTGGCCCAGGTCAGCTTCTCCACCTCCTCGTCGATGGAGGAGGTCACCGCTGAGTTGCCGATGTTGGCGTTGACCTTGACCAAGAACCGGCTCCCGATGATCATCGGCTCCGATTCGGGATGGTTGATGTTGGCCGGCAGGATGGCCCGTCCGGCGGCGATCTCGTCTCGAACCAGTTCGGCTGGCATCCCTTCGCGAATGGCGACGAACGCCATCTCGGGGGTGACCTCGCCGCGGCGGGCGTAGTGGAGCTGGGTGACCGGCGCACCCACCGACCGCAGAGGCCGGCGACCGGTGGAGGGAAAGGCCTCCGGACTCGACCCCGTCCGCCGGACGGCAGCCCTTCCGTCGTCCCGGCGAGCGGCGGGTCGGCCGGGGTACTCCTCGACGTCACCGCGCTGCTCGATCCACGAGCGACGCATCGGTGGCAGGCCCTCGGTCGGCACCGATCCTGGCCCTGACGTGTCGTAGAGCCGGACCGGGACGTTGGGCTCGGGACCGTTCCGCCCCGGCGAGTCGGACAGGACGACCTCGGTGAACGGTACCCGCACACCGCCAGTCCTTTCCGCATGGACCCCTTCCTCATGGACCTTCCGCCGGTTGCGGCTATACCTCTCCCCCTCGGCGTTCTCTTCGCCGACATTCAGGCCGTCGCCCATAGAGCCGTTCGATGTGGTGGCGTTCATGGCCCACTCCCTCCGCCGGCATTACCCGGATCAGGTTCGGTCGGCGCCAAGGTAGGCGCCCTCTCAGCCCGGTCCGTCCGAGCTCCCGTGGCTCCAGCTTTGCACTTCCCGTCGACCGGTGCCGGGCGTCCCGGGTCGGCCGCAGCTCTCCGGCCCCCAAGACAAGCCCAGCCACTCCGCCCCTACGGGCTAGACCGCATAGACGACGTCAATCCATGAAACCCGCGCTCCAGCCCAATTTCCACGTTGGGTTCGGTATCCGAAGGTGACACGCCGGGCGCCGGGTCGCTACGCCCTCGCGCAATTGCCCGCCGTCTCTTCGCCGCTTGTCATCGTTCACTGAGCGGTCTGGGATAAGCCGCCTCGGCGAGGAGACCCAGCTTAGAGATCTGTCGGCGAACCAAGAACAGCACACCGGCGATGGCAAGGACGGCGACGACAACGATCGCGAGGTCGATTTTCGAAGACATAACGGACGATCTTCAGCTTGTGCTCGTCGAGGCGGACCCAGTGCCCGTACCGGCGAGCCAACCGGTAGCCGCCCTTGTCGCCGACCCAGAAGCCGATGTTGTACCCGATGATCGCACCGGCGGACGCCACGACCAAGATGAGTCACGGGGTTGAGGTGGTGGCTGTGCCCGGCATAGGTTCCCGCCACGATGAGCGCTGTCTCCCCGGGAACGGGGATGCCCAGGCCTTCGGCACCGACGAGGAGGAAGACCGCCGCGTAGCCGTAGGTCTCGATGAGGTAGCCAATGCTCACCGTGGTCCAAGTGGTCCTCGAGAACTCCGGGGAATAACGAGTCCGGCACAGGCCACCAGCGCGATGGCGAGGGCAGCGAACCCCGCCGTGAGGCTGATGAGACCGAAGGCGCCGACCAGGACCGGTCCCCCGGCGTCTCCCAGTTCTCGACCGACCTCGGCCGCGCCCATCGTGCGCCCGAGGCGATCCGCTGGCGCGCTCTTGGCCAGCAGGGTGAAACCGAGGGGGGTGGCAATCGCGACGCCGGCCCCGACGAGCACAGCACCCAACGCGATGCCGGATGCGCCAGGGACAGCGAGGGCAACGAGGAAACCGCCGGCACAGCTGGCCAGGGCGACGGCCGCCACCGGCGGGCGGAGACGACCGGCATCGATGAGTCGTCCAGCCGGAGGCTGGAGGACGGCTGCCACCGCGGCAAGGAGCGAGACCAACGCTCCGGTCACAAGCGGGCTGAGGTGCTGTCGCGCCCCCAGTAGGGGCAAGAAGCCAACGCCGGCCGAGAGTGCAGCCGTGGCCCCGCCGAGCATGAGCACCGGTCGGAGAAAGTCGGCGCTCACGATCTGGTGGAGGACGTCGACCAGACTCGAACGCGATCGGGCAACCGGTGCCACATGGGGGACAAACGCCACGGTTGCCGCCGCCGCGACGAGGGCCACCGCCGCCAGCACGCCGAAGAGCAAGGAGTAGCCGCCGACGATGACGAGGGCGCCGCCGGCCACCGGACCAAGGAGGTAGCCGATACCTTTGGCGCCGCCGTAGCCACCGAAAAGCCGGCCGGTGCGTTTCGTGCCCCCGAGGGCGGCGACCGCGGCCCCGGCCGCTGGTGAGAATGCCGCCGCTGCCGCGCCCTGGGCGAAGCGGGCGGCCCCCAAGAGATGGGGATCACCACCGACCACGAACAGGGCGGAAGCCAGTGCGAAGGCAACGAGGCCACCCACCATCACCGGCTTGGCGCCCTTGCGATCGACCACCGCCCCGAAGACCGGCTTGAGAACGATCTCGGCGCCGTCATAGATCCCAAGCAACAGGCCCAGCTCAAAGAGCGAGTCGTGATGGCCGAGGGCGTAGCGGCCCAGGTTGGCCGCCACCGCGTGGGCACCGAAGGCGGTCACGAATCCGGCCCCGTAGATGGGAGCCAGCTGGCGCCGGCCGGCCGGCGGTACTTCGACCTTCTCCGGCGTCACGGCCGCTGACGAGCCTCATAGACCCGTTCAGCGAACTCCTCGAGCAGCGCGGCGCACGCCTTGAGCTGCTGCTCGGCGGGGGCCGCCGAAGGAGCACCGAAGAGGTCCTTGGCCCGCAGCTCACGGTACCAGCGCCGGAGCCGATCCAGGTTGTGCTCCTCCTCGTCCAGCTCGGCCAGGGTGAACTTCTCTTTGGTGAACTCGCCGCGCAACTCGACCAACGCCTTATCGCACTCTGAGCAGAACTCGTTCCACTCCGCTTCCCGTTCCTTCGTGTACATCGCTTCCAAAGCGGTCAGGGACGCGTCGGTCGGGGTGACGTCGAACACGAGGATCTGCCCATCGCCGCGCTCGACCAGGCTCACCGCTTTGGCCAAGCCCTCGTCGAAGCGATCACCGACGGGGATCGCCCAGGTCGCGGACTGCAGGGCTACCGCCCCCACCCGGCGCAACTCCCGCCACACGCCCACCCGGTCGCGGGACTGCTCACCTACCAACCGGTACGTCACGACGCGCCACTGCACGTAACGTATGCTACAGATCCAAGATGACTACCCGTTACGTCAGCACGGTATCGGAGGACCCGCTTCGGCCCGCTTCGGAAATCCTTTCCGACTCGGCGCGAGCTGTCTCTTCGGTGAGATCATGAGCCAAGGACAACATCTCGCTCGGCGCCCTACTCAAGCGACTGGCCAACCCCGGCGAGCCATCCGGGCCGCAGAAATACTGATCGCTGTCGCCGCCGCGATCTTCGTGGTCGGGGTCGTGGTGGGATTACTCGTTGTCGGTCGACACGGTGGGGGCGCAATCCAGGGCTGGGACAACACCGTCGAACGCTGGTTCCCCTCGCACCGCGGCCCGCTTATCGGTGTCTCGAAGCTCGTCGCCACCTACCTCGACGCCGCTCCTCTGGCCGTCATCTGCGTTGTGCTCAGCGCCGTCCTGGCCGTCACGTTGCGATCCATTCGGGCCCTCATCCCCATCGTCGCCTACCTCGGCGGCGAGTTCCAGGTCTTCGCCATCCGCCAAGTCATCCTCCGACACCGTCCCCCAACCGCCGACTACCCCGCACCGGGCGCCGTCAAAGGCGTGCACGAGACCAGCTTCTCCTTCCCCTCCGGCCACTCCGTGGCCGTCACCGCCGTGCTGTTCGCCCTGCTCGGCACCCTCGCGATGACCCGCCGGATCTGGTGGCCTTGGCTGGTCGCACTCGTCGGATCGCTGTTCGTCGTCGATACTCGTCTCGTGCTCGGCGTGCACTGGTTCAGCGATGTGACCTTCGGCCTGCTCTTCGGCATGACCTGGGGCGTCACCGTGGCCATCGTTGCCCGCCAGATCGAATGGGACGACCTCGTCGCCGTCGTGCGGCCGGCCCCCAGACAAACCATCGGCGCTCAGGCGAACGACTGATCCGGTCGTGGTTCAAATCGCCGCCGGTAAGGACACCGTGCACCCGGCCCGCTCCTGCTGTCCGCGTCGTCCCAGGTCAGCCACAGTCGCAGTCACGAGATATCTACGGCCCGATACTCGCGTGAGCTCAAACCGCATCCGCGACGGTGCCGACACCGATAAGCGAGGCCGTCGGATTCGATCCAAGCGGAACACTCGCGAGCACCGGCCCGGCCTCCATTCCGGATGGTCGTCGGTATATTTCGATGTCGACAACTACTACCCGACCTTCGAGTCTCGGCGCCCGAAGCTCGCGCCAGACGGGGAGGTCGAGCGTCTCGTTATCGAGTTATCGAGTTGTCTGTCCTCTCAGGCTGGGACTACGCGACCTACCTCAATATCGTCTTCCTCGTGGCCGCTGCCGTGTTGATCTGGCGTTCTTCGGTACCGGTGGAGCCATGATGCTCAAGATGATGGCTGGGAACTCCGAGTCCGCCGACGTGGGCTCGATGTGATTGGGACCATGTAGGAGCCGACGCCGGCCCCGCTCATGTGAAAGCGACGCCGTTGAGCTATCTGATCAGCGAGCGTGCCACCAGGGAGATCCCCTCTCCCCACGAAGCGAGCGGCCCAGCCGGAAGGTACGCCGCACCGCTGGCCGTGTGATCGTCCGTTGGGTTCCCCAGATAGCGCTCGTGACCGCTCGGGTCGATGAAGTACACGAACGACGAATGGATGATGTCGGAGTTCGGATTCGGGGCTTCGACTTCGACGCCGTAGTCGTACCACACCGCCTGCAAGGCGTTGACCGACCCGGTGAAGAAGTGCCAGGACGGGATGGAGTCGAGCTGATGCTCCTGCGAGAAGCTCGCCACATCAGAGACGCCAGCGTGATACTGGTTCACGTTGACCCCTACGAACACAACTCGTGAGGCTTCCTTCCCCAGATCGCGATACGCATCGACGAACTCCTGGGAAACGATTGGGCAGATATCGGTGCAGTGGGTGTCCATGAACTCCAACACGACGGCCCGCCCTTTGAAGCTGGAAAACGAGAGCGTGTGGCCCGCCTGGTCGATCAGGGTGAAATT
>Ga0307374_10014985_pt1 | contig 10498 bp, 10 predicted proteins | sample OX3MG_FD_202532 | JGI IMG/M metagenome (GOLD analysis project Ga0307374, IMG submission 202532) | Soil microbial communities from Risofladan, Vaasa, Finland - OX-3 | ecosystem: Environmental > Terrestrial > Soil > Coastal area > Acid sulfate soil | place: Finland: Risofladan, Vaasa | collected...
CCGCCGCGCGCGCCGTGGGGGTCATGCAGGCCGCCTACGAGGCCGCGCTTAACTACGCGCGCGAGCGCGTGGTCTTTGGCGAACCCATCTTGAACTACGAGCTCACGCGCGTGAAGCTCGGCACGATAGCCGCGATTATCCAGTGCTCGCGCCAGTTCTCCCTCGAAGTCGCCAAACTCATGGGCCGCGGAGCGGGCACGACCGAGGCCTCGATGGCCAAGGCCTACGTCTGTCGCGCCGCGGAGTGGGTCACGCGCGAAGCCATGCAGATCCACGGCGGCATGGGCTACGCCGAGGAGTACCCAGTGAGTCGCTACTTCGTCGACGCTCGGGTCCTGTCGATCTTCGAAGGCGCCGACGAGACCCTGTGCCTCAAGGTCGTCGCGAGGCGCCTCCTCGACGAGCACCAACAAGGCGCGTCACGTTCGTGAGCGAGAACCTCGACCCACGCGCTGGCTCGAAGAAGCGCGCCATGGTCTCGATCGTCGCGCTCGTGGTCGTCGCGCTCGTCGCCGGCACGCTCGCGTTAACGCTCCAGCACTCGAGCTACCACGCCCTGTGCCAGACCATGCGCCAAACCCTCGGCGCCGACGCCGCTCGACTCAATGCCGCCATTGCCCAAAGCGCTCAACCGAGCTCCTCGCCGCCCACGAGCGCCGAGTTGAGCGCCGTGCGCACCATCCAAAGAGACATCGCCCGGGCGCTTCACGACGGGCCGCCGGTCGGGCTCGAGAACGACCTCAACGACTACCACGACCGCCTGAGGCTGGCGGTCAGCGTCTTGCAACTCACCAACGCCGAGGACCGCTTCCGCGCCTTCACCCCGACGACCGTCAAGCCCGCCTGCCCGAAACTGATCGCGTCACTGGCGAAGTAGGTTCGCCGCCCCGGCGACTCGAGATGACCGACGTTACTCAAGAATCTTCGACAGTAGATGGGTGGGTCAAGGCGCGGGCCGAGAGTCACCGCGGTGGCGTCGAAGCGTCACGAAGCGTCACGGAATGAAAACGTGGGAATCCTAAAGAATAGAATCTTGGCCAACGCAGACGTTATGAACTGTTTTGCGTTTCGCTAGGTCGGATGCGTGTCGCGTCGATTCGCCCCGGCTTCTGTCATATCCGTTATAAACGTCTTGTCATCGAAATTCGTTTCCGACTTTATGACTGCGATTCACCCTCGTCTTCGCCACCCATCACGTCGGCGTCGCTTTTGTCTTCGCCACCCATCACGTCGGCGTCACTTTTGTCTTCGCCACCCATCACGTCGGCGTCGCTTTTGTCTTCGCCACCCATCACGTCGGCGTCACTTTTGTCTTCGCCACCCATCACGTCGGCGTCACTTTTATCTTCGCGACCCATCACGTCTCGATTAACGCCGTTTCGCCGTTGCTGAGATTCTTCGTCGATACTCATACGTCTCCTCTATTCGTTCGAATCAATGAAGTCTCAAAACATCCACGGCAGTTACCGTGTGGTGCAGCAACCCGTTACGTCTCGATTCCGAACCTTGTATCAAGTTGTCATGGCGACATCACGGGCGAACCGGGTAACCCGTGAGCTCGTTGTACGGGTCCCAACCCTTCCCAAGCGTTCGGAAAGGGAGCGCCGAGGCGTTTGAGTTCTTCGACGTGCAGTGTCGAAAGATCCTCAAGTCGCTTTGCGCCGTTCGCGCTGAGATGTAGTCGAACAAGACGGTGGTCCTTCTCATCTCTCGTGCGCTTTATGAGTCCGGCAACGACCGCTCGGTTAATCAAGCCGACAACCGAATGATGGCGAAGAAGTAGGTAATCGGCAACTTCACCGATGGTGGGTCCGCGCGAATCGGAGTGTCCTCGAACGGCAAGTAAAAGTTGATGTTGAGCGGTGGTGAGCCCCGCTGCTCGAGCTTTTTGTTCGCTCCAACGTTCAAAGTGACGCATTCCTGTTCGCAGGGCGAGTAACCGTGCGTACGTTTCATCGGGAAGTTCCACTCGTACGAGGATAGCATCGTATTACGATAGATTAAAAGACGATAATGATCTGTCTTCAAATTTCGACTCGTGGCCCTCGACGGTTCGCCAGTGAATACGGCAACAGTGGCTGAGTCCGTTGACCCTGATGAACCGGTGACGGAGAGATCATCGATGCCAGTTTCAGATACGAACGCTCCTCACTCGGACGCTGCTGCGCGGGCCCTCGGTGACTTCACGACGACGCCCGACATCCTCAAACTCGTTCCCCTGGCCGTGGGTATCGGCGTTCTCGGCGCTGGCGTCTCGCTCGCGCTACTCGACATGATCGGATTCTTCACCAATCTCCTCTACTACCAACGTCTCAGCGTGCATCTCGTGTCGCCATACGGCAACACCTTGGGGCCCATCGCCGTTCTCATCCCGATTGGTGGCGGACTGATCGTGGGACTGATGGCTCGCTTCGGTTCGGAACAAATTCGAGGGCACGGTATTCCCGAAGCTATGGAACGCATCCTGATTAATGGCAGCAAAGTGCAACCGCGGCTCGCTATCTTGAAACCCATCTCTAGCGCCATCAGTATCGGAACGGGAGGACCGTTCGGCGCGGAGGGGCCAATTATTCTCACCGGCGGCGCGATTGGCTCCATCATCGGGCAGTTGTTTCCACTCACGGCGGCGCAACGCCGAAGTCTTCTTGTCGCCGGAGCGGCGGCCGGGATGAGCGCGGTGTTCGGGACGCCCGTCGCCGCGACGCTGTTCGGGGTAGAACTACTTGCGTTTGAGTTTCGACCCCGTTCGATGGTACTCATCGGCGTCGCGGCGGCGACGGCTGACGCGCTACGCATGGCCTTAGCATCGTCGCACCTCGTGACACCCCAACCGATCTTCGTAATTCCCGGACACGCGCCAATCGATGGCTTTGATCTTCTTGGGGCAGCAGTAATTGGGGTGGCGTGTGGGCTTGGAGCGTGGGTCATGACCCAGTCTGTGTACCTCTGCGAGGACGCGTTCAAGAAACTGACAAAACATCTTCATTGGATGTGGTGGCCAATGATTGGCGGACTCGTTATCGGACTTGGCGGCCTGATTGATCCAAGAGCGCTTGGCGTTGGCTACGGCACCATTCACGCCGAACTGCTCGGAAAACTGACGATAGGCGCGCTCCTTCTCCTACTCGTCGTGAAACTCGTCATATGGTCCGGCGGCCTCGGCAGTGGAACGAGTGGGGGCATCCTGGCTCCGATTTTGATGATGGGCGCCGCGATTGGCGGTGTAACTGGTCACGTTTTGCCGGGCGCGACGCCCGGTGTCTGGGCGCTCGTGGGTCTTGCGGGAGCGCTGGCGGGCGTCACTCGCTCGCCGTTTACGGCCATCATTTTCGCTTTCGAGCTGACTTACGATCAGCACATTCTCCTGCCGTTACTCGTGGCGTCCACCATTGCGCACTTGGTGAGTGTGCTCGTCCTCAAGCGCTCGATCCTTACCGAGAAGGTCGCTCGCCGCGGTTTTCACGTCATGCGCGAATATTCGGTCGATCCTCTCGAGGCGACCTTCGTACGCGAAGTTATGGACACCGACGTCTTCACCATTCATCCAGAGGACCACCTCGCCGATATCTACCTCGCGTTACCTGAAGGTTCGACGGAAAGGCGCCAGCGTCTCTACCCAGTAGTCGATAGCGAGAATCGCCTGAGGGGAGTTCTTCCCTGGTCCACGGTGATCAGCGCGAAGGACGACTCAAGTCGACGGGTTCAAGAATCAATGATTGAAGTTCTCGTCACCGCGTACCCTGACGAGATACTTCGGTCCGTCGCCGACCGGATGGCGGCGCACCGAGTGAGCGTGATCCCTGTAGTGGATCGCCGCGACGCGACACACCTTGACGGGCTCATTACGCAGTTCGACCTATTGAAGGCACGAGAGAAGCTTCTCGTTGAGGAGCGCCACACCGAGCGTATATTGACGCTCAACTGGATCGCAGCACCTCGTGGCACTCGAGAAGTCATCGAGACGACCGAGCTCGACGAAGCGCAAGACGAGTCGGGAACCGGATGAACCGAGCAATCGTGAGCTTTCGCGCCGACGACCAGGGCGATTGGGTCGCGGCGCTTTCGTGCGGTCATCGTCAACACGTTCGCCATCGCCCACCGTTCGAAGTCCGCCCGTGGGTGCTCGACCACGAAACTCGGCGTTCGAGACTCGGGAGTCTTCTTTCCTGTCCACTCTGCGATCGAGCGGAACTTCCAGACAAACTCCGACTTGTTCAATCGACACCGAGATGGGACGAGCACACGATGCCGGCGAGATTTCAGCGTCTACACCGCCTCGCGGAAGATACCTGGGGACGAATAACGGTGCATCGTGGTCAACTGCGTTTTACAAGCCGAGGCGAAGTTGACGTTGATGGGATTCTCGACTCTCCCGCAACGCAGGCGATCCCTCCGGGTCTTGACTACTCGCTGGGAATGAATGGCCCCGTCAGTTTGTCGATCGACTTCTTCTCAATCGATCGCGGCGACGTTGGAGATCCGCGCGAATACGAAAACCGACCTCCGGGGGTGGACCATGAGGCGACGAGCACCGCGTCCGACAATGGTGGTGAAACTGCGTGTTGGCTCCACCTCGTCTGCCCTGAATGTGGGGGAATCTTCGATGACGTTGCGCACTCCCACGCACAACCCAAGGATCAGGCCTAGCGAATGGAGCGACTCGTGGCTGAAAGCGTGATTAACAATGATTGCTGATCGTTACCTGGAACAATACGAGTTCTCCTGCAATCGCTGCGACTGCCTTTGGCGCGAGACGTTTGAAGTACGAGAGATTGAAGACTCGCAAGGTGGATCGTGGCGCTACTTCTACTTGGCGGGATCGCCCGCGTCGTCCCCGTCGATTCGAAACATATGTCCAAGCTGCAAACGAACCAATGCGCATTATCGACAAATCGGACGCCGCCAATTGCCGCTACAGGATGATCTCTGACCCGATAGCGTTCGAGCCGGTCTGTGCTTTTCGCTCGACGTAAAAGGAAGTCACCCCGCGGAAGCACTTTCTTGGCGGGTGTCGTCCAATTAACGATTCCTCGCCAAAGGTTCACCGGCGCGCAGCGCCGTTTCGACGATTAAGGCGCGACCCACACCACGGTCGGTACGCAATCCATCGAGGTCAATTCGATCGTCGATTTAACGAGCGGACGTTCGTGGCGTCGATAAAGATTGGTCCGTGACGCGCCTACGCCATACGACTCGGCGAAATTGGCGATCTGGAGCAGTGCGTCGCATTCGCACACGTAGCTGCACCAGAGCAAAGCGCCGTTGAGTGGAGCGACGCGATGCGCCGCGGCGTGGAAAACCCCGATCGCTACCTCGCCGTCGCCGAGAGCCGGGGCTCAATCATCGGCTACGGTCGAGCCCGCCTGTTCGAGCCGGAGCGGCACGTTCGCGTCGACACGGCGCCGCGCGGCTACTACCTCACCGGCGTGTTCGTCGACCCTCCACAACGTCGTAGCGGCATCGGCGACGCGTTGACACGTACTCGCCTCGAATGGATTGGTAAGCGCGCGGCCGACGCCTGGTGCTTCGTCAACGCTCGCAACACGGCGTCGATCGAGCTTCACCGCCAGTTCGGCTTCGAGGAAGTCACTCGAGACTTCTCTTTCCCCGGCCTCACGTTCGACGCGGGCACCGGTATCCTCTTTCGCCTATCGCTACTCCCCTCTTCGCCACGCTCGAGACCCGATGGGCGCCGCAATTAGGTGCGGGTTCAGGTCACGGGGCCGACGTGACAGGTCTGCCACCAACCACTCGCGGCTTCGCTAGGAAGTTTTCGCTCGACATTCCAGCCCGACCCCCAACGCCCACGAGAGAAGCACGTCTTTCGCTAATTAATCGTGATGCGCTATAAGTGGTGAGACGTGATAAGTGTTTTCGGATTCCTAGTCAGGCCAAAGTTGGCACTAGCCGTGCTCGTCGTGCTCATCGGGGGCGGTGTTGTGGGGGTGTGGGTGGCACGCTCGGGGTCACATACGGAGCCACGACGAACGACGAGAGTCTTGCCAATTGAGAACGTGTATCAGGGCACCAGCTTCACCTCCAACGTGGATTTCGCGGACAAGGTCGTGACCTATTCGTTCGCATTGGAGAACTACAACAACTTTGGCATTTACGTTCGCCACGTGGGCGCGGACCTACAGGGAGTCGCTCTTCAAAAGACCACTGCTTGGTCAACGCCACGGCTCGATAACCCTGAAGGAAGCCTTTCCGAAACGATCACGTTCAAAATTCTCAACTGTTCAGAAATACCGCGCGGTCAAGTCGATGCCACACTCCAGGTTCGCAGTATCAGCGGGCCGTGGCAGACTCTGAAGTTGCCCCTCATGGGCGATGGGGCGCAACAGTGGCAAACAGGGCTCTTCTTAGGTATTTGCCCGGCGAGTTCCGGCTAGCGCTGATTCGTGTGCCACCTGGTAGGCGCAGTCTCTCAAGAAACTGGTGTCGGAGACCGAACGTGATAGGGATACCACTATGCACTGGCGACTTGAACCTGGACCGTCGTGATTGGAGCCGGAGAGCCGACCTACAAAGTCTCCGACTGGCGAATATCTAAGTAATTCTAGGTGGCTAGTGCCGAACAGAGCGTGCAGTTACGCCTTCCACGCGTACACGGTCTGGGTCGCGAAATCTGCGCTCGTGTAGGAGTAGTTCAAGGACAGCCAGGGCACATTGATGGGAACATCGAAGTACACATCCCCGGTGACGCACTGATTCGGAGCCACGGCGCCGTAGTTCCCGAGGGCGGTTTGAACGCTGCCGTCGTAGGTCACGGAGTCTGTGCTGGCCTGTGTACTATCGGCAAGCGCGAGCGAGAAGTCGTAGACCTCGGCAGCTACGTCCGTGTCACCCGAATCTCCGGCGCACATGGTCACATTCACGTCGTCGATCTGCTGACTCGCCGTCGCATCGCATAAACCCGAATCTGGACAGACAATGCCCTGCGTCACGCTGTTCATCGCGACAGAGATGACGCCTAAGTAGGCCGCCTTAGGGAATGCGAAACTGCACGGCCCGCTACATACAGTCGCGACCTTTGGGGGCAGCGTCGTGGTCGTGGTCGTCGGCGGGACCCCATTTCGGGCAGCTTGGATTACTGCGACGAAGCGACGGTGAGCGCCTCCCTTCCCGCGAGCGAGCACCCAAAGTCTGTCCACTCGTGATTGGGTCGAGAGGTTCGGCCCAACCGCGATGACCGCGGTGCTTGCACCTGTCGTACATCTCGTCGTAACTGCCTTTTCGCCGCCGCCAAAGGTACAAGTGGCGGCTCTCGCGACATGGGCAACGAGGCGCACAGAACCGCCTTGCGCGGATACTTGAGGCGGCTGCGCGGAGAGAGATATCACTTCCGGTGGTGCTGTCCGACGAGCAACTGCCGAGACAGACGTCGCTGGGATCAGTGCCATCGCAACCGAAATACTGATAACCCCAATGCGGCTCATGCATCCCCCTACTTTCCGTCATCAAGTTAACCACGCGATTTCGCGTTCGCGACCGAAGTCAAAGTACGTTCCTTGATATTTCTAATGGGGTTCACGTCGTTGAGCCGATGTGAACCCGCACTCATTTGCCGCGTCCTCCTTGGTACCGAGTTTGCTGAAGATGGCTACGCCATGTAACGCTGCGCCGTTAGTCGTGCTTGCGGGCGCGTCTCGTAACTTTTCTTTGGAAGGATCGCCGGACCCACTTTTTTAAAAGGTCAGGGCGTACTACATCAACCGGCCGAGAACTATTTGTGTCTGAGTGAAGATTCAACGTCGCGACTGCGCGTTGTACGGCTTCGATTGGCAACTCGCTCGGAGGCAGAGATCAGATTGTCACTTTCAAGTTGAACGGCACGTGATTCGCCAAACGAACACGTACCTAACCATTACGGACTCGCCTAACACGAACTCTGCAAAGTGAGGACCGCGACTCAGTCCTCGTCAATCGTGAAGGGGCGATGCACCGCGCCGAGCGTGATACCCGCTGAATGCAGGTCGGGCGCTTCGCCGCGCGAGGCCTGGGCGCGCAGCGCGGCGCGCTCCCATCGATCTTCAACGCGCCCGTACTTCCACCATCCAAGGGCAACCAACCAGACGCCGACAAAGATGCCCACGATGGTGAATCCGGCGCGGTTGATGTTGAAACTTCGCGCGTAGTTCCAAGCTCCGCCACTCAAGTGCAACTGGTTCGCCAGCACCTGGGCCAGCTCGAGGGTGCCGATATAGAGCGCGACGAAGACCGACAGCCCGGTGATCGCGATGTTGTAATAGACCTTGCGCACGGGCTTGGAGAAGGCCCAGCCGTAGGCGAAGTTCATGAACGAACCATCGATCGTGTCGAGCAGGCTCATGCCCGCGGCGAAGAGGATCGGCAGCGAGAGAATCGCCCACATCGGCATCCCGGCCGCCACCGAGGTGCCGGCGAGCACCAAGAAGGCGACTTCGGTCGCGGTGTCAAAACCCAGGCCGAAGAGCACGCCGAGGGGGTACATCTTCCACGGCGCGTCCACTGAACGCGCGAGGGGGCCAAAGAAGCGCATCATGAAGCCGCGCGAGTTGAGGTGCTTTTCGAGTTCGGAGTCGTCGAAGCGGCCCTGGCGCATCTGGACGAAGAGCTTGACGATCCCGACCAAGATCACGAGGTTCAAGATCGCGATCAAGTAGAGGAACGATCCCGACACCAACGTGCCCACGAGCGTGCCCCAGTGGTGCAGCCCCGAGTGGGGATTTTGCACCTGCGCGCCGACCGCGCGCGCGCCAAGGCCGAGCAAGACAGTGAGGGCGAAGACGACCGAGGAGTGGCCCAGGGAGAAGTAGAAACCCACCGACAGTGGCCGCTTGCCCTCGGACATGAACTTGCGCGTGGTGTTATCAATCGCCGCGATGTGATCAGCGTCAAAGGCGTGGCGCATGCCGAGCGTGTAGGCGAGCACGCCCGTTCCTACGCCCAACATTCCCCCGGCGCCGACGTGAAAGTGTCGCGTCGAGGCGACGATGATCAGCCCCCAACCCGCGACGTGCAAGAGCGCGATGAAGCCGAACATCGCGTAGAGGCGGCGCCACTCCGAGGGCGAGAACGTGGCGCGGAATTTCTCCCGGCGCGTGCTCGTCGCGGTGGTCATAGTGGCCATCGCCTCACCCTAATAGGAGTAGTTCTCGTTAAAGCGGTGCCCGAGGTGAAGGCGCTGACGACGCCGCACTGATTGCTCTACGGCCCCTACGGGTGTTTCTTTCCGTTCCCGTGACCGTGCCCCGGCGGGGGCACGCTCACCACAGGCGTCGTCGTGGTGGTCGGGGGTGTCACGCCAAGGGACGTCGCGAGCGCCGCGAGGTCACCTTGAAGCAACGTGAATGCACTTGGCGACGCGAGACCGCTTTGTTGTGCGTTTCCCAGCGTCGTGGCGGCGGCCTGCAGATCACTCTGCACGTTGGCGAAGTTTCGCGCCGTCGCGTCAGTGAGTGCCTTTTGCGCGTCAGCCGCCACGGCCTGTGCGCTAGCCGCGTCCAGCGTCTGGGCGCTTTGCGACGAGTTGAGATCGTTCAACAACGTCGTGAGAGCGCGACTGCCCGACGAGACGCTTGGCGCAGTAGTGCTCGTCGTGCTCGTCGTTACCGGGGGCGACGCGGGGTTGAGTACCGAGGTGAGCCACCACAGTGCGAGCAGGGCAAGTATCGCGATCGCCGTGGGCACCACCCAGGGCACCCGTCGACCCTCGGGAACTGGCGCGGGACCCCTCCCAGTCGGCGCGCGTACAGTCTGATCAGGGTCGATAACACTGGGACGGCCCCCGGCGAGCACGCGAGTTTCGTTCGAAACGACTCGCGTCTCATCCGAGGCGCCCATCTCGGTCGGTGGCACGAAGATGGCGGGCTGCCACGGCGCTTCGAAGGCGGGCGTGGCAAGCAACGAGGCCACCTCGCCACTGGTCGGGCGCGACTCGGGTCGCGCTTCCAACATGGCGCCGAGGAGCATCTTCCAAGGAGTGGGCAGGTCATCGGCGAGGGTCACGGGACCACGTAGTCTTCGCGCCACGATTTCACTCGGTGAACCTTCGAAGACTCGCCGTCCCGTCAGGCATTCGAGCAAGACGACGCCGAGCGACCACACGTCCGCGGCAGGGCCCACGCTCTGGCCCTCGAGTTGCTCGGGCGCCATGTACGTGACCGTGCCCACCGTCGTGCCCAAGGCGGTGATCGTCGTGGCGTCGTGCATCAAGGCAATGCCAAAATCGCCCAGCCAGGCGTTGGCGTCGCTCGACACGAGGATGTTCGACGGCTTGATGTCGCGGTGCACGACGCCGCGCGCGTGCACGTAGGCCAACGTGTCGGCCAACTGTGCGCCGAGACGAGACACTCGGGCCGTTTCGAGTGGGCCCTCGCGTAGCGACGTGGCCAGGGTGGGGCCATCGACGAAATCCATCACGAGATACGCCTGATCGCCGACGACGCCGGTGTTAAGCAGTCGGATCAGACCCGGATGCTCCAGGCTCTCGAGTGCACGCACCTCGCGATCGAGC
>Ga0307374_10014986_pt1 | contig 10497 bp, 10 predicted proteins | sample OX3MG_FD_202532 | JGI IMG/M metagenome (GOLD analysis project Ga0307374, IMG submission 202532) | Soil microbial communities from Risofladan, Vaasa, Finland - OX-3 | ecosystem: Environmental > Terrestrial > Soil > Coastal area > Acid sulfate soil | place: Finland: Risofladan, Vaasa | collected...
CAGATCGGCCATCAGCGTCAGCAGCGCCGCGCCAAACAGGATCAGCTCCGGCAGGATGCGCAGCCAGTCCGCGCCGGTCGGCGTATAGGTGAAGGGCGATGTTGGCATGGGTTATTCCTTGCTCGTCTGCTCGTCTATGTCGAAACCATCATCGAGATAGCGCGTGGGACAGCCCCCACCCTCGCTTGGCCCTGCGGGCCTGCGCATTTCCCTCCCCCATAGGGAGAGGGAGGATAGAGAGCTGGGGTGGGGTCCGCGCAGGCAGGCGCTTGCCATGCCCACTAGCCGCGTCACCTACCCACCGCTCCTACTCCCTCACCTGCTATGTGAGGGAGGGATGGGTTGGCGCCTCTGGCGTCAACCAGGACATGCGTCGGCGCGACTAGCGTGTACTGGGTGGCCAGCGGCTGCGCGGTTGGCTCGATGCGCGCCGTCAGCACGCCCGGCGCCAGCCCCAGCGCGATGATCAGCGCCAGCAGCGGCGCCAGCGTGACGAACTCGCTCCAGGTCAGATCACGCGGGCTAGACGCACTGTTCGCGCCGCGCCTGCCACGGGAGGCTTGGCCGTTGCGCCGCGTGACGCGCCCGCCGCTGGCCAGCGCGCTGCCCGTCGCGCCCCCAACGCCAGCCACGCCGCCGCCAGCCCCCAGCGCCGTCGCCACCACGCCGGTCGCGGGCGCCGGACCCTCCATCACGCCCTGGAAGAAGCGCAGCATGTACCACGCCGCTGGGATCACCACCAGCGTCGCCAGCAGGCCGAAGCGATAGTCATGGTGGAAGGCGCCCAGGAAGGCCAAGAACTCCCCGGCGAAGCTATTCAAGCCGGGCAGCCCCAGCGCCGCCAGCGAGGCCAGCAGGAAGACCGTCGCCAGCCAGGGCATGCGTGTCGCCAGCGCGCCAAACTCGCTGAGCTTGCGCGAGCCGATGCGCGTCTCGATGAACCCCGCGATCAGGAAGAGCGCCGCGATGATGATGCCGTGGTTGACCATCTGCACGACGGCCCCCTCGATGCCCTGCGTGTTGAGCGCAAAGATACCCAGGATGATCACCGACAAGTGGCTGAGGCTGACGTAGGCCAGCAATCGCTTGAAGTCCGACGCCACCAGCGCCTGGAGCGCGAAGTAGAGGATGCCGATCACCGACAGCCCCAGAATGTAGGGCGTGAATCGTTGCGTCGCCTGGGGGAAGAGCGTCAGGCAGAAGCGCAGCATGCCATACGTCCCCGTCTTCGCCATCACGCCCGCCACCAGCACGACCACCGCCGCCGGGGTCTCGCTATACGCATCGGGAACCCAGCTATGCAGCGGGAAGAGGCCAGCTTTCACGGCGAAGGCGGCGAAGAACGCCAGGAACAGCCACGTCTGGGCGCCCGGCGGCACACCTCTATTAATCAGCGTCGTCAGGTCCAGCGAGTACGCCAGGCCGTTTCCGCTGGCCACCGAGCCGACCGCGATAATCCCAATCAACATCAGCAGCGAACCGACCGCCGTGTATAGCACGAACTTGATCGCGGCGTAGGTCCGGCGGGGTCCGCCAAACATGCCGACCAGCAGATACGCCGGAACCAGCATCAGCTCCCAGAAGACGTAGAACAGGAACAGGTTGGTCGCCAGGAAGACGCCCTGCATCCCGCACGCCAGCAGCATCATCAGCGCAAGGTAGGTTTGCGAACGGGCGCCGGTTTGCGCGGTGCGCCAGGAGGCGGCCAGCGCGACCACCGTCAGCAGCGCATTGAGCGAGAGCAGAAACAGGTTGACGCCATCCACGCCCAGGCTGTAACTGGCGCCAATGTCGGGCAACCACGGCGCATGCTCGACGAACTGGAAGCCCGTCTGATGCGGCGAGAACTGCGTGATCAGCCAGAGCGAGACGGCGAGGTCCACCAGCGCGCAGCCCATCGCCCAGCCCCAGCCGATTAGCCGGGGCAGCGCGGCGGCGCCGATGGCCCCCGCCAGCGGCAGGAAGAGGATCAGGCTAAGTATCGGAAACATGAACGTTCATCCAATCGCATCCAGCCGCCTATGGGCGTGTCGAGACAAAGAACAGCACGAACAAGACAACGCCGACGAAGACATACACGGCGTAGTTGCGCGTGAAGCCCGTCTGGAAGCCACGCAGGCTGTCGCCCAGCGAACCAATCGCGCCGCCCAGATCGCGCGTGCCGCCGTCCAGCGCCTCGTCCTCCACCGCGCCGCGCAGCCAGCGCCCCAGCGCGACCACCGGGCGGACCAGCACGGCGTCGTAAATGTCGTCCACATAGTAGCGCCGTTGCAGCAGCTTCGTGAGCGCGTTCTCGCTGCCCTCGGCGACGAAGTACGACTGGCCAGAGCCGTAGCGGACGTAGGCGATGGCGACGCCCGACAGCGCGAACGCGAGGCTCAAGCCCAGTGAGAGCCAGAATAGCCCGGTCGGCAGTTCCGCCGCGCTGGTCACGCGGGCGGGCGCGAGGAAGGCGGAGAAGTCGCCGATGTTGAAGAGCGCCTGCGCGCCGAAGCCGCCGCCGATCAGCGAGAGCGCCGCCAGCGCGTACATCGGCGAGAGCATCGTCCCGCCCGGTTCGTGGACGTTCGCCAGCGGGTCGGCGGCGGTGGCGCCATGCGCGTTCGCGCCGTGGGCCACGACGGGCGCGCCGCGATACGACCCGTGGAAGACCAGGAAGAGCAGGCGGAAGATGTAGAAGCCGGTCAGCAGGGCCGTCAACAGGCCAATCCCGTAGAGGACGTACCAGCCGGTCCCGCCACCCACTGTCGCGCGTTCCAGCAGCGCGCCCAGGATGGCGTCTTTGCTCCAGAAGCCCGCGAAAGGGAAGATCGCCGCCAGCGCCAGCGCGCCCACCAGGAACGTGCGATACGTCGCCGCCAGCTTGCGTCGCAGCCCACCCATCTTGCGAATGTCTTGTTCGCCGCCCAGCGCGTGAATGACGGCGCCCGCGCACATGAAGAGCAGCGCCTTGAAGAAGGCGTGGGTCATCAGGTGGTAGATACCCGCGCTGAAGCCGCCCGCCGCCTCGCCCATGAACATGTAGCCCAACTGGCTGATCGTCGAATACGCCAGCACGCGCTTGATGTCGTTCTGCACGCAGGCGATGCTGGCGGCGAAGAGCGCCGACGCGCCGCCGACGCCGCCAATCACCGCCAGCGAGGTCGGCGCGGCGCTGAACAGCGGGGCTGCGCGGGCCACCAGATACACGCCCGCTGTCACCATCGTCGCCGCGTGGATCAGCGCGCTGACCGGCGTCGGCCCCTCCATCGCGTCGGGCAGCCAGACGTGCAGCGGCAACTGCGCCGACTTGGCGGCGGCGGCCACGAACAGCGTCAGCGTGATGGCGGTCAGCGTGCCACTATCGATCGGACGCGCGCCGAAGATTGTGCTATAGGCGAAGGAGTTGTAGGCGCCGAAAAGCAGGAACAGCGCGATCATCAGGCCGAAGTCGCCGATGACGTTGACGACGAAGGCTTTGCGCGCCGCCGCGACCGCCGCCGGGCGCGTATACCAGAAGCCGATCAGCAGGAACGACGCCAGCCCCACGCCAGCCCAACCCACCAGCAACAGCAGGAAGTCATCAGCGGCCACGAGCAACGCCATCGCAAAGACGAAGAAATTCAGGAAAGAGAAGAAACGCCAGTAACCGGGGTCATCCTCCATATAGCCGATGGAGTAGACGTGGATGAGGAAGCCGACACCCGTCACGATCAGCAGCATCACTGCCGAGAGCGGGTCGGAAAGCAGGCCAAATGAGATCGTCAGGCTGCCGGAGGTGAGCCAGGTGTAGAGGTGGACATCCGAGACGGGATGGGGCGAGCGCAGGACGGCGAAGAAGTCTGCCACCGCCGCGCCAAACGCCACCAGAATGACGCCGCAGCCGACGACCGAGATCATCGCGCGGGGTAGCGACCGCCCGAAGAGGCCGAGCGCCAGGAAGCCCAGCAGCGGCGCAAGTAGAATATACGGCGTCAGGTTGAGCATAGCGGCTACTTAACCCTTCAACGAGTTGAGGTCATCCACGTCCACGGTCCGGCGGGTGCGGAAGATCGAGACGATGATTGCCAGCCCCACCACCACCTCGGCGGCGGCCACCGTCAACACCAGGAAGACGAACATCCAGCCGTCCACCGAGTTGAGGAAGTGAGCGAACGCGATAAACGACAGGTTGACGGCGTTGAGCATCAGCTCGATGCTCATGAACATCACCAGCGGGTTGCGTCGCGTGACGACGCCCACCGCGCCGATGGCGAAGAGCAGCGCGCTCACCGTCAGATATGCCGAGACCGGCATGATGGTATCCCCCAATTTAGTTGCGGCGGCCAAGCGCGACGGCGCCCAACACGGCGATCACCAGCAGCGCGCCCGTCACCTCGAAGGGGAAGGCGTAGCCGTGGAAGAGCGCCAGCCCAAACGCCTGCGTATTGCCGTTGGCCGTCACCTGCGCCGCAAGGCTCGCCACGCCCGACGCCCGCGCGTCCGACGCCAGCGCGCCGGTGAAGGCAGCGTAGATCAGCGCGCCTGCCAGAATGATCCCCATGCCAAAGCCTGCGCTACGCTGCCAGCGCAGGCGGTCGCGCCCGGTCACATCGTCGTTGGCGTTGGGCGCCAGCATCGTCACCACGAACAGGAACAGCACCATCACCGCGCCCGCGTAGATCAGCACCTGGATGGTGGCGACGAAGAGCGCCTCCAACGTCAGGAAGAACAATGCCAGGCTGAGCAGGTTCAGGATCAGGCTCAGCATGCTGTAGACGGCGTTGCGGAACAGGATCACGCCCAGCGCCGAGCCGAGCGCCATCACCGCCAACACATAGAACGAAATCTGCTGGAAAAGCATGTCGCGCTACTCCTCTGCCGTCCCCCGGCCCACCACGATCTCCTGGTCGGCGGGCAGGTCGCCCTGGCCGACGGCGGCGGCGGAGGCGCGCTGGCCATCGAAGAAGCCCTGGCGACCGGGGAGCGGCGTGGTAGTCGCCTCCGGCGCCTGGGGCGTCCACGCCGTGATGCTGCCGAGGGTGGCTGAGCCGACCGGCTCCAGCAACTGCTCCTTGTGGTAGATCAGGCTTTCGGGATTGGTAGTGGCCAGTTCGTAGATGTTCTCCAGCGTGATGGCGCCGGTCGGGCAGGCTTGTTCGCAGTAGCCGCAGAAGATGCAGCGCAGCAGGTTCACGTCGAAGACCCGAGCGTAGCGTTCGCCGGGCGAGACACGCTGCTCCTCGGTGTTCTCCTCCGCCTCGATATAGATGGCGTCGGCGGGGCAGGCGCCCGCGCAGAGGAAGCAGCCGACGCAGCGTTCCAGCCCGCCCTCGTAGCGGTGCAGCACATGCCGCCCGCGAAAGCGCTCCGGCAGCTTGCGCTTCTGCTCTGGGTACTCGACCGTCGTCGGCTTCTGCCCAAGCTCACGCAGCGTCGTCGCCAGTCCCTTGATCATCTCCATCGCCATAGAATTAGACTCCCACCTTGACTGGCTCAACTACGGTATCTTGGCCCGCCGCATCATCGTCTTCATCCGCCAGCCCAAACGACGACGAGGCGACGTTGACCAGCCGCACCGATGACGACAAATCGGCGCCACTATCCGAGCGAGTCTCGGGTCCCGCCGCCCGCACACGACGCCGCAGCCGCGCGTAGTAGACGCCGCCGACGAGGGCGATCACCGCCAGCCCGAAGAGGCCGCTGACCCACCAAGGCGCGCCAAACGCCACCACCGCCGCCGTCACCAGCGCGTTGACCACCGCCAGCGGCAACAACACCTGCCAGCCGAAGCGCATCAACTGGTCGTAGCGGATGCGTGGCAGCGTGGCGCGCAGCCAGATGAAGACGAACAGGAAGAACGCCACTTTCACAAAGAACCAGACGAAGGGGACCCCAAGCGCGCCATCCAGCCCACCCAACGTCCAGCCACCGAAGAACAGCGTCGCCATCACCGAGCTGGCCGTGATCATGTTGATGTATTCGGCCATCTGGAAGAGACTCCAGCGCAGCCCGCTAAACTCGGTGAGGTAGCCCGCCACCAGTTCTTGCTCGGCCTCGGGCAGGTCGAACGGCGCGCGGTTGGTCTCGGCGACCGCCGCGATGCCATACAGGATGAAGCCCAGTGGCTGCGCCAGCACAAACCAGATATGTTGGTGGACCTGCGCCTCGACGATGCCCGGCATGCTCAGCGTGCCGGAGAACATCAGCACGCCCACCAGCGCCAGCCCGATGCTTACCTCATACGAGACCATTTGCGCCGCCGACCGCAGCGCGCCCAGCAACGAATAGTGGTTGCCCGACGACCAGCCCGCCAGCACGATGCCATAGACCGCCAGCGACGAGATCGCCAGGATGTAGAGTATCCCCACGTTGAGGTCGCCGACGTAGGGCGCCCAGGCGCGGGCGATGGCGGAGTTTCCCCACGCTGTCGGTCCGCCTAGCGGCACCACGGCGAAAGCCGAGAGCGCCACGAAGACGGAGAGCGCGGGCGCCAGCAAGAAGACGAAGCCCGACGCCTTGGTCGGCACAAACGTTTCCTTGGAGATCATCTTGATCGCGTCGGCCACCGGCTGAAACACGCCAAACGGACCCGCCCGGTTGGGGCCGACCCGCCGCTGGAAGCGCGCGATCACGCGCCGCTCGATCAGCGTCATGTAGGCGAAGGCCGTCAGCAGGGCGAAGATGGCGATGGCGCTCTTCACCAGCGCCGCGACCAGAAACCAGGCGAGATCGCTCATGCCTCCACCTCCCCGCGTCCGCTGGGCAGCGCCAGCCCGTTGCCTGCCGCCGCTGTAGACGGCAGCCCCTGGGCGATCCCCTGCGCCAGCATCTCCCAGGTTAGGACGGGTGAGCCGGTCACAGTGGCGCGGCCCTCGCCATCTGGCGCGCCCGGCGCCAGCGGCCACCGCGCGCCCGCCAGCCCCAGCGTCCGCCGCGTCGCGCCCGCGTAGAGCGGCGTGACGCGCCCGATCTCGGCCAATATCTCGGCGGGCGCGCGATAGTTCCAGTCCAGCCCAAGCTGTTGCGCGAGGCCGGTGAGGATCATCCAGTCGGCGCGCGCGCCCGGCAATTCGAGCATCGCCTTGCGGACCACCTGCACGCTGCGGTCAGTGTTGGTGAACGTGCCGTCCTTCTCGGTGTAGGCGACGGCGGGCAGAACGACCGTCGCCGCCTGCGCCGTCTCCGTCAGGAAGGTATCCTGCGCGACGAGGAACTCAGTCGCGGCGAGGCGCGCCCGCTGCTGTGGCGTGGCGTGGCGCATGGGGTCGGCGCCCATCACGTAGAGCGCCTTGACGCCGCTACTCGCGTTCGCCAGCAGCGCGTCGTAGTCGAGGCCGGGCGCGTCGGGCAGCGTCGCGCCCCATGCCTCGCCCAGCGCCATCCGCGCCGCCGCATCGCTGACTGGGCGATAGCCTGGCAGCGTGTCGGGCAACAGCCCCATGTCACGCGCGCCCAGCGAGTTGTTATCCGCGAAGAGCGGCCCCACGCCCGCGCCGCGCCGCCCGTAGTTGTCGGTCAGCAGCGTCAGATCGAGCGCGTCGCCCGCCAGCGTCGCGCCGCTGGCCTCGCGTGTCGCCATCTCGTCGTAGAGGATCACCGCGCCCGTCGCGCCCGCGATCTCGCGCGCCAGCGCCCGCAGCGCGTTGGCGTCGGTCGCGGCCAGGTCGGCGACGCGCTCTGGGGTATCCTGCGCGACGGAAGCGCGGCGCGTGGCGACGCTATCGGCGCGCCCGGCGGCGAAGTCACCGCGCGTCAGTTCCTCACTCAACACAACGTTGAGCAGCGCCCGCGCGATCAGCCCCGTCTGCCCGGCGGTGTAGCGGATGACGCCGGTCGCCAGCCGATCCAGCCGCGTCGGCTCCGGCGTCACGATGTAGACCTTGACGCCCCGGCGCAACGCGCGGCGGATGCGCAGATCGATGATTGGCTGGCGGGTGTAGGTGTCGGTCCCCAGCAGCACGATATGCGAGGCGTGGTCTAGCCCAGCGATGCTGTCGGTCCAGGCCCAGGGGAGCGCGTTGCGTTCGGTCGCGGGGAAGCGCCCGTGGAAGTGGTCGAGGTTGTTCGTGCCTAGCCCGGCGCGGAAGAGCTTCTGGAAGAGATACGCTTCCTCGTTGGTGGTGTGGGTCGAGCCAATCGCGCCGACCGCTTGCGCGCCGTCGCGTTCGACGATCATGCGCAGCCGCTCGGCGACGTAGCCCAGCGCCTCGTCCCAGGTGGCCGGTTGCAGTGCGCCATTGCGGCGGATCAGTGGCGTGCGCAGGCGCTCTGGGCTGTTGATCGCGTCGTGGTCCCAGCGGCCACGGTCGCAGAGGAAGCCCTCGTCTATCTCGTCGTTGGTCCGCGAATACTGCCGCAGCGCCTTGTCCACACGCACGTCCACGCGCACGTTGCAGCCGACGGAACACTGGCCACAGACACTGGCGGTGCGCTTCAGCTCCCACGGACGCGAGACGAAGCGATAGCTCTTCGCCGTCAGTGCGCCAACCGGACACATCTCGACCACGTTGCCGGAGAAGATCGAGTCGAACGGCGCATCCGGCTCGACGCCGACCTCCGTCTTGTAGCCGCGCTCCTGCATGACGAGGCCGTTCTCCTGGGCGACATCCTGGCAGAAGCGCACGCAGCGCTGGCAGGCGATGCAGCGTTCGCGGTCCAGCAAGATGTGTTCACTGACGGGGATCGGCTTCTGGAAGTGGCGCTTGCTCAGGTCGAAGCGACTGGCGCCGGGGCCGTGGCGCAAGGTGAAGTCTTGCAGGTCACACTCGCCACCCTTGTCGCAGATGGGGCAGTCCAGTGGGTGATTGATCAGCAGGAACTCCAGCGTGCCACGCCGCGCCTTCTTGACCATCTCGGTGTCCGTGCGGACGACCATGCCTTCGGCGACGACGGTGGTGCAGGCGGTCATCGGCTTGGGGAGTTTGTCTACCGCGACGAAGCACATGCGGCAGGCGCCCAGCGGGTCCATCTTGGGGTGATAGCAATAGATGGGTATCTCGATGCCCAGTTTCTGCGCCGCCGCCCAGATGACGGACCCCTTGGGAACGCTCACCGGGCGATCATCGATCGTCAGCGTCACGAGATCGGTTTGCTCAACGTGCTCTGCCATACGCCGCGTAACATCGCTTTCTCGCCAACTACGAAGCGATCAGAAGCTCTGCCGCCTGAGCCAGGGTAGGGGACAACGGGAGACGCGCGCCGATGCTTCACGTAGGGGTCAGCGCGCATTCCAGCGATCATGCCGGAGATGGCATGTGATGATGGCGTCGCATCCTCCATCGTGTACGACGCACACCATCTATAATCGTAGCATGGTCCCGGTGGCCTGTCAATCGGCATGCTCATCCGTAAGCAATGACGCGAACGATCACGCGGCGCGCTATTCCGTGGGTTTGGCCTTGGTCGTGGGCTTTGCCTTCGCCTTGCTCATGGTCTCGTTCACGCGAAAAATCACTATTCGCGTGATGAGGTCGAGGGGGAGCGACTGACTGTGGGGGAAACGCACGGCGCCCTTTGAGTGCTGATAGCCAGCTAGCTCTTGCTCGAACGCCGCAATACCGCTCGATGTTGGGTAAAACCCGATGCCATCCTTCTGAGCGGCAAAGTAGGCGAGAATGCCGTTCTGCCTGAATGCGGGCATGGCGTAGCTGATACACTCCTCGGCGTCGGGCGCGGCGGCGTGGATGGTCGCCCGCATGGCTTCGAGCCGCGCCTGCACGTCGGCGGGGTAGTTCGCAATGTACTCATCGATGGTGTGGTAGCTGCCTGATGGTGGGTTCATGCATTGCCTCTTTGCTCGCTAGCAAACACACAGGCGCCCCTCGTTGCAGCCAGCAGCAAACGATCCGCCAGCAACGAGGGGCGCCTGTAAGGCCGTTCGTTGCGGTCACTTGTAGAAGTACGGGTCGAGCACGCTGACCTCTGTGATGCTGTCTACCGGCAGGCTGTTACGCGAAGCTGCGCGACGGACGGCGTCAGGAGACGGGCCATCATAGATGCAGAACGTCTTTGACTTGTCCAGGGTGACATACGAGTGTACCCAGGTGACGAGTTCCTCGGCGTTGTTCTCGACAACGGTACGGCAGGTCGCCGCGCCATCATCATTCATGGGAATCAACAGGCCATCTGGGAATGTGCGTTCGACGAGGTAGCGTGGCATGTTTGTCTCCTCTCTGTTCTTGTGATCTGGAAGCAGCATTGCTTCAGCCTCACTATGAGACATGCGGGCGGAGATGCGTATCGGTAATCGTGCGTAGATATAGCGTTCTCTTTGGCAGAAGCCCTTGTCATACCGTACCAAGCACAGAGGCCGCGTACTATTTGGTGTTAGTCCGTTCGCTCTGAGAATCCGGTTGTGCTTTCAGTGCATATTGCTCAGCTTGCTTGATAGTGTGTTTGAGCCTGCCAAACGCGCCGATGTTCGCTGCCGCTTCGCTCATACTCGTGTCGGCGGCAAGAGAAACGCTGCCAGCGGAATGACTGGTATGAAGCTCACGACGTAGGATATGTCTCCCGCAGTAGCCGCCCCCGTCCCAC
>Ga0307374_10014987_pt1 | contig 10497 bp, 6 predicted proteins | sample OX3MG_FD_202532 | JGI IMG/M metagenome (GOLD analysis project Ga0307374, IMG submission 202532) | Soil microbial communities from Risofladan, Vaasa, Finland - OX-3 | ecosystem: Environmental > Terrestrial > Soil > Coastal area > Acid sulfate soil | place: Finland: Risofladan, Vaasa | collected...
GAGGTCGCGCTCGCCCGCTGCGCGCACCCCGAGGCGGACGACGCGCTCGACTCGATGCTCGACAGGCTCCAGCAGCTGGAGCGCCGCATCGAGAGCCTCGAAGGCGCCGCCGGGGACGCGCCGGGGACGGCGGTCGTGCGCCACGGCCGCGGGACGCCGACCTCGGCGCACGACGACGCCGGCGCTGCGCCCGTCCGACCGGGCACGCCGGCCTCGCCGGGTGCACCTGGGGGGCCGGTGGGCTCGGGTGCACCTCGCGGGCCGGCGGGCTCGGGTGCGCCTGGCGGGCCGGCGGGCCCGGGTGCACCTGGGGGGCCGGATCCGGCGCACCCGGGCACGTCCGCGCCCACGGAGGCGACCGGGGCGGCGCCGAGCCGTGCCGCGCTCGGGGCGTACCGGCGCGCGCCCGGGCCGAGCGACCCCGGCCCTCCCGCCCGCCCCGGAACTCCCGAGGCGCCGACGGGCGGGGGCGTCGAGGGCGAGCGCGCGGCGCACGACCCGGGCCCGCCGGTGACCGGGGCTCCGGTGACCGCGGCTCCGGTGACCGCGGCTCCCGACCGCGACGCGCTCGTCGCCGCGTGGGGCGACCACGTCATCACCGGGCTTCGCCCGAAGGTGCGCGCGTACTTCCAGGCGGGCCACTTCGTCGGCATCGACGGGGAGGACGCGCTGTTCGCCCTGCCGAACGCGGTCCACGTCGCCCAGGCGGAGTCGATGAGAGACGAGGTCGTCGCCGCGCTCTCCCGGCACTTCGGGCGCCGTGTCGGGATGCGTCTCGTGGCCGAGGGAGACGTCGCCCCGGCGGCGAGCCCGGCGTCCGGGCGTCCGCCGGCCGCCGCGCGCACCGCGCGGCCACCGGCGCCCGCGCCCGGGCCCGGGCCCGGTCGGCCGAGCACGGCGCAGACGCCTGGACCGGCCGGACCGGCCGCTCGCACGGTCGCGGAGCCGGCGGGTGGCCCGGCGGGTGGCGCGGCGGTCGACGCGGAGATCGCCCGCGAGATCGACGGCACGACGGAGCTCCCGGACCCGGCGGACCTCGCGGCCGCAGGCCCGGACACGGGGCTATCCTGGGCGGAAGGCCGCCTGCTCGAGGCGTTCCCGGGCGCCGAGGAGGTCTGACGCGGTGGCTGATCTTCCCGACGACGTCGAGCTCGGCGGGCTCCTCGCGCAGATGCAGCAGCTCCAGGCGAGCGTCGCACGGGCCGAGGCCGAGGCGAGCGCCCGGCACGTCGTCGGCACGGCCGCAGGCGGCGCGGTCTCGGTGCGCGCGTCCGGCGAGCTCTCGTTCGACTCGGTCGAGATCGACCCGTCGGTCGTCGACCCGTCCGACGTCGCGCTCCTCGAGGACCTCGTGCTCGCCGCGGTGCGCGACGCGGCGGCGAAGCTCACGGCGATGCGGCGCGAAGCGATGGGTGGCGCCGTGCAGAGCGCGCTCGAGGGCCTCTTCGCCGCCGGTGTGGAACCGCCGGAGGACCCGCCGGGGCCAGGCGAGCTGCCGGAGTAGTCGCGGGAGCCTCTGCTGGCGCTGTTCGAAGGCCCCATCCAGGACCTCGTCGACGAGCTCGGCCGACTTCCGGGCATCGGCCCGAAGTCCGCCCAGCGGATCGCGTTTCACCTGCTCAAGGTCGCGTCGGAGGACGCGAACCGGCTCGCGCGCGCGATCGTCGAGGTGAAGGCGCGCACCGTGCTCTGCGAGGTGTGCTTCAACATCGGCATCGGCGCCCGCTGCGCGATCTGCAACGACGAGCGCCGCGACCAGAGCGTGCTCTGCGTCGTCGAGGACCCGCGCGACATCGTCGCGGTCGAGCGCACGAGGGAGTTCCGCGGCCGCTACCACGTGCTCGGCGGCGCGCTCAGCCCGATCGAGGGCGTCGGGCCGGAGCAGCTGCGGGTCCGCGAGCTGCTCGCCCGCCTCAACGCCGAGGAGGTCTCCGAGGTGATCTTGTGCACGAACCCGAACCTCGAGGGCGAGGCGACCGCGATGTACCTCGCCCGGCTGCTGCGGCCGCTCGGCGTGCGCACGACCCGGATCGCGAGCGGCCTGCCGGTCGGCGGGGACCTCGAGTACGCGGACGAGCTCACGCTCGGGCGGGCGCTCGAGGGGCGGCGGGACGTCGGCGCCTGAGCGCGGTGCACACCGAGCGCGCGTGAGCGCCACGCCGCAGCGGACGGCCGCTCGCCGCCGCAGGTAGCCTCGGCGGGATGTCCCAGACCGAGGCACCGAAGGACACGATGGAGGCGCGCCTCGCCGGCCTGCTCGAGCGCAAGGCGGAGGCACACAGCCCCGCGACGCCGCGAGCGGTCGAGGCCCAGCGCGCGAAGGGCAAGCTCACCGCGCGCGAGCGCCTCGACTACCTGCTCGACGACGACTCGTTCCAGGAGCTCGACGCGCTCGTCCGCCACCGCAGCCACGGGGTCGGCCTCGACCACAGCCGTCCGTACACCGACGGCGTCGTCGCCGGGTTCGGCACGATAGACGGCCGCCGCGTGTGCGTCTACAGCCAGGACTTCACGGTCTTCGGCGGCTCGCTCGGCGAGGCGCACGCGGAGAAGATCCACAAGGTCCAGGACCTCGCGGTGCAGACCGGCGTGCCGCTCGTCGGGCTGAACGACGGCGGCGGGGCCCGCATCCAGGAGGGCGTCGCCGCGCTCCACGGCTTCGGGGGGATCTTCTTCCGCAACGCCCGGGCGTCGGGCGTCGTGCCGCAGATCAGCGTCGTGCTCGGCCCGGCGGCCGGGGGCGCCGTCTACTCGCCGGCGCTCACGGACTTCGTCTTCATGGTCCAGCACACGAGCCACATGTTCATCACCGGCCCGGACGTCGTGCGCACGGTGACCGGCGAGGACGTGACCCCCGAGCAGCTCGGCGGTGCGATGACCCACGCGACGCGCTCGGGCGTCGCCGCGTTCGTCGCCGAGGACGAGCGCTCGTGCCTCGACGAGGTGCGCGAGCTGCTCTCGTTCCTCCCGTCGAACAACCTCGAGGAGCCGCCGCGCCGGGCGAGCGGCGACGACCCCGACCGCCTCGTCACCGAGCTCCGCGACCTCGTGCCCGCGCGTCCGAACCAGCCCTACGACATGAAGCGGCTCGTCCGGGCCGTCGTCGACGACGGCGACTACCTCGAGTACTTCCCCTTCTGGGCGATGAACGTGACCTGTGGCTTCGCCCACATCGCCGGCCGCGTCGTCGGGGTCGTCGGCAACCAGCCGCAGGTGCTCGCCGGGGTGCTCGACATCGACTCGTCGGAGAAGGCCGCTCGCTTCGTGCGCACGTGCGACGCGTTCAACGTGCCGATCGTCACCTTCGTCGACGTGCCGGGCTTCATGCCCGGCACGGACCAGGAGTACGGCGGCATCATCCGGCACGGCGCGAAGCTCCTCTACGCCTACTGCGAGGCGACCGTCCCGCGGATCCAGGTGATCGTGCGCAAGGCGTACGGCGGCGCCTACCTCGTGATGGACTCGAAGTCGATCGGAACGGACATGTCCTACGCGTGGCCCTCGGCCGAGCTCGCGGTCATGGGCCCGGAGAGCGCGGTCGAGATCGTCCACCGCCGCGAGCTCGCGGACGCACCGGACCCCGCGCGCCGGCGCTCCGAGCTCGTGGCGGACTACACGGACCGCTTCACGAACCCCTACGCGGCAGCGGAGCGGGGCTACGTCGACGACGTGATCGACCCGGCCGATACGCGTCGCATCCTCGCGCGGAGCCTCGACATGCTCGCGTCGAAGCGGGAGGACCTCCCGAAGCGCAAGCACGGCAACGTCCCGCTGTGAGGACGACGCCGGGATCGCGCCGCACGAGATGAGCGCACGGGTCGAGCCCGGACCGCAGGACCCGTCCGCGGCCCTCGCGCCCGACGACGAGGCCCTCGCGGCGATCGTCGCCGCGCTCGAGGCGAGCCTCGCGCCCCCGGGCGACGCGCTCCCGGGGGCGCCCGGCTGGCGCACGTCCACGCAGCACGCGTGGCGGTTCTCCGGCCGTTGGTGGTCGGGGCCCGCCGCGCTCCGCCGCGAGCGGCCGGGCCGCTGACCCGGGCGCGACGCGCGTTCGCACGCCCGGTCCGGACCGTCGCACAGGTGTTCGCTCCGTAGGAGCCGGGGCGTAGGATCGCGGCGTGACGACGGACCCGCTCGCGGCGTTCCACCCCGCCGTGGCCGAGTGGTTCCGCAGGCGGTTCCCGGCCGGCCCGACCCTCGCGCAAGCGAGCGGCTGGGAGTCGATCGCCGGAGGCTCGGACACGCTCGTCGCCGCGCCGACCGGATCGGGCAAGACGCTCGCCGCGTTCCTCGTCGCGATCGACCGGTGCGAGACCGGCGAGCGCGGTCGGCGGACCTCGGTCGTGTACGTCTCGCCGCTCAAGGCGCTGACGGTGGACGTGCGCGAGAACCTCGAGCGGCCGCTCGCCGAGATCGCCGAGATCGCCGCCGCGCTCGGCTCCCGCACCCCCTCGATCCGGGTCGCCGTGCGCAACGGGGACACTCCGGCCGCCGCGCGCGCCGCGATGCTGCGGGACCCGCCGGACATCCTCGTCACGACACCGGAGTCGCTCTACCTTCTCGTGACCGCGCGCCGCGGGAGGGAGCTGCTCGGCGACGTCCGCACAGTGGTCGTCGACGAGATCCACGCACTCGCTCGCGACAAGCGCGGCGCCCACCTCGCGCTCACGCTCGAGCGCCTCGACCGGTGCGTCGCCGCCGCGGGCTCCGGGCGGCCGCGACCGACGCGCATCGGGCTGTCCGCCACGCAGCGACCGATCGCGACGGTCGCGCGGCTCCTCGTCGGCGCGGGCGAGGGGCGCGACGAGCCCGACGGCTCGCCGCGGTGCCGGATCGTCGACGTCGGGCACCGGCGGCCGCTCGACGTGTCGGTCGCGCGCACCTCCGGCGAGCTCGGCGCGGTCACGACGACCGACCAGCTCGGTGACGTCGTCGAGGACCTCGCCCGGGCGATCGAGCGACACCGCACGACGCTCGTGTTCGTGAACACCCGGCGCATGGCCGAGCGCATCGCCCACATGCTCGGCGAGCACCTCGGCGAGGACGCGGTCTGCGCCCACCACGGGAGCCTCTCGAGCGCGCGCCGCGCCGACGTCGAGTCCCGGCTTCGCGCGGGGGACCTGCGCGGCGTCGTCGCGACGGCGTCGCTCGAGCTCGGCATCGACGTCGGGCCGGTCGACCTCGTGTGCCAGATCGGCTCGCCGCGCAGCATCGCGACGTTCCTCCAGCGCGTCGGGCGCGCGGACCACCGCGTCGACGGCGTGCCCAAGGGACGGATCTACCCGCTCACGCGCGACGAGCTCGTCGAGTGCGTCGCGCTCCTCGCCGCGGTGCGCGACGGCTCGCTCGACGCGGTCGTCCCGCCGGTCGCACCGCTCGACATCCTCGCCCAGCAGCTCGTCGCGGAGTGCGCGGCGGCGGGCGACGACGGCATCTGCGAGGACGAGCTCCTCGGCCTCGTCCGCCGCGCCGCGCCGTACTCGGGCCTCGCCGACGAGACGTTCGCGGAGGTGCTCGACCTCGCGAGCGACGGCGTGACGACCGGGCGCGGCCAGCGCGGCGCGTACCTGCACCGCGACCGCGTGAACCGCGTCGTGCGCGCGCGGCGCGGCGCGCGCCTCACGGCGTCCACCTCCGGCGGGGCGATCCCGGAGCTCGCCGACTACCGGGTCGTCCTCGAGCCCGACGAGGTCGTCGTCGGGTCCGTGAACGAGGACTGGGCCGTCGAGGCCATGGCAGGCGACGTCTTCCTCCTCGGGACCGCGTCGTGGAGGATCCGTCGCGTCGAGCAGGGGACGGTGCGCGTGGTCGACGCGCACGGCGCGGCGCCGACGCTGCCGTTCTGGCTCGGTGAGGCGCCGGCGAGGACCGACGAGCTCGCGGACCACGTCTCGGCCGTGCGATCGGTCGTCGACGCCGAGCTCGGCCGTGGCGGGCGGGCGGCCGCCGCGCGCGCGATCGTCGAGCTCGCCGGCGTGGACGTCGGGTGCGCGGACGAGCTCGTCGCGTACCTCGCGACCGCGCGGACCGAGCTCGGCCGGCTGCCGACGAAGACGGACCTCGTGCTCGAGCGCTTCTTCGACGACGCGGGCGGGATGCAGCTCGTCGTGCACTCGCCGTTCGGTGCGCGGGTGAACCGCGGCCTCGGGCTCGCGCTGCGCAAGCGCTTCTGCGTGAGCTTCGACTTCGAGCTCCAGGCCGCCGCGAGCGACGACGCGATCGTGATCTCCCTCGGGCCACAGCACTCGTTCCCGCTCGAGGACGTCACGCGCTTCCTCGCCCCCGGCACCGTGCGCGACGTGCTCGTCCAGGCCGTGCTTCCGACCCCCATCTTCGGTTCGCGCTGGCGGTGGAACCTGTCCCGCTCGCTCGTCTCCCCGCGCTACCGCGGATCGCGCCACCTGCCGCCTGCGATCCAGCGCATGGAGGCCGACGACCTCATGGCGGCGATCTTCCCCGCGCTCGCGGCGTGCCAGGAGAACGTCTCCGGGCCGATCGAGGTGCCGGACCACCCGATCGTGCGACAGACGCTGCGCGACTGCTTCACCGAGGCCATCGACCTCGACGGGCTCGTGGGGCTCGTCGCGGCGATCCGCTCGGGCGAGGTGCGCGCGCACTGTCTCGACACCGTCGAGCCCTCGGTGCTCGCGCACGAGATCTTGAACGGGCGGCCGTACACGTTCCTCGACGACGCGCCGCTCGAGGAGCGCCGCAGCAGGGCGGTGCCCTTGCGGCGTGGCATCCCGATCGAGGCGCGCGACCTCTCCAGGCTCGACCCGGCCGCGGTCGAGGAGGTACGCAACGAGGTCGCGGCCGCGCCGCGCAGCGCGGACGAGCTCCACGAGCTCCTCGTGTCGCTCGTGCTCACCTGGCCCGACCTGCGCTGGACCGAGACGTTCCGTGCGCTCGTGGCGGCGGGGCGCGCGATGGAGGTCGTCTCGCCGGCGCTCGCGCCGCCCGCGACGGGCACCGGCGCGCCGACCGGTGGAGCCGGGCCGGTCGGCCGGGCGGGAGGCCGCGCGTGGTGCGCGACCGAGCGGCGCCGCGAAGTCGAGCTGCTCGTGCCGGACGCGACCTTCACGCCCGACCGCCCGCTGCCCGCGTCGCTCGCGCCACCTCGCGTCCTCGACGCTCCCGACGCCCTCGTGCTCGCGGTGCGCGGCCAGCTCGAGCGCAGCGGACCGATCAGGATCGGCGCGCTCGGCGCGCTCGTCCCCGGGGCGGCGCCCGGCGAGTTGCGCACGGCGCTCGCGACCTGCGAGGCGGCCGGCGGCGTGCTCCGCATGCCGGAGGACCTCTGGTGCGCGAAGCATCTCGTCGCGCGCATCCACGCGCGCTCGCGGCGTCGGGAGCGCGCGCAGCACCCGCCCGTAGGTGGACGCGATCTCATGCGCTTCCTCCTCGACTGGCAGCATGTCCTGCCCGCGACGAGACTCGCGGGCGTCGCCGGGCTCGCGGCCGTCGTCGCACAGCTCCAGGGCGTCGAGGCGCCCGTCGCGTCCTGGGAGGAGTCCGTCCTCCCGGCGAGGGTCTCCGGCTACCAGGCCCATCTGCTCGACGAGCTGTGCGCGCACGGCGAGGTCGGGTGGGCGAGGCCCGGCCTGCGCGTTCCCGATCCGCCGGACGCGGCGCCCCGGCGCGCCGGCGCGACCCCGTCGCGGGCGACGCCCGTGACGATCGCCCGGCGCGAGGACCTCGCCTGGCTGCTCGCCGCGGCCCGCGGCGACTCGGTGCCCGTGCCGCCGGGGAGCGGGGCGGCCGCCGAGGTGCTGGAGGCGCTCGAGCGGCGCGGCGCGCTATTCTTCGCAGACCTGTGCGAGTCCACCGGCCGGCTCCCGGTCGAGGTCGCGGAGGCCCTGTGGGACGGCGTCGCGCGTGGGCTCGTGACCTCGGACGGCTTCCGGGCGGTGCGCGCGCTCCTCGCCGGCCGCTACCGATCGAGCGACTCGCACCCGGCGCGGGCGCGCTGGCCCGCCGCGGGCACGCGCCTCGAGGCGCGGCGCGCGGCGAGACCCGCCGGCGCGCGCGCCCACGTGCCGCCCGCGCTCGCCGGCGGCCGCTGGTCGCTCCTCCCCGCGAGCGCGCCTGCGGACTTCGCGCCGGACGAGCTCGCCGAGGCGGTCGCGCTCCAGCTCCTCACGCGCTGGGGCGTCGTGTTCCGGGAGCTCGCTACCCGCGAGACGCTCGCCGTCGCGTGGCGCGACGTCCTCTACGCGCTGCGCCGGCTCGAAGCCCGCGGCGTCGCCCGGGGCGGTCGCTTCGTCGCCGGCGCGGCCGGCGAGCAGTACGGCCTGCCCGACGCGATCGACGCGCTCCGACGGGTCGCGCGCCGCGACCCGGACGGCGTGACGGTCCGGCTCGCGGCGGCGGACCCGCTGAACCTCACGGGCCTGTTCCTCCCCGGCCCGCGGATACCGGCGGTGCGCGGCAGGGTGCTGCTCGTGCGCGACGGGGACGTCGTCGGCGAGCAGGAGCCGGGCGGAGCGCGGCGGCCATCCGGGGCCGCCGCCTCCTGAGCGGCCCGGTCACCCCGAGCGACCCATCACCGATATATCGCGATATGATCGCGATTGTCGGTGGGCGTCGCCCGCCGGTCAGGAGGAGCGATCCATGCACCACGACCACCACGACGACATGGAGCACGGCCACGGCCACTCGCACGACGCGCCGCCGTGGGCCGCGCGCCGGGGCGGCCCGGGCTACGGAGCCCGCTCGGCGTTCGGACCGTTCGCCGGAGGGTTCGGCCCGGCGAGGGGCGGGCCGTTCGGCCGCGGCCGCGGTCGCGGCCCCGGGGGGCGTGCGCGCCGCGGCGACGTGCGCGCCGCGGTGCTCGCGCTGCTCGCCGAGCGGCCGATGCACGGCTACGAGATCATCCAGGAGCTCGCGGCCCGCACGGGCGGCGTGTGGAAGCCGAGCCCCGGGTCCGTCTACCCGACGCTCCAGCTGCTCGAGGACGAGGGCCTCGTCACCGCCGAGCAGGACGCGGGCAAGCGGCAGTTCTCGCTCACCGACGCCGGCCGTGAGGCCGCGGCGGAGCGGGACGGGCGCAAAGCGCCCTGGGACGAGGTGAACGAGGGCGTGGGCCCGGACGCGATGCGCCTGCGGCACGCGCTCGCGCAGCTCGCGGGCGCCGTGGTCCAGATCGGTCAGGTCGGCACCGAGGAGCAGCAGGGCGAGGCCGAGGCGTTGCTCGCCGAGACGAGGCGCCGCCTCTACGCGATCCTCGCGGCGGAGACGTGACGGTCGCGACGGCGCCCGCTCACGCCCCGCCGGACGCGCGGCGGGCGCCGGACCCGCCCGCGCCCGGCCGGGCCGGCGGGGCGATCGCGTCTGCGTTCTCGATGTCGACGGGAGCGATCTCACCGGCCGGCGTGAAGCCGAGGATCGTGCCGTAGAAGACGAGCTCGGCCTCCGCGGTCCGTCGGATGTTCTCGGCGCGCCGGAAGCCGTGCTGCTCGCCCTCGTACGCGAGGTACGCGACCGGGACGCCGCGCGAGCGGAGCGCCTCGACCATCATCTCCGCCTGGTTCGGCGGGACGACCGCGTCCTCGAGCCCCTGGAAGACGATGAGCGGTGTGCGCATGCGGTCCGTGTGGAAGATCGGGGAGCGTTGCTCGTACAGCGCGCGCGCCTCGGGCCACGGGCCGATGAGCCCGTCGAGGTACCGCGACTCGAACTTGTGCGTCTCGCGCGCGAGCGCACCCGCGTCCGCGACGCCGAAGTAGCTCGCGCCCGCGGCGAACACGTCGCCGAACGTCGTCGCGCAGAGCGTCGTGTAGCCGCCCGCGCTCCCGCCGTGGATCACGAGCCGTGCGCCGTCGACGAGCCCGCCGGTCGCGAGCGCGCGCGCGACGTTCTCGCAGTCCTCGACGTCGACGACGCCCCACGCGCCCGCGAGGCGCTCGCGGTACGCGCGCCCGTAACCGGAGCTGCCGCCGTAGTTCACGTCCGCGACGGCGAAGCCCCGGCTCGTCCAGAACTGGATCCCGTAGTCGAGCGCCGCGCTCGCCTGCGAGGTCGGTCCGCCGTGGATCGCGACGACGAGCGGCGGCAGCTCGCCGTCCGGTCCCTCGAAGTCCGCGTTCCTCGGCAGGTAGACGAGCGCGTGGGCACGTCGGCCGCCGCCGGTCGGGTACTCGAACGCGGTCGGGATCGACACGTACCCGGCGTCGTCGCGCGCGGGCCGGCTCTCGCGGAGCACCGTGGCCACGCCGGAGGGCACGGCGACCTCGACCACGGCCGCCGCCGCGCTCGGCGAGGCCGCGATCGCGACGACGCCGGCGCCTGACGGCCGGATCCCGCCGAAGACCGTGTACCCGACCTGCATCGCGACGAACTCGTCCGCTCCGTCGAGGAGGCGGCCGAGGTGTCCCGTGCCGTCGCTCGACCAGGTGGCCACGATCGTCGAGTCCGCGAGCACCGCGTAGCTCGACAGGCCGAAGACCCAGTCCGGACCGGCGAGCTCGGCCTCCATCGGGGCGAGCGCCCGCACCTCGT
>Ga0307374_10014988_pt1 | contig 10496 bp, 10 predicted proteins | sample OX3MG_FD_202532 | JGI IMG/M metagenome (GOLD analysis project Ga0307374, IMG submission 202532) | Soil microbial communities from Risofladan, Vaasa, Finland - OX-3 | ecosystem: Environmental > Terrestrial > Soil > Coastal area > Acid sulfate soil | place: Finland: Risofladan, Vaasa | collected...
CGGCGGGCATGGCAGATTCTGTCCGGGTGCCTGGGTTGGTGTCAGCACCCAATCTCTAGGCGATTCCAGACACTTGTACCATGCCCGTCAGCGAATCCCTGCTATGCGGTGAATAAGATGGGCTAGGCGCGTAGCGCCGAAGCAATCTCCCGCGGGTAGCTTCCGATCGCCCTGGCAGCCCGTTCCAACTCATGTTATAACTCATCCTCCGGCCAAGGAGGGTGAGCGATGAGCGCATTGAAACTGACCCAGATCGGCAACTCGGTCGGCGTGATCCTGCCGAAGGAGCTACTGGCCAAGCTCGGCGTCGGCAAGGGCGATACGCTATTTGCGGTAGAGCAGCCGGACGGTGTGAAGCTGACCGTCGCTGATCCGGATTTTCCCGCGCAGATGAAAATGGGCCGGCAGATCATGAAGCAGCGCCGCAATGTGCTGCGCGAGTTGGCGAAGTGACGCTCTGGCTGTCGCGCCAACTTATCCTCGCTATCCACGACGAGCAACTGGCCGAGCATGGCGGCGCCCTTGGCGTCCGCGACGAGGGTTTGCTGGAAAGCGCGCTGGCCGGTCCGCTGAACCGGGCGAGCCATGGCGAGCCGGACATGGGGGAGTTGGCCGCGCTTTACGCGATCGCGATCGCACACAACCATCCCTTCATCGACGGTAACAAGCGAACCGCTTACGTCGCGCTGGAAACGTTTCTCGCGCTGAACGGATGCGCCTTCCCGGTTGGCGACGCCGAGGCGGCTGTGGTCTTGCTGGCGATGGCCGCCGGCGAAATTCCGGACGACGAATTCACCGACTGGGTGCGCGCAAACGCAGGGTCCCCGGATTGACGCCACGCTCGGCAGGGCGATCATCGCGCCGCGCCAGCCAGGGAGGAAACCAATGCCGGCCAAGCCGTTCGTTATCGCGCTCGAAGAACATTTCCAGGATCCGGAGGTGGGCGCGACCTACGGTCCGCACGATGCCAACCGCGCGCCGCCGATGGTGCAGCGGCTGGAAGACCTCGGCGCGTTGCGCATCAAGGAGATGGACACGGCCGGCATCGACCTGCAGGTGATCTCGCACTCCGCCCCGGCGATGCAGAAGATGACCGACGCGGAGGCTGCGGTGCGCCTCGCCCGCCGGGCCAACGACCGGCTGGCCGAGGCGGTGCGCGCGCATCCCGACCGCTTCGCGGGCTTCGCGGCGCTGCCGACGCCGGACCCGAAAGCCGCCGCCGACGAGCTGGAGCGCGCAGTGACGCGCTTGGGATTCAAGGGCGCGATGATCCGCGGCCTGACCAACGGCCGCTTCCATGATGAGAAGGAATTCTGGCCGATCTTCGAGCGCGCCCAGGCGCTGGACGTGCCCGTCTATTTTCACCCGTCGGTGCCGGCGCAACCGGTGGTCGATGCCTATTACGGGACCTACGTCCAGGCCGTGCCGGGCATCCTGCGCGCCGCCTGGGGCTTCACCGTGGAGACCGCGACGCAGGGCGTGCGGCTGGTGCTGAGCGGCGTGTTCGACGCCTATCCCGGGCTGAAGGTGATCTTCGGCCATCTCGGCGAGGGCCTGCCGTTCTACGCCTGGCGTATCAATATGGCGCTGGAGCGCGACTGGAAGCCGAGCCGCAGCTTCCGCGACGTGTTCAGCGAGCATTTTCATGTCACCACCAGCGGCTTCTGGTCGGACCCGGCGCTTTTGTGCTGTATCCAGGAGCTGGGGCTGGATCGGATCATGTTCTCGGTGGACTGGCCGTTCGCGCCGAACCAGCCGGCGACCGAGTGGCTGCACAGCGTGCCGCTGTGCGCCGAGGACCGGGCGAAGCTGGCCGGCGGGAACGCGAAGAAGCTGCTGAAGCTGTAGCGCGCCCGCCCAGGCGAGTTGGTGGTCGGCATTGCAGGCAACGGGCCGGATCGGGAACTTGGGTCATTGACGCATCGCGCATCGCCCCGCACATGCCGGACATGTCCGATCCGTTCGTCGCACCCCAGGAACCCACCGCCGCCGCCGCAATCGCCGCAATCGGCGAGGAACTCGACGTGTTCGACGACTGGATGGACCGCTACCAGTTCATCATCGAATTGGGCCGCAAGCTTCCCCCCTTCCCCGCCGCATGGTCCGACGACGCGCACCGCATCCCCGGCTGCCAGAGCAAGGTGTGGATGGAAGGCGTACAGCGCGGCGGGAAACTGTACCTGGCGGGCGTGTCGGACGCCGCCATCGTCGCCGGCCTGATCGCACTGCTGCTGCGGGTCTATTCCGGCCGCTCGCCGGGGGAAATAATCGCCACCGACCCGGTCTTCCTGCGCGAACTCGGGCTGCTGGAGGCGCTGTCCACCAGCCGCGGCAACGGCATCGCGGCGATGGCGCGCAAGATCCGCGAGCTCGCCGCGCTGCAGCCCGGCGCCTGATCCCACGCATCGCCCGGGTGGGGGCAGAAATGTCGGCCGGCACCCGAGTTGCCCTGTTCTTCGCCGCGATCTTCGCCGCCGGTGCGGTGAACGGCAGTTTTCTCCCGCTGTTCTTCGCCGATCGCGGCCTGTCGCCCGAGGCGATCGGCCGGGTCCTCGGCCTCGCTGCGCTGCTGCGCGTGCTGGCGGGGCCGGGTTGGGGCAGCGTCGCCGACCGGATCGGCCGGCGACGCCCGGTGCTGTGCGCCGCGGGCAGCGTCGCCGCACTGGCGGCGCTGGGGTACGTGCCGCTGACCGGCTTCCCGGGCTTCCTCGCGGTCGCATCGGTGCAGGGTATGGCCGCGGCTGCGCTAAGCCCGCTGGTCGATTCGCTCGCCCTGGCGCTGGCCCGCGAGCAGCGGCTGGAGTACGGGCCGGTGCGCTCCGCCGGATCGGCCGCCTATATGCTGGCCAGCGCCGTCACCGGCCGCTTGCTCACCGCTGCCGGCACCGCGCTGGTGCCCTGGCTGCTTGCGCTGGGCTACGCCGCCGCCGCCGCGCTCGCGCCGCTGCTGCCGGAGGCGGTTGTGCCGCGCACCGCCGCCCGGCCGCTGGCCGGACTGCGCATGTTCGCACTGCCGCCGTTTCGCCTGACCGTCGCCGCCAGCGCGCTCATCCAGGGCGCGCATGCCGCCTATTACGGCTTCGCCCCGCTGTTCTGGCGCGCTCAGGGTTACAGCGACACGCTGATCGGCCTGCTGATCGCCGAGGGCATCGTCGCCGAAATCCTGCTGTTCGCGCGCGGCCGCAAGCTGGTGGAGCATCTCGGGCCGGCCGGCCTCACTGCGTGCGCTGCCACCGCCTCGGCGGTGCGCTGGAGCGTCACCGCCATGGCACCGCCATTGCCGATCCTCGCCGCGGTGCAGTTGCTGCACGCCGCCACCTTCGCCATGCAGCATTTGTCGGCCATGCTGGTGCTGAGCCGCTGCGTCCCCCCCGAACGCGCCGCCACGGCACAGGCGCTGCATGCCGCGCTGGGGATGGGCGCCCCGGCGGGCCTGATGATGCTGCTGTGCGGCTGGCTCTATGCGCGCGGCGGCGGCGGACTGGCGTTCCTGGCCACGGCGGCCTGCGCCGGCACGGCCCTGCTGCTGGTCGGTCCGCTGGCGCGCGCCGTGCGGGTCACGCGCTCACCGCCTCCGGCAACGCGCTGAGTTTCTGGCCGCTGTTTTCCAGTTCCAGCAGGCGGTTGCTGATCTTCACCCGGATCACCGAGTCGCGGCGCACGCCATGCCGCGCGAGATCGACGAAAAACCCATGGCAGCCATTGCCCAACCCGGCGGCGGCAAGGTCGTCGCGGAAGGCGTCGGCGACGAGCGTCTCGAGGCGCCGGTCGTCGGCATAGACTTCCAGGCGTATCGGCTCCAGCCGGCCGGACTGGCGGCACCAGCCGTAGAGCCGTCCGTTCAGCATGCCGTCGATGCGGCCCTCGAAGCTGGCGGTCGCCGCCGCCATGTATTCCGCCCGGTTCGGCTGCACGTGCAGCAACAGGCGCGAGCGGGCGGCGCCGTCCAGGCGCATGCCGCAGAACTCCAGCACCCGGTCGATCACCATGTTCGGCAGCGACAAGGCCTTCTCATAGCTCAGCAGCAGCACCGGACAGTCGGCCCGCTGGACGAACTGGGACAGCCCGTACATCGCGTTGGCCGTCTTCACCACGGTTTCGAGCTCGCCGAAATGCTCGGACAACGCGTTGCGCACCGCGACCGCCACGGGATCGCGGTAGATGACGATCAGATGCGGGTTGCGGAACAGCGCCAGTTCGGCAGTGGTCAGATAGACGTGCAGATTAGGGATCTTGAAGCCCCATCGCGGATGCATGGCGTTGCGCACGCGGATCAGCTCCCGCAGTACCTCGGTGTCGCGATGGCGCAACAATTCGAGGATTTGCGCATCCTCATTCACCACGTCGTGCAGGAACTCGCCCATGAACGCGCCGGCCTCCTTCAGGAGGGTGGCGATCAGGCTGGTACCGGAACGGGCGATGCCGGTGACGACAATGGTGCGCCCGGCGGCGTCCTTGCGGGCCCGCGGTGCGACCGGGCGGGAGGCAATGACGCCGGTGTTCAGGAGTGTCTCGTAGTCCACCGATGCTCAACCCCCACGTTCAACCGCCGATCGTATTCCGCCATGCGGCAGCATCGCTCATTTCCCCCGGTCTTTCAATCCGGGATTGCAAGTTTTTTCCCGGTAATTACTTTTACATGGTGGCGTTGCATCACTGCAACCCGTCTCCCGGACGCCTGGCGCATCAGGCAAGACGCGGGTCAGGCACCCGGGCGGCGACCAGCACGTCCACCGAACGGGCGCCGCCGGCGAGCAACGCGGCCGTGCAGGCATTCGCCGTGGCGCCGGAGGTCATCACATCGTCGATCAGCACGATGCGTTGCCCGGCGAGCAATGCCGCCCGCACCGGGCGGACGGCGAAGGCATCGCGCACCGCAGCGGCGCGCTCGGCGGCGGATTTCTCACCAAGTGAGACAGTGGCGCGGTGCCGGATGAGGGCGTCGCGCAGGGTGGGGACGCCGGAGGTACGGGCGACGGCGGCCGCCAGGAGAGCGGCCTGGTTGTAGCGGCGCCGGAACAGGCGCCGCCGGTGCAGCGGCACCGGCACCAGCAGGTCGGCCTGGCGCAACAAGGCCGCGCCGGCTCGCGCCATGTGCGGTCCCAGGACGGCGGCAAGCTCGGGCCGGTCGGCGTGCTTCAACGGCAGGATCAGTTGGCGGCCCTGTGCGTCATAGCGCAGCGCCGCGCGGGCACGTGCGAACAACGGCGGCGAGGCAAGGCATGACGGGCAAAGGACCGCGGCACCCCCCTGGGCCGCCGCGGCGAACGGCACGCCGCAGCGCACGCAGCACGGCTCGGTGATGAAATCGGTATGGCGGAAGCAGGCGCCGCATAGCTGGCCCTGGACCCCCACCACCGCGTCGCAACAGACGCATTGCGGCGGCAAGAGCAGATTTAGCAGCCTGCCTGGAACATGAAGCAGCAGGGAACGGAATTGGGTCATGGGAGGAGCGAACGGATGAAAGGACCTGTCCTGCGCCCAGGATATGCCAACAATATTACCAACCCGTTAGCCACCTGAATCCAGGGGCCAGGCCAAACGCGATCGCCCCGGGTCAACCGGGCAATCGCATTTGGCTGGTCTGGCGAGCGGCGATGCCGCATTCCCATCGGTTGAAAATGCCGCTCACGCCCCCGGGCGGCGCTTCAGAAACGAACGGTGAGCCTCAGCATCAACTGATTCGCGGTGAAGGCGTCGCTCCTCCAGAAGAAGTCGTAGGTGCCTTCGACCGACCATGTTCGTGCGGTGCACGAACATGAGAGGAATGTCAGGCCGGTGCCTACATCGAGTGTATCGGCGGCCGGCCTCAGCCCCGGCGTGGTGAACGACGGAGAGCCGGCGACCGCGAACGCCGCGGTATCCTGCGCCGCCGGGTTGACGAGCTCATGGAACCACTTGAAATGCACCTCGGGAACATAGGTCCCATCACGATAGCGGAACGGGTCCGCCACCTTCACTCCCAGGCCGGACTCGAGGAAGTCGTAATGCTGGGACTGAACGTTCAGGTCGATGGCACCAGCGCCCGTTTCGCCGTAATTGCCGATGTCCATATGGGTATATTGCAGCGAGGCAAGCGGCGTGATGATGAATCCCCGAGCGAAGAAGTGGTACCCGGTCGTCGCGAAGGCGGTATAGTCCTGCCCGCTATATGAGGCTTGCGCCGTTTGGTTTATCCCCGGGAACGAAATATTCCGCGTGCCTGAATAGTCGTTCCAGCCAAACGACAGGTCGCCGTCCACGAACCACGGTCCGTTCTCGTGCGCGATGTAGGCCGTCGCCTCGTAGGTATTGAAATTGGTGCCGGCGGAAAAGGTCGTGCCGTTGATCGTGCTGCGTGCATAGCCCACCCCAAAGCCCACCCGCGTCACGCCGTCGAGCGGCAGGTGAACCAGCGGCGCGTCGTAGCCGACCATCGTGCCGTAGATGTTGAAATTGTACCCCCCGAAGGCGTTCTGGGCACCTTGGCTGCCAAAATATCCGAAGCCTTTCAGCCACGCGCCGGCACGCTGGTCGTTGGTCGGGCAGCTCGCGTTCTTCACATCGGGCTGGTCGATCCGCGCGGGCTGGCCGACCTGGCCGCACATGACATCGTCCAGGTGCGACAACCAGAAATCCTCGAACTGCCGGGTCCCTTGGAAGGTCACGTCGGGCGCCGCCAGATCCGGAGTCGAGGGGGCAAGCTGCGCCAGCGCATTGACCACCGCGGCCGGGGTGGGGAGAGCGCTGATGGCCGTCAGGACGGGGGTGAGAGGCGGCAGACCGGTCAGCAGGACCGGCACCACCGGAGCGGCGATCGGCACCGGGGTCACCGGGGTCACGGGTACCGTGACAATGACCGGCGCGGCCCCGTTGACCAGTTCGATTTGCACCTGACCGGCGACGTTGGGGGTGGTGGCCAGGAACTGGTATTGCGACTGGGCGGGATCCAGCACGTCAACGATGATGCTGCCGGTGCCGCCGGCCTGCGGCTGCACGATGTTGAACTTGGTGCCGGCCGGGATGATCGACGTCGCGGTGACGGTCGGATACACCGTGATCGTCGGCCCGATAGTCACGTACCCCACCGGTGTGATGTGGCCATAGACCGTCGGGCTTGCCAGGGTCGTGTGGATCGCGCCGCCGGCCGTGCTCTCGGCGATCGTCAGGGCGCCGCCAATATGCAGCTCATTCGTCCCAAGGGAAAACGAGTAGGCGTGTACCGCCCCGGTGCTCGGCGTCCCGATGAGCGCGCTCGTGTTATAGCTGCCGGGACCGAAATTGATCGCCGCGATTGCCGCGCTGGTTGCGCCAACGGCACCTTGCAGGTTGCTCCCGCCGTTCAGCACCAGCGTGCCCGTATTGTCTCCCGCGGTTGTTGTGAGAGCGCCCACGACGATCGTGTTCGCAGCCAGGCCGATCGTACCATTGCCCTGAAAAACCAATCCGCTATTGCTGTAGTTCGTGGACCCGCTGTTGAAGTTCAGCGTGCCGCTTCCGGTGACGTATGTGTTGGTGTCATTGACCGCGCCCTCGAAATTCACCACAGTGCCATTGGCGCCGCCGGATATGTTGAGAAGATAGGGTCCTGCCGGATAGGTTAAGCCGATGCCTCCATAGACGGTCGAGCTGCTGTTGAACGTGATGTTCCCCTGGCTGCCGGTCGCCGTGGACACGGCAAGGAACGGCGAGGCAAGCGACGTATTGCCGCTGAAGATATCCGTCTCCGGGCCGCCAGGGGTCCCCACGGTCAAGGTCCCTGTCGTGCTGTTGCCGGACATATCGACGCCGTTCAGTGCCCCCGTTGCACTCAACGGAATGAGGCCGATGCCGGTGGCGGATTGCCGTTGCGCCCAACTCGCCGGGGACCACGCCGCGATCGAGGCAGCGACGGCCGCCAAAAGCCACACACGGGTCATAGAGGCGTTCCCTATAGTTATTTTCCACCCAAAGTCGCAGGCATATGCGAAGTGCAGCCCGCTATCTTCGTTGGCCTGCACCTTTATGCGGTGCTGGAGGATTTCGATCCTGGCATTAATCCACCGTGCGGCATAGAATTCTGGTCTGGCCAACAGACCACAACTGCGTGAGGCCGCGGCCCTCGGCAGCGCCGCACTGGAACGCGACATGGAGCGGAGACGAGGACAATCCAACGGCAAGCACCCCCGGGAGCGGGTTCTGTCTGGCAGCCGTCACAGCCACGCCGGCCGGATATGTGGCTGGGATCCCGATCGCCCGCGTTTCCTGGCCTCGACGGTGCCGGGGCGCCGTCGCCGCACCGGCGAGATCACTGCTCGATCACAACGCTGTTATTAACCTTCCCATAATAATTGCCATGAGGTCGCCGGCAAAATAGCCGTGGCCAACAGGCTGCTCGAGAGCGCATGCAAGACAACCATTATGGGAAGGTTAATATGTGCCGGCGACGCTGGCGAGCTGTCACGCAGCGGTCGGTGAATGGCCGGCGGCCTACCCGGATGCAACGCTTGCCCGCGTCCGCCGCCGCTCGCGTCTTCCTTGAGCGAACGCCGCGGCGTCTTCCGCCGGGCCGGATATTTCCAGCCAGCGTGAAACTGCTCTAGACAAGCCGCACGGGCGAAACACGGCGGCAGCAGGGGGTTGGCATGGCACGGCGGCTGAAGGTCGCGGTCCAGATGGACCCGATCGAAACCATCAACATCGATGCGGATTCAACCTTCGCCCTGATGCTGGAGGCGCAGAACCGCGGCCATGCGCTGTGGCACTACGAAGTGCGCCACATGGCGTTACGCGAGGGCGTGCAACGCCAGGGCGCGAGGCGCGAGGAACGGCTGGTCGCGCGGGCCCGTCCGGTGACGGTCGAGCGCAAGCGCGGCGCGCATTACCGCTTCGGCGAGCGCGCGCAACTCGACCTTGCCACGATGGACGTGGTGCTGATGCGGCAGGACCCGCCATTCGACATGGCCTACATCACCGCGACCCACCTGCTGGAGCACATCCAGCCGGGGACCCTGGTGGTGAACGACCCGGCGGCGGTGCGCAATGCACCGGAGAAGCTGCTGGTGACGCATTTCCCCGAACTCATGCCGCCCACCATGATCACCTGGGACCTGGAAGCGATCCGAGGCTTCCGCCAGGAGCACCAGGAGATCATCGTCAAGCCGCTGTTCGGCAACGGCGGCGCCGGCGTGTTCCGCATCAAGCCGGACGACGAGAATCTGGCGTCGCTGCTTGAAATGCACTTCGCCCGGTCACGCGAGCCGCTGATGTTCCAGCGCTATGAACCGGCGGTGCGGCAGGGCGACAAGCGCATCATCCTGGTGGACGGCGAGCCGATGGGCGCGGTGAACCGCGTTCCGGCGGCGGGCGAAGCGCGCTCGAACATGCATGTCGGCGGCCGGCCGGAGAAAAGCGCACTGACCGCGCGGGATCGCGAGATCTGCGCCGCGATCGGCCCGACGCTGCGCGACCAGGGCATGATCTTCGTCGGCATCGACGTGATCGGCGACTGGCTGACCGAGATCAACGTGACCTCGCCGACCGGCATCCAGGAGATCGACCGGTTCGACGGCATCAGCATCGAGGCGGAGATCTGGGATCGGATCGAGGCGAAGCTGGCCGCGTAGCCGGCCATTCAAAGGGGCGTCCGACGATGCGGCATTTCGGCGTGCTGATCCCGTCCACCAATACGACGGTCGAGATCGAATATTCCAGGCTACTGCCCGCGGACTTGCAGGTGCACGTCGCGCGTCTGGGCAAGGGCGGCGACATGCCGTTCCTGCCCAGCCTCGATGCCGACGTCGCCTACCAGTCGCAGTTGCTGGGCGCCGCCAGGGTAGAGGTGGTGGCGCTGGCGCAGACCTCGGCCAGCCTGTTCGCGGATGACTACGACGCGGTGACGATCGCGCGGATTCGGAGCGGCGCGGGCGTGCCGGCGGTGACCTCGGCGGTGGCGATGGGCCAGGCGGTGCGCGCGCTGGGGGCGCGGCGGATCGCGCTGGTGTCGCCGTACTCGGCGGACGTGGCCGCGCGGGCGAAGCGTTACTACGAAATGCGCGGGTTGGAGGTGCTGGCGCTGGAGGGGTTCGGCGCTGCTACCAACGCTTACGCGGTCGGCCAGATCGGGCCCGGCGACGCGCGCGACGCGTTTGCCCGGATCGACCGGCCGGAGATCGAGGCTTTCGTCGTGCCTGGCGGCAATTTTCCCACGATGTCGCACATCGCGGCGTGGGAGAAGGAGTTCGGCAAGCCGGTGATCACCAGCAATCAGGCGGCGATTTGGGCGATGCTGCTGCTGATGCGGACCGGCGAACCGTTGCGTGGCCTTGGGCGGCTGCTCGAGCAACTGCCGGAGGCGCCGGAGCAGGGGGCGTGAGTTGGGATTTCACCGCGCGGCGTGCGAGGAACCGCTTACCCCATCTTTGACAGTCCGGGTCCCATTTTCCGTAACGACTTCGGAAATCTCCAGTAAAAGACTAGGCCAAGACCTGGAATCCGTCATGTAGTGACATAATCGTCGGGCAATCCATTGACCGAAT
>Ga0307374_10014990_pt1 | contig 10496 bp, 9 predicted proteins | sample OX3MG_FD_202532 | JGI IMG/M metagenome (GOLD analysis project Ga0307374, IMG submission 202532) | Soil microbial communities from Risofladan, Vaasa, Finland - OX-3 | ecosystem: Environmental > Terrestrial > Soil > Coastal area > Acid sulfate soil | place: Finland: Risofladan, Vaasa | collected...
TCGCCTGGCGCGCGCCCGGGCTTGCAGCACTCGGGAGGTATCGCCGATGGGCGAGCTGGACGGCAAGGTCGCGATCATCACTGGAGCCGGCCGCGGACTCGGGCGGGCGCACGCGCACCTCTTCGCGGCGGAGGGCGCGTGCGTCGTCGTGAACGACCGGGGGACGACGGTCGACGGGACCGGCGACGACGCGGGTCTGGCCGAGCACGTCGCGGAGGAGATCAGGGCGAGCGGCGGGCGCGCGGTCGCGAGCACGCTCGACGTCGCGTCCTGGGACTCCGGCGAGGCCCTCATCGCCCAGGCCGTCGACACCTTCGGCGACCTGCACATCGTCGTCAACAACGCGGGGATCCTGCGAGACCGCGCGCTCGTCAACATGGCAGAGGAGGACTGGGACGTGATCATGCACGTGGACCTGAAGGGCCACGTCGTCCCGACGCGCTTCGCCGCAGCGTACTGGCGCGAGCGCTCGAAGGCCGGGGAGCCCGTCCAGGCGGCAGTCGTGAACACCGTGTCGACATCCGGGCTCGTCGGCAACCCGGGTCAATCGCACTATGGGACCGCGAAGGCGGGCATCGCAGCCTTCACGATCATCTGTGCCCAGGAGCTCGCGCGCTACGGGGTGCGCGTGAACGCGATCTCGCCCGCGGCGCGCACGCGCATGACCGAGACGAGCCCGGGCCTCGCGAAGTTCCTCGAGGCGCCCTCCGAGCCGAACGTGTTCGACATGTGGGACCCGGCCAACATCTCGCCGCTCGTCGCCTACCTCGCGTCGCCGCGCTGTGACGTCACGGGGCGGGTGTTCCTCGCCCAGGGGGGAAAGGTCCAGGCGTTCGAGCCGTGGACCCTCGGCGGCACGATCGAGAAGAGCGGGCGCTGGACGATCGACGAGCTCGCCCACTCCTTCTCCGAGCTGCTCGGCTGAGCGCCGCGCGTCGACGGGGCGCCCGCGCCGCGCGTCGACGGGGGCGCGCCTCGCGCTGCGCGGGCGCCTGTCGCGCAGCGATCAGGACGTGATCGCGCGGATCTGCTCGGCGATCTCGAGAGCGTGGCCCGTGGCGGGGGCCGCCTGGAACGCGAGCAGCTTCGCCATGTCCCCCTCGACGCGGACCTTGCCGGCCATGAAGGCCTGCATGGCGACCTGCCCGTCGCCGTCGACGAGAACCGCCTTGGCCGTCGCGTAGTCGAGCGACACCTTGACGTCCGCCGCGTCGAGGTGGCCGATCTCGAGGTCGAACGCCCCGCCGGTCGTGTCGAGGTGGGCGTCGACGGTCGCGTCGCCGAAGGGCATCTCCTCGACGACGAGATTCATCCGGACGCTTGCGGCGGCCGCGGGAGCGCCGTCGGCGCGCTCCTGGGTCACCGCGCGCGCGGCCTCGATCCATTCGGGGCTCAAGAACGCGTACTTCGGCATCTATCGGCTCCTCGGGCCGCGGGTGCAGCGGCTGCGTCGCGCGGCGAGTCTCACAGGGGGCGTACGGACGCTGGGTAGCATACGGCCATGATCCCCCGGTCCCCGAAGACTGCCGCGCCGTGAGAGAGCAGCTGTCGAGCGAGTCCGTCGCGCACATCGCGCGCCTTGCACGCCTCCAGATCTCCCCGGAGGAGTCCGAGCGATTCGCCGTCCAGCTCTCGGCGATCCTCGAGCACGTGGAGGCGGTCCGCGGTCTCGACACGTCGGGCGTGCCGCCTACGTCTCACGCGCTCGACCTGCGCAACGTGCTGCGCGAGGACACGCCGCGGCCGTGCCTCGATCGAGCGGACGTGCTCGCCGGGGCGCCGCAGGCGGAGGACGGAAGGTTCCGGGTGCCGCGCATCCTCGGGGAGGAGCCGTGACCGAGGGGGCGGGCGGCGCCGATGCGACGGCGATCGCGGCCCGCGTGCGGTCGGGCGAGCAGAGCGCGTCGGGCGTCCTCGAGCGGGCTCTGGCGGAGATCGCGGAGCGCGACGACGACCTGCACTGCTTCAACTCGCTCATGGCCGACCGTGCGCGGGCGGTCGCGGCGGAGGTCGACCGCAAGGTCGCCGCGGGCGAGGACCCGGGCGCGCTCGCTGGCGTCCCGGTCGCGTTGAAGGACAACCTCTGCACGCGGGACGCGCCGACGACATGCTCGTCGCGGATCCTCGAGGGCTGGATCCCGCCGTACGACGCGACAGTCGTGCGCCGCCTCGTCGCATCGGGCGCCGTGCCCGTCGGCAAGACGAACCTCGACGAGTTCGCGATGGGTTCGTCGACGGAGAACTCCGCGACCGGACCGACGCGCAATCCGTGGGACCCGACACGCGTCCCCGGCGGGTCGTCGGGGGGGAGCGCCGCAGCCGTGGCCGCGGGGATGGTCCCGGCGGCCCTCGGCTCCGACACCGGTGGCTCGATCCGCCAGCCGGCAGCGCTCTGCGGCGTCGTCGGCGTCAAGCCCACCTACGGCGTCGTCTCGCGCTACGGGCTCGTCGCGTTCGCGAGCTCGCTCGACCAGATCGGCCCGCTGACGCTGACCGTGGCCGACGCGGCGGCGGTCCTCGAGGCGATCGCCGGGCACGACGAGATGGACTCGACCTCGCTCGAGCTGCCGGCGCCACGCTGCTCCGAAGTGCTCGGGGAAGGCGCCGACGGACTGCGCGTCGGGGTCGTCTCCGACTTCCTCGCCGACGCGTCGGCAGACTGCTCAGCGGCCGTGCGCGCCGCTGCGGACGTCCTCGCGTCGGCGGGCGCGAAGGTCGACGACGTCGCGCTGCCCGAGCTGCTCCACGGGCTCTCCGCGTACTACCTCATCGCCCCGGCGGAGGCGTCCTCCAACCTCGCCCGCTACGACGGCGTACGCTACGGGCTCCGCGTCGACGGCCCCGACGTCGAGACGATGAACGCGCGCACGCGGGCGGCGGGCTTCGGTGCCGAGGTGAAGCGCCGCATCATGCTTGGCACCTATGTCCTCTCCGCCGGCTACTACGACGCCTACTACGCCCAGGCGCAGCGGGTCCGCACGATCGTCGCCCGGGCATTCGCCCGCGCCTACAGCCAGTTCGACGTGCTGCTCGCTCCGACGTCGCCGTCGGTAGCGTTCGCCCTAGGTGCGAAGACGGCCGATCCGCTCGAGATGTACCTCGCGGACTTGTTCACGATCCCGTCGAACCTCGCGGGCCACCCCGCGATGAGCGTGCCCTTCTCCCTCGGTGAGTCCGGACTTCCCGTCGGGGTGCAGGTGCTCGCGCCGGCGCTCGGCGAGCGCGAGATGTTCCGGGCGGCGGCGGTCGTCGAGGCCGGCGCGTCACGCGCGGCGCGGGGCCCGGTCGGGGCGAGGAGCGTCTCGTGAGCGCAGTCGAGGATCGCGCGACCGGCGGCGCGGGCAACGGTGGCGCCGTGCCCGACGGGTGGGAGATCGTCGTCGGCCTCGAGGTCCACTGCGAGCTGTCGACCGCGACGAAGCTCTTCTGTGGCTGCAGGAACGCGTTCGGCGCGGACGCGAACACCCAGACATGCCCCGTCTGCCTCGGGCTCCCCGGATCGCTCCCGGTGCTCAACCGACGGGCCGTCGAGCTCGCGATGCGCATCGGCCGCGCGCTGCACTGCGACATCCGGCCGTCGACGTTCCACCGCAAGAACTACTTCTACCCAGACATGCCGAAGGACTACCAGATCAGCCAGTACGACGAGCCCATCAACGCCGACGGCTACCTCGAGCTGCCGGGAGGGGCGCGCATAGGGATCGAGCGCGCGCACATCGAGGAGGACACAGGCAAGACGACCCACGTCGGCGGAGGCGGTCGCATCCACGACGCCGACCACTCGCTCGTCGACTACAACCGCGCCGGGGTTCCGCTCGTCGAGATCGTGTCCCGGCCCGACGTGCGGGGCTCGGAGCAGGCGCGCGCGTACGTGTCGGAGCTCCGTGCGGTCCTCGTCGCGGCAGGCGCCTCGGACGGCAGGATGGAGGAAGGGTCGCTCCGAGTCGATGCCAACGTCTCGGTCCGCCCCACAGGCTCCGACGAGCTCGGCACGCGCTGCGAGGTGAAGAACCTGAACTCGCTCCGGTCGCTCGGGCGGGCGATCGAGCACGAGGCGGCCCGCCAGGTCGCGCTGCTCGAGGCCGGGCAGCGGATCGTCCAGGAGACCCGGCACTGGAACGAGGCCGACGGCCGGACGTCGTCGATGCGCTCGAAGGAGGAGGCGAACGACTATCGCTACTTCTCCGAGCCCGACCTCGTCCCGCTGGTGCCCGACGCAGCGTTCGTCGAGCAGGCGACGTTGGGGCTCCCGCTCATGCCCGCAGCTCGGCGCAAGCGGCTCGTCTCCCTCGTCGAGGGCGCGAGCACGGACGACGCGGGATCGACGGACCAGGTCGCTACCGTCGTCGACCTCGGCCTCGACGAGCTCGTCGTCGCGGCGGTCGGCCTCGGCGCCGACCCGCGCCTCGCTCTCCGGCGCGCCGCGAACGAAGCCGCACAGCGTCCCGAGGACGCGCGCCGGCTCGACGCGACGATCTTCGCCGACCTGCTCGGGCTCGAGGCGACGGGTACCCTCTCGTCCACCCAGGCGAAGACCGTCCTCGCGGAGCTGCTCGAGCACGGCGGCGAGCCCGAGGAGATCGCGCGGCGGCTCGGCTACGAGGCGCTCTCGTTCGACGAGCTCGCAGGCGTCGTCGACGGCGTCATCGCGGCCCACCCAGCGGAGTGGGAGCGGTACGTCGGCGGGGAGGAGAAGGTCGCGCAGCTTCTCACCGGCCAGGTCATGAAAGCGACGAAGGGCCGAGCGAACGGCAAGGCCGTCGCCGAGGCGTTCGCCGCCCGGCGGAGCTGAGCACTCCGCCGGGTCCGAGGGCGCCGTTCGCCTCGGTCCCACGCCTCGTGTGCGGCGAGCCGCGTGGCTTCGCCCGACCCGCGATGCCACCCGCGTAGGCTGCTCTCATGTCGAACGACCCACAGGTGCCCGCCCGCTCGCTCAAGATCCACAGCCAGGACGTCACGGAGGGCCCGCGCCGCGCCGGCGCCCGGGCGATGCTGCGCGCCGTCGGCATGCGCGACGAGGACTTCGCGAAGCCACAGGTCGGGGTCGCGTCCACCTGGAACGAGGTCACGCCGTGCAACCTCCCGCTCCGCAGGCTCGCGGACCGGGCGAAGGAGGGAGTGCGCGCGGCCGGCGGTTTCCCTCTCGAGTTCGTCTCGATCTCCGTGTCCGACGGGATCTCGATGGGTCACGAGGGCATGCGCGCCTCCCTCGTGAGCCGGGAGGTCATCGCGGACTCGGTCGAGGTCGTGATGCACGCGGAGCGCTTCGACGCGTTCGTCGGCCTCGCGGGGTGCGACAAGTCGCTGCCCGGCATGCTCATGGCCGCCGCGCGCCTCGACCTGCCGATGGTCTTCGTCTATGCGGGGTCGATCCTCCCGGGCCACTGGCGCGACAAGACGCTCGACATCGTGAGCGTGTTCGAGGCGATCGGGGCGAACGCCGTGGGCGAGCTCGACGACGAGTCGCTGCTGCAGATCGAGCGCAACGCCTGTCCGACCGAGGGGTCGTGCGCGGGGATGTTCACCGCGAACACGATGGCCTCGATCGCGGAGGCGATCGGGATGGCGCTGCCGTCCGGTGCGACCGCCCCCGCCGTCGACCGCCGGCGCGACGTCGTCGCGTACGACTCGGGGCGCGCGGTCGTGCACCTGCTCGAGCTCGGCCTCCGCCCGCGCCAGATCATGACGAAGGAAGCATTCGAGAACGCGATCTCGGTGTCGATGGCGCTCGGCGGGTCGACGAACGCCGTGCTGCACCTCCTCGCGATAGCCAACGAGGCGCGCGTCGAGCTCACGATCGACGACTTCGACCGAGTCGGGCGCCGCGTCCCGCACCTCGCGGACATGAAGCCGCACGGCCGCTTCCACATGACGGACCTCGACAGGATCGGTGGCGTGCCGGTGGTCATGCGCGAGCTGCTCTCCGCGGGGCTGCTGCACGGCGACTGCGTCACGGTCACCGGCCGTACGGTCGCCGAGAACCTCGCGGCGCTCGACCCCCCCGCGCCCGACGGCGAGGTCGTCCGCGGCATCGGCGAGCCGATCCACGCGCGCGGCGGTACGGCCGTGCTCAGAGGCACGCTCGCCCCCGAGGGCGCGGTCGTGAAGATCGCGGGGAGCGACGTCTCGAGATTCGACGGCAGCGCCCGCGTCTTCGACGGGGAGGACGCCGCGATGGACGCGATCCTCGCCGGCGAGATCCGGCCGGGCACGGTGCTCGTGATCCGCTACGAAGGGCCGAAGGGCGGGCCCGGCATGCGGGAGATGCTCGCCGTCACCGGCGCGCTCACCGGCGCCGGCCGCGGCGAGGACTGCGCGCTCGTGACCGACGGTCGCTTCTCCGGCGGCACTCGCGGCTTTTGCATCGGTCACGTCGCTCCGGAGGCGACGGTCGGCGGCCCGATCGGGCTCGTCGCCGACGGCGACCGGATCGTGGTGGACGCGGACGCCGGGACAATCGAGCTCCTCGTGGCGCCCGAGGAGCTCGATCGGCGCCGGGCCGAGTGGAAGCCGGCGCCGGCCCGGTACACGACCGGTGTGCTCGGCAAGTACGCGCGACTCGTCACCGGGGCGGAGCGGGGCGCGATCACCGAGGCGTAGCGCGCGTGGAGCACGGATCTCGAGCGTGCCGGGTCCCGGCTTGCCCCGGTCGCACGCGTCTGGCAGGATTCCAGCCGTGACGACCGCCACCATCGTCGTACTTATCGCGTAGCGCACGACGACCTCGTCGTCGATCGTGCGCTCACGGCCTCCCGAAAGGGAGGTCGTTTCGTTTCCGGGCGCGGGTACGGCGGCGCTGGCTCCCGGTGGGTGGAGCCGCCAGCCGAGGGTCGCGGGCGGGCCGGGACGCAAGAGGACGAAGGGGAGACGATGGAGCTCACAGGAGCGCAGTCGCTCATCAAGAGCTTGGAGACCGAAGGCGTCGAGGTCGTGTTCGGCCTGCCCGGGGGGGCGATACTCCCCGTGTACGACCCGATCATCGACTCGTCGATCCGGCACATCCTCGTGCGCCACGAGCAGGGCGCTGGCCACGCGGCGGAGGGTTATGCGCAGGTCACCGGCCGTCCCGGAGTAGCGATCGTCACGAGCGGGCCCGGCGCGACGAACGTCGTCACGCCGCTTGCGAACGCCTACATGGACTCGACGCCCCTCGTCGTGGTCACCGGGCAGGTCGCGACGAGCGCGATCGGCACCGACGCGTTCCAGGAGGTCGACATCACCGGGATCACGGCCGGGGTGACGAAGCACAATTGGCTGGTCACCGACGCGGCCGACATCCCGCGAGTCATCGCCGAGGCGTTCCACGTCGCGACGACCGGCCGCCCGGGCCCGGTCCTCGTGGACTTCCCGAAGGACGTCGCGAACGCGACGACGACATGGCAGTCGCCGGGTCCCGTCGACCTCCCCGGCTACTGCCCGGCGGGCGCCCCTGACCCCGCGGCCATCGCCGCGGCCGCCGAGCTGCTGCGCGCGGCCGAGCGCCCCGTGCTCTACGTCGGCGGCGGCGTGCTGAAGGCAGCCGCGTCTGCGGCGCTCGCGGAGCTCGTCGAGCTCACCGGCGCGCCAGTCGTCACGACGCTCATGGCGCGCGGCGCGTTCCCCGACAGCCACCCGCGCTGTCTCGCGATGCCGGGCATGCACGGCAACTACACCGCGGTGACCGCGATGCAGCAGGCGGACCTGCTCGTGGCGCTCGGCAGCCGTTTCGACGACCGCGTGACGGGCAAGGTCGACGCGTTCGCGCCGCGCGCGCAGGTCGTCCATGTCGACGTGGACCGCGCCGAGATCGGAAAGGTCCGCCGCCCGGACGTCGCGATCGTCGCGGACTGCCGCGCCGCGATCGACGCGCTGAACGCGTCGCTGCGCGCGGGCGGCGCGCTGCCGCCCGAGCGCCTCGCCCCATGGATAGCCATGCTCGACGAGTGGCGCCGACGGTTCCCCCTCGTCTACGACGCCGACTCGCCGGGCGCCGGCACGCCCGTGCTCAAGCCCCAGTACGTGCTCGAACAGCTCCGGGACGCGACGCCGAGCGACACGATCCTCGTCTCGGGCGTCGGCCAGCACCAGATGTGGGCGACGCAGTACTGGCAGTTCGATCACCCGCGCACGTGGGTCAACTCCGGCGGCCTCGGCACGATGGGGTTCGCGGTCCCGGCGGCGATCGGCGCGAAGGTCGGGCGCCCCGACCGCATGGTGTGGGCCGTCGACGGCGACGGATGCTTCCAGATGACCGCGCAGGAGCTCGTGACCGCGTCGTCCGAGCGGATCCCGGTGAAGATCGCGATCTTGAACAACGCGTACCTAGGCATGGTGCGCCAGTGGCAGCACATGTTCTACGAGGAGCGCTACTCCGAGGTGTACCTCTCCCCCGACCTGCCGGACTACGTCCTGTGGGCAGAGGCGATGGGCTGCGTCGGACTGCGCGTGACCTCGCCGGAGGAGGTGCTCCCGGCGATCGAGAAGGCGAACGAGATCGACGACCGGCCGGTCGTCATCGACTTCCGCACGGACTCGATGGAGCAGGTCTACCCGATGGTCGCGTCCGGCTCCTCGAACGACGACATCGTCGTGCACCCGAGCCAGCAGGGGATCGCCCGATGAGCGCCGGGTCCCCCGCGGCGGCCGGCGGCCACCTCGTGCCGGTGCAGGCGGCGCCCGGGCCGCGCACCGGCAAGCGGCTCCGCCACCACGTCGTGTCGCTCCTCGTCGAGAACAAGGCGGGCGTTCTCGTGCGCGTCGCGGGGCTCTTCGCCCGACGCGGCTTCAACATCTTCTCGCTCGCGGTAGCGCCGACGCACGATCCGAGGTTCTCGCGGATCTCGATCGTCGTCGACGTGGAGTCCGCCCCTCTCGAGCAGGTCGTCGACCAGCTGGACAAGCTCGTGAACGTCGTCGAGATCACCGAGCTCCACCCGCTCGACGCGCGTGAGGCCGAGCTGCTCCTCGTCACGGTCGCGGCCGACGCGGTGAGCCGCTCGCAGGTGATCCAGCTCGCCGAGGTCTACGGCGCGAAGGTCGTCGACGTCGGAGCGGACGCGTGCACGGTCCGGCTCGCGTCCGCTCCCGAGGCGCTCGACGACTTCGAGGAGGTCATGCGCCCGTACGGTATCCGTGAGCTCCAGCGCACCGGACGGATCGCGTTACATAAGCTGGGGCGCGAGACGTGACCACCCGGCGACGTGTACTGCCGCGAGCGTCACGCGACCGGACCTAGCCGCCGGCACTCCACCACCGCTGCCGCACCGGCAGTGCGGTCCACGACGAGAGAACGAGGAACGAAGCGACCATGCCGAAGCTCTACTACGCACACGACGCGGACCGCGGCCTGCTCGAGGGGCGCAAGGTCGCCGTCGTCGGGTACGGGTCCCAGGGTCACGCCCACGCGCTCAACCTGCTCGACTCGGGAGTCGACGTGCGGGTAGGCCTGCGCCCGGGATCGTCGTCGATCGCGAAGGCAGAGGCGGCGGGGTTGCGCGTGCTGTCGATCGCGGAGGCGGCCATCGAGGCCGACCTCGTCATGATCCTCCTGCCGGACACGGACCAGGCCGCGGTCTACGAGGCCGAGATCGCGCCGCACCTTGGCGAGGGTGACGCGGTGTTCTTCGCGCACGGCTTCAACATCCGCTACGACACGATCACGCCGGCGCCGGGAATCGACGTCGCGATGGTCGCGCCGAAGGGCCCGGGGCACCTCGTCCGGCGGACCTACACCGAGGGCGGTGGCGTTCCGGCGCTCATCGCCGTCGCGGCTGACGCGTCCGGCAAGGCGATGGCGCTCGCACTCGCGTACGCGGACGCGATCGGGGCGACGCGCGCCGGCGTGCTCGAGACGACCTTCACCGAGGAGACCGAGACGGACCTCTTCGGCGAGCAGGTCGTGCTGTGCGGCGGGCTCACCGCGCTCGTGACCGCGGGGTTCGAGACGCTCGTCGCCGCCGGGTACCAGCCCGAGTCCGCGTACTTCGAATGCCTGCACGAGCTGAAGCTCATCGTCGACCTCATGTACGAGCAGGGCATCTCCGGCATGCGGTACTCGATCTCGACGACGGCAGAGTACGGCGACCTCACGCGGGGGCCGCGGATCATCTCCGAGGGCGTGCGTGCCGAGATGCGAAAGGTCCTCGACGAGATCCAGGATGGCCGCTTCGCACGCGAGTGGATCGACGAGAACGCTGCGGGTCTCCCACACTTCGACGAGCTCCGCAAGAAGGGCCAGGCGCACCAGATCGAGCAGATCGGCGCTCAGCTGCGGGAGATGATGCCGTTCATCACGGCAGGTCGCCAGCGCGTCGAGGACGTGTCGGGGGGCTGACACGGCGCGTCGGGGTGTTCGTCGACACATTGGCGGATCGAAGCGGGAGCATTCACGGACGGGGCTCGCTCGCCGCCGACTTCGACGTGGCGCGCCCGGCACCAATCACGGCGAGGAGGCGCGCTAGCGCCGGCCCGCTTGAGCCGTACGCGCTGTCGAGCGAGGTCGCCGCCGCGCTCGACCG
>Ga0307374_10014994_pt1 | contig 10494 bp, 9 predicted proteins | sample OX3MG_FD_202532 | JGI IMG/M metagenome (GOLD analysis project Ga0307374, IMG submission 202532) | Soil microbial communities from Risofladan, Vaasa, Finland - OX-3 | ecosystem: Environmental > Terrestrial > Soil > Coastal area > Acid sulfate soil | place: Finland: Risofladan, Vaasa | collected...
ATCCACGGCGCTTATAAGGTTGTAGAATTTGGCCAACTTGATCATTTTTTCTAGATCTATACATTGCAAAGTAGGATTTGCTGGGGATTCTAGATAAATCAATTTAATTGAGGGATCCTTACTTATAATCCCCTCTAGCAAATCAACATCATGCATATCTATTATTAAAGATTCAATGCCAAGATTGGGAAGTATTTTCTGAAATAGTTCATTTGTGCCACCATAAAGTGAGAAATGAGAAATAATTTTGTCACCTGCCTTTAGGTTTGATAAAAGCAATGTGCTTAAAGCTGCCATTCCTGAAGAATGTAGAATAGCTTTTAACTTTAAGGGGTTGCCATTTTGATCATTTAGATTATAAGCCTCTAGTTCAGCAATTTTTTGTTCTGCAACAGTAAAAGTAGGATTTCCCCATCGGGAATATACATACCCATCTTCTTTTCCGCTGAAACGCGCCATTCCATTTTCAGCGGATTCAAAAACAAAAGTGGAAGAAGCATATATTGGTGTCAAATGGGCAGAATTATAATCTCGTACTTTTCCACTGTGAATACTGATAGAACTAAATCCGCCGAGCTTAAATTTTTTGTTGGATTGCATTGTATAGTGTTATTTAAAGATTAAATAAATACCAAAGTTCAAAAATATGTTTAAAAAGTGAAAGTGATTTAACTCTTATCAGGGGATATCAAAATAGGTTTAATTTATATTTTAACAAGTGTTTGGAGAATCAAATTAGAATAATTAATCAAATTAAATATCTGAAAACATTTAAAAAAGACATATTGGAGTGGAATTTTACTGATTTGGCGTACCTTTAGATATAAGATTCTTTTAATGCTTTTTTGGTTCAATTCTTTATTTCTGTCGTTTAGGGCGGTTAATAGCAACAGACTCCGTTCTGGACTTACAATTTTGATTATTGCTTTTGGCATAATGGCACTCGTAGGCATACTTACTGCTATTGCTAGCATCCGGACATCTATTTTCAATAGTTTTGCTAGTATGGGAGCTAATGGATTTACAATCCAAAATAATGGTTGGATTATTCGAATTGGAAATAATAACCAAAATGTTAAAGAACAAAGGAAAAATGCGAACAAAAAGGTTAAAACCTCAGATCAGACTCTTCCAATTACTTATGAGCAGGCCATTCAATTCCAGAATGAATTCAAATTTCCAGCAATTGTAAGTGTTTCTTTAACTGCAACTGGGACAGCTACAGCTACTCACCAGAATAAAAAGACTAATCCCAACATTAGAGTAATTGGGACAGATGAAAACTATTTGAAAATAAATGGATATGATCTTAGTATTGGCCGGGATTTCAATCAACTGGATAAGGAATCAGGGAGAGATGTGGCTTTAATTGGAAATGATATCTCCACAAAATTGTTTGGTCCAAATTCTAGCAAAGCAATTAATAATGAAATGCTTATAGGCTCAGTGAGGTACCGAATTATTGGGGTTTTAGCATCAAAAGGAAATACAGGGCTTTTTAGCGCGGATAACGTAGTTATTACTACACTTAATAACGTAAGAAGAGTGTTTCAACTGGGTTCTTCACCTAACTATCAGATTGGTGTTGAAACCAATGATATGACAATGCTTAATCCAGCGATAAGCGAAGCTATTGGTACATTCCGGATTATTCGCAAATTGCAATTGGAGGAAAAAGATAATTTTCAGATTATCAAAAGCGATAGTATTGCCAGTATGCTTGCAGGAAGTCTTAATTCAGTTAATTATGCAGCAATGGCTATAGGAATAATAACTTTGTTAGGGTCTCTTATCGGTTTAATGAACATGATGTTGGTTGCTGTAGCAGAACGCACCCGGGAAATCGGGGTAAGTAAAGCTATGGGGGCTACTAGATCGGCAATAAGAAAACAATTTCTAATGGAGTCAATAATTATAAGCATACTTGGAGGGTTGTTTGGCATATTTTTAGGAGTATTATTGGGAAATATTGTGTCAGTATTAATTAAATCTTCTTTTGTTGTTCCCTGGGGATGGATTTCAATTGCCATTATAGCTTGTACAGGGGTGGGTCTTATTTCAGGTTTATACCCTGCTATGAAAGCAGCCAGACTTGACCCTATAGTTGCTTTAAGATACGAATAGAGCGAATTGAATGTTTTCAGCTTGTTAGTTCTTCTCCTTTCTCAAAAATTAAACGAAGAATCGTTTATGAAGATATAGCTTATTTGAAAAAAGCATATTTATGAATATACATAGATTATTACTTTTGCATTTATTTTATTTATTGAGTATTTGCTAAAATGCAATAAATTTAGAATGCTGAATTATAAATTTCCATCAACTTATATCTATTTCATTTTCAAAAATTGACTATTATTTTATGTTGAAATGAGATTTAAGTAAAATTCGGGTATTGTTATAAGTATTTTGTTTATTTCCATACTATTGTGCGGTAAATTTAGTATTGCATTTTGAAATATAATCAAGTACTGCTATTCTTCCAATTTTGCTAATTGTAGATGTTATAAAATAATCGGGTAATTCTTCCCAGTTTTTTTTTAATTGGTTTAGAAAATTTGAAATATGAATTTGTGTTATCCGAGCTTTTATTTTGTCTGCCTTAGTAAAAAGTAATACAAATGGAATTTCCCATTCTCCAAGTTGAATCATAAAATTAAGATCTACTTTTTGGGGGACTAACCTACTGTCTATTAGTAAAAAGACACTTATTAAATTTGGCCGGTTGCAAAGATAATCTTGAATCATTTTTTCCCATTTCATTCTTTCTTTATGAGAAGCTCTTGCAAAGCCGTAACCTGGTAAATCTACGAGGTACCAGTTTTCATTTATTAGAAAGTGATTAATTGTTCGTGTTTTTCCAGGATTGCTGCTTATTTTTGCTAAGTTTGAATGATTTGAAAGCATATTTATTAATGATGACTTGCCTACATTTGAACGACCGATAAATGCATATTCTGGCATTTCAGGATTTGGACACTTTTTCCAATCTGTATTGCTAATAATGTATTGTGCTTTACTGATAACCATTTTTCTCTTTCTTAGCTTTTAATCCCTATTTTTCTAATTCTGTTTTGTAGGGACAATATAAAACTAATGTAATGATAGGTCCTTATAGAAATTCAAAATTAAGCAAGAAAAACCATGTAATAAAAATGTTCGATCAAATTGCAACTAGATATGATTTCATGAATCATTTACTTTCTTTTGGGATTGACCGTAAATGGCGGAGGAAAGCTTTAGAATATTTACAAGATTCAAAGCCTATGGTGATATTAGATGTTGCGACGGGCACTGGTGATCTTGCAATAGCTGCTTATGAAACTTTACATCCAGAACGAATAGTAGGAATTGACATCTCAGAAAGCATGATTGAACAAGCCCGGCAAAAAATAAAGAAGCATGGCTTTGAAAGAAATATAATCATGCAGATCTGTGATTGTGAGACAATAAATTTTCCTAATAATTCGTTTGATGCGATAATGGTTGCTTTTGGTATAAGGAATTTTCAAAACCTTGGCAACGGCCTTAAGGAAATGTTTAGGGTACTAAGGCCGAATGGTAAAGTGATAATACTTGAATTTTCAAATCCTAAAAAGCTCCCTATTAAGCAATTATTTAACTTTTATTTCAAATTTGTGACTCCGTTTATAGGACAATTGATAACAAGTAACAAGGAGGCATACAAATATCTTTATCATTCGGTCCAGACATTTCCGGAAGGGGAAGATATGATAGGAAAAATTAATGATGTCGGATTTCATTCAGCATTATATAAAAGCCTTACATTCGGTATATGTTCAATATATTACGCTTCAAAATAGGATTATTATTTATTTTTTTAATAACCCCTTTTTTGTGCAATGCACAATGGAATTTGTCTGATCACGATTTGAAGAAGTATTATTTTGGAATTACACTTGCCTATAACCAAGCTCATTTTCATCTTGATCAGTCCAATTACTTTCTCTTACAAGACACAGTTTTAGTGGCTGAACCTTTAAATTCTAGCGGGTTTGATCTTGGTTTACTGGGCACAATGCGTTTAAACAAACGTTTTGACTTAAGAACTAACCCTTCACTAATTTTTGCTGAAAAAAATTTAAGATATGTTGTAAATGGTGACTCTTCTACTTATCAGGTTTACCAGAATATTGAGTCTGTAATTTTAAGTTTACCCATTCAGCTTAAATTAAAATCTGATAGAATTAATAATTTCAGGGTATACGCTATTGGAGGAGTAAAGATGGATTATGATCTTTCTTCCAATGCTAGGGAAAAAAGAACCGGTAATATGATCAGGATACATTCGGTAGATTTTGGCTATGAGGGAGGAATTGGATTTGAATTTTATTTTCCTAGTTTCATATTCTCTCCAGAATTAAAAATTAGCAACGGGTTAGGCAATCTTCTTGTAGGAAACCATGGATATATATATTCGAATGTATTGCAGAAATTGACTTCAAGAATGTTCATTTTTTCTATTCATCTGGAAGGATAATTTTATAAACTTGTTATTTTAATAATCATACTCTCTTCTGGCAATATTCCAATGAATACCGATTGAAAGAAAATTAGTCTGTAATTTGCTAACATTTGTAAAATACATTCCTCCTTCTCGCCTGCTCATTAAAGTCAAATCTATGAAGAAATTATCTTTAATTTCATAGGAAGTGACAAGAGATATATTCAAAACTTTTGCTGGAAGCCCTTGGCCAATTTTATTTCCATATAAATTAGGAATATTATTTTGATAATTGATAAAGATATTTCCTCCGAAGTTACTATTTCCATCCAGTGAATCCATACCCTGATCATAATAGATCAGTTTCCCTGTAAAATACAATCTTTTGATAGGTTGTAATCTTGCGATACCAATGAATTCGACAAAGTTTGCTCCCAATGGATGAGCTAGCGGTTGATTATAATTTGTATAATTGGAGACAGTATCATAATGTGCATATGTATATGGGCGAATTATATTAATTTCCCCTTGCAAGTCTAGATTACTGATTCCAAAGGCATCAATATATTTTCCACCTAGCTGAAGTGCCCATTTATTACCCCACCAGCCTGAATTGCTGAAAAACTCATTTAGTTTGAATTCGTCTAAGAGAAACTGGGAATATAACTGTATATGATGTGCAATATCAGCCTTTATATTAAATCCAATATGGGCTTTATCTGAACTACCAAGGGCTTCCTCTACAGATTTATAGAAAATGATAGGGTTTAAGTAACCAAATTCAAAATGATTGGGTCTTGAAAAGGATATTGCTTCAAATATCCCTAAATCAAGCCATTTGGTTGCATTTATGCTAAGTTGGTGTATCGCAATATATTTTTCTGGTCGGAGAAAATCAGAACCACCTATATGAAACTGGGAAATTACCTGTCCGAATATATTTTCATAATTGAATTTCCAAATATGAGTATTGAGTTTTAGATACAAATAATCATTAGAGTAATCGCTTAAGAAAAGACTTCTATATCCATCGCCAATAAAGTTTTTACCATACCCAAATTGAACGTCAATATATTTAGCGGCATTGAATGTAATATATCCGCTCGAACTGAAATAGTCAACACCCGTACCTCCATAAGGTTTATAATATCCTTGCCCTGGTACTGCTTGCCATTTGTTGATTATAGACTGAACAAAAAGAGGGTCCCTTTCCTGATTATCCGATAAAAATGAATAAAAACCCACCTTATTTGATATCAAACCTCTTATTTCGACTCCTCGGGTATTGATAAAAAGATTCTCAGTATTCCCATTTTCTTTACCTTCTTGTAATAAGAGTACAGGGTTTACGGAAAGGAAAAAATCTTTACGGTTAATAAGGAACATATTAGCAGTAGTTTTATATAAGTTTTTCAAAAAAGGTTTTTTACTCAATCTAAATCCTATTTCATTTTTGGACCATTCACCACTATTTGAAATTATTTTTTTAATGTCATATTCATCCACATTACTCCAATGGATTAAATGTGATTTTGCAGAATCAATTTTGGAAGTATCAGGAATATTTCCCAAAGAATCCATTTGTTCCGCATATTCAACAGCTGCTTTTCTTGAAATTGGTTTAATTGTGCTTGTAAACTGTTCAGGGAGAATACCAGATTTAATTTCCATACGATCCAGTGTTAAATAATCCTGGGACCCCAATGGAATGTCTGTAGATTGCGCAAAAGTAGACAACCACATGAAAAGAATAGGAGTCATGTTAAAAAATTTGGCTAATTTCATTTGTTATTATTTTATAATTCCTTAAAGCATTATTTTGGGAAAAATGTGATTATTTTACTTCGAGAAATTAATTGCAAATATTATTTTTAACTCATGCAAAGATATCTAATTAAAAATATTTCAATAATAAATGAAGGGGAGATTCGCAATTCAGATATTCTTTTTGATAATGAAAGAATCGAAAAAATTGGAATTATTAGCGAATTTAAAGGTGCTGTGAGTGAAATTGATGGTAGCGGAAAGTATCTTATTCCTGGAATTATTGATGACCATGTACATTTTAGAGAACCTGGGTATTCCGAAAAGGGTACTATATATACTGAATCAAAAGCTGCAGTAGCTGGTGGTATAACTTCATACATGGAGATGCCCAATACTCAGCCACCTGCTTTAACCCAAGGACTTTTGGAAGATAAATATCTGCTTGCCTCTAAAAATTCCTTTGCAAATTATTCATTTTATATGGGAGTATCAAATGATAATTTGCAAGAGGTGTTGAAAACTAATTTAAAAATAAATTCTGTATGTGGAGTCAAAATATTTATGGGATCATCAACTGGTAATATGCTTGTTGATAATTTACTCACAATAGAAGAAATATTTAAGAATTGCGAGCTTTTAATTGCGACACATTGTGAAGATGAATGCTTAATAAATGAAAATTTGAAAAGAGTTAAAAATCGAAAGGAACATTCAATTTCAATTTTTGATCATCCAATTATTCGTAATGAAGAAGCTTGTTATAATTCTTCGTTTTCAGCGGTTCAATTGGCTAAAAAGCATGGAGCAAGATTACATATATTGCATATTTCAACAGAGATGGAATTGAAATTATTTTCCAGTATTTTGCCTTTAAAGGATAAGAGAATTACTTCCGAAGTTTGCGTTCATCATCTCTATTTTACATCAGAAGATTATAAAGTTTATGGAAATTTAATAAAGTGTAATCCATCAATTAAAGAATCATTTAACAAGACTGCACTTTGGAAAGGTGTAAATGATGGCTCATTAGACGTTATTGCAACTGATCATGCTCCTCATAAATGGGATGAGAAACAGCTTCCTTATCTAAATGCACCTTCAGGGATACCATTAGTACAATATGCTCTTCCAATGATGCTAGAATGTTATAAAAATGGTTTGATTTCATTAGAAATGATTGTTAATAAGATGTGTCATGGGCCAGCAGAATGTTTTAGAATTCGGGAAAGGGGATTTATCAGGGAAGGTTACTATGGAGATTGTGTAATAATTGATTTAGACCAAGGGAAACAAGTTAAAAAGGAAGAAATTCTTTATAAATGTGGTTGGAGCCCATTTATAAACCATTATTTTACGTCGGTTATTACGCATACATTCATTAATGGTCACCTAGTATATGGAAATGGCCATTGGTATGAATCTAAAAAGGGGGCAAGATTATTGTTCTCACGGTAATCCAATTTATATAGCGTATCTAATGGAAATTGATAATGTAACTTATCGAGATCTTTCAATTTTTAACAAGGAAACTGAATTTTCAATATTCCAACACCTTGATTTTACAATTACGGCTGGCGGAAAAGAAAATCTATTAAAAATATTCCATCATCCTTTATCTAACATACAATCTATACTCGAGGTACAAAATGTTGTTAAATTTCTATCAGAAAAGGAAACTATATGGAATCCATTTATTACCAACGGAACTATAATTATGATTGGGGAATACTTAAGAAATCATGTTCCGGTTTCTAAATTTTCCAATTCAGTATTTAATGTAATTGATCTAATCAGATATAAAACTGTCCAAGCAGGAGATTTAGCATTTATTATATTTTCTTTAAATCATATAGCAGATTTTTTCAAAGGGATGAATGGAATTTTGGAATCATTTAATAACGATGATGCGCCGGACTTATTGAGATTAATTTATGCTAATTATAAAATAATTCTAATAAATGATAAATGCAAAGAAATATCTGAATTTGATTTTGATAAGGAAATATCTACTAGAGCCATATTGCAGTTTGATTATTTTTTCAGGAAAGAATTCAATGACAAAGTCAACAATCTTATAGATTTATTTTATAAATTGGATGCCTGGCACTCAATGGCAATTGCAGTAAAGCATTATAATTTGCATTTCCCTGTGTTCTGTAATAAAACAAAACCTTATTTTAAAGCTGAAAAATTGTTTCATATTTTGCTCCAAAATCCAGTAGGAAATGAAATACAGTTCGACCATAATGTAAATTTCCTTTTTTTAACAGGTGCAAATATGGCAGGTAAAAGCACATTCATTAAAGCAATTGGTATTTCTGTTTTTCTTGCACATTTAGGTATGGGTGTTCCTGCAGATAATTTGGAACTCTCATTGTTTGACGGTATATTGAGTAATATCCGTATACAAGATAATATAATTCGAGGTGAGAGTTATTTTTATAATGAAGTCAAGCGTATAAAAAATACTATCTTAAAAGTTAAGAATGGTAATAATTGGATTATACTGATTGATGAACTTTTTACAGGAACAAATGCCCAGGATGCTTTAATTTGTTCATTGACAGTAATTAAAGGGTTATCTAAAATTAGAGAAAGCATTTTTGTATTGTCCACCCATCTCTATGAAATTGCTAAAGATTTGGAAACGCAACAAGGAATTATATTTAAATATTTTGAATCTATATTAGAAAACGGGAAATTTAGGTTCAATTTTAACCTTAAAGATGGTGTTTCAAAAGATAGGCTGGGTTATGCAATATTGGAAAATGAATCTATAATTGACTTACTAAATAAAATATGAGATAATGCTGGTTAGATTTAACGATTTAAAACCCTATGAAATGAATATTACTAATACCTACATGGCATAGGAGACATTAGGTTCATGATAAAAAGAAGTTATCAATTCCTTGTCTCTTTGAATTCCAATCATCGTGTTCTTTACTTTTTGCTGGAATGATATTTTATTGAAGAACGGTTTGTAAATTTGTTTGGACACTTTTTGTTTTGCATTATTCCATACCAATTCATCCGGATTTAATTCTGGACTGTAAGGTGGTAGATAATACAATTTTAGCTTCCCTTGGGTATCCTCCACAAATTCTTTTACCGTTTTAGTCTTATGAGTATTATGACCGTCAATAATTAAGGTAACGGGCCGTGTTTGTTTGTGCATCAACCTTTTTAAGAATTCAATGAACCGACCACTATTAAAATTCCTTTCGTATAACATGAATCTTAAAGATCCCTTATTATTGATAGCTGAAATGCAATTTATCTTAATACGTTGCCCTGTGGTAGCTATAACAGGTGTCTGACCTTTGGGAGCCCAGGTTCCTCCGTAAATAGCAGTGGAGTGAAAGCCGGCTTCATCTCCAAAATAAATACTCCGCTTCTCGTATTTAGCTTCCTTCTTAATAGCCGGGTACTCTTTTTTTAGCCACCTTTTTACTTTTTGAGGGTCTTGCTCATAGGCCCGTTGTAATGGTTTTTGTTTACTGTATCCAATTTCATTCAACAGTCTCCCCACATGTATACCACTATAGCTTACTCCGAATTTATGCTCTATCAACTTCACAATCATCTCAATGGTCCATAGAGCATATTCAAATCGCAATTGAGTAGGGTTTTTTAATAATATCCGTGCTATTTGATACTTCTGTTTGGCTGATAATTTGGCTGCTGGTCCATTGGCCTTTGTAGACAGTAATGAATTTGCTCCCCCATTATCATATTTATCAAGCCACCTGTAAATGCTGGAACGATGTAATCCGAATATCTTTATAACTTCCTCCGGAGATTGGTTATCCACTCTTACCATTTTAACAGCCTGCTGACGGATATACTCACTTTGTGGGTGACTTAAAGTCCGTCCGTCTATCCTGGATGATTTATACCTGATCATTTTTTTCATCAACCACAAGGTACAACATTTTTATATTATGTCTCCTATCCTATGTAGGTATTAGTATATGAAACCTCCTGAAAACTTGGAGAGGAGTAGGAAATTATTTTTGCAAAAACATTTGGCTTGGACTGCAAAGTTTTTGTTTTATTTTTTGGCAGAAACTGACAAACCATCTGTAAACTTTGGAGCCAGATTTGATGAAGGACGAAACAAGATAGTCCTTTGCTTTAAGATAACTTTTGAATTAATATATGGAATAATGGGCAAAATATCACTTGATAATTTCTAATCGTTGGACATATAATAATAAAACTCATTTAAAATGGAAAATCAACCCATTGGTGACCTGCTC
>Ga0307374_10014995_pt1 | contig 10494 bp, 5 predicted proteins | sample OX3MG_FD_202532 | JGI IMG/M metagenome (GOLD analysis project Ga0307374, IMG submission 202532) | Soil microbial communities from Risofladan, Vaasa, Finland - OX-3 | ecosystem: Environmental > Terrestrial > Soil > Coastal area > Acid sulfate soil | place: Finland: Risofladan, Vaasa | collected...
CGCCCACGAGGGCTGGCGCTTCGCGCTCGTCGGCTCCGTCGAAGAACTCAAACGGCATCGAAACTCCTGCCGCACGCTCAGCCTTCCGGTGGGGAACGAATCAGACAACCGTTCACGAACTATCCGCGAGATATTGCTCAGGCGTCTTCCCTGGGAAGTTCGCGGACAGCCGTTTCCACGATGGCTGAGCTACATCTCGAAGAGCGCGCGGAAGATGCTCCAGTCAAACCTCCCGCTCGCCGCGGAATTCTGCCTGATCCACGGTTTCGTCTTCCTCGTGGGAAACCTCTGGGCCGAGCGGCAGAACGGCAGATGGAGAACGCATCGTGAGAACGGCCCTGCGGTCGTTTGCGATGACCGCGAACTCTATTACTGGCGAGGCTGGCAGGTTGCGAAGAAAACCGTCACGGAAAAACCCAGCGCGGAGCGCATCCTCAAGGAAACGAATCAAACCGAACGGGAAGTACTCATCCAGCGGATGGGCGTGGAAAATTTCGTGAACGAAGCGGAGCTTCGGCCGGTTGACTCTTTTCGCGATAGCACGCTTTTGAAAGTCAATACAGCTGACAAGAGGGGACGCTACCGGAACGGCAATTGGACCGAGGAACCGGTGGCGCTTGCTTTTATCAAGGTCATCTGCCCGTCAACGCAGAAGAACTATTTTCTGCGTGTCGATCCCGACGTGCCGAACGCCAAGCAAGCACTCGAATCGACGCTACCCGGTTACGGCCGCGATTGGGAACGGGATCTCGTTGCGGAAACATAGCTGTTTGGAAATCAAAACCATCAGAGCCAGCAATCGCTGGCTCTTTTTTTTGACTGTATCCCGCCGCCACCGTTGCAGTTTCATTATCACGTCGAGAGACGCCCGAGCTGGGTCATTCAAACTGATTAGACTATTATCCGATCCGATAAAATAAGAATTTCATTTCCCTTGCGTGACTCGTAGGCGTTGTAGTTCAAGGAGAAGTTTGCGATTCGTCGCCTGGGATAGAGCGACCGGATTTGTTTTTTGTTGTCGTACGTCAAAAGCCAAAAAGCGTCATGATTCTTATTCAATTGTTTCGCGAGTTCTTTGTGATCCTTTTCCTTGTAGTGGTTCAGATAGAGACTCGCGCCCTTCCCGTAATACGGGGGGTCAAGATATATAAACGCGTTCTCTCCTTTCAGATAATCCTTAATTAGGTCGACTCCATCCTTGTTGAAAACGGAAATCCTGTTTGAGTAGAGCCCCAGTTGGCGGACCCGCTCCGAAAGGGCTTGTTTGTTGAATCGCGCGTCGATTTTCCATCTACCCTTCTGATCGAGGCCACCGATGGGTCCACCGTCGAGGATGCCAGATACATTCGTGCGATTAAGAAAAAAGGTGGCAAATCCCAGATCAAAACAGCCAGAGCGTGGATTCAAATAAATGGCCTTCTGGCGTTTCCATTCCTTGACGGTAATTGGCGCAGCATCTATACGCTTGATGAATCGTTCCGAATCAAAGACCGCTGAGCGCCAGAAGGAGTAAATGGCTCTATCAAGATCGTTGATGACAATGTGATCTACTTTCTCCAGAAACAGCAAGGCGACCGCGGCACCGGCTCCGCCAGCAAAGGGCTCCACATACGTAATCTCGTGCAGCCGATTTTCTTCGATGACTTTGCTGAAGAACGGTAGCAAAAAAGTTTTCCCTCCGGGATACCGGAGTGGGCTGTAGTGAAACTTTTGGTTTCTCCTATGGCTTATTTTTAGCATTATTTTTTGGTGGCAGTTTGAAGATATACCGGAACAGTGGTTCCATCGCGTCCCAGGCATCTTCGACTTCTTTGGGTGTCGCAAACACGTCCGGATTGTGATTCGTGGCGTTCAAGAAAGCGGTGGAATACGAGGTCATTGTTCCGCTTCCTTTGATTCGGGACGCCACCTGCCACAGTTGACGGTTTTGCAGCGCTTTCATCTCGCTAATGAATTCGTCCAATACTTGGTTCAAATAGACGTAGCCACCATGCTTTGCCGGCTTCACGGGGTTGCCACGCTGTTCAAAGTATGCCTTAAGCGAGCACTCAAGGAAGCTGCGGAGCAGATCGTGGGCGGCATTAGGGAATTTCCGGTAATCAATTTCTTGGAGCTCGCTGAGCATTCTCCGTACCCCAGCCGACTTCAGTTCGTACGTGATGTCCCGCGGGGCGAGCTTCGTTCGTGCCTTGTGTTTTGCCGGTTCGAGCTCTTTGAAATCTTTACTTGTAATGGTCTTCGGTCCCTTGGCTTTATTCGGAACTTCGCTCTTGGGGAAACTGGTAAGATACTTTGACCGCTGCGGTTCGCCGTTCAACGTACGAGAATCGACCCGCCCGAAGCCCGATGCGAATTTGCCGGCGACATCCTGGACGACTTTCTTAAAACCCTTTTCAAATTCCTTCTTGTCGATTCTGATTTTGACTTCGCCGTCTTTGTCAAAATCGAAGCCGAGGAAATCGCGCACCTTCTTGTCTTCGTACAGCCTTTCGATAGTTGTCGCAGGGAATCGTCGCTCATTATGAACCTTCTTGGCGATTTGCTCAGAATCGTATTTAAGCGATTTGGCTATCCGATGTATGTTGATAAGCCGAAGGAATTTCTGGATGTCGACGCCGGGGTACTCTTTGCGTAGATCGTCGACCGTTTTTCCCCGTTCAAGCTCAGCTTTATAGAAATAGGCCTGTCGAAGAGGACGCCATGGTCGGCGAGTACTTTGGGTATGCTTGCTCGCCAAAAAATGCCGGACTGACTCTCGATCAGGTGCGACGACGACCTCAAGCTCATGTATAACGGGCCCCGCAGTCTTCGCGAGCTCCTTAATCTCAGGTTCCTTCGACGGCACCAACTCCGGGCGTGCCAGAGCTTTCAGAGCGGCCACTCGACGATTGCCCTCTATCGTGAACCATTTCCCATCTTCCTTGATGACAAGGGGCACCTCATCGGGAAAGAACCCGTTGTTCGCGATGCTCTCCAGAACCTGCATAGCGTTCTCGTTCAGGAAGAGATCGTTGATGACGGATTGCTGCGGTGATTTGACTCGGATCTGTAGCCTGATGTTCTCTGGATCAAGGAACAGATTTGAGACTCGAATTGTTTGTCGGGGCCACTCTTCGTAACGAGGCCTCGCAACTTTTGTGGGCATGGGGATATCGATAATTATAGTCACAAACTGCTAAACGTGGTAGAGGAGAGGAAGGCATCGGCCCTTCTAAATGGTCCTTTGCCCAGAATTCTACCTCGGAGATGTTTCGGTCGGCGGCATATAACCCGCAAGCCCTGGCAGGCTCGAAGTTGGCGCCTCCGCGCCCGAGTAATCAATGCCGATGTAGCGATTGAATTGCGGCATGGTCAAAAGCAACCTTCTGACGGCGAGGGTGAAGGTGGAGAATCAATGTTGAGCCCATCACCGTCGAACATATTCCTCCCCGTCTTCTGATCCAACAGGACCCCCATCGAGAAAATGCGAATATCTTCTCCTTATGGCTACCCTTGGCGCGCCTGCACGAGCAGTTGGCCCCCGTCGCTGTCTCGCCCAGGTGCCATACAGAAACTCCTTTGACCTGGTCATGGCCACGTAAAGCAGTCGTCTCTCTTCGCCCAGATCGCAATCTGGTCTTGGAACGATCCCGTCCTCCAGCGCCGCGATGACAGTTGCCCGTACGGTCAGCCCTTTGGAGCCGCCCATTGTCATGATTCGTACGCCCGGACTCTCAGCCAATGCGATGTCTTTGCCGAGCGGGCTAATTTGGCCAAGATAGCGGCCGAATTCCTGATCTCCCTCGACGAGTTCGTCAATTGCGCGAAGCAAGTTTGCGAGCTCCTCACTCGGCGCGGGCAGCGTATCGTCGCCAGCAATAGCAATAATCCAGCCTCCCCAACCATTCTCGGGAGTGGCGTCAGGAATATTATGAGCCTCCAGCCAACGCAGCACGGATTCGATCAGAGCCCTGGCGCGGCCCGAAGAACCAGCAGGGCCGTCCGGAAAACCATCCGTATAAGAGTCGAGCAAGGCTCTGCCGAACTGAATCTGATTTGCGCGCGCGCGCTCGTACACATATTCGATAAATGCGTTTCCGATGGCGTCTGTGAGTTTCAAGAGGCCTGCCCATGCAAGTGAGTCCTCACGATTTGCCAACAGCCGCAAGACCTCAAGCATCTTTCTGTTGTTCGTTTCCCCGAGCATGCGCTCGACGATTCCCAAGTCCGAGAAAGGAACACCAAGCTCTGTCATGCTCCCTTTAATAGGCCTACTGAATGCCCCGTTGTGGTCGCCACGAAGTAAAACTAGAATTTCTGACGCCGGAATGTGCTCAACATTGATTAGTCGTTCGACGATTCTCGCGATGCCATTAGCTTCACTTGCTTCGCCCCGGAAGGCAAGAAGGGCGACTTCTCCGGCCGGCGATCCATCTGCGCTCCTTAACCGAGGCCTACCCAGCGGTCTGTCGGGGTCGCCCTCGATCACATACGTCGCCCACTCGATGATCCTGCTCCCGCATCTCTGCGTTACTGAGAGATTGAAATCGTTTGCACCCGGATAATCGCCGGGAAATCGGCGAATCCCCTCAGGGGCGGCTCGACGAAATGAATAAATGGATTGATCGTCGTCCCCGGCTCCGATGATGGAGCATCCTCGTTGCGCTATGAGTCTTAGTACCTCAAGATCGCACGCGTTCAGATCCTGGTACTCGTCCACGACCAGGAGGTCGTAGTCGACCCCCTCAAGATCTGGATGGTCGTGCAATGCGTTGCGCAGGGCATAAGGCAATTCCGCGAGGAGCGTGTAGCCATATACTTTGCGGTGCTCGTTCCAAGCGCCGAGAAACCGTGCACGTTCTGCCCGATCGACTCGCGGACTCAGTTCGCGTCTCAGAGATTCCCAATTGGAAGCCATCTCCCGAAAGAGATTTTCAAGCCTGTCCTTTCGCACTTGTATCCGGTGCGCGAGTGTAGGGCGGACGATATTGTCGTCTTCCCAATCGTCAGCTATGCGAAGTGGTTGCGGGAAGTCTCCGGTTCCTGGATTCTGGAGAAGAACGGAAATTGCGAACGAGTGAATCGTGCTTGGGCGTTCAGCAGCCGCCGCAGGATGTTCCGACACTTTCTTTGCGAGCTCTCCTGTGGCGGCGCGGGTGAAAGTGAGTAATTTAAAACGAGGTGCCGGCCGATCTGCAAGCAATTGGTCAACGAGGGCGACGAGAGTCGCGCTCTTCCCCGTTCCTGGCCCTGCGAGAACACGCGCGTGACGGTTCGGGTCGTGGCCAAGGATCGCCTGCTGCTCTGGTGTTGGAACGAATGCGGCCATGTTGTTGAGTGATTGCCAACAGAAGGTACGTTACTTCATGTGAATAATACTCGCCTCGGGCAGAAAACCCAAACTCGATGTCAATTTTGTCGGTTCCGCGCGAGTAAGCCCAATCTGTTTTGACCAAACCCGTTCGATGCAATAGCATTACTATTACAGTAAGTGCCCGCCTAAAACAGTCGCTTTAGACGATTTTCCTGTTAAGATACGCCGTCTCATTAATCGCTTCGGTGGGTGAACTATGTCCTCGGAAAACCTCTTTCCTATGACCGGAAATCACAACGAAATTGAAAAACGACTTTGGCACGCGGCCGACGAGCTTCGGGCCAATTCGAATCTGAAGTCTTCCGAGTTTTCTGTCCCAGTCCTGGGCCTTATTTTCCTTCGGTACGCCGATCAGAAGTTTGGAGAGGCCGAAAAGAAACTTGCCGGAAAAAGCACGGGCCGACGGAAGATCGGAAGGACCGACTATCAAGCCCAGGGCGTGCTGTATATTCCTGAATCCGCGCGCTTCTCGAAACTCCTTTCCCTTCCAGAGGGCACTGATATCGGCAAGGCCATTAACGACGCGATGCGTACCATAGAAGCCGAAAACGAGGACCTGAAAGACGTTCTTCCGAAAACGTATAACCATCTGGAGAACGATACGCTCGTCACTCTCCTCAAAAACTTCAATTCCGTTCCGATGGATATCGAAGGAGATGCATTCGGAAAGATTTACGAATACTTCCTCGGCAACTTCGCAATGAAGGAAGGACAGAAAGGCGGTGAGTTTTTCACGCCTACCTCGATCGTCAAACTCATCGTCGAATTCATCGAGCCGTACCACGGCCGCATTTTCGATCCTGCCTGCGGTTCGGGCGGTATGTTCGTGCAGAGCGCGCGGTTCGTCGAGAACCATAAGAAGAATCCGAGCGATGAAATTGCAATATACGGGCAGGACCGCGTCGCAGAGACGATCCGCCTGTGCAAAATGAACCTCGCGGTCCACGGCCTCTCCGGGGACATTCGCCAGGCAAACACCTACTACGAGGACGTACATAAGAGCCTGGGAAAGTTTGACTTTGTGATGGCCAATCCGCCCTTTAACGTGGACAACGTTGACAAAGAGAAACTCAAAGATGATCCACGGTTTCGTCCTTTCGGCCTGCCCAAAGTGGACAACGCGAACTATCTTTGGATTCAAATCTTTTGCTCGGCGTTGAATGAAAAAGGGCGCGCCGGTTTCGTCATGGCGAACTCTGCGAGCGACGCTCGATCGAGTGAACTTGAGATCAGGCAAAAGCTCCTCAAGGCTGGCGTCGTGGATGCCATGATTTCTATCGGCCCTAATTTCTTCTACACGGTCACTCTTCCCTGCACACTCTGGTTTTTGGACAAAGGGAAGAAGACAACAAATCGCAAGGACAAGGTCCTTTTCGTTGACGCTCGGCATATCTATCGCCAAATTGACCGTGCGCATCGCGACTTTACTCCAGAGCAGATAGAGTTTTTGGCGAATATCGTTCGCCTCTACCGCGGAGAGCCGGTTGAAACGACGGCTGGGAGCGAACAGATGCTCAAGGAGAAGTTTTCAAAGGGAAAATATATAGATGTGCCTGGCCTTTGTAAGGTCGCGACGGTTGCACAAGTCGACGCGCAGGGATGGAGCTTGAATCCCGGTCGGTATGTGGGAATCGCCGATCGGCCAGCAGGCGACTTTGACTTTAAAGAAAAGCTTGAGGAATTGAATGAGTCACTAGAGGCCCTCAATGTTGAGGCCCGCGAGCTTGAAGGGCAGATCTCCGCGAACGTTGCAAAATTAATTGAAGGCTTATCCCGATGAGCGGCGCTGCATCGAAGCATTTCGGCAAGACGGTTCCGCTTGGGTCAGTCGTGGCAATCAATCCTAACAAAGTTGATAGAGACTTTCCCTACAACGAGATCGACTATATCGACATTTCGTCCGTCGGATCTGGCGACTTGCTTCAGACCACCAGGTATCTGTTGAAGGAAGCTCCGGGCAGGGCAAAACGGCTTGTAGCTGATGGCGATACAATTCTTTCGACCGTTAGACCGAATCGACGTTCATTCCTATTCGTCAAAGACCCTAAGCCTTGGCTCGTGGTTTCCACTGGGTTCGCTGTGTTGCGCCCATCCTCTATGCTCGATTCACGATTTCTATATTACACGGTGACTGCTCAAGAATTTACGGATTACCTGGCATTACGAGCTAAAGGGGCAGCATACCCGGCTGTGGATAGCGAGACGATTGCCAATGCTGAGATATCGTTGCCAGGCCTCGGTACTCAACGCAAAATAGCTGCCATCCTCTCCACCTACGACGAGCTCATCCAAAACAACACGGGCCGCATCAAGATTCTCGACGAATTGGCTCACCTCGTTTACAACGAATGGTTCGTAAAGTTTCGGCTTCCTGGTTGCGAGAAAACTGAGAGGGTTGAGTCAGAATTGGGGCCGATTCCAAATGGTTGGCAGGTCGTGCGAGTGGAGGACATCGTAAAACGAGTGTCTGCGGGCAAGAGATACGAGGACAAAACCGCTTCATCTAATGGGTCGGTCCCAATCCTGGACCAGGGCAAATCCGGGATCATTGGCTATCACGACGACAAGCCGGGAGTTGTAGCCAGCGAGAACAAACCAGTGATCGTTTTTGCGAACCACACGTGTTACCAGCGAATTATACAGTTTCCCTTCTCGGCTATTCAAAATGTGTTGCCATTTCTGCCCCATCCTGAGCGCACTCGCGACATTTATTGGTTGCATTGGGCAACCAAGGACCTTGTCAAGTTCAATGACTATAAAGGTCATTGGCCGGAATTCATGAGCAAGCAGTTGCTTTTTCCTCCGGCTGATATCTGTTCTGCATTCGGTCGAATTGTTAAGCCGTTGGTTCAACATTCATTTAAGCTCGAACGGAAAAACGTCAATCTCCGGGCCACTCGCGACCTCCTCCTTTCCAAACTCATCTCGGGCGAAATTGATGTAGAAAACCTCGATATCGTCATTCCTGAAACTATGCCTCTCGACGAGGCGGCCGCCCTCACACCAACTGTATGAAGGACTACACCGAGGACCAACTCGTAGAGAAGCCCGCGATCGAGCTTTTTCACGAACTCGGCTGGGAAGCAGCAAATTGTTTTTACGAGACCTATGGCCCTGGGGGAACACTCGGAAGGGAAACCAGCGCCGAGGTGGTACTAACTCAGCGCCTCCGCCCGGCGCTAATACGCCTGAATCCCGATATTCCGGACTCCGCAATAGGCGGAGCGATTATGGAAATTGCCCGTGACCGGAGCACCCTGAGTCCTGCCAACGCAAACCGCGAGCTCTATCTACTCATAAGGAATGGAGTGAAAGTGCGGATTCGGAGCGAAGAAAGCGGGGAAGAGGCGACAGAAACCGTCCGCGTTGTGGATTGGGATAATCCCGACAACAACGACTTCTTCCTCGCCTCGCAGCTTTGGATTGCGGGTGAGCTCTACAGCCGCCGCGCTGACCTTGTTGGATTCGTGAACGGCCTACCACTTCTCTTCGTTGAGCTCAAGGCGGCGCATAAACGCCTCAAGCATGCCTACGAGCACAATCTCCGCGCTTACAAAAATGAGATACCGCAGGTGTTTTGGCACAACGCCTTTATCATCCTGTCCAATGGCAGCGAAAGCCGCATCGGGACGATGACCGCCGAGTGGGAGCACTTTGCGGAATGGAAAAAGATCAACGACGAGGGAGAGGAGGGCGTCGTCAGCCTCGAAACGGTCATCCGCGGGACGTGCGACAAGAGCCGGATGCTCGACCTCATCGAGAATTTCATCCTGTTCGATCAAAGTCGCGGTACTCCGGTGAAGATGGTTGCCAAGAACCACCAGTACCTCGGCGTCAACCGCGCGATCGAAGCCGTCCGCAAGATTCGGGAGAACCACGGCCGCCTTGGCGTCTTCTGGCACACGCAGGGCTCCGGTAAAAGCTACTCGATGGTCTTTTTCTCGCAAAAGATATTGCGGAAGGTACTAGGAAACTGGACGTTTCTTGTCGTAACAGATCGAGACGAACTCGATAGCCAGATTTACAAAAACTTCGCCGGTGTCGGCGCAGTTACGGAATCGGAGGAGCGCGCCCGGGCCCAGAGCGGTAAGCACCTGCAACAGCTCTTGCGCGAGGATCATCGGTATCTCTTCACGCTTATCCAGAAATTCCGCACAGAAAACGGGGAAACCTACCCGAAGCTGTCCGACCGCTCCGACATCATTGTCATCACCGACGAAGCCCACCGGAGCCAATACGATCTCTTCGCGCTGAACATGCGAAATGCGCTTCCTAAGGCAGCATTCATCGGCTTTACGGGAACGCCGCTCATGGTCGGCGAAGAGAAAACGAAGCAAGTTTTCGGAGATTACGTCAGCATCTACAACTTTAGGCAGTCGGTCCAGGATCAGAACACGGTCCCGCTCTATTACGAGAACCGGATTCCGGAGCTTCAACTCACGAACGAAAACCTGAATCAGGATATGGAAGGACTCCTCGAAGATGCAGAGCTCGACGAGGAACAGGAGCGAAAGCTGGAGCGGGAGTTTGCCCGGGAGTACCACCTCGTGACGCGCGACGAGCGCCTTGAACGGATCGCGGAAGATATCGTGGGGCACTTCACGGGTCGCGGCTATCGGGGAAAAGCCATGGTCGTTTCGATCGACAAAGCGACCGCCGTCCGCATGTATGACAAAGTGTGGAAGTATTGGAAGATTTGTCTTGAGCAACTGAAGAAGCGACTCACTACTTGCGTGGACGCGGAACGCACAGAACTCCAGGAAACGATCGCGTTTATGGAAAGTACGGACATGGCCGTTGTCGTGTCGCAATCGCAGAACGAAATCGAGGAATTCAAGAAGAAGGGCCTCGACATCGCCGTGCACCGAAAACGGATAGTGAAGGAGGACCTGGAGACCAAATTCAAGGACCCGAAGGACCCATTCCGGCTGGTGTTTGTCTGCGCCATGTGGATGACGGGCTTTGATGCGCAGGATTGCTCGACAATCTATCTCGACAGGCCGATGCGGAACCACACACTCATGCAGACAATTGCGCGGGCAAATCGCGTTTTCCGTGAGAAGCCGAACGGGCTAATCGTTGATTATGTCGGCGTGTTTCGCGACCTCCAGAAGGCGCTCGCCATTTATGGAACGGCTTCA
>Ga0307374_10014996_pt1 | contig 10491 bp, 9 predicted proteins | sample OX3MG_FD_202532 | JGI IMG/M metagenome (GOLD analysis project Ga0307374, IMG submission 202532) | Soil microbial communities from Risofladan, Vaasa, Finland - OX-3 | ecosystem: Environmental > Terrestrial > Soil > Coastal area > Acid sulfate soil | place: Finland: Risofladan, Vaasa | collected...
ACCATCACCAGCGGATGCACCGCGGACCGGTACGGTTCTTCGGGTCACGTCGTCGGTCGGGGGCCGCACCAGAGTCGATGAAGCTGATCGTTTCGGTCGTCAAGCCAATCATGATCGATCAGGTCAAGCAGGCGCTCGAGGCCTCGACACCGCCAGGACCGGCGCTGTCGGCGGCGCCAGGGGATGGGCCCGGGCGTCCACGTCGACCATCCGATCGACCTCAGACAGGAGCGGTTCGCGCACATGCACGCCATTGACACGATGTGGGTCCTCGTCTCCGCCGCCCTGGTGCTGTTCATGACGCCGGGCCTCGCGCTGTTCTATGGCGGCATGGTCCGGTCGACCCACGTGCTCGCCGTGATGATGAACAACTTCGCCGCCATCGGCGTCGTGACCGTGCTGTGGGCCCTGTTCGCCTGCAGCCTCGCCTTCGGCCATGACGCCGGCCTGGGGTTGATCGGCAACTTCTCCCTGGCCGGCCTGGGGGGCATGGCGCACGGCCTCCCGGGCTTCTCGCACTCGGGAGCGTCGCCGCTGGCCATCGTGACCTTCCAGATGATGTTCGCCGTGATCACGGCTGCTCTGATCAGCGGGGGGACGACGGACCGGATCAAGTTCACGGCCTTCGTGGTGTTCATCTGCCTGTGGCTCGTCCTCGTGTACGTGCCGCTCGCGCACTGGGTGTTCAGCCCCGAGGGGTGGCTGGCCCGACGCGGGGTGCTCGACTTCGCCGGTGGGACGGTCGTCGAGATCAATTCGGGCTTCTCCACCTTGGCCATCGTGCTCGTGCTCGGGCGACGCCGAGGATGGCCCAGCGAGGGGATGGCTCCGCACTCGGTGCCGCTGAGCCTGCTCGGTGTGGGCATTCTGTGGTTCGGCTGGTTCGGGTTCAACGCCGGCTCGTCACTCGGGATGAACAGCGTGGCGGTGTACGCCCTGGTCAACACCCAGCTGGCGGCGGCCGCCGGACTGCTCGGCTGGCTGTGCTTCGAGCGCGTCCGGGAGTCCTACGCGACGACGCTCGGCGCGGCTTCGGGCGCGGTTGCGGGCATGGTGGCCATCACGCCGTGCGCCGGCTTCGTGACGCCGATGGCCGCCCTGTTGATCGGTCTGCTCGCCGGTGTGGCCTGTGCCATGGCGGTGCGCCTCAAGTTCAGGCTCCGCTACGACGACTCCCTCGACGTTCTCGGCGTCCACGGAGTGGGTGGGTTGGTCGGCATGGTTCTTCTCGGCCTGTTCGCCTCCCGGAACATCAATTCGGGAGGCGCCAACGGCCTCTTCACCGGCGGTGGCTTCCATCTGCTGGGCATCGAGGTTCTCGCTGCCGTCGTGACCGTCGCCTTCTCCTTCACGGTGACGTGGTGCTTGGCCAAGGCGGTCGACAAGGCCATCGGCCTGCGGGTGAGCCCCGAGGACGAATTCGCCGGGTTGGACCTCACCCAGCATGCCGAGAGCGCCTATTCGCTCGGGGGCATGGGCCGCATCGGAAGCTGAGGAGTGCGCAGTGCGGACGGGGCAATTGGACCGTCCGCCACCGTCGGCGGCGGCTCGCTCGCAACCCCGGAACGCCTGCTGCCTCCGGACAGGGCGACCGGCATCGTCCGACCCACGAAGACCGGGCACCCTCGACAATCTGCTAGCCAGAAGAGCTGAAGCGCTCCTCCAACTGAAGCATGGCCGGGACCGCGATGTCATCCTGGGGGTAGTAGCGGTCGAACAGCTCGACTGCATCAGCCAACGATGTGATTCCGCAAGCATCGAGCAGACGGTCGATGTCGTCGGCATCACGACGCCCCCGTCCGGCTCGAAGCTTCATCGCGAGGAGTAGCTCCGGTTGTGCGACGAGGATGACCACCCCATCTTCTTCCGTCCGTAGTGTCCAGTCCCCGGCGTCGTCGTAGCGGCTGCCGTACATCTTCACGGCATCGTTTAGCCATGTCCGGGGCCAGTTCCGGGCCTCGGCGATGCGCTCGACCGCCACTTCGACTTCCGGCGACGATGCGTAAAGGGCGTCGATATCGCTGGTCACCGCCTCGCGTCCCACTTGTAGCGCCACGGCCGCCCCGCCAACGATGCGGATGGTCGCCTCAGCGCCGTCGGCGAGGAGTTCGCCCACCAGTGCGGCCAACGCCTCCTCGACGCTCTCTTGGGTGAACAGCATCGTCAGACGCTGGCGAGCTCGGATTCCGCCAGCAGGACGCCGTGGCGCCGGAAGGCCTTCGGGACAGTGGCGAGATCAGCGTAGGGCGACACGATCCACGGCTCCTTGAGCGTCCTCCGGGGCTCCCGGACCCAATCGGGGATCGGCGACCGGGCCGTCGAAAGATGGTGTTCCACGACAGCAGCAATGCCGGCGTCGAAGCGGCGGTCGCCACTTGGCGCCGGGGGGGCAACGCACAATGCGACCTGGAGCGGCTTCGACTGCCCGGCGAGGTCGTCGCTGAGACCGATCAGGGCACGAAACGCGACCGCTTCGCTCCGGCGGGGGGACCGGAGCTCCTGGTAGATGACATCAGCCCAATCGGCAGCCGAGCGCGCCGACGTCGGCAACACGGCCAGCCGGTATCCGGCCGCGTTCACCAGGCGGTCTAGCTGTCCGCCCCGCGTGTCGTGGGCGGCCCGCTCGATATCGGCGAGCGCCGGCTGGCGCAGTCCGGCCCTGCTCGCCAGGGCGCGCTGGGACAGGCCCCTGCCCCTCCTCGCCTCTCGCACCAGTTGCGCCGTCGACATATCCACATCCCCCTTGGCGATCCGATTTCTCATATCATAGCGTTCTAGCCGGGGTGGGAGCGCCCGTTGTGGTTGGGCGCGTTCTGGGTCAGCGGCGGCGCGCCACCCATTGACATGCATCCATTTGGCTGCTTATTATTAGGTATCCAAATGGATGCGTATTGGAGGAGGATCAAGGTGCCAGATATCAGGCATCGTGTAGGCATCTCCGCCCCGCTCGGAAGCGTCTACGAGGCAGTGGCTACGACGCAGGGGATCTCCGAATGGTGGACCCGAGACGGCGTCCGAGGGGAGTCGAGCGAGGGTTCCAGACTCCAGTTCTTCTTCGGTCAGCCCGAACCAGCCGCCGTCATGGAGGTCACTCGGCTGGGTCCCGACGGACACGTGAGCTGGAACTGCGTCGAGGGCGCTGATGAGTGGGTCGGGACAAAGCTCATCTTCGACCTCGCACAGGCAGACGACGAGACCGTGGTGTTGTTCACCCACGCCGACTGGCGGGGCCCGAGCGAATTCATGGCCCACTGCAGCGCGAGGTGGGCGTACTTCCTTCTGAGCCTCAAGAGCTATCTGGAGACCGGCAAGGGCACTCCCTTCCCCGAGGACCTGAGGTTCTGACAGCAGAGGTTGCGCCGATCATGGTCGATGTCTTCAAGGCGCTCGCCGACCCGAGTCGTCGTCACCTGCTGGATCGCCTGAATGCTCGCAACGGACAGAGCCTTCGGGAACTCTCCGAAGGTCTGGACATGGCCCGTCAATCCGTCAGCAAGCACTTGGCGATCCTCGAGGCAGCCAACCTCGTGACGACTATCCGACAGGGTCGGGAGAAGCTGCACTACCTCAACGCCGCGCCAATCAACGAGATCGCTGAACGCTGGATCAATCGCTACGACCAGGGACGAGTCCGAGCCCTGTCGGACCTCAAACGAGCACTGGAGGAAACGCCGATGGAGCAACCGCAATTCGTCTACACGACGTACATCAGGACCACACCCGAACGCCTGTGGCAAGCTCTGACCGAACCGTCGTTCACCCGCCGGTGGTGGCAGACCACCTTCCAAACGGACTGGACGGTGGGATCACACATGATCTGGGACAACAACGGCATCGTCATCGCCGATCCAGAGCAGATCGTGCTCGAATCTGACCCCTACCGGAGACTCGCCTACAGCTGGCATACCTTCACGCCGGAGCTGAATGAGCGCCTTCAATTTGGAGATGAGGTATTCGCCAAGCTCTCCAGCGAGCGTCGCTCACGTGTCGCATTCGACATGGAGCCGGTTGGGGAGATGACCAGACTGACCGTCGTTCATGATGACTTCGAGCCCGAAAGCACCGCAGCAACCATGGTGAGGAACGGCTGGCCCGTGTTCCTGTCCAGCCTGAAGACGCTTCTCGAAACCGGCGAGCCCCTCGCTCCGACTCGGATCAGCCGGGAGGCGAGGTGAATCTCGCCCATCACGTCTTTGACACCGCGAATATGGCTCGGGTCACCTCCGGGTCGGTCGGAGAACGATCGCCACTTCTCGGTCGGCCTACGGGTCCAGCCACCATGGGAGGATGATGACAAGGGAGAGTAGGCCGAGAGCAGGACAAGGCTCCTGTTCTCGGGCAGTCTCCCAGCTGGGCCGCTAGCTCATCGGGTAGAGCAGGGGACTTTTAATCCCAAGGTGCCGGGTTCGAGCCCCGGGCGGCCCACCCTGTTGCCTCATGTCAAGACCTCCGGCAAGGCCGGATCGTTGCCTCACGAAAGAACCTCCGCCCAGAGACCGTCGTTGAAGGCCCTGTTCACCCGGGGTCTGACCGGTCCAGGGGCCTTGGCCAGCGCCATGCGTTCGAGCCGGGTGGTGAAGTTCCGGATCTGTCGGTAGAGATCCCCGGGGCGGACACTGTCCATGGTCGTCTCCATGGCCGTGTCCGGTCAGGGGTGCAGAGCGCGAGGGTCGTCATCCGCTCAGACAACGACCAGACGTGACGGTGACCCTGACGGATCCTCCCGTGGTCGCATTCATGACCTCGAGCAGTTCACTCCCCGGCCGGGAGATGACCGAGCCCCCGGAGGCCCGTGCACAGTAGCCGTTGGGATAATGCAGCCGCGTGGGGACGAAAATGACGGTCGGAGCGCGCACGGCATGATCAGGGAGATAGGCGAGGTGAAAGGTTCCGCTCGTCGGATCGAACGAGACCGATTGTGGCCGTCCGGCAATCGCCTCGGGATAGGTGCGGGACAATACATCGACCGTGGGTCGGAGCTTGCCGTTGGCAGTGACCAAGGCTTCGTCGGCACTCCCGGTGGGATCGCCGTAGTACTTCCACGACCAGTATGTCCAACCCACGAGCGACCGATCTTCCTCACCGATGAGCTGTCCGAGCAGGCCCGGATTCGAGGTGGCGCCAAACTCGCTCACGAACCACGCCGGTCCCGACGGTTGCGCTGGGGAGGCGATATCGGCTCGGTCCTCTGAACGGCTCTGCAAGGATCGCTCTTCTTGGGCGGCACAGGCGGCGATGTTCGTCGGATTGCCGGTCTTCCCGCTGCGTTCGGAGCAGTAGACATGCACGTTGAACACGAGGTTCGGAAAGTTCATGGGACCAACAAAGTTCGGGGCCCCATGGTTCGCATAGATATCGGGCTCGTAGAAGACGAGGTGATCGGGGTCCGCGGCGAGGATCGTGGGGACGACGCCAACGGAAGGGTCTTGCGCCGGGCACCTGATAGCCGGAGCCCCGTGGGCCGGCGGCCCGACGTACTTTCTTCCGGCGTAGAAGCATTCGAGCTGACCGTCGAAGTGCTCGTCTCCGTACTTGACGAGCGATTTCGAAAACGGCTCGTTGAACGGGTCATACCCGATTACCCAGGGGTTCGTCCGGAAGTAACTCGCGACGGCCGCCCAGACGCGGTCGTACTCGCTTTGGAGGTCACCGACGACATCGTTGGTCCAGAAGTTGTGATAGGCGATCCCGGCGGCGGCGGTCCCGTAACTCAGGGACCACCGCCCCGGGGGATCGACGCTCGGTACGCCGTTGGTGCACACGGCCCAGCTCGGAGCCCCCTCGCCGTCGAAGGCCTCGTTGTAGACATCTTGGTGCATGTCGAGAAGCGAGTAGATGTGGAACTGCCCCAGCAGGTTGACGCTCTCAGCGAGCTTGCTGAGATAGCTGTCGAGTACGGCCTGGTCGAACTGGCCCGGATCGTGCGGAGCGCCGCGGGTGCAGATAGCCGGGTCGTTGGCGGGAGCAGTCCCCGGCTCGAGGCCACTCCACGTCATCCCGAGGCGCACCACGTTGAACCCAAGCCTGGCCATGAGCGACGCGTCGGCAGCCGTGAAGTTCCAGGGCTTGCCTGGCGCCGGGTAGAGCTCGTAGGGGGGGAGCTTGTACACCGCGTTCATGCCGTGGAAGAACACGACTCGGCCCTGCTGGTCTGAGAGAAAGGGGCCACCCGGAGCGCGGATCGGACCCTGGACCACCGGCGATCCCTTGATGGTCGGAGGCGCCTGCACGGGGGAGCCAATTTCTGGAAGCGTGGGCGCAACCGTCTTTCCACATCCCGCCATCACCACCATGGCCATGAAAATGACAACGAGACCGGCGAGACGCGAGCGAACGCCACGGTCAGGACTGTCAGGCACGTCGCTTCGCCCCCAACTCCCCGAACGGTGTCGAACCTCCAACGATCCCACTACAGAGCCTTCTGGGTCCCGCCATCGAGCATTCAGTGCCAGGGCGACCGGCGGGGCGCGATCACCCGACGTCGTGTGCTTGCGCTTCGGCCGGGACACCGGGATGCCGCGCAGACACGCCGAGCGAGGGAAAGATCACGCGCTCGTACACGAGGAATTTGGCGACCCACAGAAGGAAACTGATAACGAAGAACCCGAGCCCGACCACGACGAGGTGCGGTGCGCGTCCATCGGGGGCAGCCTGGGCCATGCCACCGATGGTCAAGCTGGTGATCACCATGCAAAGAAGCGATGTGAACCAGTAGAGCACGACTTGGCGCCCAACGCGACGTCGCGACGCCTCTCGCCAGATCCAGTAACGGCTCAGGAGGTAGGACGGCACCGTGCCCGCAAGGTTCGCCAGGAAGGCGTCGGTCGTCGCGTTCAAGATTCCACTTCCATAGAGCACCAAGAGCACGGCCTCACTGACCCCGAAGGCCGCGACGGAGGTCCCCGCATAACGGGCGAGCTTCACAGCATTGCGTCGGACGCTGTGTACGAGGCGGCCCCACGCAACGATCCTCGGGCGTAGGTTCCCGGTGTGCCACAGCTGTCTCCAGTGGGCGCTGCCGTGTCCCCATCGAGGACCGGCCTGCACCCGGGTGGCGGAGCCGGCGGTGCCCGTCCGGTTGCCCGCCGCCACGTCGAAGATCGATATTCCCACCCCGGTAGCGTCGGGCTGCAGCGACCGCATCGCCAGAGGCCAACGTCCCGGTTTGGCCAGTGACAGGAGCGATCACATCGATCTTCTCATCCCAAGGTGCCGGGTTCGAGCCCCGGGCGGCCTACCTCCGTCGGTCCTCTGCGCCACCGCCGGCCCACCCCTGCCATCGGCCCCGATCCCCGGAACGGATCGGGTGCGTCTGCCGGTCCGTGTCTATCGATCGGCAGTGGAACGATGCCTGCCCCGACGAAGCGACGCGGGGAGCCTGGCCCGGCGACTGACCCGTTCGGCGATGAACATGTCGTCCCCACCGAACAGGATGTCACGCGGACAGTCATCGGCGTCAGCCCGGGACGGCTCCCCGCCCTCCGATCTCTCGTCCTTCGGGACGTGAGCATGGTCCTCGTCCCCGGAGGACGTCGGTGAGCCCACGGTCGCCTGTCCCATCGATGTCGGGGCGGCCTCGACGACAGGGTCGGCCTGAACCACCTTCCGCCTCTCCTTCCGAGCACGGTGCCGATTGCAGCGAGCGTCACCATGAACGCTCTTGATCAACTCCGATCCAAGAGGTCGTCAACATTGCGGCAACAACGGCGGGGGGGAGTGGATCGATCGGTAGGTGAATCGATCGACGCGATGGTCGGGCCCGTGGGGCCGACGACTCCGCCGATCATCGGGCTTTAGGTCGTTTGGACCATTGAAGTGTGCTCGACGGACCGTCGACACTGGGTGGACGACCGCTTCGAAGGCCCGACCGTGGACGCCGAGGGGGAGACTCCGGCGGTCACCGGGGGGAGACGATGGAGATCGAGTCGGTGGGACGCCGGAAAGCGGGCGTGATCGAGCCGAGCTGGGCCCCGGGCCGGATCATCGAAGAGCCCATCATCCCGGAATTCAGCGGCGGAGGCCTCACGATTTCGATCCCCGCACCGATCCACGTCGAGAACCACTTTCCTGCGACCCCGGATCGGAGGGTTCCCGTCTGGGCGCGCAACGTCGCCCTGGTCCTGTTCGGGCTGCAACTGCTGGCGATGGTCGTCTTCAGCACGGTGGAGTACCACCGCTACGCGCTGACCCAGGACTTCGCCAACGACTCCCAGGCGTGGTGGGCGATCGCCCATGGTCACCTCGACCCGTACAGCGCCGGGTTCGGGGTGCCGTTCTGGCGGAACAACGCCGAATTCGCCATGTGGCCGCTGTCGCTGCTGTACCACGTCTACCCCCAACCGGTCGTCCTGCTCTGGGTGCAGGACGTGGCCGTGGTGGCGACCGAGGTCGTCGCATTCGGGTGGATCGTCCGGGTGCTCGATTCGAGGAGCGACCACGTCCCCCGGTCGGTGGCGACGGCGCTGGGGGTGGGCGCCGCCGTGGTCCTGGTGGCCGATCCCTGGGCCTTCGAGACCATCGCCTTCGACTTCCATTTCGAGACCCTGGCCACCCTGTTCGTGGTACTGGCCGGGCGCGACCTCTGGGCCGGGCGCACCCGGCGCCTGTGGTGGTGGGCGCCACTGGCGCTGCTGTCGACGGCGCTGGCGGGCATCTACCTCGTGGGGGTGGGGCTCTCCGGCGTCGTGGCCGGTCGGCGGACCCGGCGCCCGGCACTGGTGATCACGGTCGTGGGCGCGGCCTGGGTCGTGGCGCTCTCCGCCCTCGGGGGCATCGGCGTGGGGGGCACGGCACTGCGTTCGTCGTACGGCTACCTGGTCGGCCCCCATCCCGGGCGGGTCGGTCTCCTCGACGTCGCACTCGGCGCCTTCGGGCATCCCGGGTCCGTCGCCCACATGGTCGCCGCCCACTGGCTGGTGGTGTTCGGCTTCCTCGCCGTCGTCGGCGTCGTCGGGGTGCTGTCGCCGTGGGGCCTCGGCGTGGCACTGGTGGTCCTCGTCCCCAACATCCTCGACGGCAGCGGCGTCTTCATCAGGTTCGCCGCCTCGTTCCAATCATGGGCAGCCCTGCCCTTCGTCCTGGTCGGCACCGTCATGGTGCTCCTGCACCTGCTGGAACGGGGTCCCGTGGCGAGACGCGCCGCCGCCGCGGCGGCGGCCGTGTGGGCGCCCGTCCTGGCGGTCTTCGCGTTCGTCGTGTTCTCCACGGTGGCGCCGGACTGGTTGTCCGTCAGCCCGGCGGCGGCCTCGGAGCTGGCGCGTGTGCAGACGACGGTCCCGGCGGACGCGGAGATCGTGGTCTCCCAGGGGGTCGTCGGCCGATTCGGAGAGCGGCGTTCCGTCTACGCCTTCGCGCGCCCGCACCAGTCGCTCCCGGTGAACCGGCGACGGGTGATCTTCGTCCTGACGAGCGAGGGTGTCGCCGACGCCTTGCCGCAACATGGTGTCCAGACGGTTCTCCAGTTCGTCCGCACCCGGCTCGACGCCCGCCCACTGGCGTCGTCGTCCGGCGTTCACGTGCTCGAGTGGGACCCGGCGCCCGGGACCACGCACGAGACGCTTCCCTGATCGCCGGTCCACCCGACCGCCGATCGCACCTGCGGCGACGCGTCAGGACGGGCCGCGGGCGCCGAAGGATTCGAAGAGGTCGGCCATGCGGTCGACCCGGACCAGCACCTCGTCGGGACTGATGCCGAGCAGTGCGTCGCCGGCCCCGCGCGCCCCCGCCTCCACCTCGTCCCACGTGAGCGGCGTCGACACCGACGGGCGGTCGAGGGCCCGGAGCGAGTACGCCGAGACCGTCGTCCTGGCCCCGCTGTTCTGGCTCCAGTCGATCAGGACCTTGCCGGTGCGCGAGGCCTTCGCCATGCGGGAGACGACGAGGTCCGGATGGTCGCGTTCGAGCTCCTCGGCCAGTGCGTGGGCATAGGTGACGCTGCGGTCCGCCGGCCACTCCTCGCCCGCGATGCCCGCGTAGAGCTGCAGGCCCTTGGAGCCGCTGGTCTTCGCCATCAGCTCGATGTCGTCCCGGCCGGCGCGCTCTCGCAGGCGCACGGCCACCTGACAGCACGCCGACGCAGCCGCGGGCGCGCCGGGGTCGAGGTCGAAGACGAGCAGGTCCGGGGGCAGGGGCGTGCCGTCCGGTCCCACACGCCACATCGGCGTGTGGAATTCGATGGCCGCCAGGTTCGCCAACCACATCAGGGTGGCGAGCCCGTCCACCATGACGAACTGCGTGGTGTCGCGCTGGGCCCCCGCACCGCCACGCCCTCCCCAGCGGCCGTCGGGCTTGCGCGGCAGGGTGACGGTCCGGATCCAGGCCGGTGCGTGCTTCGGCACGTTCTTCTCGATGAAGCCCTTCTGCCGGACCCCCTGGGGGAACCGCTTGACCGTCACCGGGCGACCGGCGAGGTGCGGGAGCATCACCGGTGCGATCCGGGCGTAGTAGTCGAGGATGTCGCGCTTGGTGAACCCGGTCGGGTACAGCGGCTTG
>Ga0307374_10014997_pt1 | contig 10491 bp, 10 predicted proteins | sample OX3MG_FD_202532 | JGI IMG/M metagenome (GOLD analysis project Ga0307374, IMG submission 202532) | Soil microbial communities from Risofladan, Vaasa, Finland - OX-3 | ecosystem: Environmental > Terrestrial > Soil > Coastal area > Acid sulfate soil | place: Finland: Risofladan, Vaasa | collected...
CTTCCCGAGGGGAAGAATCTGGTCGGGGCGTTCTGGCAACCCCGGGCCGTCCTCTGCGATCCCGAGGTACTGGCCACCCTTCCGCCCCGGGAGTGGGCGTCGGGGCGCGGCGAGATGGCCAAATACGCGTTTCTGGACCCGGCGCCGACTTCGGGGACGTCACCCCGACCAGATCAGTTCTTGCTCGATCTCGATCTCGTGGACCAGGTGGCCCGCTGCGCGGAGATCAAGGCCGAGGTGGTGGCGTCCGACGAGCGGGAGGGTGATCGCCGGATGATCCTCAACTACGGGCACACCCTGGCTCACGCCCTGGAGGCCGCCGCCTTCGGGCCCGATCGGGAGTGGGATCTCCGCCATGGGGAGGCGGTGGCCATCGGTTTAGTCTTCGCCGCCTTGTTGGCCCGAAGGCTCGGACGGATCGACGACGCCCGCGTCGACCTCCACCGTCGAGTGGTCGGTGCCTTCGATCTGCCCTCCGACCTGCCGGCCGGGGCCGACGCCGAAGAACTGCTTTCGTTCATGGCCCGGGACAAGAAGGCCCACCACGACCTGACCTTCGTGCTGGACGGTCCCCGGGGTCCCGAACCGGTGCGGGACGTCGCGCCGGCCGACGTGCTCGCTACCCTGGCAGAGATGGAACGGATGTCATGAGCAGTTCAGGACTCGTGGTGCTGCTGTCTGGGCCCAACTTGAACCTGTTGGGCGACCGGGAGCCGGACATCTACGGACCCGAGACGTTGGCCGACCATGTGGCCACCGCCACCAAGGCCGCGGCCGGGTTGGGTCTGGACCTCGAGCACCTCCAGACCAACCACGAGGGGGAGCTGGTCGAGGCCGTGCAGGTCGCCCGGGGGAGAGCGGTGGCCATCATCGTCAACGCCGGCGCCCTCAGCCACACTTCTTGGTCATTGCACGATGCGCTGGCGGCATTCGGCGGAGTGGTGGTCGAGCTCCACCTCTCCAACCCCGCGGCCCGCGAGCCGTTCCGCCACGAGTCGGTAATCGCCCCGGTGGCCGACGGGTGCATCGCCGGATTCGGGGGGTTGGGATACGCGCTGGCAGTCGAGGCGGTCCACCGCATCCTTGTCTCCCGATCGGAACCCTGAGGTGACGGCGACGACCGAGCCCGGTCAGCTTCCCCCGATGTCGGTGGTGGGGAGGCTGGACCGATTGCGAGAGCAGTTCGATACCGTCGCCGACGGTGACGCCATCGAGGCGTTGCTGGTGACGACCCCGGCCAACATCCGCTGGCTCACCGGGTTCTCGGGGTCAGCCGGCTTGTTGCTGGTCACCGCCGACGGCGCGGTGCTGACCACCGATGGACGGTACCGGACCCAGTCGGCCGAGCAGCTCGGCGCCGCCGGCGTGGGTGAAGAGGTGGCCATCGTGGTGGGTGGGGTCCAGGCCCAGCGGGACGCGTTGGCCGGAGCGGTTGGATCGGCCGTCCCTGTGGGTCTGGAAGCCGACGATGTGACCTGGGCGGCACAACGCTCGTGGGCCGAGATCTTCAGCTCCGCCGAACTACTTCCGACCCGGGGGATGATCGAGGGGCTCCGGGTGGTCAAGGACGCCAGCGAGATCCAGCGGATGGAGCGGGCCGCCGCCATCGCCGACCAGGGACTGGCCGCGGTGCTTCCGATGCTGGCCGCGGTGGGCTCGGGCAATGGATCTGCCGGCTCCCTCACCGAGTCGGGATTCGCCGCCGCCCTGGATCACGCCATGCGAATGGCCGGGGCGGAGGACAGTGCCTTCGAGACCATCGTGGCTTCGGGGGAGAACTCGGCCAAGCCCCACGCCCGACCGGGCAACCGCCGGATTCGCTCCGGGGACCCGGTGGTGGTCGACTTCGGCGCCATCTTCGACGGGTATCGCTCGGATATGACCCGTACCTTCTTCGTCGGCGGTGAGCCGACCGGTGAACTCGCCAGAGTGTTCGCGGTGGTGGCCGAATCCCAGCGGGCCGGGGTGGCGGCGGTGCATCCGGGTACCGAGACCGGAGCGGTGGACCAGGTTTGCCGCCAGGTGATCGACGATGCCGGGTGGGGAGAGCGGTTCGAGCACGGCACCGGCCACGGAGTCGGCCTCGACATCCACGAAGCCCCGTCGGTCGGGCCAGGGTCAACTGCTATCCTCAGCCCTGGCGCCGTCATCACCGTCGAGCCGGGCGTGTATCTGCCCGAGACCGGTGGGGTACGCATCGAGGACACCTTGGTGGTGACCGAGGACGGCAGCCGCTCCCTCACCCAGTTCCCGAAAGAAGTTCCCGTCTGATGGCTGTCTCGACCAACGATCTCCGCAATGGCATGACCCTCGATCTGCCCGAAGGGCTGTTTGCGGTGGTCGAATTCCAGCACGTGAAGCCGGGCAAGGGCGGCGCCTTCGTGCGAACCAAATTGAAGAACGTGCGGACCGGCGCGGTGATCGAACGCACCTACCGGGCCGACGAGAAGCTCGAGCAGGCCATCATCGACAAGCGGGAAATGCAGTTCCTCTACCGGGACAGCTCCGACTACGTCTTCATGGACACCGTCTCCTATGAGCAACTCCAGGTGACGACCGCCTCCTTGGGCGACTCGGCCAAGTACCTGAAGGAGGGGGACGACGCCGTGCTCCAGTTCTTCGGGACCGAGATCGTCGGGGTGGACCTGCCCGCTGCGGTCGAACTGAAGGTGACCGCGACCGAGCCCGGCGTCCAGGGTGACCGGGTCTCGGGTGCCCGCAAGCCGGCCACCGTGGAGACCGGCTTGGTGCTGCAGGTGCCGTTGTTCGTCAATCCCGGTGAGATGATCAAGGTGGACACCCGGTCGGGCGAGTACCTGACCCGAGCCTGACGACCCGGGTCGGTCGGCACCGGCTCACACCGTCCGCTTGCGGCCTGTCCAATCCGGGCTCGACCACAGCTTCCACCATGGAAACCTCGCCCCGACATCAGGCCCGAGAGCGGGCCCTTTCCCTCATGTATGAGGCAGAGCTCAAAGGTGATTCGCCGTCGGTAGTCCTGGATGCCCTGCTGGTCCCGCCCGATCCGTACACGGTGGCTTTGTTGCGAATGGTGGAGGACAGGAACGATGAAATCGACGAGCTCATCGACTCGGCCGCCATCGGGTGGGACCTCGATCGGATGGCGGTGGTCGATCGGAACGTCCTCCGCCTGGCGGTGGCCGAGTTGCTGGGCTCCGACGAGGTGCCAACCGCGGTAATCCTCAACGAAGCGGTCGAGCTGGCCTCGGGCTACTCCACCGACGATTCCGGGCGCTTCGTCAACGGGGTCCTCTCCACCCTGGCCGACCGTATCCGGGCCTGACTCGACAACCACCCCCCGGGGGGGGTGGGCAGACAACTCAGGCGGCGGCGGCCTCGGTCCCGGGCATCGCCCGGGCCCGGCGCAGTGAACGGGTGAGGGCCACGCTGCGGGGCATGACCATCCGCATCGCCCGGCACAGGCCCCAGGCGGCGCAGCGGGTGGCCACCATCTCCGGCCAGGGCTGCCAGATCCCCAACATCTGTGCGGCCCAGTCGGGAAGGATGGACGTCGCCGCCCGGATCAACGGGGCGTAGGCCACCTGTTCCACCCCTCCGCCGATGTCGGGCGCCAGCAGGAATTTCAGGCCTCGAGCCGCCTGCTCGCCGAACTCGAGCTCGGGTCGGACCGCGGTCAGGTAGGTGTCGACCCCCGCCGCGTCGGTGGGAACCTCGGTCGCCCCCAGTCGGCGGGCGATCTCGGCGACCTCGGCAAAGTAGCGGTCCACATCCGGTGCCCGCAGGGGCCGGACGCCGAAGAGCTGGTTCGCCCGCACGAACTGCGCGTGCTCGGCCACGTGCACCCAACGAAGGAGATCGGGATCGGAAGCCGCGTAGAGGAGGCCGTCAGGCCGGGTTCCCTTCACCGACAGGTGCACGTTCTTCACCGTGTCGATGAGCTTCTCGGCGGTGGCCGTCGAGCCGAAAATGGTTCCCCCCACGAAGGTGCCGGTCCGCTGCAAGCGGCCCAACGGATCGTCCTCGTAGACGGAGAAGTCGGCCACCCCGGCCATTGCCCCGGGATGAAGCGTCTGTAGCAACAGGGAGGACACCCCACCGATGAGCATGGCCGGCATGTCCGCGTGCACCCGCCAGGTGACCGAAGCCGGGCCGAACAAGCCCGGGTCCCCGGGGGAGTCGTCGAAGGACACCAGGGGTTCCCCGAACTTGCTGCGCATGGTCGATCCCACCATCCCTCGGATCGGACCCATCGGGTCGAGTTTCATGTTCTGTTCCTCTCCGAATTGGCACATTAACTACCGCTGGTACTTTATACTGAATCCATGGGAAACACCGCCATGGCCTCCCGACCGGTTCGCCGAGGACGGCCGCCCGGGCCCCGTCCGGATCCGGAGCGCCGGCGCCGCCAGCTGATGGCGGCGGCCCGACAGGCCATCGTCCGGCTCGGCCCCGACGCCTCGATGGCGGCGATTGCCGGGGTCGCCGGCTATACCAAGCCCGCCCTGTATGCCGCCTTCGAGGACAAAGCCTCGTTGGCCGACGCTTTGGCGGCAGAAGTGTCGGGTGAGCTGGCCCTGCGGATCGGGTCATTGATGGCCGACGACCGCCAGCTCCCGGTGGCGCTGCGCGGAGCCATCGACGCCTTCTGCCAATTCGTCGAAGACGAGCCGGCGCTGTTCCGGTTTCTGGTCCAGGGATCCGCCGGCTTCGGGCGTTCGCTCGGCGAACGCCGGCTTCTGGTGTCGGTGGGTCAGCAGGTGGGTGCCCTCCTGGCTGACGGCCTGGACGCCGTCGGGGCGGATCCCGCGCCGGCGGCCACCCTGGGCTACGCCCTGATGGGCTCGGTGTTCATGGCCGCCGACTGGTGGGTGGATTCGAGGACGGTGTCCCGCGCCGAATTGGTCGATCAACTCACCGTGTTTGTCGGCAGCGGGCTGGCGGCGTTCGCCTTTCCGGTGACCCCACCGACCGGCAGCGCGGGCGCCAGAGGTGGCGCGCCCGGCTGAACGTCGCGGTATAGTCAACGTCTGACCGTGAAGCGGGTCCCGTGAGGCCCGAACGGACAGGAGGAACGGTGGCCGAACGCGAACGCAGTCATACACGACCGCGGGGCGCGGTATTTGTGCCCAGGGCCCAAGTGATGTCGGCATCCGACGTCCAGCGAGCTATCACCCGCATGGCCCACGAGATCGCCGAGCGCAACCGGGGCCTGGAGCATCTGGTGCTGATCGGCCTCCAAACCGGCGGGGTCCCCATCGCCAAGCGGCTGGCCGCCAGTCTCGAATCCGTCGAGAACAACACCATCCCGGTCGGCATCCTCGACGTGGCCTTCTACCGCGACGACATCGGGTTGCGCCCGGTGCTACCCGAAGCGGTCACCGACATCAGCTTCGATCTCACCGGCGCCACCGTGGTGCTGGTCGACGACGTCCTGTTCACCGGTCGGACCATCCGGGCGGCCTTGAACGCGGTCAGCGAGTATGGGCGGGCCCAAGCCGTGCAGCTGGCGGTGATGGTCGATCGGGGCCATCGGGAACTGCCCATCCGTCCCGACTATGTGGGAAAGAACCTTCCCACCCGCCGCGACGAGATGGTCGACGTCACCGAAGAGGGTGTGGCGCTCGGGGATCTGGTGGGGAAGTGAGCGCCTTCCCTCACCATCTCCTGTCCATCGACGACCTCGGTTCCGATGGGATCGGCGAGGTGCTGCGGGTCACCGACTCCTTCGTGGAGGTCGGCCATCGGGCCAATCCGAAGGTCCCCGCCCTCCGGGGGCGCACGGTGGCCACCCTGTTCTTCGAAGACTCGACCCGTACCCGGGTCTCTTTCGAAACCGCGGCCAAGCGGCTCTCCGCCGACGTGCTCTCGTTCGCGGCCGGATCCTCATCGGTGAAGAAGGGCGAGTCACTCCGCGACACGGTGGAGACCATCGAGGCGATGGGAATCGACGCCATCATCATTCGCCATCCGTCTTCGGGGGCGCCGGCCCGGGTGGCGCGTTGGGTCACCAGTTCATCGGTCATCAACGCCGGTGACGGCTGGCACGAGCATCCGACCCAGGCCCTGCTCGACCTCTATACGGTGCGCCAGGCGTTGGGTGGCGGGGATGAGGGCGTGCATCGGTTCAAGAGCCTGCAGGTGGTCATCGTGGGTGACATCCGGCACAGCCGGGTGGCCCGCTCCCAGATCTCCGCCTACGCCGCCCTCGGGGCCGAGGTGACGTTGGTGGCGCCACCCACCCTGCTGCCGCCCTCCCTCGACGGGTGGCCGGTGGTGGCGGTCAGCCACGACATCGACAAAGAGCTCCCCTCGGCCGACGTGGTCTCGCTCTTGAGACTCCAGTCCGAACGGGGAAGTGGCGAGTTCGTACCCAGCCTCCGCGAGTACACGGCCGGGTTCGGGCTCACCGCACGCCGGGCGGCCATGTTGAAGCCCGAGACGCTGATTCTCCACCCGGGCCCGATGGTGCGGGGGGTGGAGATCGCCTCCGAGGTCGCCGACCTGCCGGCGGCGCACATCACCGGCCAGGTGAGCAACGGAGTGGCCGTCCGAATGGCGGTGCTGTTCCTGATGCTCGGCCAGGGCCAAGCCGAAAGCAGCGCCGATGCCTGAGGCGCGTGGAGCTGAGCCCACCTTGGTCATCAGGGGGGGCACCGTGATCGACGCCACCGGTGAGCGTCGGGTTGACGTGGCCGTGGTTGACGGCGTCGTCCAAGCCACCGGGGAGGGACTCACGGTGCCACCCGGAGCCACGGTGCTCGACGCCGGCGGGTGCCTGGTGGCCCCCGGCCTGGTCGATCTCCACGTCCATCTGCGGGAGCCCGGTCACGAGGAAGCCGAGACCATCGAGACGGGCACCCGGGCGGCGGCGTTGGGTGGCTTCACCGCAGTGGTCGCCATGCCCAACACCAACCCACCCCTCGACTCCGCCGACGCAGTCCGAAATGTCCTCGAATTGGCTCACGCGGCCACCGCCCAGGTGGCGGTGGCCGGCGCCATCACCGTGGGCCGGGAGGGGAACCATCTTGCCCCGATGGCCGAACTTGCCGCCCTCGGGGTCCATCTGTTCACCGACGATGGTGCCGGGGTGCAGTCGGCCGGCCTCATGCGCCGTGCCCTCGAGTATGCCCGGGGCCTCGGCGTCACCCTCGCCCAACACTGCGAGGACGGGACCCTGGCCTGTGACGGTGCCATGCACGAGGGTGCCTGGTCGAGCCGGTTGGGCATCCCGGGCATGCCGGCATTGGCCGAGGAGGTCATGGTGGCGAGGGACATTGCCCTGTCCCGGGCCACCGGCGCCCGCGTCCACTTTCTGCACCTCTCCACCGCCGCGTCCATCGACCTGGTGAGGCAGGCCAAGGCCGCCGGGCTCGCCGTCACCGCCGAAGCCGCCCCCCATCACTTTTCGCTGACCGACGCCTGCGCGGTCGACTACGACCCGGTGTTCAAGGTCAACCCCCCGCTGCGACCCCAATCCGACGTCGACGCGGTGAAGGCGGGACTGGCCGACGGGACCATCGACGCCATCGCCACCGACCACGCTCCCCACGCCCCCGAGTTCAAGGATCTCCCGTTCGACCTCGCCCCGCCGGGGATGCTCGGCTTGCAGACCGCCCTGGCCTTGGCCATCACCGAGCTCGAGCTCCCGCTTTCGCGGGTACTCGCGCTGATGAGTTGGCAGCCGGCGGCCATCGCCGGACTCGACCCGGGGAGCGGAGGAGGCCAGGGGGGCCCGATCGAGGATGGGAGAGCGGCCAATCTGTGTGTGATCGACCCCACCGCCACCTGGACGGTCGACCCCATGGCGCTGGCCAGCCGGAGCCGCAACACGCCGTATGCCGGCCGGACCCTCACCGGCCGGGTCCGACACACGGTGTTCCGGGGAGAGCCGGTGGTCATCGACGGCGAGGCGATCCGATGACCGGACGGAACGGGACCGCCCCCCGGGCGGAAGCCCTGCTGGTACTGGCCGACGGCGAGGTCTTCGAGGGCGACGCCATCGGTGCCCAACCGCACGACTCCGGGAGCGGCGCCGGCATCGCCACCGGCGAGGCGGTGTTCAACACCGTGCTGTCCGGCTATCAGGAAGTGCTCACCGATCCCTCCTACGCCGGCCAGGTCATCGCCTTCACCTATCCCCATATCGGCAACTACGGGGTGAACCCGACCGACGACGAGGCGATCCGACCCCACTGCCGCGGGATCATCGTCCGCGACCTGGCCGACCGCCCGAGCAGCTGGAGGTCGACGGGGACGCTGGATGCCTTCCTCGTCCGGCACGGAGTTCCCGGCATCACCGGGGTGGACACCCGCCGCCTGACCCGCCACCTCCGCCATCACGGTTCCATGCCCTGTGCCTTCGGGACCGCGTCCGAGTCGGAGTTGTTGACCGCGGCCCGATCGGCCGAAGCCACCGACGGCCGCGACCTGGTGTCGGCGGTGACCACCGAGACGATCATGGTCCGAGGCAACGGTCCTTACCGGGTGGTCGCCTACGACTTCGGGATCAAGGAGGCCATGCTCCGCCAACTCGGCGAGCTGGCCACGGTCACGGTGGTGCCGGCCTCGACCCCGGCGGATCAGGTCCTGGCCTTGCAGCCCGACGGGATCTTCCTTTCCAACGGCCCCGGCGACCCGGCCGCCCTCCCGGCGATCACCACGGAGATCGGGAAGCTGGCCGCCGACGGCACGGTGCCGGTGTTCGGGATCTGCCTGGGCCACCAGATTCTGGCCGCCGCCCTCGGCGCCACCACCTACAAGCTCCCGTTCGGACACCACGGTGGGAATCACCCGGTGAGACGGCTGGCCACCGGGAAGGTGGAGATCACCTCGCAGAACCACAACTATGCGGTGGCCGACGGATCTCTGGCGTCGGCCGACGTAACCCACGTCAACCTCAACGACGGGGTCATCGAGGGACTGCGGAGTCGGGACACCCCCGCCTTCAGCGTCCAGTACCACCCCGAGGCAGGGCCGGGACCGCACGACGCCCGCTATCTGTTCGAGGAGTTCCGGCTGTTGATGGACGCCACCGGCGCCCTCTCCGGTTCCGACGGTGCCGTGGGTACGGCCTGATGCCCCGCCGTTCCGACATCGACTCGATCCTGGTCATCGGTTCCGGACCCATCGTCATCGGGCAGGCCTGCGAGTTCGACTACTCCGGCACCCAGGCGTGTCGGGTCCTGGCCGAGGAGGGGTTCCGGGTGGTGCTGGCCAACTCGAACCCGGCCACCATCATGACCGACCCGGCCATGGCGGATCGGACCTATGTCGAACCGCTCGATCACGACGTGCTGGCCGCCATCATCGAACGTGAGCGGCCCGATGCCCTGCTTCCGACGCTGGGGGGCCAGACGGCCCTCAACCTGACCATGAGCCTCTCCGAGCGGGGTGTCCTCGACGCGTTCGGGGTGGAGGTCATCGGGGCGAATGCCGAGGCCATCACCACCGCGGAGGATCGCGAGAAGTTCAAAGCCGCCATGGAGGAGATCGGCCTGGCCGTTCCCGATTCGGGCTTTGCCCACTCCCTCGACGAGGCGCTGGCCATCGGGGAATCGATCGGCTATCCGATCATGGTCCGGCCGAGTTTCATCCTGGGTGGAGCCGGCACCGGCATCGCCGTGGACCGCGGACGCCTGGTGCAGCTGGCCGCCGAGGGCATCGATGCTTCCCCGATCGGCGAGGTGCTCATCGAGGAATCCATCGCCGGACAGAAGGAGTTCGAGCTCGAGGTGATGCGGGATCACGCCGACAACTGCGTGGTCATCTGTTCGATCGAGAACGTCGATCCGATGGGCATCCACACCGGGGACTCGATCACCGTTGCTCCGGCCCAGACCCTCACCGATGTCGAGTACCAGACCATGCGCGACGCCGCCTTCGCCTGTATCCGTCGGGTTGGGGTCGAGACGGGCGGATCAAACGTGCAGTTCGCGGTGAATCCCGTCGACGGTCGTCAGGTGGTGATCGAAATGAACCCGCGGGTGTCGCGGTCCTCGGCTCTGGCCTCGAAGGCAACCGGGTTCCCCATCGCCAAGATCGCCGCCAAGCTGGCGGTCGGGTACCGGCTCGATGAGGTGACCAATGACATCACCGGGGTCACTCCGGCATCGTTCGAGCCGACCATCGACTACGTGGTGACCAAAATTCCCCGCTGGGCGTTCGAGAAGCTACCCGGCGCCACCGACGAGCTCGGAACCCGGATGCAGTCGGTCGGCGAGGTGATGGCCATCGGACGGACGTTCCCCGAGTCCCTCCAAAAGGCGGTCCGCTCACTCGAGCAGGGACGGAGCGGGCTCAACGCCGATCCGTCCGAGGCCGACGTCGACGGGGTCCCCGTCGAGGATCTGTTGGCCGCGGTGAGTACCGCCACCCCGGAGCGGATCTTCCAGCTCGAGTCGTTGTTGCGCCGGGGAGCGTCGGTCGACCAGCTGGCCACGGCCACCGGCATCGACCCCTGGTTCCTCTCCGAGATGGCTTCGATCACCGACGCCCGGATGGCCCTCGATC
>Ga0307374_10014998_pt1 | contig 10490 bp, 10 predicted proteins | sample OX3MG_FD_202532 | JGI IMG/M metagenome (GOLD analysis project Ga0307374, IMG submission 202532) | Soil microbial communities from Risofladan, Vaasa, Finland - OX-3 | ecosystem: Environmental > Terrestrial > Soil > Coastal area > Acid sulfate soil | place: Finland: Risofladan, Vaasa | collected...
GCGACGGGCAGCAGCGCCAGCGCGTTGGAGCCCAGGGGATCGAGCGTCAGCAGATCGAGCAGCAGGCCGAGCGCGAACGCCCAGACCATGCCCTCTCGCGACCCGTGGAGTCCGCTCCACACGAGGGTCAGCACGAGCACGAGGTCGGGGCCCATGCCACCGAGCACCCTGACCGTTGGGAAAATGGTCGCCTGCGCGAATGCCGTCAGGATGAGAATCAGCCCGAAAAAGACGCGTGTCACCGTTGCCGCATCGTCCTGCCAGAGTGCTGACGCCCGCATGTCGGCGGCTATGGTATCACAGCGTCGGAGCCCCCTCCAATGCCGCCACAGCCGGCCGGCGGGCGTCAGCGGCCGGCCAGACGGGCGCTCCGCAGGGTGCCGGCAAAACCCTCGGCATTCGGGACACCGCTGCGCAGGGTGGCGTCGATGGCCTGCTCGACGTCGTACGCGACCCGTCGGAACTCGATCGACCAGCCGTCCACCGCGCTCGAGACGACCGCGTAGGCGGCCCGCTGATCGCCATCGACGGGCAGTCCAACGCTGCCGACGGCCGCGATCCACCCGCCGTTGAGGCGTCGCTGGTATTGCACGTGGATGTGCCCGTAGGCCAGCACGAGTGTCCCTGCCGCGTCGACGACCTGGCGGGCCAGCTCCAGCGGTGCGTCCTGGTGGATTTCGGGGTGCGTGCTCCACGGCGTGGCATGCACCACTGCGAGTGCCTCGCCGCGCGTGTCCGGCACGTCGACCTGCAGTGGCAGGCTCGCCAGATATTCGATCTGCTCCGGGCTCAGCCGGTCGACGACCCAGCGGTCGATCGCCAGCAGCGCCGGCCCATGGCGCTGATGCGCCTCCACCGCGTGGGCCGGCCGCGCGCCGCCGGTCGCCATCTCGACCAGGAACTCCTCCGTGTTGCCGCGGACCGCCCGGTAGCCTCGCTCCCGGATGCGCTCGATACACTCCGCCGGGAACGGCCCGCCCGAGGCGAAATCGCCGGCCATGACAATCTCATCAAACGGGCCGGTAGCGTCGAGCTCGGCAAGCACTGCCTCGAGCGCCGGAAGATTGCCGTGCACGTCCGAGATCACCGCGACCTGCATCCCCGTCCCCTCTCTACCCTCGCTGTGCCGCCGCGCGCAGCTTACCCTAGATGCGAGGCGGGCGGGATACCCGATCCAATCGGGGCTCAGGCTGCCTCTCGCCGGCGAGCCGGGCCGCTCAGGTGGGGCCGGGGCGGGCGCGCGCGCCACATGCGCGCACCGACCGCGATATCCCGCCGCTCAAAGCTCCAGAGCGCCAACAACAGGCAGACCCCGGCCAGCACCAGGAAGCCTCCGGCCCGCGCCCAGTCGAATCCCTGCAGCAGCACGTGCGAGGCGTCCGCCCAGTAGAATGGCGAGAGCTTGCGCAGGAAGCTCACGCTCTCGACCGCACCACCGATCAGGTTGAAGAAATAGGTGGTCACGGTCACGCCGATGACGAGCATCGCGGCCGCGGCACGGCTGGGCAGGATCGCGGCCGCCCACAGGCTCAGACCGAGGAACAGCAGCGCCAGCGGCAGGGTATTCAGCACCGCCACGGCGACGTGCTGGAAGGGGATGGAGAAGTCGATAAAGAGCAGCGCCGTCACGAAGCCCAGCAGGCTGGCCAGCGCCGCCACCGTGAGGGCAATCGCCAGTCCGGCAGCCTTCTCGAGGACCACGCGCCCGCGTTTCACCGGCTGAGCCAGCACCAGGTCGAGCGTGCCGGCGCTCTCCTCCCCGGCCAGCGTCGCCGTTCCACCGATGATTGCCAGCACGATCAGCAGCATCGGCAGCCAGGAGAACAGCTCGACGGTGAGGAACCCCTCGAACGTCCCATAGCTGGCCGCCCCGGCTTCGCCGAGAAACCCGCGCAGGAAGTCGGGGAACTGGTAGTCGGCCAGTGCCGACTGGAAGCTCGGGTAGGCTAGCGTGACGAACAGTGCGATCAATGCGTTGGCGACGCTCACCCCGATGGTCGCCCCGCGATTGTCACGCAGCGTCTTGCGCAAGAGGCTCAGGCCGGTCATCGGCGCGCCTCCTCCCGGTAGTATGCCAGCAGCATTTCTTCCAGGCTGGGCTGCACGGTTCGGAGATCCGTCACGTGGTAGCGTCCGAGCGTCTTGACCAGCGGATCGAGGTCCCCAGCCACCTCGAGAGTGATCGTGTGGGTGCCGCGTTCGACGACCCGAGCGTCGTCGAACTCAAGGCCAGCCGGCGCCTCCTCCGCGAAGGTCACCTCGAGCCGTCGCCAGCTGCGGCCCCGCAGGCTGGTGATCGGCTCGACCGCGACCAACTGCCCCGCGCGCAGCATCCCGACGCGCTCACAGATCTCCTCGACCTCGCTCAGCACGTGCGACGAGAAGAAGACGGTCGTGCCCCGCCGGGCCTCGGTCCGCAGTAGATCCCAGACCACCCGCTGCATGATCGGGTCGAGCCCCGACGTCGGTTCGTCGAGCAGGAGCACCGGCGGCCGGCCCATCAATCCCAGCAGCAGCCCGAGCTTCTGGCGATTCCCTTTGGAGTAGGTCGCGACCCGCGGATTCAGGTCGAGCTCCAGCGCGCGCACCAGCCCGCCGACGTACTGCTGGTCCGGTGGGTGAGGCCGGAGGGCGGCTAGCAGCCGGAACGTCTCCGCGCCGGTCAGGTCACCATACAGCCGGATGTCGCCTGGAAGGTAGCCCACCGTTGCGCGCACGGTCTGTGACTGCCGCTGACAGTCGGCGCCGAGCACGCTGGCGCGCCCCGAGGTCGGCCGAATCAGGTCGAGGAGCAGCCGGATCGTGGTCGTCTTCCCGGCACCGTTCGGACCGAGGAAGCCGAAAATCTCCCCCCGCTCGACCCGCAGGTCCAGCCCGTCCAGCGCAATCACGTCCCCGTACACTTTGCTCAGCCGCTCGGTCAGGATCGCCGGTTCCATTGCACCGTCCTCCCGCTCGTCGGGCACGCTGCTCCCAATCCCGGTCTACGCGGTCGGGCGTCACAGGCGCGCGACGGGAATGCCCGTGGCGTGCCAATGCCGTGGCAATCCGCTGGAGGTCGGGCCCCCGTCCATGCGTCGGTGGGATACTGTCGAGTCAGACGGCTCAGGGCCGCGGCAGAGCTCAGGAGGAGGCCAGCCATGCGCCTGTCCTACGCCGGGGATCTGCTCGAGCGCGTGCCGGAGCTCGTGGCCGGCGCCCTTTGGGTGCGCGGCCTCACCAACCTGCCGGCAGACCCAGAGGTCGAGCGGGCGCTGGCCGCCGCCGAGGCGCTGACTCACGAGCGCTTCCCGCAGCCGGCGGACATCGCCCGGCATCCGCCCATCGCCGCCTGGCGACAGGTCTACTCGCGCCTGGGGCTGACTCCCAACCGCTACCCCTGCGCCGCCGAGGCGCTGATCCGCCGCGTGGTCGAGGCGGGGCAGCTGCCGCGCGTGTCGGCGCTCGTCGACCTCTGCAACGTCACCTCGCTCGTCCAAGCGATTCCGGTCGCACCGTTCGACCTGTGGCGAGTGGCCGGCGACTGCACCGTCCGCTTCGCGACGGGAGCAGAGCTGTTCGTCCGGATCAACGGGCGAGAGTTCGAGCCGATCCCTGCCGGCGAGGTGGTCTACGCCGACGACTCCCGCGAGGTGCTCTCACGCCGCTGGAACTGGCGCCAGGCAGACAAGGGCAAGGTCACGCCGGCGACCACGAACCTGTTGATCACCACCGAGGCAGTGCACGCGGACGCGCGCTCGACCGTGGACGTGGTCCTCGCCGAGCTCGCGGATCGGATTCCGGCGCTGTTCGGCGGAGCGGTGCAAACCGAGGTGTTCTCGGGCGACCAGGCGCGTTGAACCCTCCGCCGCTAACGATCCTCACCGAGCGACACGCTCACCGCGTCGCCACGGCCCGGCGCACCGCCGACGCGTGCGCGGCGTCCTCCAGGTCGTCTTCGAGCGGCGGCAGCTCGGTCAGGCCGTAGCGGCGCTCCAGCGCGCCGTGGATCAGAAAGTCCGACACGGCGGGATTCTTCGGCAGCAGCGCCCCGTGCAGGTAACAGCCGATCGCGTTGCGGTAGCGGCAGCCTTCGGTCCCGTCGCTGCCGTTGTTGCCACGGCCCACACGCACCCGACCGAGTGGGCGCGCGCTCGGACCGAGGAACGTTCGACCGCTGTGGTTCTCGAACCCCACCACCTCACCGAACTCGTCGCTCTGGACGACGACGTTGCCGATGAAGCGCTCGTGACCGGCCTCGGTCCAGGCGTCGAACAGCCCGATGCCCGGCAGTTCGGGACCGTCGAGCGGACGGTAGTACCTGCCCAGGAGCTGGTAGCCGCCGCAGACCGACAGCAGCGGTGCCCCGTCGTTGACCTCGGCCTTCAGCACCTGGCCCTTGACCCCATGCACGTCCGCCGACGCTGGGATCTGCTCGCGGTCCTGACCTCCGCCCCAGAAGAAGACGTCAAAGCGACCGGAATCGAGCGGCTCCCCCACCCCCACCGAGACGATCTCGGCGTCGATGCCGCGCCAGCGGCAACGCTGGGCCAGCGAGAGGACGTTGCCCCTGTCGCCGTAGATGTTCATTGCCGCGCCGTACAGCCAGCAGATCGTCAGTTTCACCCCGCAACCTTCCGTTCCCCATTACTGCTCCCAGAAGGACTGCACGACACCGCGCTCCGCCAGCATCGCGCGCAGGTCCAGCATGGCGGTATAGGTCGGCAGGACGTAGGCCGTTCCGCCCTCGGCCACGGCCTCCGTGAAGCGGTCCAGCGCCGCGCGGAGCTCACCGAGCGGAACGATGCGCTCGTCCGGCACGCCGGCGTACTTTAGACGCACCGCCATGTCCGCGCCGCGGATCCCCGCGGTGTAGAGCGTGGCCGGGACACCGGCTAGCTGCTCGGCGTCCACGTCCCACAACCACGACACGTCGCGGCCGTCGGCGTCCAGGTCGTTGATGACGATCAGTGCCGGCTCGGCCAGGCCGCCCATCGCCAGCATCCGGAGGACCTCGTTGAACCCGACCGGGTTTTTGATCAGCACGATCACCAGGTGGCGGCCGCGGTAGTCGACGCGCTCGATGCGCCCGAATGCCGAGCGAAACGCCGCGATGCCGCGCCCCACCGCGTCCGCGGGCACCCCCATAATCAGCGTTGTCGCGGCGGCGGCCAGGGCGTTGTAGGCGTTGTACAGCCCGGGCACTCCCGCGTGGAGACCCAGCGGGCCGGCAGGCGTGCTCACCGCCATCCCCACGCCCTCCAGCCCGTCGAGCTCGAGCCCGGTCACCGCGTAGTCGAGTGGCGGGCGGGCGTATCCGCAGCCGTCACAGCGGTAGTCGCCCAGGTGCGAGAGGAACAGCCTCCGGTACCGCAGCGGCGCGCCGCAGCGACGGCACGTGGCCGAGTCGGCGGCGTGCGGCAGGGCGTCCAGCACGTAGCGATCCTGGGCGAACCCGAACGTGCGCCGTCGCGCTGAAAGCTCCTCGGTCATCGCCGCCAGCGAGGGATCGTCGGCGTTGACCACGACCGTCGCATCTGCCGGCAGGGTCCTCAGCGTCTCGCCCCAGCGTGTCGCCACCGTGTCGAGCTCGCCGTAGCGGTCGAGCTGGTCGCGAAAGAGGTTCAGCAGCAGGACCAGCCGCGGCTGCGTCCGGCGCACCACTTCGGGGAAGGCCGCCTCGTCCGCCTCGATCACCGCCAAATCGCCGCCGGGTCGTCCGACCAGCGAGGATTGCCCGGCGAACGCCGCGCTGATGCCGCGCACAAGGTTCGAGCCGGAGCGGTTGTGGATGACCCGGACGCCCGCGCCCTCCAGGATGTCGGCCAGCATGCGCGCGGTGGTCGTCTTGCCGTTCGTCCCGGCGACGACCACGCAGCCCGACGCCACCCGGCGACTGAGCTTGTCGAGCACCTGGGGGTCGATGAGATTGGCGACCACGCCGGGCGCCGCCGTCCCACCGCCGCGACCGAGCCAGCGGATCGCGGTGGCGCTGAGCTTGCTCGCGGTGACGGCCGCTGCCAGTCTCGGGTCCATCGCCGTCCCGTCTCAGGGCGTGGTGCTGCCGAGGATCACGGTGAGAGATTGGAGGTTACTGAGGTCGGCCAGCGGCGCCACGTCGACGCTCAGCGTGTCGGCCTGCTGATCGCGCTGGATGGCGCTGACCTTGCCGACTACCAGCCCCTGCGGGACACGCGCCGTCTTTCCCGACGTCACGACCACGTCGCCCACCTGCGGGTTCGCCTTCGGGTCCAGGTAGCGCAGTTGCATTCGGCCGCCGCTCTGCCATTCGCCGACCACGACTCCATCGGCCTGAGACGTCTGGAGCATGGCGCCGGTCTGGAACGACCCGTCGATTGCCAGGGTCACCCGGCTACGATCCGGCTCGACCTCCGTGACCTGGCCAACCAGGAAGTTGGGGCTGACGACGGCCATGCCGACCTGGATCCCGTCGTTGGAACCGCGGTCGAGGACCACGAACTGCTTGGCACCGAGCGGGTCACGCCCGATCACGCTGGCCGGAACCAGTCTGAGCTCGGGGCGGGCGTTCTTGAAGCCCAGCTGCTGCCTGAGCTGGACGACCTCCTGCTCCAGTTGCTTCAGCCGCGCGTTCTCCGCGAGAAGCTGGTCGCGCTCGGCGGTGACTGCCTGCAGTTGCGCCGCGGCGCTACCGGCGGGCGGCGAATGCCGAAACGAGACCAGCTGACCCAGGCGGCTCATGCTGCCTGCCAGCGGACCGACCACATGGTCTGCCGAGGCGATCAGCGGGTTCAAATGATGGCTCTGGTCGAGCCCGACGAGGATGGAGCTGACGAGGACGAGGGCCAGGGCGAGCGCCGCGGTCTGACGGACACCTATCGACAGCATCGACGACTTCTCATCGGCTACGTCCCGGCCTAGCGGGCCGGTCGGCGCAACTCCTGACCACCGGAGAGCGCGCGCTGGTACAGGTGCAACGCCTCTGCCACCCGCCCGGTTCCACGTGCGACGCACGTGAGCGGGTCGTCGGCTCGGTACACGGGCATGCGCAGCTCCTGCTGCAGGCGGCGGTCGAGGCCCAGCAGCAAGGCTCCCCCGCCGGCCAGCGTGATGCCGCGCTCCATGATGTCCGCCACCAGCTCGGGCGGTGTCTCCTCGACGCAGGTCTTGACCAGCTCCACGATCGTGTTTACCGGTCCCGAGATCGCGTCCCGGATCTCCACGCTGCTGACCTCGACCGCCTTCGGCAGCCCGGTCAGCAGGTCGCGCCCGCGTAGCAGCACGGTTCGCTCCTCCTCGAGTGGGTAGGCGGAGCCGGCGGCGATCTTGGCGTTCTCGGCCGACCGCTCTCCGATGACCAGGTTGTGGTCCCGACGCGCGTACTGGATGATCGAGTCGTCGATCTCGTCGCCGGCCACCCGGATCGAGTGGTTGACGACGATCCCGCCGAGTGAGATGACCGCGACCTCAGTCGTCCCGCCGCCGATGTCGACGATCATGCTGCCGACCGCCTCGTTGATCGGCAGCCCCGCGCCGATCGCGGCCGCCATCGGCTCCTCGATGGTGTACGCCTCACGGGCGCCGGCACTCAGGGCCGCGTCCTTGGCCGCGCGCTTCTCTACCTCGGTCACCCCGCTTGGGATGCCGATCACCACGCGGGGGTGCGGCGCCATAATCCGCTGGACGTGTACCTTGCGGATGAAGTAGTGCAGCATCATCTCGACGGTATCGAAGTCAGCGATCACGCCGTCTTTGAGCGGCCGAACCGCGACGATCGTCTCCGGCGTCTTGCCGACCATGGCTTTCGCCTCGACGCCGACCGCGAGGGCCCGCCTGGACTTCGTATCGACCGCGACAACCGACGGCTCGGAGATGACGATACCCTTGCCGCGCACGTAGACCAGCGTATTCGCGGTCCCCAGGTCGATGCCCAGGTCGCGACTGAACAGGCCGAAAAGCGCGCTCAGCGGTCGGATCATGCCGGAAGGGTCCTCCTACCCGTGGTGCGTCGTCTGACGACCGCGCGATCCGCATGCGCTCATGGCGGCCGGTCCCCGGTGGCCGTAACCGCGTCACGCGGCCGAAGTCGCAGCCGAAAGCCGCCGAAGTATACCATGCACCCTACAACGCCCCGGCCCAACCAATGGTCGCGGAGCGCGCCGGCACACACCGCGCCCCATAGCGACCCGGCGTGCCCTATACTCCTGCCGTTTTCCGCCCGGGTCGGCTTCAACGGGGTGCCCGTCGAGCGCGAAGGGAGCGTGATGACCCGCCAGATCGACGCCATCGTCAACCCCGTCGCCGGCCACGGACGCACGCGCCGGGAGTGGCCGGTCGTCGCCGCTCGCCTGGCCGCGCTGGGGTTCGACGTCCACCTGCACCAGACTACCGGTCCCAACGACGCCACCTGCATCGTCCGCGGCCTGCTGCGGAACGGTTGTCACGAGATCCTGGTGGTCGGCGGCGACGGCACGGTCAACGAGGCCGTGAACGGCTTTTTCGAGGGTGGGCAGGCGCTGTCCCCGGACACCGTGCTGTCGATCGTCCCCGGCGGAACCGGCCGCGACTTCTGCCGCAGCCTCGGCATTCGCTCGTTGGACGACGCGCTGGCCGCGCTCGTGACGGGCACCGTCCTGCCGATCGACGTCGGTCGCATCACCTTCCAGCGCGGCGACACCCGCGTGGACCGCTACTTCGTGAACGTCGCCGACGTCGGGCTCGGCGCCGAGACCGCCGCCTACATCAATCGTTCCTCCAAGGCGCTCGGCGGCTTCCTCGCCTACCTCGTCGGCGCCGCGCGGACGATGGTCGTCTTCGAGGGACGGCCGGCACGCGTGGTCGTCGACGGCCGTCCGGTCCACGACGGCCCGATCGCCATCGTCGTGCTCGCCAACGGGCGCTACTTCGCCGGCGGCATGTTCATCGCACCGATGGCGTCGCTTATCGATGGCCGCTTCGAGATCCTGATCCTGCGCGACGTTCCCAAGCGCGTCCTCCTCGGCTCGCTCCTGCCCCGCGTCTACCTCGGCAAGCACATCGGCCATCCGGACGTCGTCCACCTGCAGGGGTCCGAGCTCGAGGTGACGGCATCCGACCATCTGCCGTTCCAGGTCGACGGCGAGCAGCCGGGCACCACCGACCTGCACGCGGTGGTGCTCCCCCGCGCGCTGTACGTGCGCGCCCTCCCGTAGGGGTCAACGTTGACCCGTGGCCCGCGGTCTGCCAGAATGCCTGTCGGCGGCGGATCGATGCCGTCGCCCGGCCGGGTACGCCTGCCTGCGGGAAGGCGCTCGGGCACGCATGACATCCTTCTGCAGGAAGTTGGTGGCAGCACGATGATCGCGCATCCGGAGCAGCGGGTCGTTGATACGACGGCCACCGCGTCTGACACGTTCACGCTGATCGGCGAGCTGGGCTCCGCCACCGTCCGCTGGTTCACCGACGGCCTGAAGCGCCAGCTGCTAAATCACGGCCACGCCTTCCGCGAGCGACCGGTCCCCGACATCCGCCTGGTGCTCAACGTCGTCGACCCCGACAACCCGCAGCCCTATCGCCGGAAGGCGCAGGCCACGTTCGTCACCGCGATCACCGAGCTGGATGTGGTCCCGGAGAACTACCTCCGTACCGGCTACCCGTACCTCGTGCGGGCGCTGGCCAACCTCGCCATCCTGCTGATCCATACCGAAGACGGGCTCGAGGCGCACTTCCTCACCATGGAGCAGGGGCACTACGCGGTGCGATACGTCCCGGGGCAGGACGAGGAGTTCTTCCGCCGGATCCACGCGCGGATCGAGCCACTCGCCTCGTCGCAGCTGGTGATCAACAACGTCTTCAAGCCGGATCTGGAGCCGGAGCTCTGGGACGGGGATCCGATCACCGACCAGCTCCGACGTGCCGGGCAGCAGCTGGACGCGATGAACCTCCTGCCGGCGCCGTTCCCAATCCACGAGATCCTGGCGCCCCGCGAGCTGCGCCACGTGATGCGCCTGTACGGCATCGGCGGCCTGAGCTACGGCAACCTGAGCGCGCGCAAGGACGCCACGCGCTTCTGGATGAGCGCCAGTGGCGTCAACAAGGGCAAGCTCGAGACGATCGGGCGGGACATCCTGCTGGTCTCCGGTTTCGATGAAAAGGCGCCGGCCATCCTGCTGAGCGTGCCGCCCGATGTCCAGCCGCGCCGCGTCTCGGTCGACGCCATCGAGCACTGGATGATCTACCGTGAGAACCCGCAGGTCGGCGCGATCGTCCACATCCACGCCTGGATGGACGGCATCCGCTCGACCGAGGTGAACTACCCCTGCGGTACGATCCAGCTCGCTTCGGCCGTCGCCGGCCTGCTCCGCGACGAGGACGACCCGGGGCATGCGGTTATCGGGCTGCTGAACCACGGCGTGACCGTCACCGGCGAGAGCCTCGACGAGATCTTCGCCCGCATCTCCGACCGGATCATTCCCCAGGTACCGATGACCTGACGCCGGACTCTCTCTTCGTGCACCAGGACGGGCCACGGCGTGATCCGCGGCCCGCTTCGT
>Ga0307374_10014999_pt1 | contig 10490 bp, 10 predicted proteins | sample OX3MG_FD_202532 | JGI IMG/M metagenome (GOLD analysis project Ga0307374, IMG submission 202532) | Soil microbial communities from Risofladan, Vaasa, Finland - OX-3 | ecosystem: Environmental > Terrestrial > Soil > Coastal area > Acid sulfate soil | place: Finland: Risofladan, Vaasa | collected...
CCCGGTGGGCCCGCACATCTTGTGTCCGGAGAAGGCATAGAAGTCGGCGCCCAGCTCCGCCAGGTCGACTGCCATGTGGGGGACGGCCTGGGCGCCGTCGACGCAGACCACGATCCCCTCCCGGTGAGCCCGCTCGACCAGTTCCCGGACCGGGTTGATCGTGCCCAGGACGTTGCTGACGTGGGTGATTGCCAGCAGCCGGGTGGGCGCCTGGAGGAGCCTGCCCACGGACTCCTCGTCCAGCCGCCCCTGATCGGTGATCGAGATGAACTCGAGCTGGCAGCCGGTCTGGTCCCGCACCTGCTGCCACGGCACCAGGTTGGCGTGATGCTCCATCACCGTGGCCACGATCCGGTCCGAGGGCCCGAAACGGGGCCGGGCGTAGGCCTGGGCCACCAGGTTGAGTCCCTCGGTCGTGTTGCGCACGAACACAACTCCCCTAGGGTCGGCATTGATGAACTCAGCGATGCTCTCTCGAGCTCCCTCATACACCTCGGTCGCCCGTTCCCCCAGGGCGTGCACCCCGCGGTGCACGTTGGCGTTGGCACTCCGGTAGTAGTTGGAGATGGCGTCGATCACGACCTCGGGCTTCTGGGAGGTGGCCGCGCTGTCGAGGTAGACCAAGGGATGCCCGTTCACCCGTTCGGCCAGGATCGGGAAGTCCCCTCGCAGGCGGGGCACGTCCAGGACCTCTGTCAACTGGCCTCGTTCAGACTCACCCACAGCTCCCCCTCGCGTACCTCGACCCGGTGGACCAACACTGGCTCCACCGCCGGGAACGAGGTCGGCTCGCCGCTGCGGAGGTCGAACTGGCTGCCGTGCAGGGGACACTCGATGGTGCAGGCAGCCCCATGCAACTCACCCTCGGACAGCGAGGCCAGAGCATGGCTGCAGGTGTCATCGAGACAGTGGAACTCTCCCCCCACGTTGAAGATCGCGATCGGCCGCGCGCCGATCTCGATGCGCGCGGCGTGTCCCGGCGGGATCGCCTGCGCCTCGCAAATATCCACCCATTCCGACATCAGCCCGATCCGGGCCCAACCGTCCGCAAGCCGGAGGGGACCATCTCCTCGAGCGACTCCAGAACTCCCTGGCGGGCATCTTCGCGAAGCGGCCCTTCTGGGAAGAAGTCGATGACGTCGGCGAAAAATCCCTCCACCACCAGCCGCCTGGCCGCCTGCTCCGGAATGCCCCGCGACTGACAGTAGAAGAGTTGGTCGTCGTCGACCCGTCCGGCGGTGGTGCCGTGAGTGCAGCGAACGTCGTTGGCGAGGATTTCCAGGGTCGGGTTGCTGTCGGCCTTGGCAGTCGGACTGAGCAGGAGATTGCGGTTCTGGACGTAGGCATTGGTCTTCTGGGCGCCCTCCTCGACTCGGATCAGCCCCGCGAAGATGGAGCGGGCGCGGTCCGCAACCGCCACCCGGTAGAGGAGGTCGCTGACGGCGCCGCCGGCGATGTGGTCCTGCAGGGTCTGGACATCGTAGTGCTGCTGGTGGCCCCCGATGCAAAGGCCCTTGGCCTTCGACTCGGAGCCATACCCGAGCATGTCGACATCGAAGTAGGTCTTCTGCCAAGCGCCCCCTAGGAGCGCCCAGCTGAGGTCATAGCGAGCGTCCTGCGCCAACCTGACGCGGACCGTCGACTGGACCACGGTCTGATCCCCGCAGCGCTGGTAGATGACGTGGGTGAGGTGAGCGCCGCGCTCCACCACCACCTCCACCACCGGCACCAAAAGGTCCGCCTCCCCGTCCGGGGAGACCCACTCCTCGACCAGGGTCAAGCTGGCCCCCTCCTCAACCAGGACCAGGGTCCTGGGGAACGCGGCCGAGCCCTGGTCAACACCGTGGACCAGCCGGACCGCGGCCGCCACCTGCTCCCCGCGGGCGGCACGCACGCACGCGCCGCCGGTGAAGCGGGCGGTGTTGAGGGCCACGAAGGTGCGCAACCCAGGGGTGGCGACGGTTCCCAGAACGCCCTTCCAGGTCTCGGCATCCTGGCTCAGTCCGGCGGCCAGGGTCCGGGCCACGGGGGTGTCGCCCCCCTCCAGGTTGCCAGTTTGATCGTCGACCAGGATGGCGCTGGTGGGGAGCTCGGCGAGGGGGCCCCGCACCACTTCCGACAGAAACTCGGGGGTGGCCCGTGCCGAAGTGGCCGGCTCAGAGTAATTGGCCGGATCGAGCTTGTCCACCTGGGGGGTCCGCCGCCAGTCTTCGTCCCTGGTCGATGACGGCCAGGGCTCCTCCCTGTAAGCGGCAGCGGCCGCCTGGCGAAGGCTGGCCACGAAGGCCGGGTCGCCACCGGGGAGCTGGGCCGCGGTGACTCGCTCGCGGGTCAGAGCCGGCGCGGAGGTGGCCAGCTCGCTCAAGGCTTCCCGCCTGGGTGGACGCCTGTGCCTGGGAGCGTCATCCCACGCTGCCCTCCATCTGGAGCGCGATCAGGCGGTTGAGCTCAAGCGCGTACTCCATCGGCAGCTCCTTCACGAAGGGCTCGATGAATCCGTTGACGATCATCGCGGTCGCGTCAGCCTCGCTGATGCCGCGGGACTGCAGGTAGAAGAGCTGCTCGTCGCCCACCTTGCTGACCGAGGCCTCATGCCCAATCTGAACATCCTCCGCCTCGATGTCCATGTAGGGATAGGTGTCACTGCGCGAGTTCTCATCCAGTAGGAGGGCGTCGCAGCGCACGCTGGAACGGACTCCGTGAGCCTTGGGGTACACCTTCAGGTGGCCGCGGTACGAGGTCCGCCCGGTGCCCTTGCTCACCGACTTACTGACGATGGTGCTGGTGGTGTTGGGGGCCACGTGGATCACCTTGCCGCCCGCGTCCTGATGCTGGCCGTCGCCGGCGAAGGCCACCGAGAGGATCTCTCCGTGGGCGCCCTCGCCCATCAGGTACACGGATGGATACTTTGCCGTGATCTTGGAGCCGAGGTTGCCGTCGATCCAAAAGACAGAAGCGTGCTCCTTGGCGATGGCCCGCTTGGTGACCAGGTTGTAGACGTTGTTGGACCAGTTCTGGATGGTGGTGTAGCGGACCGTGGCGCCCGGCATGGCGATGATCTCAACCACCGCCGAGTGCAGCGAGTCCCGACTGTAGGTGGGCGCGGTACAGCCCTCTATGTAGTGGACAAAGCTGCCCTCGTCGGCAATGATCAGGGTCCGCTCGAACTGACCCATGCTCTCTGAGTTGATTCGGAAGTACGCCTGCAGAGGCACCTCAACCCGCACCCCCTTGGGCACGTAGACGAACGAGCCGCCCGACCACACCGCCGAATTCAGGGCGGCGAATTTATTGTCGTTGGCGGGGATCACGGTGCCGAAGTACTTGCGGAAGATATCCTCGTGCTCCCGGAGCCCGGTGTCGCAGTCGGAGAACAGCACCCCCAGCTTCTCCAGGTCCTTGCGGATCGAGTGGTAGACCACCTCGCTCTCATACTGGGCGGACACCCCACCCAGGAACTTGCGCTCAGCCTCCGGGATGCCGAGGCGGTCGAAGGTGCGCTTGATGCCTTCCGGAACGTCGTCCCAGGTCCGGCCTTGCTCTTCAGCCGGGCGGACGTAGTAGTAGATGTCATCAAAGTCGATGCCGCTCAAGTCAGGACCCCAGGTCGGCATCGGCCGTTGCCGGAAGTGCTCCAGCGCCTTGAGCCGGAACTCGAGCATCCAGGCCGGCTCGCCCTTGCGGCGGGAGATGTCCAGCACAGTCTCGCGAGTGAGCCCCTTGACAGCGCGGAAGACGAACTCGTCGCCGTCGTTGAAGCCGTACTTGTAGTCCTTGGTCAGGTCCTTGGCGGCAACTGCCATCTGGTCCTTCCTTTCTCTTCCCGATGCCGGGATAAATTCCGACTGAATTAGTAGGTATTCTACCGCGCCGCGGCCGCGGCCGCGGCCAGCTCCTCGGCGGCGATCCCGGCCGCCTGCAGCATGGGGTCGTAGCCGGTCTTCTCGATCTCGGCCACCAGCTCCGACCCACCCGAGGCAATTATCCGACCGGCCGCCATCACGTGGACCCGGTCCGGGGTGATGTAGTCGAGGATCCGCTGGTAGTGGGTGATGATCAGGACCCCCATGCCGTCCTGCCGGACCCGGTTGACCCCCTCGGCCACGGTCCGCAGGGCATCGACATCAAGGCCGCTGTCGGTCTCGTCGAGGATCGCCATCTCGGGTTGCAGCACCGCCATCTGGACGATCTCCATGCGCTTCTTTTCGCCGCCCGAGAAGTTGTCGTTGATGTAGCGAGACATGAACGACTGATCCATCTTGAGAGCGTCGACCTCCTCCTTGACCAGGCGCAGGAAGTCGCGCGCCTTGAGGTCCTTCCCCTGGCCCTTGAGGGCGGCCCGGAGGAAGTTGACCGTAGTCACCCCCGGGATGGCCGTCGGATATTGGAGGCTGAGGAACAGGCCCATCCGAGAACGGTCCTCAGGCAACTTGCCCAGCAGGCTCTCCCCGGCCCAGCGAATGTCGCCCGACACCACCTGGTACTTGGGGTGTCCCATCACGGCGTAGCCCAGGCTGGTCTTGCCGGCCCCGTTGGGGCCCATCAGGGCATGAACCTCGCCCTTGGGAACGGTCAGGTCGACCCCCCGCAGGATCTCCTTGCCTTCCACAGACACCCTCAGATCACGGATCTCCAAAACGGACGTGCCGGCTACCGCCTCAGGCATGGGCTGCCTCCTTCACGAATGCGGCAGTGGCCATGCCCTCGCCGGGGCACCAGGGCTCCACGGCCAGAGGGTCCGACAGCAGGTCCCTGAGGGTGGTGCCCCCCAGAACCTGCTTCACCGCCTGTTGCAGCCGCCCCCAGAGAGGTCGGCTAAGACATTCCGGCTCGCGCTCACAGCTGCCGGAACGGTATCCCTCGGCAAGGCACTCGACGGGGGCCACCTCCCCCTCCATGAGCTCCACAATCTCGAGAACCGTTACCTGCTCCGGGGTCCGGGCGAGCCGATAGCCTCCGTGGAGGCCCCTGGTCCCCTCGACCAGACCAGACCTTCTCAGGGGGGCCACCAGCTGCTCTAGATATGCCAGCGGCAGGACCTCGCGACGAGCGATCTCGGTCAAGCTGAGAGGGGGGCCGCCGTAGCTCTTGGCCAGCTCTGTCATCATGCGCAGCCCGTAGTGAGCGCGCGAAGAGATCCGCATCGCCACCGGTGCCTGCCCCGAAAATCCGACTGTCACGAGGCTATTTTAGCCACAGCGCGGCTGAGCCCGCTGAGGCCGGCTCCAGCCCTGGGTCGGGGAACTTTCCCCGGCGCGCGGCGGCGAGGCCGTCAGCCGGCCGGGACCGCCACCTGCAGGGCTCGTACTGAAGCCACCACCGCCTGGGCGGCGCGCGCCACATCCTCGGAGCTGGTCTGGCGTCCCACGGTCAGGCGGAGGTGCGCGCCGGCCCGCGCGGGTGGCAGCCCCATCGCCAGCAGGACATGGGAGGGTGCGAGCGAGCCGCTGGAACAGGCGGAGCCTGCCGACGCGCAGACCCCCAGCCGGTCCAGGCGCAGTAGGAGAAGCTCTCCCTCGACCCCGGGAAAGGCGATGGTGGCGAAGTTGGGCAGCCGATCAGGTGCCTTGGCCCCGGTCGCGACCGCGCCCGGGATCTGGCTCACAATCAGGTCGGTGAGCCGTTGAGACAGCTGGGCCTGACGTCGAGACTCCACCTCCCGCTCGGCCTCGGCCAGCTCCGCCGCCACTCCCAGGCCGACGATTCCAGGCACGTTCTCCGTTCCCGAGCGCCGGTTGCGCTCCTGGCCCCCACCGGTGATCACAGGATCGAGCGGGGTGCCCTGGCGGACGTAGAGCGCCCCGGCCCCCTTGGGGCCGTAGACCTTGTGCGCCGACACCGTGAGCATGTCCACTCCCAGCTGGTTCACGTCGAGGGACAGCTTGCCCAACGCCTGGGTGGCGTCGGTGTGGAAGTAGGCCTTCGAGCGTTCCCTGGTCACCGCGACCAGCTCCGCGATGGGCTGGATGGTGCCGACCTCGTTGTTGGCCAGCATCACCGAGACCAGAAAGGTGTCCTCCCGAAGGGCTCGGGCCAGCTCATCCGGCCGCACCCGACCGCCCTCGTCCACCGCCAGCACCGTCAGCTCGAATCCCTGGCTGACGAGATCGCGCGCTGTCTCAATGACGGCCTCGTGCTCCACCGCCGAGACGATCAGGTGGCGTCCGCGGGCTCGTCGGGCGACCCCCCGCAGGGCGAGATTGTCGGCCTCGCTACCGCCTCCGGTGAGGACGATCTCCCGGGCCCGGCAGTGCAGCACCGCGGCCAGTTGATCGCGCGCCCGGTCCACCAGGGCGCGTGCCTGTCGCCCCACCTGATGGGTGCTCGATGGATTCCCGAAGCCATCCTCGAGAGCCACCCCGATCGCCCGCCTCACCTCCTCCCGCACCGGAGTGGTGGCGGCATGGTCGAGGTAGATCACGGAAGCGGCGCCGCCCTCAGGGCTGGTCGCGGTCGGGCTCCAGCAGTGCCGTCAGCGGTCCCTGATAACCCTTCAGGGCGCGGTGGACATCCAGAATGTCGTCCGCGGTGATGGGGGGAGCCTCCGCGGCAGCCACCTGCTCGTCCCCATCTCCCTCCCCGTGCAGCTCCAGCGCCACCACGAAGGCCATGTCGCACTTGCGACAGGTCACCTCGACGGTGTACTGGGCGCCCTGGTGGGTGAGCTGGCGCATCTTGCAGTCGGCCAGCGATCGACGGCACACCGGACACCGAAAGTCGGCCGCACGCTGGCGCAGAAAAGTCAGAATGTCCATCTCAAACCTCGTCCTGAGTATAAACCGAGCCGGGAACGGCGCCCCGGCCCCAATTTCGGCAACCTCCTGGGCGGCCCCAGAGGATCGTCCGGCGGCCACCATTTCCTGAGCCTCCCCGGCCCCAGAGCGGCTTCAAGCGGGAGGGTGGGCGCTGGTGAACTCCCAGGCGTCGGCCACCATCTGGTCGATCCCCGGACGAGCCGGCACCCAGCCCAGCTCCTCGCGGATCCGCTGGCCGGAGGCGACCAGGATCGCCGGGTCGCCCGGCCGCCGCGGCGCGTCCTCCAGGGGAATCGGGCGGCCGGTCACCCGACGTGCCGCCTCGATCACCTCCAGGACGGAGAATCCCTGCCCGTTGCCCAGGTTGTAGATCCGATGCCGCCCCGAACCGGAGTCCTCTGCGGTGGCGTCCAGGGCCAGCAGGTGGGCGCTGGCCAGGTCGTCGACATGGATGTAGTCGCGCACGCAGGTCCCATCTGAGGTGGGGTAGTCCCGCCCGAAGACCTGGACCCGCCCCGCCCGGCCGGCCGCCACCTCCAGCAGGTTGGGAATCAGGTGGGTCTCGGGCTGGTGGCGCTCCCCGGCCTGGCCGAGCGCGCCGGCGGCGTTGAAGTAGCGGAGGCTGACCGCGTTGAGGCCATGGGCCCGGGCCTGGTCGCCGATCATCAGGTCGGCCGCCAGCTTGGTGTTCCCGTAGGGGCTGGTGGGCCTGGTCGGGGCCTCCTCCGTGATCGGCACCGACTCCGGCTGGCCGTAGGTGGCGGAGGACGATGAGAACACCAGGCGGGTCACGCCGGCGGCCAGCATGGACCGGAGCAGGGCCTGGGTGCCGCACACGTTGTTGGCCCAATACAGCTCCGGGTGGGCGGTCGACTCTCCGACCAGCGAGCGGGCCGCGAAGTGCAGGACGGCATCCACCTGGCCGGCGAGAAGCCGTTCCAACTGCCCGGTCGCCGCGATGTTGCCAGGGACGAACAGCGCCCCCGCCGGCACCGCGTCGAGGTGTCCGGTCGAGAGGTCATCCAAGACCACCACCTCGTGACCGGCCGCCAGCAGCCGGGTCGCGACCACGCTGCCGATGTAGCCGGCCCCGCCGATGACCAGCAGCCTCATCGGGCCGACCGGGCGGACCCGGGAACCCCCGGCAGCAGCTGTTGGAGCCGGTTCAGGAGGTTCGTTCCAGGCGCTCCAGAACCGCGCTGGTGAACTCCTCGGTGCGCGCCTCGCCACCCAAATCGGCGGTCTTGGTGCCGTGTGCCACGGCCGCCAGGGTGGCCGCCCGGACCCTGCCGCCGGCTTCCGCCAGCTCCCGCTGCGGCACCTGCTCCAGCAGCGCTGCCGCAGCCAGGATCATGGCCATGGGATTGGCGATGTGGCGGCCCTCCAGGGCGGGGGCGGTCCCATGGGGAGCCTCGGCCATGACCATGTTCTGAGTGCCGTCGGCCCCAAAGCCGATCATCAGGGATTCACTTCCGGCCAGGGTTCCGTAGAGGCTGAGCACCATGTCCGACAGGATGTCACCGTCGCGGTTGAGAGCTGGAATCACCAGGGCGTCATCCCTGGTCAGCACCAGCGCGAAGGTGGCGTCGATCAGCTGCGGATCGTAGGGAACTTCGGGGTGACCCTGCGCTGAGCGGTCCATCTCCTCCTTGAGCATCCCTTCGTAGATGGGCGAGACCGTGTACTTGGGACCCCCGAAGACCGTCGCCCCAGTTCGTTGCGCATAGTTGAACGCGTATTCAGACACCCGCCGGCAGTGCTCCCGGGTCACCTGAGTGGTTCGGAAGGCGACCTCGTCGGCGCCCTCCCCCTCGCGCCACTCCTTGGCCCCGTAGGCGTCGTCGACCGCCATCCGGACCACCGTGATGGGGGCGTTCACCCCGCCCAGGGGGGCCACCCCGGGAATCCGCCGGCCGGTGCGGACGATGACATCGCCGCCCACCTCCGCCCTCAGGATCGCATTGGGACTGCCGACGTCGCCGGCTTGCTCCGGGGTGACCGTCGCCGCCTTGAGTCCGCAGCCACTGCGCAGCATCAGCTGGGCGGCCTGGTGGACCACCTCGTTGCCGGAGCTCCGGCGCGCCTCGAGGCTGAGGTCGACATGCTCCAGGGTCAGCATGGGGGCAATCGCGGGGGACGAGAGGACCCGCAGCGCCTCTACCAGCAGCTCCTCCCCGGTCTGGTCGCCGTGCAGGACCGTGATGGTGCACTTGGTCACCGCTCTACCTGCTCGCGACTCGGCGAAACGACTCCGCGTAGGCGATTCCGTGGGGCTTGCCAGCCTCGGCCAGCCTGGCGGAGACCCGCTCCCCGGGATCGTCCTGCTGCTGGCTGCGGTGGCATCTCAACGCCTCCAATTTGCGCTCCAGAGACTGGCTGACATCCACGAAGTGGTCCGGGGTCTCGGTCCCGGTGACCCAGACCTCCCGCACCGTGTGGGGCGGCAGCCCCTCCGCCAGGAGCTCCGGGAAGGCATAGGGATTCCTGGCGAATGGGTAGACGGCCTCGATGGCCGCCTGCCCCGACGCCAGGTGGTCGGGATGGTTGCCGCCAAGGTTGGCGTAGTGGCGGACCGCGTTCTGGCACACCACCAAGTCGGGGCGGAACTTGCGAATGGCGCGGGTGAGCTCGCGCCGCAGCTGGACATCCGCTACCAGACCGCCATCGGGGTGGCCCAAGAACTCGACGTGCTCGACCCCCAGCACCTTCGCCGCAGCCCGCTGTTCGCGCTGTCGGATCGCAGCCAGCTGGGAGGCCTTGAGGTTCGGGTCGGCCGATCCCTGAGCGCCATCGGTGCAGATCACGTACGTCACCGCGACCCCGGCCGCGGTCCAGAGCGCGACCGTGCCGGCACAGCCAAATTCGGCGTCGTCCGGATGGGCGACGATGACCAGGGCGCGCTGAAAGTCCGTCAATTGGGTCTCACTCATGGCTGATCAAACCAGGATACGAGGTGACCCGGCAGCAGCTGCCGGCGCGTGAAGGGCCTCCAGTCCAGGGACCTCAGTGGAACAACCAAGGCAGCTTGAGGCGCAAGCCGCCTTCCTTCAGAGCATCGATGACGTCGTCCGCGAGCACTCGCCCCATCGGCCTGCCGTCGGGACCAACCACCACCACCGAGGACGCGCGGGCCTCGGTGAGCCGGTCCACAACCTCGTCCAGGAACGCCTCCGGATGAATGGTCACCGGCGTCGTGTCGCCGAGCAGGTCGGAGACCAAGGTCTCGTCCGAGGCCGCCAGCAGATCGAAGAGGGGGATGTCGGCGATCAACCTTCCGGCCTCATCGAGCACGGCGACCGAGTCTATGTCAGCGCGGTGGTCCTTGAGGTCAGCCAGATGCAGGCGCACCCGCCCCACGGCCTCCGTTGGCAGTGCCCGAGCCAGGGTGGTCGTCATGAATCCACCGGCCATGGTCTCGGGGTAGCCCAGAAGCTCGGTCAGCTGGCGGGCGACCTCGGCTGGCACATGGGCCAGGATGGCGTCGGCCTCGGCCCGCTCCATGTCCCGAAGCACATCCACCGCCTCATCCGGCTCCATCGCCGCCACCAACTCCGCCGCTCGCTGGGGAGGAGCGTCACGAAGTATGTCCTCGATGCGCTCTGGCTCCATCTCCTCGAGGGCGTCGGCGACCGCTCCCGGATCGAGAGCGGTGGTGAGCTCATCGCGAGCAGGCTGGTCCAACTCTTCGAGCAGGTCGGCTAGCTCCCCAGGGTGCAGCCGGCGGAGCCCCTCGTG
>Ga0307374_10015000_pt1 | contig 10489 bp, 9 predicted proteins | sample OX3MG_FD_202532 | JGI IMG/M metagenome (GOLD analysis project Ga0307374, IMG submission 202532) | Soil microbial communities from Risofladan, Vaasa, Finland - OX-3 | ecosystem: Environmental > Terrestrial > Soil > Coastal area > Acid sulfate soil | place: Finland: Risofladan, Vaasa | collected...
CTCCGGCAGCCCAACGAAGCGTGCTTTTCCCTCGCTGTTGGTTCCCACCTTCAAATCCATTTTCTTTACGCCCATAAATCCGTAGGCAATGTTGACTGAGATTTCGGCGTTGTAAAGGGGTTGATTGCTGCCTTGGCTGACGGTGAAGTCAACCGTGCAGGAACCGATGCCCGCGTTGACCTGGGGGACGGGGATGGGCTGCCGGGCGGCCAGCAGCCCTCCCGCAAAGAACAGGCTGAGCGCCAGCGTTTCCACGGCGCGCCGCACAAGGCGAAAGCTTCGCATCGAATTGAACACCATCACTTCAGACCTCGCTTGAGGATTCCTTTGGGACATTAACAGTTTGGTGAAAAACGTTCCGAGGATGGCATCCTGAGGGCAAGCGAAGGACCCGCTTTTCGCGGAACCGGGCACTTGCGAGATCCTTTGTCGCCGCCGGCTTCTCAGCATGACCGCTCAACTGGTTTTTCAATAAATTGTTAAGCACCTTATTCTCAGATTCCTATTTTGCCCCGCGAGTTGCCGCATAATATTTGGCGGTAGAACTCTGCCGCTCCACGGCGAGCGGGGAAGAAAGAGAAGCGGGGCTGTTGACGGCCCCACCGGCGCGTCATTGACCTGCTGGGGCGGCCGTCCGTTATAATAAAGCGGCTGGGAGAAATTCGATCATGGCCGGACTTGAGATTCGCCGCTGGCCGGCGGATAAGCCGCATGAATCGGAGATCGTCGCCGAAGCCCGGGACGGATTCGGTTGCGATCTTTGGGCGGACCCTCCGGGCCGGCGGTGGCTCGACTTTGTGCATCCGGCTGACGCGCGCGGGGTGGTCAAAGAGGGCAGGATTGATTTTGAAGTTGAAGGCGTGCGCGCCATGCCTGGACCGGGCGACGAGGTTTTTATTCCTGACGGCAGCCGCCACGGTGCATGGGACCGCGGTCCCTCCGCCGCACGCTGGTTCTATGGCTACAAGCATCAATGATGCTTCCCGCCCAATCGGTATGGAGCAGATTCGCGGCCTTCATGAACGTGGTTTCCATTCCATTTTGAAACAACAAAACTCCACTTTGGCGGGAAGAACATTTGCCTCAACAACCTGAGTTCCTCACCCATACGCCCGTAGCAACCGGGATAAAAGTTCTAAGAACGGTTTCGGTCACCGTGCTGGTTGGGATTCTGCTCGTCCTGGTCCTGATCGGTCTCTTGGGCGTCGTGGTGCATTTTGGAGACCACCGCGAAGTGGTTTTGCCCAGGCCCACGGGTCCTTATTCGGTAGGCCGAACGCTTTTTGACTGGACGGACCTGAAGCGCGATGATCCCTACTCGGCGGCCATCGGAGAGCATCGTGAGCTGATGGTGTGGTTGTGGTATCCCGCCACCGTTTCGCCCCAATCAAAGCCCGCTGAGTATATTCCCGCTGCCTGGGCTTCCCAACTGCCCTGGCGGCCCGTGACCCTTCCAGGGCGAATCCGGGTCCATGCCGTTGCGGACGCGCCCCTTGCGGCGAGCCAACAGCCGTATCCCGTCCTGGTGTTTTCCACCGGCGTTGGCAATCTGCCAAGCGATGACACTTCTTTGATTGAAGACATCGTGAGCCACGGCTATGTGGTCCTGGGGATTACCAATACCTACAGCGCCCCGGCGGTGCGGTTTTCCGGCGGCCGCGTGGCGGACCTCCTTGCCGCCGCCTCGTTTCCGCGCGGCCCCAGGCAAGCCATCCAGTCGGCTGGCAATCGGATGGTGAAAGTGTGGGCGGCCGATATTGGCTTTGCAATCGACAACCTGGCCGGGATGGATTCAAACCCGAAGAGCCGGTTCAATGGACACCTTGATCTCGGGCGGATCGGGCTGTTCGGGCAAGCTTTCGGCGGCGCTGCGTCGGCCGAAGCCTGCTCGACGGACCCTCGTTGCAAAGCGGCTGCCGACATTGACGGAAACCTTTTTGGCAACGTCCTGAAAGAGGGAATCCGGCAGCCCTTTTTGTTTGTCTTGAGTGACTGGACCCTGCGGGCCCCGTGGCTGCAAAGGACGCTGGCGGGTGTTTCGGTGCGAAGATTTCACCAGCAGCAGACCCTGTTGACCCGGCAGATGCAGGATGCCTGTGGACGTTCCGCTCACTGCTGGGAGACCCACATTCCGGGAACACATCCATTTAACTTTACCGACCTGGCGGTCCTTTACAGCCCCGGGATGAAGATGATGGGGTACCTTGGACCGGTCGGAGGCGCCCAAGGTCTTACCGAGACGTCCTCGTGCGTTCGCACTTTTTTCGACAAGATGCTAAATGGGCAACCCGCGAGTTGGCCGGCCACAACGTCACTGCCTGGTTGCAGCTATCAACCCCTCGGACAGACGGCTGAAAAGTAGCCATCGGCCCTTCGCTGAATGGGCGTACGGCGATTCCGCTCGAAGTAAGAGTCGCCTCGACCGGGTCTTTGATATCGATCAGGAAGCGGCCTCCGCTCTTGCCAGTTTCGTTAGGTTGCGGTGGTGAACGTCGTCCAGGGTCCTGACGGCATATCGCGAAGCAGCGGCGACTGCCAGTCGAACTCCGGATGTTTCTTCAGGTGCTCGGCGGCGTTGAAGCTCAATCCGCAGCAATGGCCTGCTGACGCGGAGAGGGCCATCTTTTCAACCATCGTCGCGTCCGCTCCCTTGTTTTGCACGGCGCCCGCAGGGCCGTAAGGCGGTTGCCAGGTCCCCGATCCGCGCGGCGACAGATCAACGTGACCGCACAGCGTGCGCTCGTCCGGGTCGATTTTTTTCTCGTAAGTATCGTAGTGGTCGCCGAGAAACTGCTGGGCCAGCGCCATGTCAATCTTGCCTTTGTTTTCGGCCATCAGATGGTCCCAGCGCAGGTGCCGGGCGTTGGCGCTCCCGCTCATGTCGTGCAGATTGAAGTTGGTCTCCTCGCTGGCCAGTTTGGGGCTGACCGGGAAGTTTGAACCCACAAAGCAGCCGTCCCTGGTCCGCCACAGGTTCACGTTCTTCAGTCCCAGTTCCAGGTCCGCGACTTCGTTGGTTTTGCGGTCCGCGATCAGCCAGTTGTTGGCGTAGCCGCCGTTGTTGCCCTGCTTCATGATGCGAACGTAGTCGTCGATCGAATTGGAATACTGCATGCCTTTGCGGGCGCGCACGAATTCCGGAATACCCGTGGGGTCGTAGCCGGAGAAGCCGGAGATGGTTGTTTCCGTTATCACGATTCCAGCGGAGTTGATGCCGAAATCATCGCCGCTGTGGATGAAGCCGGGAAAACCATCCATCAGGATCCTGTAGCCGTGTGCGGGGACAATGTCGTAGATGATGGTCCACCGCTCGCCGTCCAGATATCCGGTCCAGCAATTGTGCGCGATGACGATTTTGCCATCCCTGGTATAACTGCCGGTGGCGGCGAAGGCGCTGCAATGCTCGGGCACAGCCAGCTCGGCGGACTTTTCGGTCTTGTGGGTCTTGTTATATTCCTTCAGGTAGTAATTCCACTCCATGGAGGCGTTCAACGACACCACGTCCCACAGATCGAGCTTGCTGCCGCGGGCGCGCAAGCCGTCGGCGATGCCCTGCAATTCCTCGCGATATTCCGCCTCGATGTGCGGCCACAACATGTTCTTCGCGGCGTTGCGGTAGAAATTCCAATCGTAGGGTTTGCCGTGGGTCTGCTCGAGCATGGTGACTTTGGTGGCGTCTTCAATTCTGTCAGCCAGCAGATAACCGTGCTGGTAGCCGATCTCCGCGGGCGTCCCCTCCAGATGCACGAACGTCCACCCGTTTTTTTGCGGCCTGCGGAATGATCCCTTCAGGCGCGCATCCGGTTTCGGCCGATGGTTGGCTGAACTGCACGATACATCCAGCAACAGCGCGCCGCCGAGGCCCGCCAGAGAACTTTTTATGAATGCTCTTCGATGCATGTTTCCCTCCACTCCGGACAATGCAGCCTAGCGTACCACTCAAAGCGCGCAAGGAAAAGAACGTTTATCAGGACCCGATCATATTTTTTGCTGGCGGACGCTGCAAGGCCGAAATTGCAGATGGATGAATACGCCAGACCCCGGTGCGGTTGAATCAAGGCGCGGATCGGCCATCACAATGAGGGCGCCCTGAATTGAAACTGCACCACGCTAGCGGGCCGTCCATCCACCGTCAATCAGGATCGTGTGGCCCGTAATCAGCGAGGCTGCCGGCGATGCCAGAAAGACCACGGCGCCCGCCACTTCCATCGGCTCGCCGATGCGGTGCAGCGCCGCAATCCGCTTGATTGTGTCGGCGCGGAATGCCGGGTCCGCCAGCGCTTCTTCCGTGCCGGGCGTAAAAATAAACGTGGGCGCCACGGCGTTCACCGTAATGTTGTGCCTGCCCCACTCGACGGCAAGGCATTTGGTCAGGTGCGCGATGGCGGCTTTGGTGGTGCAGTAAACGGATTCCGTGGGCAGCGCCACAAAGCCCGCCTGCGAACTCATATTGATGATGCGCCCGCGCTTTTGCCGGATCATCACGCGCCCCGCCGCCTGGCTGGCAAAGAACGTGCCCTTCACATTTACGGCGAGTGTGTAATCGAAGTCTTCTTCCGTGAAGTCTTCAGCCAGATGTCCCGGCGCCACTCCGGCATTGTTGACGAGAATGTCGAGCTGTCCAAAATGCTTCACCGCGTCGTCCACGGCGCTGGAAATCTGGCCGAGGTGCGCCATGTCCATTTGCAGCGGCAGGGTGCGGCGGCCCAGGGCTTCGATTTCGTGGGCCAGATCGAACCCGGTGTTCCGGTCGCGGAGGCCGAGGGCCACATCGGCGCCGGCATTCGCCAGCGCCAGCGATATCGCGCGCCCCAGGCCACGGGCGGCGCCGGTCACCAGCGCCACCTGGCCGGTCAAATCAAATTGCGGAAAGTCGTTCATAATCGCTCCCTGGAACAGGCTGTCGGCCATCGCAGAAGATGATGAGGCCATGGCGTTCGGGTTTGGCAAAGGATTTCTCCCTTGCCAGACCCGTCATGGGTCCGCGGGCTATGAAACGGCGGCCGATGCGGCTTGGGGGACCCGCATTCTGGAGCCGTAATAAGCGTAATGGGTGACCACCGCGTAGCAGATCAGCGGAACGATCATGGCCACGGCCATGCTGTGCCAGACGCCGTAGAGAAGCCCCATGGCCGGGGGAGCCGCAGCGCCGCCGATAATCGACATAATGATGAAGGAGCCGCCCAGCTTGGTGTTCGCTCCCAGCCCCTTGATGCCCAGCGCGTAGATGGTGGGGAACATTAGGGACATAAAGAAGCTTGTCAGAAACACCGCTCCCACGCCCACCCAGCCGGGAAACAGGACCCCGACCGCGACCAGCCCGATATTGATGATTCCAAAAACTCCCATCAGCTTGCTGGGCCGGAAAAACTTCATCAGGTAAGTTGCCACGAAGCGCCCGATGGCAAACGCCACAAGGCTTCCGGTCAGCAGGTAGCCAGCGACTTTTTCGGGTTGATGCGTGTAGTCCTGAATGTATTGGATCAGGAAGCTCCAGGTCCCCACCTGCGCGCCGACATAAAAGAACTGCGCGGAAACACCCTGCAGAAAGTGCGGGTAGTGCAGCAGGTCGCTGAGCTTGCCCTTGTCGCGAGCATCTTGGGTTTGGGCTTCTTCTCTGATCTGGGGGAATTTCGTTCGCATGATCAGAAACGCCATTACCCAAACGACGACGCCAAGAACCATGTAAGGCCGAACGACCCTCAGCGTCTCGCTTTGCAGGTAAGTTCCGAGCGTTCCCTGCGCTTTGAGCGCGCCGACCTGCTGGTTGCTCAGCTCAACTCCGGAAAAGATGAAGACCGTGCCGACCAAAGCTCCGGTGATCGATCCCAGCGGGTTAAAAGACTGCGAGAGATTCAGCCGCTGCTCGGAGGTCCTGGGGTCGCCCAGCACGGCGATAAAGGTGTTCGATCCTGTCTCCAGAAAGGACAGGCCGCTGGCAATCACGAACAGCGCAAAGAGAAAAAATCCGTAGCTCCCCACGAGGGCCGCAGGCCAGAACAGAAAAGCGCCCGTGCCGAACAGCAGCAGCCCCGTGACCAGTCCGGCCTTGTACCCGAATCTCCGCATCAGGAGGGCGGCCGGCATGGCCAGGCAGAAATACCCCAGGTAAAACGCCGACTGCACCAGCCCTGCCTCAAAACGCGTGATCTGGAATGAGGTCATGAACTGCTTGATGAGAATGTCATTCAGGTTGTTGGGAATGGCCCAGAGAAAGAACATCGTTGTGACCAGAACAAAGGGCGCCGTGTTCCCAGGTGAAAACAACCGGGGAGGATGACTCGGCTCAAATTTCATATTCATTTTTGTATCCGCAAAAGGTCATGGCACGGGGCACAATGCTTTCCCCGCCATCCTGAAGGGTGCCGTTGAAATCAATTGTGAGAAACTCCTCAGGCGCGCAGTTTGCGATACTCCTGGAGGCAAAGCTCCGCGGTTTTCATCTCGGAGTACCGGCTGCCTTCCTGTTCGATCAGATAATACTCCACGCCGCCCACACTCTCCGCGGCGGCGAAAATCTTTTTCCACGGCGCCACGCCTTCGCTAAACAGCACCGTATAGCCCCCGTGGGGAGCCCAGTTCTTGAGATGGAGCGAACGGATGCGGCCGGGATTTCTCCTGATCCAGGCCACCGGGTCGTTGCCGGTCTCAAGGCAGGTGCCCACATCGAGTTGCAGCATAATACTCTTGTCCGTATTCGCCGCCAGGATTTCAATCGGCTTCTGGCCGTCCACCGGGACCCACTCGGCATCATGGTTGTGGTAGCCGGCGTGGAAGCCGTGGGCCATCATCGTATGGTTCCCTTTGTTCAGCAATTCCGCAACCCGCTTCCATCCGTCGATAGTGGACACCTCGCCGGGCGAAGCCAGAACAATGTAGCGTGTCCCCAGAATGTGGTTCAGCTCCATCGCCTTGCCGATCCCTTCCGGCGTGAATGATTTTGTGTCGTTATGCGTGGAGTAGCAGCGGATACCCAGGTTGTCCATCTCGCGGCGGACCTTTTTGGCTTCGCTGGGTGTCCAATCATAGTAAGGCGAGTAGAATTCCACGCATTGGTAGCCCATTTTCGCCACTTGCCTGACGGTCCCGGTCAGGTCTTTCTTCAGATCGTTGCGGACCGAATAGAGCTCCAGCCCTATCGGGATGTGTTTCGCGGCCGCAGCCGCCACTGCAGCCGCCCCCAACGGAGCTGCCGCAAAAAAAGCCAGAAAAGAACGACGTGAAAAACTGTCCGGTGTTTTCATAGTAGCCACACAATACCACAACAGCGGAAAATCGATCACCTGAAAAAGAGAAGGAAAGCGTCGGGCAGGCCCGCGGCCAACAAAAGCCAGGAAAGAAAAGAGGACACTTCGAATGAGGCAAGAAAGGGGACTTTTCTAAGAGCTTTGAAATGTGGTGATTTTTCTCTTGACAAGGACACGCTTAAGCACTATATATCGTGGTAAGGGAAGCATTGGGCTACAAGATGTGGACCTGATGCAAGGATTTTCGTCCCGTGAGGGAAGGAGGTCTATGGCCGCTAAGAAGAAAGCAAAACCCAAGGCAAAGAAGAAATAAGAGAACACAATCACCAGACGTTTGTTTCACCATGCCCGCCTTTCTTCCTTGGCGGGCTTGGTGTTTTCAGGGGGGATTTTCGCCAGGGCCGGCTGTAGGACCTGATGCCGGAAGCGGACGCGGGTTTTAATCTCCGGCTGCTTGTTCAGTCGATTGGGCAACACCACGGGAACCGGAGACAAAACGATTTCCTTCAGGCTTGATCGTCCACCGCTGCATGGGCCATCGGTTCCCGCGCTTCCAGGCGGGCCCTGCGGGCTGCCAGCGAATCGGGAAACCGGCGGATGCGCCTGTTGTAAGTCTTTACAAGCTGGTTGTAGAACTCTTGTTGTTCGTCGATGTTGCTTTCCAGATCGGCATTCTGTTTTCTGAGTTTGGTGAAGCTGTTGTTGGATTTCAGGCCCGGATAATCCCCGGCGATCTTAAAAAGACCCTTGACGGCATCCGCCATCGCGATATTGGCCAGCGCCTTTTCCTGCAACGTACGGGCTTTAAGATAATCAGCTCTTGCTTGCGCGATGGCTCCAAACGCGGGATGATCGTGCGGCATATACCCGCGGCAGGTCCCGAGAAGCTTGGGCAATTCGTCATGCCGGTGCTTCAGCAAAGCGTCAACTCCGGCCCCGGTCTTGTCAAGGTCTATCCTCAGCCTCAGCAGGCTGCGTCGCGCCTTCGAGAAATAGGCCAGAATTCCCAGCACCGCCAGGACCCCAATCGCCAGCGCGAGCCCTATGAAATAACCAGGCATCTTGCAAAACTCCTTTTGCGAATGCGGTCAGTCAGACCGCTGTGGGGCCGTATCGCTTTCGCCGGCGCTGGTCCTGCCGCTGAACGGCTGCGAGGCGCGGCCGGCCGGCCCGTCGTTTCCCGGCTACCCAAGGGACCGGGCCTTCGGTATGATAAACATCTGAATCGATCGAAAGGTTGCCGGACGAATCCAGGCCGGTTGTGGCACGAGCGGTCGTGCCGATTCTGTTTTCTGCCGGATGGCGCGCCATGCTCCGCTTTCGCATACTCGAGCACACAGCAGACGTGGGATTTGAAGCTTTCGGCTCCACGCTTGCGGAAGTGTTTGAGAATGCCGCCCGGGCGCTGGCATATCTGATTGCGGAGCCGTCTTCCGTCAAGCCCGGCGGAAAAGTCCGCATTGAAGTTCAGGGCGCGGCCCCGCCTGATCTTCTGGTAAACTGGCTTAGTGAGATCCTTTACCAGCAGGACGCCGAGCGCTGGCTGTTCCACGATTTCAGAGTTGAAAGTTTTGACGATCATGCGGTCTCGGGCATAGCCTGGGGCGAAAAAATCGACCCCGCACGGCATCAAACCAACTTGATGGTCAAAGCCGTTACTTACCATCAACTCAGCCTGCGGCAAACCGCAGGCGGGTGGCGTGCGCAAGTTTACGTGGACATCTGAAATGCAATGTCACGATCCGTCGCCCTTGCGGGCCCCTCAAAACCCCTCGGGAGGGAACTCCCCGTCCCGCAGGGCCGTCCGTTCTGCGCGGCCGGTTTTCTTTTCTCTCAAACCGCCGGTCGCGCTTCTTCTTGCCCTGTCGGCTTTCTTCATTCTTCTTGCCACGGCGCGGGCCCTCTTCCCGGCGAACGGCAGTTACTATCGTGTCACCGAAATCAAGCCGCATGTTTTCGTCTGGATCGCGGAAGATATCCTCGACCAGGAAGGCGATCCGCAGTTCAACCGCGCCGGAAACGCAGGCTTTATTATCGCACACGACGGCGTTGTCGTTGTCAACACCACCAACTCGCCCTTTAATGCCCGCGCGCTGCTTTATGAGATTCGCAAGCGCACCGACCTCCCGGTCCGCTACGTCATCAACACCAGTGCTGCACCTGACATGATGCTGGGGAACGAGGCATTTGAAGATTTCAATCCGGTCATCCTGTCAACACCGCAAGCGGCCATCGCCATGCGCAATTACCGGAACGAATTTCCCGCGCGCATTGAAAGCGACTGGCGGCTTGCGGCCAGCATGCGCGGCATCCATCCGATACCGCCCACCCAGACTTTTGACCAGGAAACCACGCTTCAACTGGGCGGCCAACCGATCAAGGTGATCAACCTGGGCGACAACGCCTCGCCGGGTGACGCCGTGGTTTACCTGCCCCAGTCGAAGGTTCTTTTTTCGGGCAATATCTTTGAAAACGAATATGTCCCCCGGATAGGTCCCGCCAATATCGATCGCTGGATCGAGACGCTGCGCAAGCTGGGGTCCTGGGACGTTGACGTTTACGTTCCCGGGCATGGCCAGCCTGGCGGAAAAGCCCAGGTGCTGGAGTTCCGGAATTTTCTCGAATGGCTTTCCGGCCAGGTGCGGGCGGGGCAGCAGAAGGGCAGGAACCTGCAGCAGATGCAGAATGAGCTGGTTCCATTCCCCAAAGGACACTGGCATGCGCCGGAACTCGAATCCGACGCCGTCGCGGCCGTCTATCGGTTGCTGGCAAGGCAAAACAATCAGGCTGCTTCATCTGTGAAATCTACAAACCCTTAAATTTCGGGAGACATTTGATGAACAATCCACGACGAGCTTTCTTCCTGGCGCTTCCGGCCCTCATGGCTTCGAGCGCCTTGGCGTCCGAAAAGCGTTATTTGACCTCGAAGGTTTATGAGTTTGCTGATTTGCCCGTCCATCACGGCCGCACCAACACCTCCCGCCCGGTTTTGGACGGCCTCACGCACGAAGACTGCCGGCTTGAGATCCACGAATCGGACCTGGCGCCCGGCAACAGGCCCCACCCGCCTCATCACCACCGTCATGAGGAGCTGTTCTTCATCCGCCAGGGCACGCTGGAGATTACCATCAACGGAAAGGGTTCAAAGGCGGGGCCGGGCTCGGTGGCCTTTATCGCTTCCAATAACGAGCACGGCATTCGCAACGCGGGCGACGATCACGCACAATACTTTGTGCTGGCCA
>Ga0307374_10015002_pt1 | contig 10488 bp, 7 predicted proteins | sample OX3MG_FD_202532 | JGI IMG/M metagenome (GOLD analysis project Ga0307374, IMG submission 202532) | Soil microbial communities from Risofladan, Vaasa, Finland - OX-3 | ecosystem: Environmental > Terrestrial > Soil > Coastal area > Acid sulfate soil | place: Finland: Risofladan, Vaasa | collected...
CGATCGACAAGGTCTTCGCCGCCGGCGACATGCGCCGCGGACAGTCGCTGGTGGTATGGGCGATCCGCGAAGGCCGCCAAGCCGCGCACGCGGTCGATAAATATTTGATGGGTTCGTCGCTGTTGCCCCGATAGGACTGCGTGCGCGTGCGGCGTTTCGAGGCGAAGGTGGGCGAAGAATGCCGGTCTACAAGTGCCCGAATTCGGTTATCATCCCGCGCCAAACGGGAGGCCCTACCATGGCTACAATCAGAACATTGATCGTTTCCGCCGCCGTCGCGTTGGCGTGCGTCAGTCTCGCCTATGCGCAGGATCTTGGGTCGAAAAACCGCAAGGAATTAAAGCGCGCCGACCTGACCGGCACCAATATGGAGGTAGTTCTTTCGGTCACTGAATATCAGCCGGGAGAATCCATCGCCCGCCACATCCATCACGGCGAGGAGGCGTTTTATGTGCTTGAGGGAGCGACCGTCGAATTGCCCAATGGCAAAAAGCTAGAGCTTGCAACCGGAGCAGGCAACATTAACAAACGCGACGTGCCGCACGCTGGCTTCAAAGTCGTGGGCGACAAGCCGCTGAAACTTCTGACCGTGCACATCGTCGATAAGGGCTCCGCGCTTTACGACGCTCCGCCAAAATAAAGCCGTCACGCGAGCGAGAGCCGGTGAAACGCCGGCCCCGCCGTCGACAATACGCGTTAAAATCTGCCGCGCTCGTTGCTTGGCCCGGAACCAACCGGTAGCGGCGGACGCGGCGGCGTTCCATTGTTGAGTTGAACACGCGGCTTGATCGGCGGGGTTTTCTCACTCTTTTTCACCTCGCTCTTTTTCACCTCGCTCTTGCCGGACGCGCCCTTGGACGGCGCGGTCGGTCCCGGCGATGCGTTTGGCGGCGGGGTTGTGTCGGGCGCGCTGTTTGCATTCGCGTCGGCCCGTGGCCAGGAAAAATCGTCGGCGCGGCCGGCCGGCGCCGGAATCGGTTCGCCGTTGCTCAATACACGCGTTGCAATCGGATCGGACTCGCGCTGTGCGGGGTGGCTGGTGGCGCCAAGAAGATCGCCGCTCTCCGCATTGCCCAGCGTGCTGAGCGGAACCACGGGTCCAATCACCGGCCGGGCCACGCCTTTCGGCTGCTCCTCCGGCCCGGGCAACGCCACTGGGACGACGTGGTTGGTCAGCACCCGGCGCAAATCATGCTCAACGTAGCGGGCGAGCTTCTCGGCGCCGTATTTGGTGAAATTCACACCGTCGCCGGTGCGCAGGCGCCTGATCTGCCCCTCGAAATCCGGCCCCTGGATGGTGAACAGGCCGCGCTCGTCAACGAAACCGTCCCACACATCGACATAGGTGATACCGGCCTTTTCCGCACGCGCGCGGTAGAGATCATCGAGATAGCTCATGTCGCTCGTCGATTTGGTACCGCGCACCGCGGGAAGGCCGACCCACAGCACCGGCGCACCCTTGGCTTTGAGCGCAGCAATCATCGCGTCGATGCGCTTTGCGTAAAGCTCGGCCCACTTGTCGCCGTGAAATTCGTAATAGCCGTTGGGCGAGGGGCGCTGCGTTTCCGGCGCGGCGATTGCCGCCGACGCCTGCTCGGTGTCGGGCTGCGCGGCCTCGGACGATGCTTGCGCGGCCGGAGCAGCGGCTTGGCCTTGCGATGCTGCGGCTTTGGCCTTTTTATCTTTTTCCTTGTCTTTGTCTTTTTCCGGCACGTGGTCGCGCAGCGGCAGGCGATCGTTGATGCCAAGCATCACCACGATGGCGCTCGGCTTTTCCGCCGCCAGGATGTCGGCGATCGCTTGCGGCCATTCCGGCGCGTCGGCACGCGCTTCATAGCGCACGAGCCCGGCATTGAACTTGACTTTGCGCACCACGCCGACATCGGGCGTATCGGCAAAAACCTCCTCCAGCCCGTAAGCGAGCCACTCGGCGAGTTGATCGCCGACGACGACGATGGTTTCGGAGGGCGGCGTCTCCACCTTATGCGGCGGCGGCGGCCGGGTCGGCTCGTAAACCTGCGGCCGCGGATAAAACGGATTGTATGACGGCGCAGACGGCGCGCTGCGCCACGGCGTCCCAAAGAAATCGCGGAATTGCGCGGCGGCCGGCGCCGCAAAGGTAACGCAGCCCACGAGACATGCGAGCGCGATAGAAAGGCTTTGCCGGTGCCTTGCCGTCATCCCTAAGCGTCCGCTTCAGTCGTCGCTCAGCCGTCGCTCACCTGGGCCATATAGCGCCGCCCGATCAGCCAGCAAGCCACGATACTAACCAAAAAATGTCAATCTGAGGGTGCGCAAGGATTGCCACGATCCGCAGCGGTTCACCGAACTCCCCCGCAGGAACCGAAATCGTCGTCGGACGGGTCCGGTCCGTCGTGTCCGAAAAGATCGCCTTGGCGGGGAGAGGTCATAATCACACCCCGCCGTCCGGCAGTTGCGACGCCTCCGTCACCAACTTGTAATCGACACCGAGCGCACCGCGAAAGTGACTCTGTCCACAAAGAATTTTGCGCTTCTCGTCGGGGCGCAGTTTGTTCAGATCGAGCGTGCCTTTGGTTTCCCGTACGAGGTAGAGACGATCTTCGTCGCCATCCGCGCCCGACATGACAATTGCCCAGTCCGGTTTGTAGTTGCCGAGCGGCGTCGCCACCTCGAACCAGCGCGGCAGCTTGATATAGAGCTTGACGTCTGCGCGCTTTTCCAAATCTTGCGCGAATTTTTTCTCGATGTCGGATTCGAACTCTACACTGTCGTAGAGGTGAGTGCCGCCGACACCGCCGATTGCCTCGCTCGGAACAAGGTAGTCACGCCAGACGTTTTCGATTTCTTCCTTAAACAGCGTTTGATCGTACCACTCATCGATCTTCTCGTATTTGATGCCGTCGACCAACTGGTCCGCCAGTCTGGCTTTGATGACGTTGACCGCGACCGTGGCGAATTCGTGCGGATTGTCGAGCGCGGCGCCGCGTAATTTGCTGCGCCGGAACACCTCCAGCAAGGTACGACGCGACAGCCGCATCGGCGGCGAGGTGTTCTCCATCAGGTTTTCCATGATGGCGACGATGTTCGGCAGCGGATAACGCCCCGCCAAGTCGATTGCCGTCTTGGCGCCCGATTGCACGATCGGCTCGAACAGGTCTTCGCCCTTTTGCACGCGCAGTCCGACTTTGGTGATGGCGACGCGCGGCTTGCGGATCGTCGCCCTATCCAGCTCCGGCAGCACGTCGGCGATGAGCTTGTCCGTATCGACCTGCACCGCGTATTGGGTCTTGTGCTTGATGCTGTCCCACAGCAGTTTGAATTCGGGCTTGAGCATATAGTTCTTACGCAGCTTGAGTGTCGTCCGCTTGCGCTTGTCGGACGGCGGCGGCGGCACGCCCTCTTTGCCGTATTCGCGCTCGATTTCGCTCTGCAGCCCATCGACGAAGCGCTGGTAGCTTTCACTTGCCACCACCGTGAGAACATTAACTGCTTCCTCGCGTATGCGTTCGCCGGTTTGATCGACGGGAAGGCGGATGCCGCGGCCGACCTGTTGCCGGCGCTCGGTTTCCGAGCCGACTTCGCGCATGGTGCAGATTTGAAAGACGTTCGGGTTGTCCCAGCCTTCGCGCAATGCGGAGTGCGAAAAGATGAACGAAACCGGCTCGTCGAATGACAGCAATTTCTCCTTCTCGCGCATAATGAGGTCGAAGGCCGCCTCGTCCTCTTTGGATCGGCCGGTGCTTTCCTGGAACTCGATCTCGCCCGACTTTTTCTTCTTGCTGGCGAAATAGCTCGCCTGCGCCGTCATCGGGTCGGCGTCTGTCCAGTCCGGATATTTCGGCTTCAATTCGTTGAAAACTTTGATGTAGAGCTTGCGGATCAGACCGTCCTCGGCGACGAAATTGTCGACCTTGTCGATGAAAAACAGCGACAGCACCTTGATGCCGCGCTTGCGCAGCCGCGCCTGCCGCTGGAAATGCTCTTCGATTGTGGCGCGCATCTGCGCCTCGAAGATCGCGGCTCTTTCGACGCCGACCGCGCCGCCTTTCTTGATTTCGACGTTGTTGGCGAAGCGCACGAAACCCGAACCCCAGTTGATTTCGTCGACCACGAAACCTTGATAATCGGAGCGTTCTGTCTTTTTCTCAAGATCGTCGCCGGGCTTGAGCGTCAAAACCGTTTCCTTGATCGCTCCCGTTCGCATGAGCTTATGCACGGCGACGCGTGCGGTCAGCGTGCGTTTCTTGGTTGCGATGTCGTCGACGCGGATGAACGGCAGATTGGCGTTGTCGTTCTCGGTGACCGAGGCGATTTCAATACGTTTCACCAATCCCTGCCGGTAAGCGTCGAACGGCGTCAGCCGGTAGATCACGTTGTAGGGATTGCGGTGCGTGGCGCTGTAACGCAGCGCGAACAACGGGTCGAGCGCGGCGAGCGCACGCACCCGGTTTTCGCTCTCCATGTTCTGCGGCTCGTCGAGAATAAGCACCGGCCGCGCGGCCTGGATCAGATGAATCGGCTTTTCGCCTTGCAGCCGGTCGGTCGCCGTCTTGATGACGTTTTCGGCGCGGGCGAATGCATCGATGGTCATCACCATCAGTTCGAGGCCGTCGGATAGCGCAAAGGTGCGCACTTGCGAAAGATTCGCCGAATCGTAGACGCTGAAGCGGTAAGGCGGATTGCCGTACAGCTCCTTCAGGTGCTTGTCCGTAATGCGCAATGTCGCGAGCACGCCCTCACGGACCGCGATCGACGGCACCACCACGATGAATTTGCGCAGGCCGAAGCGGCGGAACAAATAGTGCGCCGTGCGCAGGTAGACGTAAGTTTTGCCGGTGCCGGTCTCCATTTCGACGGAAAAGTTCGCAAAGCGTGCCTGCCTCGTGCCCGACACGGTCTCGATCTCGGCCTCGATGGTTTCAAGCTTGCTGTCGGGCGCGACCCGGCGCGCGCTTTGCACGGCGTTGAGATTGGCGAGCAACGCCGCCTCGTCGAGATCAAGCCGGTTGGCGACCGCCTGGAACGACGCGCCCTTGGGCACGACAAGCTGGCTCGGCGCATAAGGCTGGCCTTCCAATAGCCCGCACACCGCCGCAATGGCGTCGAGCTGATAGTCCTGCGTGGCGTCGAACTTGAATTCCATCGCGTCACACTATCGCGTCCGGCCTGGCGCCTCCCTCTCCCCGCTTGCGGGGAGAGGGTCGGGGTGAGGGGGCGCCGCCGCAGACGCTGCGGCAAAGATTGTGTCCCAAACGCCTTCCATATTTCCCAGGGGCGAGGGAGCCGCGAGCGCCAAGACAGCGCCAAGACAGCGGCAAGACATCACAGCACCTTGAGCCGGCATTGCAGCGCGAGATTGGCCGAGAGCGTATCGTCCAGCGCGGTGTCGCGGCAGATGAACAGCGCATCCTTCGGCAGCTTCAGCGCCCGCACCGCCTCCAGCGTCAGCGCGTCGTCGAGGCAGACGACGAAGGACTGCTCGCGGTCCGGATCGGTGACGCGCCAGAACGTTTGCTTGCCGGTCTCAGGAACTTTCTCGATGCGCGAAGTCAGGCTGTAGCCTTCTCGCAACGCCACTTCCCAGATAACGCTCTCCGGCTTCCAGCCGGAAATGAGCGAGTCCGCGAAGACTTCGATTTGAGCTCCAACTATGTCTGAGTCTTTCTCCTCGACCCCGCTCCAGGCCCGCATGGTCGAAGTAGCAAGATTGAATGCGCGGAAACCGTTTCCTGCGACTCCGTTTCCATTAGCTTCGTTCAGTGCAAACCTCATTCTTTCTCGCGCTACATCGGCCAATGTGACGCGATCGATCTCCAGTAATGGTAGTTTTTCGGGAAACTGCACAGCTATGACTTGGCGATTTCCATCGTCCTCTCTGTTTTGCTGCAGTACAGCATGCGAAGTGGCATTGCTGCCAGCAAAAAAGTCGAGAACTATGTCGCCTTCGTCGGGCACTGTCGCGATCTGTAGCATTCTTCGAATTAGTCCTGTTGGCTTTACAGTATCGAGAACGTTCTCCGTCCTCTCATACTTAACGGCTGCAGTCAGTTCACGCTTGGCATCTTGCGTGTGCCCTACATCCTTATAGAACCACATAGTCTGCGGAATGACCCCTTTCCGCACCTGAGATAAAAATCGCTTTTGCTGTGGCATGGCATTGCCATCTTTTCCCCACCAGACACGTTTGTCAGCATCCATGGCCTCAAATTTTGGCTTGGCGACACGCCAATAGTTTCCCATCGAAGGCTTGAAGCTCCGCCCTGACGGTGATCGCACTTCGTAAAGGCCCTTGCTGTAAGGATTCCTCGCCGTGAGATCGCTCGGCTTCCAATCACCTCTCTTGTCGCCATCGGGATTGCTATAACGCGCTATGGCTTTCTCACTTCGAGGCAACAATTGGGGAAGCCATCCTTCCAAATTCCTAGCGAATGCTAATATGTAGTCATGGTCATCAGAAAAATATTTCGCTGAATTTTTTGGCGCGTACACCTTTTGCCAAATGATCGTTGCAATGAAATTCTCTTCGCCAAATATTTCATTCATCAAATTCTTAAGGTTGTTATGCTCGTTATCGTCACAGCTAACAAAAATAACTCCGCTGTCCGACAAAAACTGCCTCGCCAGCACCAACCGCGGATACATCATGCTCAACCACGCCGAGTGGATGCGGCCGTTCTTGTCCACTTGCGATGTGGTGTAGTCGCCGTCGCCGTTCTTCTGCCCGGTGATGCGCAGATAATGGTCGAGCGGGTCGGCGAAATCGTCGGGATAGATGAAATCGTTGCCGGTGTTATAGGGCGGGTCGATGTAGATCATTTTCACCCGCCCGAAATAGGAGCGGTAGAGAACTTTCAGCACTTCCAGATTTTCGCCTTCGATGAAAACGTGCTGCGCTTCGTCGAAATTGACGCTGTGCTCGCGGTCGGGCACGAGCGTCGCCCGCGTCGGCAGTTGCAGCATGGCGAGGGCGTCGCGCTTGCCGGCCCAGGAAAAGCTATAGCGCTCCAGTCCGATATCGCCGTTTTCTCCGAGCAGCGCCTTTAGCTTTTCGGTGTCGAGTTTGCCTTCGGCGAAGGCCTCGGGAATGAGCGCGCGCAATTGCTCGCGCAGTTCCGCTTGTATGTCGGGCGACCGCGCGGGGATTCGTTCGACTTCGGGGGCGTCCGGCTTGTTCGGCATTGGTCTCGGCATGCGACTACCCTTGCGAGATTCGGAAGCCGAGCGCGAGGGCGTCGGATGATAGTCAGTGGACGCTTTGTCTGGCAAGAACAAAATAGGAACAATCAACAGGCCTTTTGGCGGTCTCCGCAAATGTGACAACTCTTGACATATGTCCTTTTTTCCGTTACATTACAAAGAATCCCGCTCATCGAAGGGCGCATTCCGGATGCGATCTGAAGTGTGGAGCGGGAGGCGGCGCCTGCGCATGGATTCGCAATCCATTCCCGGGCGGCTTTGGGCATCAGTCTCTCCGGTACTACGGCCGGGGCGTGAGGTGCTTTCACTGGAACTGGGACCGCGAAGGGCGGGTAACGCCCGCCCGGACCAGTCTCAGGAAGCATGGCCTGAAGCTGAGTCAGCGGGGAAACTCGCTGGCGAGAGCCGCAGCGAAGCGCCGGAAGGCGAGCGCGCCCTGCAAGAGCGCGCTTCCGCGCCCGGCACAAGCGAATGGCGACATTCGTTGGTGCAGCGCGGACTGTGGACGGCATGCGCCTTTCGGCGCTCCGCTCCCTTCTTTTCGTTAGGACGCAGATTCAAGATTCTTCGTGGCTTAGTGGTTGTGAACAAAGCTCGGGCGCGCATCGCGTCGCGAGAAAGAAATCGCTTGTTCATCCCTCCCCGGCCGCGGGGAGAGAAGACATTGCGTCGCGTGAGCATTGGGATTGCGAATGAATAAAGCCGCTGCGAAGAAACTGACGACTGATGAATGGCAGGCGCAATTCAATGCCGCCGCCAAGGCGGCGCAGCGCGAGTATTGCAATATCTTCGAATTCTGGATCGCCTGCCGTTACAAGCCGTGCCGCAAGGCGAAACAATGCAAAGGCGATGCGCTCGCCTGCCTCAAGCGCGGCTTCGACCAGTTACCGGATGACGCACGCAACCGGGCGTTCGCGCGGGTAATCGCGCAAACGCCGGACACTGCGGATTCTCCGACGAAAACGGCGCGGCAGTTTTCGCCGTTCGATTTTTCCTGCTGGTAGTCCCTCGCCCCTGCCCCTCCCCGCCGTGCGCTATCGCGCGCGGGTGGAGGCGAATTAAGGCTGCCGCAAACGATCGAGCACCACACTTGATGCAAAGCCGTCGGGGATTTGTCCGGTCGCCGCCTGGAACTTGCGGATCGCGACGCGGGTACGCGGGCCGAGCAAGCCATCCGGTTCGCCAATATCGAAGCCGCGCCGGACCAGGAGTTGCTGCATCTCGTAACGCTCGGCGACGGTTAACACCCGCTCGTCGCGCGGCCACGGCTGAACGAATGGCGCGCCGCCGCGCAACCGGTCGGCGAGATGACCGATGGCGAGCGCATACGCTTCGGACGGATTATATTTCATGATGACGCTAAAATTCCGCAGCATCAGAAAGGCCGGCCCGCGCGCGCCGGCAGGCAACAGGAGATACGCCCGCTCGGACGGCCGTGGGAATTGCTTGTCGCCTGCCCGCCGGACCCCGAGCCCCTGCCACTGGCGAAATGTCATCTGCCTCGCATGGCCGGCAAGCAGGTAATCGAAATGCAGCGGCAGCACGACTTCATAGCCCCAGCCTTCCCCCCTCACCCAGCCGTAGCTTTTCAGATTGTTCGCCGTCGAGGCGACGACGTCGGGGACGGAATCGACAATGTCGCGGCGGCCGTCGCCGTCGAAATCGACCGCGTAGCGCTCGAACGTCGAGGGCATGAATTGCGTAGGTCCAAACGCGCCGGCCCAGGAGCCGATCAGCCGCTCGGGCGGCACGTCGCCGCGCTGGACGATCTCCAGCGCCGCCAAAAATTCGCCGCGGAAGAAATCGCGGCGGCGGCCGACGCAGGCGAGCGTTGCGGTCGAGCGGATCACCGGACGGTCGCCGCCCTTGGTGCTGTATTTCGATTCAACGCCCCAGATCGCAGCGAGGATGTAGCGATCGACGCCGTAAGCGCGCTCGGCCGCGGCAAAGGCCTTGGCGTATTGCGCCAACAGCTCGCGACCGCGGGCGATGCGCGCGTCGTCGACCAGGAGGTCGAGATAGTCCCATGGCGATTTGGTGAATTCCGGCTGGGCATCGAGCAGATCCATAATGCTCAGGTCCGGCGTGAGCCCGGCGGTGGCGCGTTCGAACGTGCGCCGGGTGATGCCGCGGCCCGCCGCCGCCGGCCACAGGCCGGCGATGCAATTCGGGAAGTCCGCGGCAGCGGCGCGGATGGCATCGGCGCTCATCAGCGGATTGCCGGAGGCGCCGGATTGTCCACTCCACTGGCGTCCGCCGCCGGACGGCGCAGGAACCGCAGCGGTCGCGGAAGGTTGAAACAACCGTGTCAGCCAGTCATCCGGCTTATCCTGCGCCAATGCGGCGTCGGCCAGGCTGAACGCGATCAGGCCGGCGACGGCATAGCGAAGGATCGGCATGGAGATTGGCATTTTCGGATCATCCGGGCGCGTGCAATCGCCGTCTCGGTCAGTGGTCGCCGCAATGGACGGCTGCTATGTTACCGGACTGTTAACCGCCGATCCTCTTCGGCACGCCGTCGATGCATCTTCGCAGGTCACATTCACCGAGCCGCAACGGGGTTTGGGTCATACACCGCCCTGAACTCCTCTCTGGACAAAGATTTAGGCAACAAAGCGTCTGCATCCCGCCCGCCCGCGCTTGACCCCGTCGCAACCATGAAACTCGTCCGCAAAGCCGTCTTCCCTGTCGCTGGCCTTGGCACCCGCTTTCTGCCGGCCACCAAAGCCATGCCGAAGGAAATGCTGCCGGTCGTCGACCGGCCGCTCATTCAGCACGTGGTGGATGAAGCGCGCCAAGCCGGCATCGAACATTTCATTTTCGTCACCGGCCGCAACAAGGCGGTGATCGAAGATCATTTCGACCGTCAGGTCGAACTGGAGATGACCTTGCTCGAGCGCCAAAAGCAAAAAGCGCTCGATCTGCTGCGCAACGATCTGCCGGAGCCGGGCACCACCAGCTTCACCCGCCAGCAGGAGCCGCTCGGGCTCGGCCATGCGGTGTGGTGCGCGCGCGAGCTGATCGGCCGCGAGCCCTTCGCGCTCCTGCTCCCCGACGTGCTGGTCCAGCATGAGCGCGGCTGTCTCGCGCAGATGATCGATGCCGCCCGCGAGGTCGGCGAGCGGGCCAATATCGTCGCCGTCGAGGAAGTACCGCGCGAGCGCGTCGACCAATACGGCGTTGTCGGCGTCGGCGCCGCCAAGGGCAAAGTGTTCTCGATCACCAGCATGGTTGAAAAACCGACGCAGGAACGCGCGCCTTCAAATTTGATCCTGACCGGCCGCTACATCCTGCAACCCGAGATCCTCG
>Ga0307374_10015003_pt1 | contig 10488 bp, 13 predicted proteins | sample OX3MG_FD_202532 | JGI IMG/M metagenome (GOLD analysis project Ga0307374, IMG submission 202532) | Soil microbial communities from Risofladan, Vaasa, Finland - OX-3 | ecosystem: Environmental > Terrestrial > Soil > Coastal area > Acid sulfate soil | place: Finland: Risofladan, Vaasa | collected...
CGTGATGTTAATTCAGCGCGGAATATTTTAAGTCTCGCGGAGAGTTGGCTCCGTCCGTCTGCGGGAACGAGTCAAGCAAGCGAAGCCTGTCTGGAACAGGCGAGCGCAGCTTAGGCATGGCCACCGGTTCCGCCACCGTTTATGCTCTGAAAACCGCCACCCATGAGCTCCAAAAGCGCCACGCGGGGGAGCGCTTGCATTATCGTATATACAAATATTATACTTTCCATCATGCGCCTCACCTACGATACGGCCAAGCGCACCCGTACGCTCACCACGCGCGGCTTGGACTTTGAAGATGCCGCTCTGGTGTTCGCGGGCCTGACGCTGGAGGTTGAGGATCGGCGCCGGGATTACGGCGAGACCCGGATCCTGTGCGTGGGTTTCCTTCACGGCCGGATGGTGATGATCGGATATACCCCGCGTGGCGCGGTTCGCCACGTCTTCTCGATGAGGAAATGCAATGCGCGCGAAATCCGCCGCTACGCGCCGTACTTCACGCCGGCGTGATCGGGAACTTCCTGTACTGACCGACGAGATGCTGGCGCGTGCCGTGCTCAAGCGTGGCGGCAAACGTGTAGGGCGTCCGCCCCTGCCCGATCCGAAGGTCGCTATCAGTTTGCGGCTGGCGCCACAGGTCCTGAAGCTCTGGAAGGCGAGTGGCAACGGCTGGCAGACTCGGATGGCCGAGATACTGGCCAAACGCGCCCCCTGACTGGCGCAGTCGCATCGGGATAGCGCCGGTCGTAGCGGCGGAATTCGACCGGCATCACTGGCGGTTTTCCCACTGGAATTAGCGGCGGTTTTCACCGGAATACGCATGATGTACGCCTTTTGGTGTAATATCTCACAGGGCGCATTCATTTCCTGAATCCATGGCCGTTACCGCTGAACCTCAAATTACCGACGCCGTACTTATGATCAGGCCGGCACGGTTCGGTACGAATGCTGAAACCGCCGCGTCCAATACATTTCAACGTTACAACATCGAAATTAATAACCCGCAGCCCCTTGCGCTGCAGGAATTCGACGTGCTGGTGACGACCTTGCGCAAGCTGGGGATCACTGTGGAGGTGTTTGAAGATTCGCCGGAACCTTGGACACCCGATGCGGTATTTCCCGGCAACTGGGTGAGCTTCCATGCCGATGGTGTCGTGTATCTCTATCCGATGCAGGCCCAGAATCGCCGCTGGGAACGCCGTCCGGATATCATCGAAGCACTGCACAAGCAGCGCGGTTACCAAATTGCGCATGTCGAAGATCTGTCCGGCGCGGAACTGGAGGGCCGATATCTGGAAGGTACGGGTAGTTTAGTGCTCGACCGGCCGCACCGGGTGGCTTACGCATGCTTGTCGCCGCGTACCGATATCAAACTGCTGCGGGAATGGGCGGGTAAGCTGGAGTATGAATTGATTGCTTTCCACGCAGTGGGCGGCAGCGGCAAGCCCATCTATCACACCGACGTTATGATGAGTATAGGTGATCGCTTTACGATATTCTGCATAGCCAGCATCCCGGAAGTAAGCGAGCGTCGCCGCATTCAACAGCGGCTTGAACAAACCGGTCACGAGGTCATCCCGATTACAGGCCAGCAGATGGGCGCATTCGCCGGTAATGTGCTGCAACTCGGTACCCGCTACGGCGGCTCCGTGCTTGCCATGTCCATGCGCGCTGAACACAGTCTCACGCCCACACAACGGGGGATCATCAATAAGTACACGCGTATCGTATCCAGTCCCGTGAATACCATCGAAAATTGTGCCGGCGGCAGCGTGCGCTGCATGCTGGCAGAGATTTTCTTACCGCGGACAAACATAACGGATTAGGCATGGCGGAGAAATCCCTTCAGGAAACCTACGCGCCGCACAATGCCTGCTTTGGTTGCGGTCCCGCCAATCCAGAAGGCTTGCATATACAAAGTTTTGTCAATGGCGACGAAGTTGTTGCCGAGTGGCATGCAAGCAAGCATCACGAGGCGTTCCCCGGTGTGCTCAACGGCGGCATCATCGGCACACTGCTGGATTGCCACTGCAACTGGACGGCCGCCTGGTATCTGATGCAAAGAACCGGTACCGATACACTGCCGTGCACGGTGACCGCCGAATATTCGATAAGCTTGAAACGGCCGACACCTACAAACGGGCCCATCGAGCTGCGCGCGCGGGTCATATCCTCAGGCGAGGATCGCGTTGTGGTGGATGGGGAGCTCATCGCCGGCGGCAAGCTGTGCGATACCTGCCGCGGCACGTTCGTGGCCGTGAAACCCGGGCATCCTGCCTATCACCGCTGGTAGATTTTTCAAAACCCGCTATGCTGAATGTAGTCAGCCGCACGGGATAGCGGCATCGGGGATCATCATGAAGGTCAAATCCAGGCTTTCCGCCCGTGGGATGGTGCTGCTCGCCTTCGTTCTGCTGATAATTGTCAATTTTTTTGTGTTGCACGCATTCAGGCCGGTTGAATACCGGCTGCAGGATGCGCTTGTAAGAATGCACGCCGCCAGCAGAGCACCGGATCCTGATGTAGTGGTGGTGAACATCGATGAGCGCAGTCTCTATGAAATGACCAAACAAGTGGGTGGCTGGCCCTGGCCACGGGCAGTCTACGGCCAGCTTCTGCAGGGCATTCTTGCCGAACAGCCCGCAGCCGTGGTGTTCGACATTAACTTCGTGGATCCGGATTTGGTACGGCCAGACTCCGATAAGTATTTCATTGATGTGGCCACGGCCAGCGATAAAGTCTTTTTCCCCATGGTGCGGCTGGAGGGCGCCGACGATAGTAAGAACGCGCCCATCAAGGATTACCCGGTAAAATTCGATTTTATACCCGGCCCCGGCGCCGATCCGAACGCACGCGTGGCGCTTCAATTCCCGCTGCCGCCGCTTGCCATGACTGGGCGCGTGGGCGTGATCAATTTTCTGCAGGACGCGGATGGGATAGGCCGGCGTTATTATCTGTATTACGATGCCTATGGCTGGCACATTCCCTCGCTGCCAGCACGGGTGGCGGAAGCGCTCGGTTGGGACGTGCCGCAACAATCCTCAATTCTGCTCAATTGGCGAGGTACCGCCGAGACTATACCGCATCTTTCTTTCTATGACGTGTATGCTGATTTCCAGCGTCATAATCGCCAACATCCTGCTGACGAGTTCACCCACAAAATCGTGATTATCGGTAGCAATGCCACCTCGCTTGGCGATCTGCGCGCCACGTCTATCAGCCATCTTTATCCGGGCGCATTCATAGTGGCCACCGCGATTGCCAACCTGAAGAACGGCGATTGGATGCGTCGTCCGCCGGTTTTTGTTGGTCCATTGCTGGCGATAATTTTAGTGATCGGAGTAGCGGCATTTTTTCGGTGGGGACGCGGACTGCTCACCGCCGGCATGCTATTGCTTCTAATTACACCGGTTTTAATTTTCAGCGCTTACGAATTGCTCAATCAACGCTGGTTGGTGCCCGTGTTCCAGCCGCTAATTTTCGTTTGGCTGTTTTTTGTCAGCATGGGGCTCGCGGATTATTTCCGCGAGCGTCGCGACCGTCTTTACGCCATCGGTCTTTTCGGTCGCTTCCTGGACCCGCGGGTCGTCAATGATTTGGTGAAAAGCCAGCGCAACCTTCTGGACGATAAAGCCACCAGCTGCGAGCTCACGGTGCTGTTCTCCGATATCCGCGGATTCACGCCGCTTTCCGAAACCCGTACGCCCGAGGAAGTGGTATCCCTGCTCAACCGTTACTTCTCCCGGCAAGTGGAAGTCATCTTCCGCCACGGCGGCACCGTGGATAAGTTCATCGGCGATTGCATCATGGCGTTCTGGGGCGCGCCGGTGCCTGACCCGGAGCAGGCGAAACATGCAGTGCAGGCCGGCTTGGAAATGGCCAAGGTGCTGGAAGTATTCCGCCGGGATTTGGGCGTACTCTCCGAGAGCTTCGACATCGGTATCGGTATCCATACCGGCTCCGCCGTGGTTGGCTTCATGGGCTCAGAAAACAAGTTGGACTACACCGCCGTCGGCGATACCGTGAATTTGGCCAGCAGAATCGAGAGCCAGACCAAGGGCGTGGCGCGCATCCTGGTATCGGCCGCCACCCGCGAGCGCTGCGGGGACGCCTTTGACTTTACCGACCGCGGCTCCTATAAAGTAAAGGGCCGGGAACAAGCGGTGCATCTGTTCGAACCGGCGGAGAAAAAACCATGAAACGTTGGGGACTGATATTCCTGGTACTGATGGTTGCGCTGGGCGTGCATGCCGCCACTCAATCAACGGCCCAGACCATCATCGCGACTTCACTCAACAGCGCGCCGTATTCCGATGCCGGTATCATTGCCTCATTGCCGGTCAGTACCAATGTCAATATTATTGCGCGTCAGGGCGGCTGGTATCACGTGCGCCTGGATTCCGGTCAGGACGGCTGGCTGCTGATGACCAGCATTCGCATGAACAGCACGAGTAGCGGTAATAGTGGCAGCAGCTGGGGATTCGGCTGGCTGTCATCGCTGTTCGAGAGCGGGCGTTCCGGCGCCACCGGCGTCACCGCCACCACCGGCGTCCGCGGCCTGAATACCGGCGACATCGCCAATGCTAAACCAAATCCACAAGCCGCGAATGAAATCACCGCCTGGTCAGCCACCCCGCAGCAGGCCCGTCAGTTTGCGCAACAACTGGATCTCAAACCCGTGCAGGTTGCGTATCTGCCGCAGGTGAAGGGAGCGCAGCCATGAACATGCGCGCTTGCTTGGAAATGATACAGCGTCCGCTGGCGCTAATACTGATGCTGGTTCTGACTTCGTGCGCCAACGTGGGCGGCAATGGTGTGGATTTGAATAGCCTGTTCAGCGCCCTGAAAAACGTGAAGCAGGCGGTGAAACCTGCGGATCAGCAGGAAGAAGAGCAGATCGGCTTTGCCACTGCCGCGACACTTTTAGGCGCCGCCAAACCTATCAATGATCCGGCGGTACAGGATTACGTGAACAAGGTTGGATTATGGGTGGCTCTGCAAAGCGACCGCCCGGATCTGCCCTGGCATTTCGCGGTGGTGGATTCCAACGACATTGACGCCTTCGCCGTACCGGGCGGCTACGTATTCATCACCCGCGGTCTGTTGCTGCACATGCGCAGCGAGGCGGAGCTGGCCGGCGCCTTGGGCCACGAAATCAGCCACGTGGTCTTGAAGCAGCAGCTCAAGGCCTTGCAGCAAGCCGCGCAGCTCAATCTGCTGGGCGCGGCGGCCCAATTCGAACTGCAACAACACGGTCAGAATACGCAGCTTTTCAACAACGTGGCCAACGCCACCCGCAATCTGTACTCGAAAGGCCTGGACAAACAGGACGAATTCGAGGCAGACCGCATGGGCGTGGTGTTGGCAACGCGCGCGGGTTACGACCCGTATGGACTGCTGGCGGTATTGCAGACCCTGGAGACTGTTGATCCCAAGAGCAACGGCATGCAGCTGCTGCTCGCTACCCACCCTGCGCCTGCGGCGCGGGTCGCTATGCTGTCCGCTGAAATGCAGGCCGGCCATATGGATCGGTATGGCCGTCAGGTGGAAGGCACTAGGCGCTATCAGCAGATGATCAAAACGCTCGTATCAACATCAACAAGGCGCTGATTGAACTGTTTCTTGTAAGGCGTTGCGTTCGCAGCAACTTCGAATTTAGTTCCAGAGAATGGTACGGCCGAGAGCGGACTGTATAAGCCAAACGGCGAACTTGCCGGTGCGGTTTTCGATGTCGAGGATGGGATTGAGTTCCACCACTTCCATGCTGGTGATGGATCGGATCCGTCCAGGTCATAGGAAAGGTGAATGCCGGCACTGGCACGACTGAGAATCTGCATGGCTTCATCAAGACAATTACCGGCGCCGCGGGCATCAATTTCGCTCATGGTGAACACACGTACTCCGGATTTTTTCACCAGCTCCGCTTCCTTGCTGTCCACATCACGCACGCCGAATATCACTACATGCTCGGGCTTGATGGCCGGTACTTGTCCGCTGATGCCGGTGAGTTCCTGTGGGCCCGTGCCGAGCAAGGTGGAAAGCGGCATGCCGTGAATGTTGCCCGAGAGGCTGGTATCAGGCGTGTTCATGTCGGTGTGTGCGTCACACCAGAACACGCCCAGCTCCTTGCTTTGTTGTTTGAAATGACGCACCACGCCGGCAATGGAGCCGATGGCCTGGGAATGGTCGCCGCCGAGAATCAGGGGAAACTCGCCGTGGGCCAAGGTCTTTTGAGTTTCATCGGCCAATTCCCGGCACACTTCGTTGATGACCTTTAGATAGCGCGCGTGGGGGTCGCCCACGTCAGCCGCTTCCATGGATACTTGGCCGATGTGGCGCATGCCGACCACCCGGTGCCCGAGCTTTTCGAGTGCCGGCACTACCCCGGCTACATGCATGGCGGATGAACCCATATCGGTGCCGCGCCGGCTTGCGCCAAGATCCAGATGCACATTGGTGATGCGGATTTTCTTCGACATGGTTTGTGGAACCGCTGCGATTTTGCGCAGTTGAAGTTAGCGCAATTGTAACACGCCGGTAAATGGGCATCGTGGTTGTGCACAGGCCGGCAGCGCAAACATTCGAACCTGGATTTGATCGCCGCGTGTTGGAGTTTTCAGCTCGATGCCTGGTTCACGGTTACAGCCGTACCCAGCCCTCTCCACAGTCTGCGTTATAATAAAGACCGTACGAGCGCAGTCACATGCAGATTACAAACAGGAGATTCCCGTGAGCAGAGAGTTCAAGGAGCTGTCAGTGATGATGGCGCCGGCGGATACCATCCTGATGCATCCCACTCATGTACTTCCAGATCATGTTTCGGTGCAGAACGCCGCCATTGATGTGATGACGGATCTGAGCCGCATGGCTGCCATCACGGTGGATCCCAATCTACCTATCGACAAGGCAGAAGAGCGTATGAAGAATGGCCGCGTGCGCCTGTTATTCGTACTCAGTGAGCCGGGGGATCTCCTGGGGCTTATCACGCTCAGCGATATCGAGGGTATGCGCCCCATGCGTTTCCAACACGAAATGGGCGTGAGCCACAGTGAGGTGTTGGTGCGTGACATCATGACATCGCTGGATCATCTCGAAGCGATGTCCATGAGTGACGTCGTTCAGGCTTGCGTGGGCGATATCATCGAGACCCTGAAACGCACGGGTCGCCAGCATGCCATCGTTATCGAGCATACACCTGATGGACCTGCCATCCGCGGGATTTTTTCCGCCACCCGCATCGGCCGGCAGCTGGGCATTCAGCTCAACACCGGCGGCGTTGCCTGGACATTCGCCGAACTGGAAACAGCGCTGGCTCATTAAATAACTTAAAGTCCTCCGCTGTTATCCGGGCCAGAATTTCTGCAACACCAGGCCACAGCGAATGAAGTCCGCGTTCAACTATTAGTCCGTGCCATCCTTTGACCCGAACCCTTCTACGCGTCGGTAAATGACATATGAAGCGGCAACCGGTACGAGCACGGACACCGCAATAATACCTATCATGATGATGGGCATATACGCAGCGGGCGCCAATACTCCTGTAATAACGATGGTCAGGCCTGCGGCCACGAACAACCAGCCGCCCAGGCGGTGAGTCCGCACCCAGACTTCGTCGCTGGCCAACGTCCAGGGTGTGCGTATTCCGATGAAAAAATTCTTCCGCAATTTACCCATGTAGTTGCCAAGAATTATGAATAACAGACCGAGCACAATCGGTATCATCGTGTTGATGGCCACGTGCTGATTGGTTGCCGCGAGTAACGCGATAATGGATGTCACTAGCAGGGCCGCCATCAGCATAAGCTGGATTAGCCCATAGACGCTTTGGAAGCTCTCTAATCGGTAGCCCTTAGGCGATATGCGCGGGAGAACCGCAAGCACGATCCAGATTCCCGCCATGGTCAGGGGAAGCATGAAAACGCCCCACGGCTTTGGCAGGTAACCGTCAATTTGACCGGCAGAATTCCAATGGGTTGGGACCGGGTCAGGCAACTGTGGATAGAACCACACCGCGATCGCGAACGCTGCAAGTACCAGTAAAAAGCTGATGAGATTCGCGGTTTTGAACTTCATTTTCTTTTCTCCTCCTGCGTAGTGAACAGGTCAAGCATCACTCGGGTCAGGTTTTCGAAGACCGTCGTGTTGGACGAATAAACAATGCTCTGGCCGTGCCGCTCGGTGCGCACCAGGTCCGCGGCCTTGAGTTGGGAAAGATGATGGGACAGCGCTGCCGGGCTCATGTCGACGGTTTGCGCCAGTTCGCCGGCGCTGCGCGAGCCACGGTTGAGTAGGCGGATAAGCTGCCGGCGGGTGGGGTCGGCGAGCGCCTTGAATACCGCGTCCTGTTTCATGATGTGCTTGTATCCTCAAATAAGTATCCACTTGATTTGCACTGTTTCCGACGATGGGCTGCCTCCGGAAAGAGGCATGACCGCGTTCGATGCAAGTTTAAATATTTAAACAATTATTTAAATAAGTCAATAGCCGCTGACCCAAACATAGGGATTCGTCGGCTAGAATGAGCACCTCCTCAATCCCGGCCGCAAGCTTATGCTCAACCTTATCCTTGGCGCGGTGATGATCAGTTTCTCGGCGGTGTTTGTGAAACTGGTGAGTGTGCCGCCGGCTACCAGCGCATTTTATCGCATGTTGTTCGGAGGCCTGATTCTGCTGGGTATCGTGTGGTGGCGAGGGGAGCGCGTGAACTTTGGATCCGCAGCCATGGCAATGCTGTGCCTGGTGGCGGTGTTTTTTGCGCTGGATCTGACGTTTTGGCATCGCAGTATTCTGTATGTGGGTCCGGGTCTTGCCACATTGCTGGCCAATTTTCAGGTGTTCGTGCTGGCGGCCGTGGGCGTGCTGGTTTTCCGGGAACGGCTGACCTGGTTCCAGATGTTTTCCATACCGCTGGCGATTCTGGGTCTTGTGCTACTGGTGGGCGTGGATTGGTCGTCGTTTTCACCCAGTTATCGCTCGGGCGTTATCCTCGGACTGCTTACCGCCTGCTGCTACACAGGCTATCTCCTGGCACTGCGTCGCGCCCGTGTCGCCGAAACCGCCGGTTCCTCCTTTGTCACGCTGATGGTGGTATCGCTGTTATGTGCCGGCCTGTTGGCTCTGGCCATGTGGCCGGAGCACGCTTCTTTCGTGATCCCCACCTGGAAGGATCTGGGCTGGCTCATCGCCTATGGGGTTTTCGGCCAGGTGCTGGGCTGGGTGTTGATTTCCAACAGCATCTCCAAGGTGCGGGCTTCGCAGGTGGGTTTGGTTCTGCTGTTGCAACCGGTCTGCGCGTTTTTGTGGGACGTGTTGTTTTTCGGCCGCCGTTTTACGACGGTGGAGAGCATCGGCGCCGCCTTGGCACTGGCGGCAATTTATCTCGGCTCGGTGAAACGCACACGTCCGGTTTCAGTCAGGCAAGAACCGTAAGCCGTTGCGGCAGGATCTCAATATCGAGACGCTTGGCATCGGTGTAGCGGATCTCGCCGTCGGCGTGCACCGGCAGACCTGCCTCGGATTCAATCAGCAGCCTATCTGTTTTGAAGTCAATGATGCCGGGACATCCAAGATGGCTGCCGCGCAGTACCCGCGGCACCAGCGCCAGGATTCCCAGGCGGCTTAGTCCCTGGGCGACAACCACGTCGAACAGTCCGTCGTTGATTTTCGCGTCGGGTGCCAACAGGAAGGCGCCGCCTTCAGAACGCCCATTGCTCACGGAGATGAGCGTGATCGTGGTATGCAGTGTCTCCCCATCATGGCGCACGCGCACCTTCGGAAGCTGGTGTTGAAAAAGCAGTATCTTCGCCAGCGCCAGGCCATACACCAGATTACCGCCCAACCATTGCATACGATTGGCCGCCATCGCCACCTGGGCATCGAAGCCCACTCCCAAGCTGTTGGCAAAATAAAAATCATTACAACGGCCAACGTCGACACGGCATGGTTTGCCTTGGGCGATGCGTGCGCAAGCCGCGCGCCAGTTGTCTTTGCTACTGAGCATCTTCATGAAATCATTGCCTGTACCTATCGGCACGATAGCCAGCGGCGACCCGCCGTCCGCCTGCATCCAGCCGTTCACTGCTGCATGCACCGTGCCGTCGCCGCCAGCGACGATGATTACGTCTGCGCGGGCGGCCAATGCCTGTTTGACCTGCAAACCCACATCATCCGCTGCGCGGCTATAGTGCGGTTGGGCAACGATGCCAAGCCCTGCGAGATATTCAACAATGGCGGAGCCGAGCGTTTGCCCCGCGCCACGGCCAGCGGCCGGGTTGATGATGAGGGAAGCACGCATTGGGCGCGTGGTTTCAGGCGCGCAGCCCGTGATCAACGGCAGACTTCAGCTGGAAGTGCCGCGCCGATTCAGGCAAGAGGTCATTTTGTGTCATTGCGCATATCAGCCAGATCCGCCAGATACAGGATCACCCGTTGAATTTCCGCGCGATCGTCCTCAGGTAAGCGTTCCAGGGCTTGTGTCAAGCGCTTCGC
>Ga0307374_10015004_pt1 | contig 10487 bp, 8 predicted proteins | sample OX3MG_FD_202532 | JGI IMG/M metagenome (GOLD analysis project Ga0307374, IMG submission 202532) | Soil microbial communities from Risofladan, Vaasa, Finland - OX-3 | ecosystem: Environmental > Terrestrial > Soil > Coastal area > Acid sulfate soil | place: Finland: Risofladan, Vaasa | collected...
AATCGCCTCGCGCCGGCCGCCAACCTCGAGCGGATAGTCGATGATCCTGCCGTCGGCGGCGACCGGAATCTCGCGACCCTCGAGAATCGGCTCGCCCATATCCACCGTCGCACCCACAACGGAGCCGGCCTCGAACCGCAGCTCGATCATCTTCAGTCCGGAATCCGTCTCGACGACCATCGGATTCTTGCGCGCGATTCCGCGTTCGTAAGCCAGCCGTGCGACGCAGCGGATTCCGTTGCCGCACATGTCGCCGCGGCTTCCGTCAGCGTTGTACATCTCCATCCGCACGTCGGCGCTGCGCGATGGCGCGAGCATGATCAATCCGTCGCCGCCGATCCCGAAATGCCGATCCGCAACGCGCGCGGCAAGCGCCGCGGGATCGGCCGGCCGCGCCTTCAGCGCTACGACGTAAATATAGTCGTTGCCGCAGCCCTGCATCTTGGTAAATTCGAGCGTCGCCATCGTTCGTCCTAATGCGCTTTCAGCTCGACGATTTTCTCTCCACGAATGAGATCTTCAAAACTCTCGCGCTCGCGAATCACGTGCGCCTCCGCGCCATCGACCAGGACCTCGGGCGCGCGCAGACGGCCGTTATAGTTCGACGCCATCACGAAGCCGTATGCGCCCGCGCTCATTACCGCCAGAAGATCGCCGGCCGCAGGCTGCGGCATTTCGCGTTCGCGCGCGAAGAAATCTCCGCTCTCGCACACGGGTCCAACCACGTCGGCGACGATCAGCTTGCCGACCTTGCGCCGATCGACCTGCGTGATCGCATGGTACGCCTCGTACAGGACCGGACGAATCAGATCGTTCATTGCGCCGTCCACGATCACGAAACGCTTCACGTCCGTCTCTTTCATGTACAATACCCGCGTGACCAGCACGCCTGCGTTGCCCACCAGCACGCGTCCCGGCTCGCTGATTATCTTGAGCCCGAGTCCGCGGATGGGCCCGAGCATCGCGGCCGCATACTCGGACGGCGGCGGAGGATTTTCCTGGTATGGAATTCCCAGCCCGCCGCCAATATCCAGATACTTAAGCTCGATGCCCGACGCGCGCAGGTCCGTCACAATGCTCTTGACCTTACCGGCGGCCTCCGCGAACGGAGCGGTGTCGGTGATTTGCGATCCGATGTGCGTGCTGAGCCCGACGATCTCAAGGTTCTTGAGTCCGCGGGCCTCCGCGTAGTACTCGCGCACCTGCGATAGCGGTACGCCAAACTTGGAATCGCGATGGCCGGTCGAGATGTGCGGATGAGTTCCGGGATCGAGATCGGGATTGACGCGCAGGCTGACCGGCGCCCGCCGCTGCATGCGTCCGGCAACCTCCGCGATGCGATGCAGCTCGGGACGCGACTCGACGTTGATCATCAAGATGCCCGCCTCGAGCGCGGCTGCGATCTCCGTGTCCGTCTTGCCGACGCCCGAGAACACAATTGTGCGCGGATCCGCGCCCGCACGCATGCATCGCATTAACTCGCCCGCCGAGACGATATCGAACCCCGAGCCCATCGAGGCGAAGAGTTTCAGAATGCTCAAATTCGACAGCGCCTTCATCGCATAGCAAATCAGATGATCGGTGCCGGAAAACGCCTCGTCGAAGATACGAAAATGCCGGCGCAGGGTCCGAGCGCTGTAAACGTAAAATGGAGTTCCGACGCGCTTGGCCAGATCGGCCAGCGCAACCTCCTCCGCGAAAAGTTGATCGTTTTTGTATTCGAAGTAATTCATGGTTTTGTGCGGGAGTTGACGGCTGCGGCCGAAGCTATGACGGTGAAGGTCGAAGTTTTACCACAGCCGCACTTGGCGAATAAACGCCTCGCGAGATGACGTCGTGCCGGCGCACTGGTCGCGCATTGTCACGGAAGTGGCGCCGGGGTCGGAACGACAAAATTCTCCGGGTTCGGAGGCGGCGGTGGAACCGAGCGCACCAGCGTGATCTCGTTCGACGGCTCGCTCTGGAAGCCGTTGCTGGTGATCGAAATAATCTCGTAACTATAGCTGTGGCCCAGCATCGTATCCGAGTCTCGATAGCTAAATGTTTCCTGCTTCTGAAAACGCCCGTTGTCAGTCACTTCGACCCGGCCAATTTCCTTGTACTGACTCTGCGCCTGGGTGCGCATAATCAGAAACGAGGCAAGATCGTGCATCGCGGAGCCGCCCGCGTAAGTGTCGGGACGTCCCCAGCTGAGCCTGATCGCGCCCTTTTCGGACTCGGCGCGCAGATCGAGAATTTTTTGCGGTCGCGCTTCCCCGCTGGGAATCGGCGGCGATTTCACACCACATCCCGCCCATGCTGCGGCCGCCGCGAACGCGACGATGCTTGCGATAATATACGCGCGCATCCGATTGCTCATCGTTTCAACTCTCTGAGCCGCCGCTTGACGGTGCCCGGCGCGGGTCCGCCGGCGACCGAGCGCCGCGCCAATGAATTCTCCGCGCTCAGAATCCCGGCAGCGTCGGACTTGAACGCCGTCGAGTAGCGCCGCAGATCGCTATGCTTCAAGTCCTCGAGCGTGGTGCCTGCCGCCGCGGTCTCGCGCACGATCCGGCCCACGATCTCGTGCGCTTCGCGAAACGCAACTCCCCTTTCCACCAGATATTCCGCCAGGTCGGTCGCGAGCGCGAACCCTCCCGCCGCCGCGCGCATCGCGCCGCGATCGAAAAGCAGTGCAGGCCAGAGCTTCGCCATCAGCCGCGTCGCGGGCTTGATCGTGTCGAGCGCGTCGAAGACCCGCTCTTTGTCTTCCTGCAAGTCCGAGTTGTACGCCAGCGGAAGCCCCTTCAGGATCGTGAGCATCGCGACCAGATCTCCGATCACGCGCCCGGTCTTGCCGCGGATCAGCTCGGCCAGATCGGGATTCTTCTTCTGCGGCATCATCGAGCTGCCGGTCGAGAACTCGTCGGGAATCGACGCAAACCCAAACTCGCTCGAGGTCCACAGGATCAGCTCCTCGCTCATCCGCGACAGATGGACCGACAGCAGCGCCGCAGCGGACAGAAAATCCACCGCGAAATCGCGATCCGAAACCGCGTCGATACTGTTGGCGGTGATTCGCGCAAAACCGAGCTCGCGCGCGATCATCACGCGATCTATCGGCAGCGTGGTGGCGGCCAGGGCGCCCGCACCCAGCGGCATCACGTCAGTACGCGCCAAAGCCTGCGAAAAACGCTCGCCGTCGCGCGTCAGCATCTCAACATAGGCGAGCAGATGGTGCGCGAGCGAGACCGGCTGCGCGCGCTGCAAGTGCGTGTAACCGGGCATGACGGTATCAACATGGCGGCGCGCAAGGCGAATCAGCGCGGCGCGCAATTCGCCGACGATCGCGATGACTTCGCGCAGTTCGTCGCGCAGATAAAGACGAAAGTCGAGCGCGACCTGATCGTTGCGCGAGCGTGCGGTATGCAGCTTGCGCCCGGCGGCGCCGATTTTAGCGATCAGCCGGCGCTCGATTGCGAGATGGATGTCCTCGTCGCCGATATCGAAGCAAAAGCGTCCTTTGTCGATTTCGCGCTCAATTTCTCTTAGCCCGCGCTCGATCGCGCGCGCTTCTGAAGCGCGAATCAGCCGCACTTTCGCGAGCATCCGAGCGTGCGCGATCGATCCGCGAATATCGTGGCAGAAGAGCCGCCGATCAAACGGCAGCGAAGCGGTAAACGCCTCGACTTCAGGCAACCGCCCGCGCGCAAACCTTCCACGGATCAGATTGCTCGCCTTGGTTCCCATTCGCCGTTTGGCGGGGCTAACAGGTTCTGTCGGAACCATTTTGTCAGTTCGCACGGCAGTCACTGAAACATCGTCGAGAGTCGATCGTCGGTATTCGAAAGCAGACGATTCGCGGATACAATGCTATTCCTCGCCTTCGAAATAGTCGGAATCGATTTTCCGGATCTTGTAATTTGAGACCGTTGCGACTCCTACGTCAAAATCGACCATCAACTCAGCTAGCTTCTGCCCGTCAACCAACACGATGCGCTTTTGAATTCGCCCGGTGTAGTCGCGAGCGTCTCGCGAAAAATCCGACGTCGTGATCAAGACTCCTTTCGTCGCTCCAGCTCCTTCCAAGCTCCCAGCGAATGCCTGAACGACCGGGCGTCCGACAGTTGCGTCCCATCGCTTGGCTTGGACGTATACCTTATCCAGTCCCAAGCGATCTTCATCTATTACCCCGTCGAGTCCACCGTCACCGCTTCCCCCGATCGCGTGTCCAGCATCTCTTCGAGAGCCGCCGTAACCCATTGCGAGAAGCAAATCCACGACGAGCTTCTCAAAAAATCTCGGCGAAGAAGCCTTCACGCGCTCTAGAAGGTCTTGCGCGAGCGATCGCCGTAACAGTTGATACGTTGTATCCAGCGCCTCCTCGGGAGTCTCTTCCGAGTTCATATGCTCAGCGGCCTCAGAATTCCCTGTGGCTGGCGGGCGCTGAGCCGACTTAAATTCGAGAAACTCCGGAAACTGCTCCAGAAAGTGTGCATCGACGTGGTCGGGGTTTGCTCGCAGCACTTCGCGTCCACGATCCGTGATCTTGAATTTTCCGCGCGAAGGGCTTTCGAACAGTCGGGCCTTCACAAGATAGGTTTTTGCCCAGCCAACACGACTATAGATGACCGTCTGTTTACCGCTCGGGAGCAACTCGCGAAGTTCCTCGGCGCTTAATCTGAATTGGCTGGCCAACTCCTCTAAACAATCGTCAACGCGGTGCTCCTGTCCGTCGCCTGCGATTCGTAACAGCGGAAGCATAAAAGCATGGTAGGGCGGAATCGCCATGGCGCTAATCCTCTAAGATTGCGAACCTAGCGTTTACAAAAACGAAAGGACATAGGCCGCGGCCAGCACGAGGACGCTGGCGTCGTTTCTCTAGGACGGTACCGGATATAGAGAATCAATTGACGCGCAAGACCGGTCATTCGGTACGGCGGGTCCTGCACAGGCATCCGCGCGCCGAGCAACTCATGGTGCCGTCGGGATGAACGATATGCACGTCCATTTTGTGCAAGCATGTGGGGCAATGCCCCGAGCGCGTTCGTGGCACCAACTTCGGCTGCGTTTTCGGCGGCCGGAACTGGATCACCTTGCCCAAGTCTCACTTCTCCGCGCGGCCCTTTGCGCCCTCGCCGCGAACGCGCGCAAGCGCGCGTAACCGGGTGGCCGCAATCCGGATAAATCCCCCGGCGTCGGACTGGTTGTAGCCGCCCGCCTCTTCAAAACTCGCGATCGCCGGATCGTAGAGCGAATTTTCCGATCTGCGTCCCGCGATCGTCGCCGCACCCTTATACAGCTTCACCCGCGCGACTCCGTTCACGTCGCGCTGCGCGGCGTCGATGAGCGTTTGCAGCGCCTCACGCTCGGGCGCGAACCAGTAGCCGTAATACACCATCTCGGCGTAGCGCGAGACCAGCGCGTCGCGCAGATGCATCACCTCGCGATCGAGCGTCAATTGTTCGACGCCGCGATGCCCATGCGTAAGCATCGTGACACCCGGGGTTTCGTACACGCCGCGCGATTTGATTCCGACGTAACGGTTCTCAACCATATCAACGCGGCCGACGCCGTGGCGTCCGGCGATTTCGTTGGCGCGCGCGATAATCGTCGCGGGCGAAAGTTTCTCGCCGTTGATCGCGATCGGATTCCCCCCCGCGTATTCGATCTCGACATACTCGGCGGCGTCGGGCGCGTTCTCGGGCGCGACCGTCAGGCGAAACATGTCGTTGTATGGCTCGCGCCACGGATCTTCGAGAATCCCGCCCTCGTAACTGATATGCACCAGGTTGCGATCCATCGAATAGGGTTTTTCGGCCGTGACCGAGATCGGAATCTTTTTATCGCTGGCGTAGGCAATCATGTCCGCACGGCCTTTGAAGGTCCAGTCGGCGCGCCGCCATGGCGCGATTATCCTGAGCTCCGGCGCCATCCGCGCGATGGTCAACTCGTAGCGGACCTGATCGTTGCCTTTGCCGGTAGAGCCGTGGGCGACGGCGTCGGCCCCTTCAGCCAGCGCGATTTCGACTTGCCGCTTGGCGATCACAGGACGCGCGATCGAGGTGCCGAGCAGATAGTAGCCTTCGTACACGGCATTCGCGCGCATCATCGGAAATACGAAATCGCGCGCGAATTCCTCGCGCAGGTCGGCGAGCACGAACTTGCTCGCGCCGGTCGCGAGCGCTTTTTTCTCAAGCCCGTCGGTTTCCTCGGCCTGCCCTACGTCGGCGCAGTACGCAATAATTTCGCATCCGAACTGATCTTTGATCCAGCGCAGCATGACCGACGTATCGAGCCCGCCGGAATAGGCGAGCACCAGTTTTCTAATTTTTTCGGTGGCCATTATGTCTAATCGATCAAATCATTCGCCGCGCGATGACGCCGCATGCGCCAGAACCTCCGGACGCAGCAGCCAGACCATCACGGCCTTCTGCGCGTGAAGCCGATTTTCGGCCTGGTCGAGCACCACCGAGCGGGGACCATCGATCACCTCGTCGGTGATTTCCTCGCCGCGATGCGCCGGCAGGCAGTGCATCACCAAAGCTTGCTTCGATGCTCGGGCAACCAACGCGCCGTCTACCTGGAAATCCTTGAAGTCGCGCCGGCGCTGCGCCGCTTCCTTTTCACGGCCCATCGAGGTCCACGTGTCGGTGTAGATCACGTCAGCGCCCGCCACTGCTTTAACCGGATCGCTGGTTACGATGCCGATCTCCTCGCGCCGCATGCGCTCGAGGAAACTTTTCTCCGGCTCGTAGCCATGAGGCACCGCCACGCGCAGCTCGAATCCCAAAAGCGCGGCCGCTTCGATCCAGCTCTGCGCCATGTTGAATCCGTCACCGACCCACGCGACCTTGAGCTTCGAGATGTCGCGGCCGAAATGTTCCTGCAGGGTTTGCAGATCGGACAGTACCTGGCAGGGGTGCAACAAATCGCTGAGCCCGTTGATGACCGGCACGCTCGCTTCGCGCGCCAGCTCGACGCAGTTGGCGTGCGCGAAAGTACGGATCATGATCAGATCGACGACTCGCGACAGGTTGCGCGCCACATCCTTGACCGTCTCGCGCTCGCCGATTCCGATATCATTGGGCGCCAGGTAAATTGCGTGGCCGCCGAGCTGCGCCATCCCGGTCTCGAAGGTGATTCGCGTGCGTAGCGACGGCTTCTGAAAAATCATCGCGAGCGTGCGTCCGCGCAGGTATGGATGCTCGATGCCCGACTTGAGCTCGGACTTGAGCCGCGCGGCGAGTGCGAGCAGTCCATTCAATTCCTCGGTGCTCACCGACGACATATCCAGAAAATCGCGCTTGGCGCGAATCTCCGGCTGCGGTGCGATACGTCCCTTTTGCGCGGCGGCGCTCACGACGCACCCTGCGCGCTCTTAAGCGCCTTCTCGATTATCTTGAGCCCGATGTCCGCTTCCTCGCGCGTGAGGTTAAGCGGAGGCAGCAGGCGCAGGATGTGGCCCGCGGTTCCGTTGACGAGGAGCTTTTCTTTCAGGCACGCATCGACGACCGGACGCGGATCGCCCTTCAGCACCACGCCGATGATCATGCCGAGACCGCGAACCTCGACCACGCCGTCGCAGATCTTGCCGATCTCGCGCAGGCGCTCGAGCATATAGGCGCCGACGGTGGTGGCGTTGGCGAGAATTCCTTCCTGATCGATCGCGTCCAGAACCGCGAGCGCCGCACTGCATGCGACCGGATTTCCGCCGAAAGTGGTGCCGTGGCTGCTGGGCGTGAACGCGGACGCAATTTCGTTTTTCGCGATCATCGCGCCGATCGGAAGACCACCCGCCAACGCCTTGGCCAGGGTCACGATGTCGGGCTTGATACGCGCGTGCTCGAAGGCGAAGAATTTTCCCGTGCGGCCAGCCCCGGTTTGAATTTCGTCGAGGATCAGCAGAAGGCCGCGGCGATCACAGAAATCGCGCAGGCGGCTCAGGTAGTCGGGATGCGGCATGACCACGCCGCCCTCGCCCTGAATCGGCTCGACCATCACGCCGACGGTTTCATCGTGAATCGTGTGCTCGATCGCCGCGATATCGTCGAACGGCGCAAGGCGAAAGCCCGGCACCAGCGGCTGGAACCCCTGATGATATTTCTCCTGGCCGGTCGCGCTCAGCGTCGCGAGCGTGCGCCCGTGAAACGAACCCAGCGTCGCGATTATTTCGTAGCGTCCGCCGCCGTCCTTGTGACCCCATTTGCGCGCGAGCTTGATCGCGGCCTCGTTGGCCTCTGCCCCGGAATTTCCGAAGAATACTTTCGCGCCCCCGAAGCGCGTGGCCAGGCGCTCGGCCAGGCGCGCGGTGGGTTCGGTGTGGAATACGTTCGAGACGTGCGTCAGCTTTTCAGCCTGCTCCTTGATCGCGCGTACTACGCGCGGATGCCCATGGCCGAGGCTGGTTACCGCAAGCCCGCAAAAAAAATCGAGGTAACGGTTTCCGTCCGCATCGAAGAGATACGCTCCATGTCCGCGCACGAACGCAATCGGCAGGCATCCGTAGATGTCCACCATGTTGCGATGCGCCAGTTCGACAATTTCCGCATTGTTCATCGTGATGTAGCCATCTGAGTCCTCAGGCGTTCTTCTTGGCGCTGCGCGCAAGGTCCGCAACGCGGGCACGGCGCTGCACCACTTCCGTGCCGACTCCCATGCGCGTGAAAATTTCCAGCAGCACGGCGTGGCGCACACGCCCGTCGAGAATGTGCGTCTTCGCGACGCCTTTGCCCAGAGCGTCGATACAGCATTCCACTTTGGGAATCATCCCTTCGTGGATTATGCCGCGTGCGATCAGCCGGCGCGCCTCGGCCGCGTCGAGCGTCGAGATAAGCTTGCCCTCGCGATCGTTTACGCCCTCGACGTCGCTCAGCAGGATCAGCTTCTCCGCCTTTAGCGCCGCCGCAATCTCGCCCGCGGCCACGTCGGCGTTGATATTGTAGGTCTGTCCGTCGCGCCCCACTCCGGTGGGCGCGATCACGGGAATAAAATTCGCCGCTTCGAGCGTCCGGATGATCTCGGGATTGATCTGATCGACTTCGCCCACCAGCCCGATATCAACCTCGCTTTTGCGCCCGGCTTCATCCTTGATCACCATTTGCATCTTGCGCGAGACGATCAGGTCGCCGTCCTTGCCCGACAGCCCGACCGCGCGGCCGCCGTGCCGCGAGAGCATCGCGACGATATCCTTGTTGATCCTCTGCAAGACCATCTCGGCCGCTTCCATCGTGGCCGCGTCGGTCACCCGCATCCCGCGCACGAAGTGCGACTTGAGCCCGAGCTTGCCGATAAGCTCGCTAATCTGCGGACCACCGCCGTGCACGACCACCGGGTTGATGCCCACCAGATCGAGCAGCACCACGTCCTCGGCGAAGCCTGAGCGCAGCTCGTCGGATTGCATCGCGTGGCCGCCATATTTGATGACAAAAGTCTGCCCGCGAAAGCGCCGGATAAACGGCAGCGCCTCGATCAGAATCTCGGCTCGCGCGATGAGGTCTTTGGTCACGTGGTCCCCGTCCAGTCCAGCCGGCCACAGCGGAATCGCGGCTGTAAGTGGCAATCAAAACAGGCTTGCGCGCGCGGCGCAATTGCCGCCCCGTCGTCCTGATCCGCCCCCCGGGGCACGGCCCGATCGCGCGCCGGGCAGCTACCGCACTTCGACATTACAGGATGTAGCGCGAGAGGTCCTCGTCCTTGAGGATCGGGTCCAGGTGGGCGTGGACATAAACCGCATCGATTACCAGATCGTGGTCGCCCAGCTCGGGTGCGTTGAAAGAAATCTCTTCAAGCAGCCGTTCGAGCACGGTATGCAGACGCCGCGCGCCGATATTTTCGGTCCGGTCGTTAACCTGCGCCGCGATCTCCGCAAGCGCGGCCACCGAGTCGTCGGTGAAGGTGAGCCTGAGACCCTCGGTCGCCATCAGCGCCACGTATTGCCGGGTCAGCGAATTTTCGGGCTCGGTCAGAATGCGGATAAAGTCCTCCCGCGCGAGCGCCTTCAACTCGACGCGGATTGGAAAGCGTCCCTGGAATTCGGGAATCAGGTCCGAGGGCTTGCTGGTGTGAAACGCGCCCGACGCGACGAACAGGATATGGTCGGTGCGAATCGCACCGTACTTGGTGTTGACGGTCGAGCCTTCGACGATTGGCAGCAGGTCGCGCTGCACGCCCTCGCGCGAGACGTCGGGTCCGCGGCCCGCCTCGCGGCCGGCGATTTTATCGATTTCGTCGATAAACACGATTCCCGTCTGCTCGGCGCGGTTGATCGCCTCGTGCGCGACCGCCTCCATATCGACCAGCCGCGCGGCCTCCTCCTGGATCAGGATCTCGAGTGCTTCCGGAATTTTCACCTTACGATGATGCGTTTTCTTGGGCATGATCTGGCTCATGAGATCCTTCATGTTGAAGCCCATCTCTTCCATGCCCTGGGGGGTGAACACTTCGACCATCGGCGTCGCGTTGGCCGAGACCTCGATCTCGACCTCGCGTTCATTGAGATGCCCCTG
>Ga0307374_10015005_pt1 | contig 10486 bp, 7 predicted proteins | sample OX3MG_FD_202532 | JGI IMG/M metagenome (GOLD analysis project Ga0307374, IMG submission 202532) | Soil microbial communities from Risofladan, Vaasa, Finland - OX-3 | ecosystem: Environmental > Terrestrial > Soil > Coastal area > Acid sulfate soil | place: Finland: Risofladan, Vaasa | collected...
TTGTTGATTGCAGGCGCCGCTCACCTTTTCTATGGCTGGCATTCCCGGAGTACTGGCGCAGTGGTTTGGCAGACTATTATCGGGCTCTTGTATTGGCTCGTAGGCTTGTATCTCATTTTCCACCCTGCGCGTGGGCTGGTCACACTGACGTTGCTGCTCGCCTCCTACTTCGTTGTGGAAGGAATCATTGAACTCGTGATGTACTTCCGCCTGCGGCATCTCCACCGCGCCAAGTGGTTCCTCTGGGATGGATTGATTACTCTCCTGCTCGGGATTCTGATCTGGGCGCACTGGCCATTCAGTTCTGTTTGGGTGTTAGGCACCTTGGTCGGTATCAGCCTTCTGATCAGCGGGTTCACGCGGCTGTTCTTCGGTACCGGAACATCCATCCTCGGTGGAGTTGGGCTGGTCTGAAGCACCCTGCGCGAAATCGAATCCGACGGCCCGCGCCTTGGCTCATTGACTCTGAGATGTGAAACAGCACGTATCTACAACGCGACGTGCTATTCATCTTTGAGCCGGTCACCCGTGAGAAGCCAAGGCCGCTCGATTGATCTTCGTCCGAGTGTCGTCCCATATCCAGCCCCATTTATTGAAATATTGGATGGCGGAACGAATATGCAACAAAAGCAGCTTTCGATTTCGATACGACCCCATCCGATGGACATGCTCGACGGTAACGCGTGGCCAGTACAGCAGCGTGGATACGGCCAACATACGCCTGCAGAGATCGACGTCTTCCATATAGAGAAAAAATCTCTCATCGAACCCTCCCACTGCCTCCAGTGCAGAGCGCCGCGCAAACATAAAGCAACCCGAGAGGGATGGGACATACGCCGGGGCATCATAATCGCGACTGCGCAGCTCATACGATGCAATCCGCTTGCGGGCAAGGTGCTTCCATGATCCAGGCAGAAAACGCCGTAGCACCAGGTCAATCGGTGCAGGCAGTAACTTGCATAGGTACTGATTACTACCATCGGGGTACAGGACTTTGGGCATCACCAGCCCCACGTCCGGATGGGAATCCATCACATCCGCCAATCTGCCGAGTGCGTCCACATCGAACACTATGTCCGGATTAACGATCAAGTGATATGGAGCATTGACGCCAGCAAGCTGCTTCAGCGCCAGATTGTGCCCCCTGCCAAACCCGAGATTCCGCCCTGCGCGCACATATTGTCCCCCCATCGTCTGCACAGCATCTCGAATCTCGTCAGAACTTCCGTTATCCACCATCACCCAGCGCAGGATATGCTTGTCCTGTTGCAGACATTTCAATAAAGGCGCGATGTCCTCAATCTTATCCCCGTAGCAGACGATGCTGACTGTGATGTTAGGCATAAATGTTAGCGTGAAATTGGGACACCACCCCGTTTTGTCCGAAGTCGCAGTTGAATGATATTTCGGAGAAGATTGAATCGCCATCTCATTCTCTGTATTAGGCTCCCACTTCGACTAACGTTTTGTCCATGGCGCCTATACATAACGAGAGGTTCATCAAGGTACGCGGTCTTTCCGAATGAATCATTCACAATACCGATCCAGGAGTCGTGCATAGGCAGATTTTTCGGAAATGGCAGGCAATATGTCAACATATGTCTGCGAAATGCCATGGTGCATCCGATGTAATGGTTACGAAATATATTTTGCATTACCCCTGGAACAAACCCTCCGCGGGCCAGAAAATAGGAATTCCCGCTCATTCTGCCATCCGCATCGATGATATCTGCGTCACTCAGTGCAAGCGTCACCTCCGGATCGTTAAAAATCCGCATGAAGCGTGACACCTTCTCTGCCTTCCATAAATCGTCCTGGTCGCTGAGAAAGATAATGTCTCCTGTCGTGTTCCGTAATGCTGTTTCAAAACTTGGCACGACGCCACAGTTCATTTCATTTCTAAATAGCCGAATACGCGAATCATGGAATCCATCAATAATGTCGCATGTCTCATCTGATGAGCCATCATCCACAACGACGACTTCATCCTCGTCATCTAGTTGACGTAGGATTGTTTCCATCTGCTGACGAACATAATGGGAGCCGTTGTATGTACACATCGCAACGGATATGGACTTGTTCGTTTTCATTGAATGCGCACATTTACCATTTGGTTAGGGGGGCCGGAAGATTTAACTTATGGCCAACGTCTCTCGGGAAAAGTCTATGCCCTTCATTTCAGGCTGTACTCGGGAAGCGAAACAACAAATATATCAACAATATCTGCCCTAAGATTGTCGGAAAGAATAGGAAATCCTGAAAGATGCTGAACACTAGGCATTGAGTAACAATCGTATATATTAATCTATTGCGAAATGTCCTCCGGTTACACCAATAATAAGTGGCAACAACTCCCAAGATTACACTGTAAAGTGCTAGGCCAAAATATCCGTAGTCATAAAACGGCCTAACGTAGGCAGTGCTCACGTTGAAGCTATTGGCTACTAATTCCCCACCCGCTGCCGGCGCCACGCCTTTTCCATAGATTATGGTTTTGGCAATCGTTGGAAGCAGAAAAGTAAGAGTGTTAGGAAAAAGAATATTATTTAGTGGCGTTACCCGCAGACTCGTATTTACGAGGTTTCCCAATGGGGTGGTGGCATAAATATAAATCCACAAAAATCCGGATGGCAACCAATTCGGATAATTCTGAGACGGCTGTGCAAGCGCGCGGAATGTTTCGCCTCCTGATCGAAAATCACCGATATATCCAAAAATCAAGATTCCAATGAGGCAAATCACAATGGTCCTCAAAGCACTTTTGATGCGCACCTCTTTCAAGTTAAACCAAAGTAGTATCCATTGAAGTAACGCAACCATTATAAGGTACCTGGAAATGATCACAACGGACCAGAGCACTAATAAGACAGGAATTCGTAAGCGTCTCCTATCGCCTAGCAGCACATATATACCGAGCTTGGAGAGTGCGATAACTATAAGAAGAGTATTCAGAAATCCATTAAGAGACGGCAGTCCAAAGGTAGAATAGTCTTTCGAGCTGCCATAAATTAGCCATACGATTGGAACTCCTCCACTAAGAACGATCTCCAAAATGATGAGAATGCACCAGCATATAAACCACCAATGAAGTCTAGCTTCAAGCCGAGTCAGATATTCTTCATCGGTAATTGTGTTGAGTTTGAAGCGACTTTGTTTCTTGGGCGCACATGCGAGAAATGCCTGGGAAGCAAGAACGACGATGACATAAGGGACGACGACCCACAGAACTGTTTGAAGCACCTGGCCTGTGCTGAAGATCAGAAGATCACTGAGGTGCATTATGTAGGTCGAGAAGGCTAGCGTCCAAACGCCTACAAACAGTATCAGCGGATGCAGAAGAACCGAACTCTTCTTAATTGGCTCGTAAAGCGTAGGCGCGTGCCAGGACTTTGTCCTATCCTGTGGCTGTAATTGCATGTCGGTGCTTAGCATCCCGTGAACATGTGCCGCCTTGCTTGAGCAATGCGTCGTAGCCGTATTTTACAGCTGCTCCCTTTGCTAAGTACCCACGCGCCAACCCAATAAGCCCACCCGTGGTTCTTGCTTGCGATTCGGAGGTTCTCCGAATGTGCCAATCGAGAGCCAGATATTCCTCCCGCAGCATGCAAAGCGACTATATTGGCAAACGATTTGATCTTTGCGCCGCGCAGGGCCAGGCGTTGATTTAGATCAAAATCCGCGAGGACTTTGTATCGTAAATCATATTGCGGAGATATCCCACTTCGATAAAAGGTACCCTGATGATGGAGTGTATTTCTGAATCGGAGTAAGCGACCAGACGAGGGAATAAATTCTCGTTCCCCATGGATGGAGACGCGGAAGGCCGCGACATCAATCTGTTCCATGAAAGCGCTCTTCAATTCCTGAACAGGTAGATAGATCAGCCGGTCGCCTGCATTCAAATGCAAGATGTATTCTCCTCTCGCGGCTGAAATCCCTTTGTTCATGGCGTCGTAGATCCCAGCGTCCTGCTCGCTCAGCCAGTAATCGATTTTCTCATCCCATTGGCGAAGCAATTCCACCGTCCCGTCTCTGGAGCCACCGTCGATGACAATTAGTTCAAACTCGCTCGTATCGAACTCAAAAACATTGTTCAGGATATTCTCAAGTTCCCCTTTATCCTGGAACACTACAGTAATGATCGAGATCAAAGGTTTTTTGTTGCGAACATCTCCTCGAAAGCGCCGTCCACCTTCAACGCGTTGGATTGCGTCCTTTTGCATTCCATGGCCCCTACCGGGATTGTACCGGTGTTCGGCAGATGGATCACTTTCTAGCCGTTGACCGTGTGGTCACGCGAAAGGCGATGGCGTTCATCGGGTCGGCCGGTGCCTGCCGGAACAGCCGCATCCGCTCTGCCGCTGATCTAGATGCAGCCCTCCTGCGGTTCCGTGGAAATGTCGGGCACGATTGAACTTTGTCGTGCTATCGTCAGATATTAGAAGGCCTCCGCCAGCGCTCTGGGTGTTGTTGCATCCGCCTTCTGACAACACGAGAAAACTCGTGCTTTTTCAACCATGTGAATGATTTGGGCCAGCCCAGCATTTACACTACTAGGGTCAACTCAAATGCTACGCAGATTTCTTCCCCTTCTCGCCGCGATGTTGTGTATAGGAACGATGGCGGCGAACGCCCAGTTCCCAAGTGGAAGCTCCGCTTCGCAAACTACTGACTGCTCAAGCCCTGCGAGTGCATTTTCGCCGGAGTGTACGGGCTTATCGACAAGTCCCTTTGGTGTAGGCCAACCCTCCGCTAACGGCCAAAGCGGATACGGGCAAAGCGGGTCTGGACAAGGTGTGTACGGACAAGGCGGGTACGGGCCAGGTGGGTACGGAGCAGGAGTCCAACTACAGCCTCCCACCGCGATCGGCGGCAATGGCATTCATCAAAATGTCCCTACATACGTCGATCAGGTTCCATATGGAAACCAGCTCATGGGTATCTATCCGAACCAATACAACCCGTATGTAGGATTGCGGCAGGAAGAGCCGCTCACCGAATTTCAACGGATTGTAGCTGGCTCCGTCGGCGGTGTGTTGCCCATATTCGGCGCCAATCTGTTTTCCAATACAGCAGCCCCGTTTTCGCCGGTCGATCGCACGCCGGTCACGTCCGACTACGTCATCGGCACCGGCGACCAACTATTGATCCGCGTGTGGGGCCAAGTCAATTTCAACGTCCATGCGACCGTGGACCGATCGGGGGATATTTACATCCCGCAAATCGGCGATATCGAGGTAGCGGGGCTGCATTTCGAACAGGTCGACGGATATCTGAAGCAACGGCTTGGGCGGGTGTTTCGCAACTTCGATCTGAGCGTCAACATGGGCCAGTTGCGCTCCATCCAAATTTATGTAGTCGGCAATGCCCGGCAGCCGGGAAGCTATACCGTCAGCTCGCTCAGCACGCTGGTGAATGCGTTGTTTTTCTCCGGCGGCCCCTCCGAGCAAGGCTCGATGCGCCGGATTGAATTGAGGCGTGACGGCAAAACAGTGACCACGTTCGATCTGTACGATTTATTGATCTATGGCGACAAATCGCACGATGCCCCACTCTTGCCGGGCGACGTCATCTATATTCCTCCCGTCGGGCCGGAAGTTGCGATAGCCGGTAGCGTCCATGTGCCGGCTATTTATGAATTGAAGGGAACGGAAACGGCCGGCCAGACCATTGCATTGGCAGGCGGCCTGGCTACCATGGCCTCGAAGCAAGACGCTCAACTGGACCGTACCAACCGTCAGGGGGCGCGCCAGACGGTCCAACTCGTCTTGGATGCCACGGGAATGGAGACGCCTCTCCGCGACGGGGATATCCTCCGCATCCCTTCGATGGTGCAGCAATTTGATCGGACCGTGATCTTGCGCGGCAATGTTGCCAACCCAGGGCGCTACCGCTGGACACCAGGAATGCGGATTTCGGACCTGATTCCAGACAAGGATTCACTGCAAACACGCGGATATTGGCAGCGGAGAATTGCGCTTGGGTTGCCCGCTCCAGAATATACGCCGCTATTCTCGCCGTACGTCGCCAATCTTCCCAGCCCGACGTCACAGCCGAGCGCACAGAATGCCAACGGTCCTCAAAGTTACACGACCGGAACATCGGTAGCCGCCACGGAGAATCAGCAAGCCAGTGAACTCGCAGCTTCCTCTGGCGCTGCGCCGTCTGCAGGAGCCTCTTCCGCTGCGCAGTCCAGTGCTGCAGCAGCCGGGGCTCCACCCTCCGCAGCAAAACCTGCGGCCCAGCAGACAATCAGCCAGTCAGGAAGCAGTAGCGAGCTTGGCAATGCAAAGACCACCTCGGTTCCGGAGCTGCGATATTATCCTCCAGGAGACCGATTCTCACAGGGGCAGTTTCCCATCAGGAACGAGGTTCTTCGCGTAGCCCCCAGCATCGACTGGAGCTATGCCGTCATTGAAAGGACGAATCCCCATACGCTGGCGACTTTTCTCGTTCCGTTCAATCTAGGGCAGGTGGTCCTCGACCACAATCAGTCGCAGGATATGGCGCTTGAACCAGGCGACGTCGTCACGGTGTTCTCCACTGCCGATATTCAGGTGCCTCAGGCGCAACGGATCAAATATGTCAGTCTCCAGGGCGAGATTGTCCATGCGGGAATTTATAGTGTCGAACCCGGGGAGACGCTGCGGGATGTAGTCCAGCGCGCGGGAGGCCTGACCCCCAAAGCGTATCTCTACGGTTCAGAGTTTCTGCGGGAATCGACCCAGCGCCTACAGCAGGCAAGACTGGACGAGTATGTAAATACTCTTCAACAAAACATTCAACTGGCGACCGCCAATGCGGCGGGTTCGATCGTCAACCCGACAGGAGCTGGGGCTCTGGGAACAAGCGTGCAAAGCCAACGGGACCTCATTACAACCTTGCGCCACATGCGCGCGACCGGACGTATTGTCCTGCATCTATCTCCAGGCAGCCGAGGCGTGAATGATCTGCCAAACTTGCCGTTGGAAGATGGCGATCAGTTTGTTGTTCCGGTCATGCCTGCCACCGTAAATGTGGTTGGGGCGGTGTATGACCAGAACTCTTTCCTCTTTCGGCATGGACAACATGTGGAAGATTATCTTCGGGCTGCAGGCGGCACCACACGCGACGCGGACACGCGCCACGAGTTTGTCATCCGGGCGGATGGGTCCGTCATCAGCAAGCAAACCGCGGGGGGGACCCTGTTCGCAGGTCGATTTGGCAACAAGTTAGGGTATCCCGGAGATACAGTTGTAGTCCCTGATAACATCAATAAAACCACGCTGCTGCGCGGGCTGACCGACTGGTCCGCGGTAATGTCTCAGTTTGGACTGGGAATCGCGGCCCTCACCATACTCGGGCTCTAAGGCGTTTCGATGACTATGCCACCAGACGCGACTATGGAACGCGCCCTCCAGGAGGGCACCGGTTCCGTGTCGATTCCGTCGGAAGATGCGTCCGGTGCTGAGAATACCGTGAGCCTGCTGGATCTGGCGCTGCTCCTTGCAGCGCGAAAACGGTTCATTTTCCTGTGCAGCTTCCTGTTGGCCTTGCTCACTGCGATTGTTGTCCTGATCATCCCCGTAACCTTCACCGCGACAACCACCATCTTGCCTCCGCAGCAGCAAGAGAGTTCCGCCATGGCGATGTTGGGACAGCTCGGCGGCCTGGCCTCCCTGGCTGGCGGCGGTGGTGGCGCTGCCAGCATGTTGGGCCTCAAGAATCCCGACGACCTGTACGTCGGTCTCCTACAGAGTGACAGCGTGATGGATGGAATTATCCGGCGCTACAATCTCATGGGCGACTATCGCGCAAAGAAGTTCATCGACGCCCGCAAAAGATTGAAATCCAACACGAAGATTCTCTCGGAGAAAAGTTCTCTGATCAGCATCTCTGTCGAAGACCATGATGCCAAACGCGCGGCAAACTTGGCGAATGCGTATGTCGCTGGGTTGCACGATCTGATGTCGCATCTGGCGGTGACTTCGGCCGCGCAGCGAAGAGTGTTCTTCGAGCAGCAGGTGGAGCAAGAGAAAAGCAAGCTGGCCGACGCGGAAGTTGCATTGGAAGCAACCGAGAAAGCGACCGGCATTATCCAACCTCAAGGGCAGGCCGAGGCCGTCATTGCCACGATCATGCAACTGCAGGCACAAATTTCTGCCAGCGAGGTAGAATTGGGCGCGCTACGCAGCTCGTCCACCAACCAGAACCCTGAAGTGATTACGCTGCAATCTCAGATCGCCGCATTGCGGGCACAGCTGGCGGATTTTGAGAAAGGCCATCCTGGAGCCGTTGCCGCCGAAGGAAATGTCCTGATGCCCACCTCCCAGGTGCCTGCTGCAAGCCTGGAATATCTCCGGCGCATGCGCGATGTCCGCTATCAGGAAACACTCTTTGAATTTATGACCCGGCAATACGAGATGGCCAAAGTGGATGAAGCCAAACAGGGTCAACTGATCCAAGTGGTCGATCCCGCGTTGGTTCCGGAGAGGCGCTCCTGGCCTCCGCGGACGCTGCTCACGCTGCTGGCTTTCGTTCTGGGGGCAATATTTTCAAGTTTATGGGTAGTGCTGGAATCGGCCTATGAGCGCGCAATGCGGGAACCTGAGATGGCCGCGAAGATCGGCCAGTTGCGCCAGACGTTGCGAATCCGCCGCAGCCGCGTTTGATATTCGGCCACGAAGATTGGCAAACTAGATACTCCGTCAATATAATTCCGGGAGGGTCGCTCACACTCAATCGCCTCAACGGAGCTGGCGGATCACGCCGGCGTACGCAAACACCAACGCCATTTCACGCGCCGTCTTCCTGACGACAAACTACATTCCCGAAATGGTAGCCGCAGATTTCACTTCGGTAAAAACCCCGATCAGACCGCGAATGCTCTTGAATTCCTGCCATCCCAAGTGTACATTTTAGCCAGCGACAAATCGCCCTAAGAACGCCGGCGAATCACAACCTTTCTGCGCCCGCAGCTTCTAAGTATGTATGTGTTGTTTTCATTTCTCACGCGCGAGAAATGCTGGAGAATGCAAGAAGGTTCTTCTGCCGATAGGCGCGTTGGACTTTCATGGTTGAAGATCGCTTGGCTCAACCTGGATAATCGAGTCCGTTAGAACTGGAGACGCCCAGCGTTCAGTCAAGCTTTGGAAACGTCTGTCGGATGAATTTGGAGATCACAGGCTTGAGTACAGAAATTTATCTCCCGCCAAGCTCGGAATCTATTGTCACCGTCCCTGCGCTCGTTGCGCATGGAAATATTCCGTGGCTTATCCCCACGCAAAAATCGCCGGAAGCGGAGGCGGGTAGCAGAAATCAACGACATCACCCTAACCTTAGTCCCTGGTGCTCTTCCCCTTGGAAACGGGCCTTCGATTTGGCCTGCATCATCCCTGCGCTTATTCTGATCTCTCCAATGTTGGGAATCATCGCCATCGCAGTTCGCTTGACCTCCGCAGGTCCCGTGATCTTTCGCCAGCAGCGAGCAGGACAGCATCGCAAGCTATTTACGATCTATAAATTCCGCACCATGGTGGAGAATGCCGAGGCAATTGGTCCCGGACACACAGCCAAAGGGGACCCGAGAATCACCCCGATTGGGCATTTTCTACGACGTTTCAAACTCGACGAACTGCCTCAGCTGTATAACGTATTGCGAGGCGATATGAGCTTGGTGGGTCCCCGTCCGAAATTGCCCAACCATGATCCTGCCCCCATGGCATGTCGTCCGGGAGTCACCGGCGCGGCTACGCTCGCCTTTCGTCACGAGGCGCGCATCTTATGCAACGTGCCTGCAAAGCATCTCGAGACTTTCTACCAGGAACATGTCGTGCCGCTGAAAACTGATCTCGATGCCGACTATATGCGGCGTGCAACATTTCTCTCTGACTTCCGGGTTCTGCTGGCAACCGTTCTGCTGGCCGGCAAACATCTCACTCACGAGGACCTGTTGCAACCGCAATTGAGACCGGTATCGATTTCGCAGCGAATCACTTCCATTCGCTAGAATGGGGCATACCGCGAGCAGATTGCCCTCCTAGGCCAGTGGGTTGTGGTGATCATTCCCGTCTGTTCGGCGCAGAACCACCGCCCACAAGTCCCGCTCGGAACTGTGGACAGTGACAATGGCTTAGTCAGGATCTTCGCTACCGGACCGCCAACGCACTATCCCCCACGAAAAAGTCACATAGTAGACGGCACCTTTGTGATCCTCGAGTTGACCACGCAACAAAAGACACATCCGGCATGGAAACTATGTTTCTTTCTCCTGCTGGATTCTCGTGCATGTCCCGAAGAATGCCCCGGACGCTCACGCATCATGGCCCCATATCCCGCAATTTATCCTGGAGACTATCCATCTCTGAGAAAAGAAGCTGGACTTTCTTGCGCGAAAGGCTTGTAGTGTGTTCATAAATCATTGATTGATGTAAGCGGATGCCGGATCCACTGAACAAACAAGAAAGAGTTCTGACACGTCCGGACTGCGAACCGCGGCACGAGAGCG
>Ga0307374_10015006_pt1 | contig 10485 bp, 6 predicted proteins | sample OX3MG_FD_202532 | JGI IMG/M metagenome (GOLD analysis project Ga0307374, IMG submission 202532) | Soil microbial communities from Risofladan, Vaasa, Finland - OX-3 | ecosystem: Environmental > Terrestrial > Soil > Coastal area > Acid sulfate soil | place: Finland: Risofladan, Vaasa | collected...
GACAGGACGTCCGGGCTGGCGGGATTACCATGGATGGCCATTGCCGCTGATAGTTTGAAATGAGTTTGCGCCCGTAGCTCAGCTGGATAGAGTACTGCCCTCCGAAGCCAGTACTCATTCGATCAACATTGGAGAATTAGTCATAACGAACAATAGGTTACAGAAGGCACTCTCCCATGCATTTTGACTTGTGCCCAAACTGTGCCCATTCTGTGCCCACACACGCGCCCGTAGCTCAGATGGATAGAGCGCAGCCCTCCGAAGGCTGAGGCCACAGGTTCGAATCCTGTCGGGCGCGCCAATTATCTCAAACCGCCCGTATGCTTGTCCGTCCAAGCATAAGTGTCCCCATATCGGGGTCTTATGCTTGGATTTCACCGATACCAGATTTTGCTTGACAGTCGCCTACCGCCTATCGTCGGCCAGAGGTAGCTAGAATGGTCATTTATTGCGCTTGACATATCAGTGATTTATGCGCAGCGTGCCGAGTGAACCAGGCATCGCAAAAGTGAATATGGTAAGCAGCGACTAGGAGACTGATCTTAGCTTTAGGGCACCTAAAAATTGGGAATTCCAAATACCGTCAATCTGTAACTCGTTGATAAATCAGAACCTAAAATATGGCCGGCACATACCTCCGGCACAATATTTAATTCGCAAGTCCTGCCTTAGCCTAATTCACAAATCCATGACTTCACTCGGAGGTAGGCCGCCCTTCTTAATGTATTCGTCACGAATTTCAGTACCTTTCATCCTTACGGCACCGCTACCGCGCAAGAGTGACTGGAGTACCTTGAAAAATTCCTCAAGTCGATAATCTGGTCGCACCCTTTTGACCAGCGCCAAAAGTATGTCAGCAACACCCTCTGGATTTGAATCTACCAAACGACTCAATTGCTCAAGCAATATGTGTGTATTGTGATCCCGATCTGCAAACGATGCACAAGCAGATAAGAGAGGGCGAGTCTTATCGTCAATCTTATCGATATAAACACTCCACAAACACAATCGTGACAACAGTCTTTGATCAGCCTTATTGTCGGCGTTCGTCGTCTGTACAAGCCGTTCCCACAGGCCAACGACTCTTTGTCTCTTATCAACCGGAACGCCTTCTCTCATGGTCCACACAAACCATGCCAATTCACTAAGTTCGTCTTCCTTCCAACGATTTACTAGCCAACCAATATGGCCATTTGGATTAGCCAAATCCTCATATTCATACACGTACGCGACCACAATGTTTTGAATTACCTTTTTCTTGACGTGACTATTTAGGTCAGACCTCTCAAAAACCAGTTTAAAGTGGTCGCCACTAGCTAGGTATTCGTAAATGGTGGCGAACACTTGCGATACGTATGAATACCCGTCCATAGCGCAGCCCCATTGAAGCGCATTAGTCATGTCAAAAACCTTTGGAAGTTCTGCTGACGTCCACTCCTTATTTAAATACAGCAAATTGGGTATGTAGCGCGCGAATAAGGTCGCATACTCAAGATTGCCTTGTTTCAGTTGGTCACTTTCCTTTTCAAATACCTCCTTAAATTCCTGGTTCCAAAGAGCATTGCCATCCGACGCCTCAGAGTCAACGACACGCTTCCATCTAAGCGCCAAATTCAGAAATGCCTCAACACACTGGCCGCGTGGACTGTTAATTGCAACTGTAACTGCGTCTTTGCAATCCCCAAATACACTCCCTGGTTGTCTATCAAGCAAAACTCTTAGCATGCGTTTGGCTACGGGGAGCAACCTCGGATCAAACACCTTCGAGTCCTCCACCGTCCCCGCTTTCACCGCGCGGGCAATCGAGCTGACCAAGGATCCCCTTGCATAAGGGTCTTCTCCCGCATCAATGCGATTTACGCTCCAAAAGTTGATGTCATCAACCATATCTAGACAGAAACGCAGCAGCTCATCCCAATTGTCGTGCTTCGTTTCTGACCAAAGCTGTACAAAGCCCTCAACAATTGCTTGCACATATCTGATCGGCACTTGTCGAAACAAACGAAGCTTCCCAGCGAATGCGTCAGGATGCGCTCTTACGGCACTAGTAAGCTCTCTAGCTAATCCCGTTCGAGTAGGGGCCTTCCACTCTCCTGTCTCTACAAAGCTTTGCAATATAACCACCAAATCCTTCGTTTCTCGGCTTAGCAGCTCATTGGCATCGTAGGGCGATGAATCAACTATCCACCCCGCGACGTTCATATGTGGCCTTTCTGGATATTCAGGCTCATACCCGGCAATCTTTAGATCATGATCAAAAATATTCTGAACCTGCGTATCGCCACAGTTCTTAATCGCAATTAACCACCCGAGCCGTAGTGCAGCGAGTCGTTGTTCGTGTTCGCTTGTTTCATTGTCACTGACACCGCGTGGCAAAGGGAGCGCTTTAATGATGTCTATCGCTTGACGTTTCCAGTCGTCCTCAAATTCCGCAAATCTGCGATTGAGGAGACCCATCACTTCTGCACGATAGTCGACCGTAAAGTAGTTTGGTTTCAGAATTTCCGGAACTATATTTGCGAGAGACTCATAGCACTCTCCAATTACATAAATTGCTATTCGCCGGGTCATTATTTCAGTTGACGTGAGCAAACTACGGACGTATGTCGCTGCTTGAGCGGCGTGTCGATCGACGTAACCTAGAAGCCCGTCTCTAGTTGCGTTGATATAGATACTGGATAGTTCATGCTCCCCGCGATTTCTATCATCGTCTGCCACGCTAGGCCGCCATACTGAGCTATATTTGTCCCTCCCAAGTTTGCGCCACAACTCTTCAAATCGATTTCGGAAGATGTCAATACCTTCGATTTCCAACATTGCGCCAATTTGTTTGGCCTTCTTAGAGAACAATTCGTTAGCAAAATAGCTCTCTAGCGGCATCCACGGTTCAGGCTCAGCGCTTTGGTTTCTCCTATTAGGCGCCCAAGTAATTTCGGTAAGCCTGTCGAGTAGCACGACGGCGAGATACTTTGCTATCTTCGAATCATTCCCTACTAGTCGAATAAAGAGATTCTCGGCTAACTCAAACGCGATGTTAGATGCACCAACTGAATCCTTTAACCAATACGCAAACAGATTTGCGTCGGACTTGGCGAAGTACTGGACATCGATATGTTTGACTATGCGCGCGAAGTACCACCACGTTCTAAAGTTGCTTGAATCACTTCTAATTTGCGCTTCTGTTACTTCCCTAACTACGCCAAGATAATCTCGTTGAAAGCTCGCATTCTCCGGGATCTCCAGTTCAGGAGCGGTCCTTTCTAAATAAAGGAGCACCGGCCACACCTTTATCTCTAATGATCGTCCGTCTTCACTAATAACCGGTGCTAAGTCGCTTGGGAGTTTAAAATATCCCATTTCTCGAAGCGCTGAGAACCAATGCAGCCCCTTTAATGCACCGAAGAACAAGGGCTGCAGCTCTGGATGAGCTTTTACTTCGCGCAGTGTGCTTTTTTGCTCCTCACTAAGCATGTTCGCCTCGCGCAACTCTCAGAATACGCCTTGCTTGATCAGATAGAAGTGGCGTTCCAATTGTTAACTTGCCACTCCAGTCCTTCATGATCTCTTCTAGTTGTCGGTAATGGTTTACTTCCAGAGGGAACGGAATCAAATCCACATCAAAAGAGGACTTGTAATAACTCTTTAGATGTCGATAGGTTTGTTGTTGATGGGAATAGAATCCATTAAGGAGATATCTAGCACGTACGCGCCCGCCACTCTTGTGTAGCTTGCGAAAAATGTGATCTAACAATTCCGTCTCTTCTAAACCATACCCGACTATTAAGACGGTGTAATCCGAGAACATCTCTTGCAACAACCCCACTACTCGAGAGTCGTCATAGTGTTCTATATAATGTCTCGCGGTAAAAACCATCGAGTCCTCGTGATCTATGCTTCCGTGCAAATGGATGATGCATTTCGGTTTAGTAAGCAGGTACTTATAAAATTGGCTCGGATAGCAGATCAGCTCGCTCCTTGCGACAGATTCGCCAGTTCCATATTTTCCGTCTTCTAACTTAATAGGATCTGGAATAGAGCCATCCAGAAGCCGATCAAAGTTCGTAGTAACAATTGGACAGCCAATCGCCAACAGGTAGTCATATATTCTTGATTCACTGTCCTCCTTTGGTTTCAATAAAGACTCAAAGTCTATAGAAGCCCCGTTACCAACGGTTTGACAAATAATCTGCGCGATAGACAGTTTCTTGCGAGCATCATATTCTGCAAGCTGTTGAATTTCGCCATATCCGATTACGCGCCTTTGTGCGAGCTGCTCTAGCACACGATCAGCCAATTCGTCCCACGATGGACAACCAACCAATCTCGACACACCTGCACCCACTAGCATCACCAAATTACTCTCGTTTGCAGCTTGGACTAGCGGTGGAGGAAGCTGCGGATGCGGTTCCGGCGGCCAGACTTCTGGCCCGTTTTCAGTCTCTTGCGGGATTGAAGATTTCACTGGTTAAGGAATATTGGGTTGTACTTGTTGAAAAGCGTGACTGTCAAAACATCATTTTCGAGCTGCTGCAGCAGCCTTGCCAGCTCCTCTTTCCGATCTGCACCATCGAACACCGTTGACGAATGTGTCTTAAGACCATTAAGGAGAGCTGAAAGAATATCTGACATGACTTCCTTACGGGTGGGGTCATTCAGATAAGTATCGAAGGGAATTTGGTGTATGTTAAGGATTCCCCATAGTTCAGCCAAATCTCCAAAGAGCTTCACCACGCCCCTCACATGATGGTTATCTGATAACGTTGGATGAAGCCATTTCATCCGTAGGGTTATCTCATCGACAATTTCAGTCAGCTTTGGAACAATCTCTTGCATCCGAATTTGTCCGCCACGCGCGTTACGATTCGCCTCAAATATCAACTCCATCGCATTTTGTGGATTCTGTATTACGACATGAACCAAAAATGACTCGACAAAGTCGGTCAATATTTGCTTTAGTGCCTCCCAAAATTGTTTTTGAGCAGGAAAATCTTTATTTGCAGCTGCGTGGAAAAGCCCAAATGCCGCAATTTCGAATGCAGTTCGATAGTACAGCTGGGGCATTGAGTCCGGATTGCGGAATATGCGCTCCGCCATTTCATAGTTGCCGGCTCGGGCTGCGAGCCTTGCCGTCTCTTCCCAATCTGCAAGTTGGCCTTGGAATTCTTGCCTTTGAAGACCTTTGGCTGACTCCCAAGCTTGGTGGAGCAAGAGCAGTAGGGTTGGTTGTAAATAAGGAAAAACCTTGCCAAACAAGAATGGAAGAGGCACAACCCGTCCATTCAGAGACGATCTAGTGACTCCATCCTCATAGTTCCGAAGGCGCTTTTCATATATGTCTTTGGCGCGTGGATCTATAAGTACCAAATTGAATTCTGGGTTGTCTCTAGCGATATCCCAAAACATCCTGCGGATGTGCTCATCCCTAAATGTATACCCCACTACAACCAGCGTTCGGATATTCGCAAGCTCGCGTTTGCTTTGAAGCAGTAACTCAAATAATGGTTCGACATAGTCAAATTTTTGAGCCGGATATAGCATAAGTAGGTGTGCGCGTTCTCGCGTTACGAGTTCTACGCTGCTATCAGCTGTCAAAATGGGAATCTTCAGGAATCGCCCGCGATCGCTCCGATACCACGTAATTGATCCGTGTAGTTTGAATAGCAAAAGATCGATATTTTTGTCATTAAAGACCTCTATGTTCCATGCTTCATCAAAACCGTCTCTATACCGGAGCTTGTGCTCAGCGCAGAACAGCTCTATAGCCGTATCGTAATTTGCTGAGAAAACGCGAAGACCAGGAGAAGCCGAAATGAAACCGCGTAGTGGTGCTAGGTACTGAATTTTCTCTGGCTTAATTAACACTTCTGATTTAATGAAGTCTCTTAGCTCCAACAACAACGTCTTTGCATCAAAACCCTTTGGTAACGACTGAATCGCTGCGACACAGGACATGGGATTATCCTGCCACTGAGAGATACTTTCCAAAATCGCGAGAACCAACTCTATGTCGACAGTACGTCCATTGTTGGCAGCCCACTCTTCAAGTTGAGTGATAAACTCACTTAGATTCTTGTCTTTGGTGATATCTCGGAACTTGGCAATGAGCCCGACGGTGTCAGGAACCCCGGCCTCTACAGAAGCTCCCGCGCCAAAAAAGAAGGCCACTGAATGTGCTGTGTCGACCATGAACTGCTCCCTTTCCGGATCAAAGTACCCATATTTGTGGGTTATCTATGTTGGCCTCATGCAATCTGGTGAATCATTCCCTGGGTGACCTGACTTTCGATTTTCGGTCCAGGTTGAATATCCCTAAACTACTCGAAATGGGAGATTTCAACCATGCCCAGAAAACGCTATGCCGCCGAGGAGATCATCGCCAAGCTACGTGAGGCCGATGTGCTGCTGGCCCAGGGCCGGCCAGTCACGGAAGTCTGCAAGCAGCTAGGGGTGGCCGACAAGACCTACTGTACGCCGAGCCATCAACGCTCCCCACCATGAAGGGAGCTACGATGCTTGAGCATGACTGGAATGCAGATACACGGTGTGAACGTGGAGTCTGACCTTCTTCTGCTACGAGAGGAAGTGAGCCGAAGCGGCGGTGACGGGTCGGTGTCGTGTCCGCTAAAGGGCTCCTTACGGTCCCGAAGCAACCCCTCACTTCCGATTAGAAGGGGTTTAGCTGCCCGAAACTTGGCCAAGGCATTCATCATTATAATGAGCTTATATATTCAAATGCGCGATGGCGAAGACTATGTGTTTCACTGCTGCTCAAGACAGTCTCGACAAGTTTGTGCACACCACATGCAAGCCTCTATTCGCGAATGAATACCTGTTACACAGTGGTCATTCTGTATCTACCACTAATGCAACAGCTACTTTTGTGAAAAGACATGGCCATTTCTACGCAATCACATGTCACCATGTACTTGCCGCCTTTCAAATAGAAGCACTTGAGTCAAATAAGCTTCTAGTTCCATCGGTACATGGAGGAAGATTAATACATCAGCTTGGCGGCCTCATTACAGCTGAGCAATATCGCTGGTCATTTAATAGTTGCCGCGACTTTCCTACAAAAGAAATATTGAGCGACCCCGATGCAACTGAGACTCTACAAAGAGCGAATTCGGTTAAGCCTGATGTTGCCATTGCGGATATTTCAAGCGTATGGGAAGCAATGTCTTCGATTGGCGGATTATCATTTATTAATATGGATGACTGGGATCAACCTAATTGGACGCAACTTCAACCACACATGGCGGCTTATGGATTCCCAAATGACCATAAATCACGCCAAGGAGATTCAGTAGCTGTCCCCATGCCCCGGATTGTGGCCAAGTTACAGGATGCTCCGTCGCCAGACCGACCAAGCTTTATACTCTATTCAACCCTTGATAGAGAGCATGGATTTGGATTTAGTGGTGTAAGTGGAGGTCCAGTTGTCGCTGAAGATACAACTCAGGACGATCTCTTTCATTTTGTTGGTATTGTCTATGAAGGATCTCCGAGTAGCACAATAGATCAGGTGGCCCAATCTATTTTTAGTCGATCTGACATTTTTCTATATTGCCACCATCTAACTCCGAATATGTTTGATGTTTGGCTCGATTCGTGTCTCTATGGAGTACAGTTCTCCCTTAAGAGATGAAGGCGGAAATCCACGACTGGCCCGGTGCAGATATCCAACCCGACTTCGCGCAGAGGCTTGCCGGGCAGGCCACCTGTATCGGCAGAGCCGACGGTCGGTACGTGAATGAATCGCTCGTCGTCGCCAGGCGTTACTATCTTGGTGAATGACACGGCCTTGCCGCGAATGTCGTGGAACCGGTCGTCGGAAGACACCGAAACCTCGACCATGCCCTGCTCGGCACCTACGACTAACTTGATGATGACGTTCTCTTGCAGCACATCGTCGTCCGAGAAAGCGCGGTCGCGCCGGTCGAACACATGGATGTAGGTGAAGGCAACGCGGTCGAGCAACCAATAACGGAACGGTTTGAAGTAGACACCATTCATCCACGAGCGCGGGATGATAGCAACCACCTGAGTGCCTTTACTAGAGTTGCACGGGCGCGCCATGGCAGGTCTAGGGCACCACTCTCAGCAAGCAGACACGAAGAAGCAAAAATCGACAATGCGCTGGCTTGGGGTGCTCTGGGAGGCATAGCCACACTCGTTCTTGCCCCGGAAATGTTTCTAATTGGTGCTGCGCTAAGCGCATTTGCAGGGTACAACGCGGATGTCGATTAACTTAGGTAACACCCACGACCTTCTGGCCGCTGGTAGCTCACAATAGATTCATTGTTAATTTGGCTCTGAAACGAAATCTAAATTTAAGGGGACCTTCCCTAAGTATTCTGGCAAAACTTTGCTGGTACAAAGCCATGACGCGCCAAGTTAATAAAATTCATTCTTTCTCGAAGCCATGATTCGTGAATTTCAGTGTTTGACTATTTTCTGTAACGGTCCGCACAACATGATCTGGTGCGCCGGACGGTATCTCAGCGGAGATCTCGAGTGTCACATTTAGTTTTGCACCGACAAGACCCGAAAGATGAGAAATGACTTCATCAGCGATGCGGCTGGCATCTCGGCCAACGCGAGTGGGGTCAAGAGTTACTGTCCCATGGTAGCGTTTTGGCTGAACTTGCGTTGGCTTTGAGGTCTGTTTATCGGTTGGGCTTACCTCGCCTTCTGATGGTATCGTTGTTTTCCCATCACCCGGTACGCTGGTCACACCGCCCGCGGCTGGCTTGGCGCTCTCACTATCTAATTGTTTGCGCGCTACATCTGGCTTCACCAATATACCGGACTGATTATTTATCAAGTGGGGAACGACCTTGCCACCACTTAAACCCCGATACCGACCAGCGCTTTCGTCATAGCTATCAGCGTATGCGAACCCTTCCCGCTCCCATGTTAACAGCGACATGCCGGATTCAATCGCATTAAGCAATACAGATGGTTCTTTGAGTCGAGGCAGATAAAGATAGCGTGCAAAGTCTTCCACAAGTTGTTTGATTTCAACATGATCGCCGCGCCATAAAGGTATGCGATCAAGCTCCATACGCAGTCGTGTCGCAGCAAAACTGACCAGTAGCAACTCATCACCCTTAAGTTTTTTACTGGCACGCGCGGCGAGTGCATCCTGGCCCGAGAGGCGGAACGCCTGAAACTCGATTGAGGCAGTAGGATTTGACTGCACTGGTACGAGCAGCCACTGGTAGGTCTCCGGCAACTGCGCTGTCACTGCGCTGTCTGTCGATTTCAGCTGGTTTTCAGCTTGTTTGACCTGATGCGGATCGAGATTCAACGTCGATTTCTCAGTGAGAATCGATTCCCATGCTAAGTAGCGACGGGTAACCTCATCGAGATCCTGCAACCGGGTTTTATCAGCCGCAAGAAAGACCAATGTGTTGCGATAGATGCGTGGTGTATTTCCACGTTTTACCAGAATTGATTTTGCAGCTAATTCGGCCGTACTCCCTGCTTCCTTACTGTAGGCATGATCGACTCCCAATACGACCAGTCGTGCATCAAGATCGTCAGGTACATCTTGTCCTGACTGCGGCATAGGATGAATACGGCTGAAGTCGCCGATACGGCGCAGGTCATCGCGTAAACGCCGATCCAATTCATATACGACTTTGTTAGGATCGCGCTTAAGCTGTTCAGCCCGATCTTCCGCCAGTTTCGTGACCGTAGGTTGCGTGGAGTACCAGAATCGTGGACCGTCTTGGTAGAGGTAGGTAGCCGCGGCCGCGAGCCGGCGCAGTGCATCGCCAAATACGGCTGGCGATTCGCCCGGCAGCACGCAACCAAGCTTCACGCGGCGATCCTCTATGCCACGGTGAGCCGCTGCCGTGGTTGGCGCAGAACCCATATAAATAGTACGTGCCACCCGCCTACAAGCCGAGAACTTTCCGAGATTCGGCAACTCGCTGTCTAATCGCAGTGGCAACGAATTTGGACCATCCACATCCTTCTCAATCACCGGCACCCAGTTGTCAGAGAGATAGCGGGTAAGCTCGAACTGCACACGCGGCTCATCGATCGATATATTCGCAGGCAAGATCAGCGGGTTCTTGTCTCCCTTCTCCCATAAGCTATGGATGACCGCCGCCATGAGGCGTAGGACGCCCCGGGTACGCTGGAACTTCACCAGTGTCGACCAGTCGCTATAAAGCCTATCGAAAATTTCCGGATGAATGGGATAAGCAGCTTTGAGTCTTTTCTCATAATCAGCGTCGCGACACTCGGGTGGAAACTCCGCCTGTTGTGTCCTGTATAAATCCGCAAAGGCCCGTGCCACCACATCGCGGTCCTTAAATTGCATCGGTTCAGCCAGGGGTTCAAACAGTCTTCGCCGCACGATCTCGAAACCTTCTTCGGCGCTGGCTGGTCTCCACGAGGACTCCACACGGCCTACCACATTGCGCAAGCGATCAAGCGCTTCGCGACCGCGAGCACCCCCGACCTCCACATCAT
>Ga0307374_10015008_pt1 | contig 10485 bp, 13 predicted proteins | sample OX3MG_FD_202532 | JGI IMG/M metagenome (GOLD analysis project Ga0307374, IMG submission 202532) | Soil microbial communities from Risofladan, Vaasa, Finland - OX-3 | ecosystem: Environmental > Terrestrial > Soil > Coastal area > Acid sulfate soil | place: Finland: Risofladan, Vaasa | collected...
CCCGACGAGACAGATCAGCCCGCCGCGTCTCATGTCCCGGCCTCCTCAGGCACGATCGGGTCCCGGGGTGTTGCCATTGTGACCAAAGTGAGTATTGTGTCAGTTGAGGTTAGATCACACATGAAATATCCCACCGCCGAGATAGCCCCCGCCGGACGCCGCCGCAACGCGAACGGTGAGCCGGCTCGCCGTCCTGCCCCAGGGCGTGGCACCGAGGCCTTCGCCCGCTACGAGCGGGCCCGCAGCGCCATCATGGTGGGCAGTGCCGTGAGAGCGGCGCGCCGGAGGGTCGGGATGAGCCAGGTCGAGCTGGCCCGCCTGGCCGGCACCAGCCAGCCCTCGGTGGCCCGCCTGGAGCGAGGCCTCGTGTCTCCCACCGTGATCAGCCTGGACCGCATCGCCCGGGCGCTCGGGGCCGAGCTGGTCATCGACTTCGAGCCGGCCCCGGCCGGTGGTAGGGGGGGAGGCCTGCTCGCTGTTCAGCGGCCGGCGCCGAGCAACCACTCGAGATTGCCGGCATAGAGCTGCTCGCCGGCGCGCCCGTCGATGGGCCCGGCCAGGCGTTCGTAGTCGGCCACCGGGCGGGCGATCCCCTCGGCGTGGGGGTAGTCGCTCGAGAACATGAGCATGTCTTCGCCCAGCTCGTCGATGAGCCGGCGCGGCCCTTCGTAACAGAACACCGCCACCCGCACCTGGCGGCGCACGTACTCGCTCGGGCGCAGCTCCATGGGCCGCAGGGGAGTGCCGTTGAAGCGGGCGTGGAACTCGAAGCCGCCGTCCAACATGACCAGGAACATCGGCACCCACACTGCCGAGAGCTCCATGACCCCGAGGCGCAGCGCCGGGTGGCGTTCGAAGACGCCGTGCACGGCCATGTCGCACAGGGCCAGGGCCGGGGCGCTGTAGATGAACACCGAAGACAGCACCGGCGACACCACGTCGGGATCGCCTTCGTACCAGGCGTCGTCGAAGGGGTGGGGGAAGGCGGCCACGTGGAATACCGGGGCGATTCCGTGCTCCACAAAGGCGGCCCAGGCCCGGTCCAGGTCGGGGTGCGACAGGGGCTTGCCATCCACCAGGGCCGGGGCGGTCATGGCCAGGCGCACACCGGCGGCCGACAGCGAGGCCAGCTGGTGCTCGAGCCAGTCGAGGTTGCGCAAGCTCACATGGGCGACGGGCTGGAACCGCCCGCCCCCGATGGCGGCCACGTCACCGGCCCACCGGTTCCACGCCGCCATGTTGGCCAAGGTGGCCTCCAGGCGATCGGCCAGGGGCCGCTCCCACAACAGGCCGTAGTTGGGAAACAGCACGGAAGCTTCCAACCCGAACTCATCCAGCTGGCCCAGGCGGAGCTCGGGGTCCCAAAAGGCGGCCGGCAGCGCCTCGTCGAAGGGGATCTCGGCCGGAAGTCCCTGGCGCACCCGGCGGCGGTAGGCCCCCATGGCGTCGAGGTCACCGGGGTGGTGGATCTCGGCCAGGTCGATACGGCGGTCGCCTTGGGTGAGCCAGGCATGTCCCAGGTCGTCCTCCTCGATGGAGAGCGCCAGGTGCCGCTGCGAGGGGTCGATGTAGCTCGACCACAGGTCGCGCCGCTCGTAGAGATGGGTGTCGGCGTCCAGTCTCCGGGCCACGGCTTCCACCTTCGCGCAAAGTCCGCAGTAGCGTTGCCCGGATGCGCTCCCGCCTGTTCGTGCCCGCTCGCCTTCCGGTGATGGGGGGGTGCCTGGCCCTGGCCGCCGTCGGTGCGGCCTGCGGGGGAAGCTCGGCCGACGGCGCTCTGGCCGGCAAGAGCCCGGCCCAGATCCTGGCGGCCGCCTCCTCGGCGGCGCTCAAAGAGAGCGGCTTCCACTACGTGCTTCAGGCCACCGGGTCGTCGCAAACCCAGACCATCACCGGCGATGCCGGGGTCAAAGAGGGGGTCCAGACCGTGGCGTCGGGCTCCAACCAGGTCGAGGTCGAGATCGTCTCGGGCCACGCGTTCCTAATGGGCAACGCCGGGGGACTGCAGAACACCATCGGGATGCCGGCCGCCTCGGCCACCAAGTACGCCGGCAAGTGGATATCGGTGGCCACGTCGGACGCGCTGTACCAGCCCATCTCGCAGGCCGTGACCATGAACGGCGTGCTCGGCCAGCTGAAGCCCCAGGGCACGCTGAGCGCCTTGGCCCCGGGCAAGATCGCCGGACACTCGGTCATCGGCGTCAAAGGCGGCCTGCCAGGCAAGTCCCAGGCCGGGGTCACCGGCTCGACCGTCCTCTATGTGGCCACGGCCAACCCGACGGTCCCGGTGGGCTTCGACGGCGAGGCCAAGAACGGCACCCAGACGGTCACCGACGTAGGCGCCTTCAGCCACTGGGGCGAGAAGATCGCCCTCACAGCACCGACCTTGGCCGTGCCGTTCTCGTCCATCCCGACGTCCTGACCCGGCCCACCCGTCTCACCGGGCCCAACGGGTCACCCCTTCACCTCACCGCCTCAACCCATTCCGAAAGACCGACGGGGGATCCGGCTCTCTACCCTAACTTTACATAAGATTGCTTATCGGCGGTTTGTGCCCAGGGGCCGCTGCTCAGGGGGCAGCCAGGAACCGGACCACGGCGGCGGCGAAGGCCGGTGTGGTCACCGCCGAGAGGTGGTCGCCCGGCACCACCTCGAGGCGAGCGTCGGCCAATCCATCGACCAGGCTCGAGGCGTCACCGACCAGGGTGTCGTGGCGGCCCACGACGACGAGCACCGGCACCGTGATGCGGCTCAGGTCGGCCCGCCCGTCCAGCGTCCTGGCCCGTTGCAATGCGGCCAGGGCCAGGCGGTCGGATCCGGTGGCGTCGGCGAAGGCCCGGAAGGCCCGGCCCGTGCCCTCGGGCAGCGCCCAAGGGTCGTCGGCCTCCAGGGCGTCGGCGATGGCGGCGGCGGGGTAGGGCTCCTCCCCCGGCCGCAGCGCCAGGAGGCGGGAGCCGATCCCGCCGAGCACCACTCGCCTCACCCGGGGGTCGGCCTCGGCCAGGGCGGCTGCTGTCTGGGCCCCCATGGAGTAGCCCACGGCGTCGAAGCGCTCGAGACCCAGATGGTCGGCCAGGGCCCGGGCGTCGTCCACCATGGCGTCGGCCCCGTAGGCGGCCGGCTGGTGCGGGGCGTCGGAGCCGCCATGGCCCCGGGCGTCGTAGGACAGCACCTGGAAGCCGCCGTCCGCCAGGGCACCCGCCACGCCCGGTCGCACCCAGTTGATGCGAGCGCTCGAGGCGAAGCCGTGCAGGAGGAGGACGGCGGGCCCCTCCCCCACGACCTCGTAGGCGAGGCGGACCCCGTCGGGCGCCGTGAAGTGGGCCACGGCCGGCGAGTCTGGCACGCCGGCCGGCCGCCATAGCGAAAATGGTCTATCTCATTCTTGGCATGACCCGGGCTCCCCTACCATCTCGCCGGGCACACGGGCACACGGGCACGCGGGCACCGCCCCGGCGCCCGGCACACGAAGAACGGAAGAGGACTTCAGGTGGGCGACGAGGACACCAAGGAGCTGCGCCGCCAGGTGGGGGGCGAGCTGCGCGCTGTCATCGACACATTGCTGTCGCGGCGGGCTCCCGAAGCAGGCCTGCACCGGGCCCTCGAGCTGCTCGGCGAGGTGCGCGACCAGCTGGGCGGACCCGAGGTGGCGCCGTACAACAGCGCACCGGGCTTCTGGTCGGGCGACACGGGCGGCGGCTGGGACTCCTACATCGACGTGAGCGTCTTCGGCGGGGGCGTGAACCCCCTCGGCACGCCCATGGACCTGTACTGGGGCACCGACGACGAGGGCCGTTACTTCGCCGACGGCACGGTGTCGCTGGGCCGGCCCTACGAGGGCGGCCCCGGCATGGTCCACGGCGGCTATGTGGCCGGACTCATCGACCACATGTTCGGCGCCGCCATGCACGCTGGTCCCGTCACCGCCGTGACCGCCACTTTGACCGTGCGCTACCTGGCCCCCACGCCCATCGACCGGCCCCTGCACCTGCGGGCCTGGTTCGACAAGGCCAGCGGGCGTCGCCTGGTGGGCCGGGCCACCTGCCACCACGGCGACGTGCTCACCGCCGAAGCGGAGGGACTGTTCATCCGGGTGGACATGGCCGAGATGGCCGAGCGGGTCCGCGGCGCCTGAACGCTCGCTAGCCTTCGCCGGTGGCCACCGCCGTCTTTTTCCACGCCCACCCCGACGACGAGACCATCGCCACCGGCGGCACGATGGCCAAGATGGCTTCCGAGGGACATCGGGTCATCTTGATCACAGCCACCGCCGGCGAGTTGGGCGAGGTGCCCGAGGGGCTGCTGGCACCGGGTGAGGACCTGGCCGGGCGCCGGGCCAAGGAGCTGGCCGCCGCCTGCGAGATCCTGGGCGTGGCCCGCCACCTGTGCCTCGGGTACCGCGACTCGGGCATGGCCGGCGAGCCCAGCAACGATGACGAGGGCACTTTCTGGCGCGCCGATGTCGACGAGGCGGCCCAAGCCCTGGCCGCCGTGCTGCGCCAGGAGGAGGCCGACGTCCTTTGCGCCTATGACGAGAACGGTGTCTACGGCCACCCCGACCACCTCCAGGTGCACCGGGTGGGGCTGCGGGCCGCAGAGATGGCCGGCACGCGGCGCGTGTTCATGGCCACCGTCAACCGCACCTACTTCAAGTCCCTGGCCGAGCGCGCCGCGGAGTTCGGGCTCGAGCTGCCCGACGGCGAGGTCGAGGTGGACGGGCTCGGCGTGGACGAGGACCGCATCACCACGGCCGTGGACGTGAGCGGCTTCTTGGACGACAAGCGCCGGGCCATGCAGGCCCACGCCAGCCAGATCGCCGAGACGTCGTTCTTCCTGTCACCGCCGCCGGAGGCCTTCGCCGCCATGTGGGGCACCGAGTGGTACATCCGGGTGGGCGCACCCGGCGGCCAGGGTGTGGAGACGAGCCTGCTGGTGCTCTAGCCCGCTGGGGCCTGGGCCAAGGTGGCGCTCAAGGTGAGCTTCTGCTGGCCGCGGTACACCGTCACCTGCACCTTGCGGCCGGGCGCCGACCCCTGCACGTCGTTGGTGAGGTCCTGAGCCGAGGTCACGGGCTTGGCGTTGAAGGCCACGATGACATCGCCCTGGGCCACGCCGGCGGCGGCGGCCGGCGAGCCGGCCACCACCTGCACCACCACCGCACCTGCCGACGGCGCGAAGCCGTAGGCCTGCTGGAGCTGGGCGGTCTCGTCCTCCACCTCGACGCCCAGATACGCCTTCGGGGCCTTCGCCGTGCCCCCTCTGCGCAGCGAGGCCAGCAGGCCCTCGATGGTGGCCGAGGGGATGGCGAAGCCGATGTTCTCCGCCGGCGCGTTGCCGCCGCTCGAGGCGGCCACCGCGGTGTCCATGGCCACCACGTCACCGGAGGAGTCGACCAGGGGGCCGCCGGAGTTGCCCGAGTTGATGGCGGCGTCGGTCTGGATCATGTTGGTGAGGTTCTCTGTCGCCCCTCCCCCGGTGTCGCCGGCCTGGACGGTGCGGCCCAGGGCCGAGACGATGCCCGAGGTCACCGTGGGGGTGCCGGCCGACAGGCCGAGGGCGTTGCCTACGGCGATGACGGCGTCGCCCACCTCGAGCTGCTTGGAGTTCCCGAAGGTCACGGCTTGGAGGTTGGCCGGCGGCGTGTCGAGCTTGAGCAGAGCGGCGTCGTTGGACGGATCGGCGCCCACCAGTGACGCCGACAGGGCGGTGGTCTGCCCGTAGAGGGTGACGGTAACCTTGGTGGCCCCGGCGATGACGTGGTTGTTGGTAAGCACCTCGCCGTCAGAGGCGAGGATCATTCCCGTTCCCTGGTCCTCGCCGGCCGGGCCCAGGGCGTCGATGGAGACCACTTCGGGCAGCACGCGCTGGACGATGGCGGGGATGGACGCTCCCCCGGCCAGCGCCGGCCCGGGGCTCGCCTTCCCCACCGAGATGGCCGAGCCCGACGACGTGCTCGTGCCCCCCACCGTCGCGGCCACGGCCGCCCCTACCGCCCCGCCCACCAAGGCGGCCACTACCACCACGGCCAGCCAGCTCGGCGGACGACGAGGGGCGGAGGTGGTCGGCGATGTGGTGACCGACCCGGGCGCCGGCCAGGCCGGTGCCCACGGCGCCCCGCTCGGCGATGCCGGTGCCCACGGCGCCCCGCTCGGCGGCGGCAGAGGGATGTCGGGCCTGGTGGGCTCACTCGGGCCGGGGACGGCCGGGTCGCGCTCTTCGTCCACTGTTCAGTGCTCCTGTCGGCGATGGCGTGGCCGTCCGGTGACGGCCGGGCCATGCTGGGCCCGACCCCAGGATACGGAGCGCGACCGGTCCTTCCGGCAGGCCTTTTTTCGCCTCGCCGGTGGGGCGGTAGCGTGGGCGCCCGTCATGGCCCGCAAAATCGACATCGAGCTCACCAGCCGGCGCGACGACGGCATCTGGACCTGGCGCGCCCCGGGGGCCCGCCAGCCCCGTGGCGAGGTCGACGGCGCGCTGATCCCCGAGGGCGCCAAGGTGGGCGACGTGCTGCGGGCCGAGGCCGAGTTCGACGTCGAAGGCATCGCCGTGACGAGCGTCATGGCCCCACGGGCTGAAGCGGCCAAAGCACCGTCTCGGATCGAGATCCTGGGCTCGGGACGCAACGACACGGCCGGGGTGTCGGTGGTCCTCGCCCCCGGTGGACGCCGGCCGCGACGCGACGACGACGAACGCCCCCGACGCCCCCGACGCGACGACGACGCTTCGGGCCGCCGCCCGTCGACCCCCGGGGCCGGCACCGGGCCCGCCCGCGGCGTTGGTGGTGGTGGTGGTGGTGGTGGCGGTGCCCGTAGTGGTGGCGGTGCCCGTAGTGGCGGAGCTGGTGGTGGTGGCGGTGCCCGCGGTGGCGAAGGTCGCCCGCCTGGCACCCGGCGACCCGAGCATGGCGAGCGACCCAATCGACCCGGCGGGCCGGGCCGGCCCGGTGGCGGCGAGCGTCCTCAGAGCGAGGGGCGCCCGGCGCGCCCCGAACGGCCCGCTGGGCCCGGGCGCGGTGAGCGGCCCGATCGCTCGCGTCGGCTGCAACCGGCCGCCACCCATCGCAACGCCGCCCTGGCCGAACTGCGACCCGAGCAGCTGCCGGTGGCCGAGCAGCTGCTGCGCGGCGGCATCCCGGCCGTGCGCCAGGCCATCGAGGAGCAGAACACCCGCGCCACCTCCGAAGGCCGACCCCCGGTGTCGCCCGAGCCCCTTCTGGCCATGGCCGAGGAGCTGCTGCCGAAGATGAGCCTGGCCTCGTGGAAGGACCGGGCTGTGGCCGTGCGCGGCGCCGGCAAGGAGGCGCCGCTGCGCGAGGTCCGCTCGGTGGTGTCGGGTGCGTCCACCGTGGCCCTCGACGAGGAGGGCCGCGCCTTACAGAGCGCGTTGCGCGAAGCCCTCGAAGGGCGCGTCACCGCCCTGCGCGACAACTGGCTCGGCCGCATCACCACCGCCCTGGACGAGGGCCGCGTGGCCGATGCCCTGCGCGTGTCGTCGCGGGCCCCGGAGCCGGCGGCGCGCATCCCCGCCGACATGGCCGTGCGATTGGCCGGTGCGGCGGGGGCCGCCCTCGCCCCCGACGTGTCTGAGGCCGACTGGTCGGCATTGCTCGAGGCCGTGGTGGGCTCGCCCGTGCGGCGCACCGTGAAGCCGGCCGGGCTGCCCGAGGGCGCCAGCGAGGAGCTGCGCAACCTGGCCCGTCACACCGCCGGCCAGGTGCCAGAGCTGGCCCGTCTGCTGGGCCTGCCCATCCCTCCCCCTCCGGGCCCTCGCCGGACCACCGCCGTCGGAGCGCGCCGGCCTTAGAGCACCTGGTGCTGGCGCAGGAAGTCCTCGAGCCCACTGACAAGCGGCAACCCGCCACCGGAGCCCACGGCGTCGAGTGGCACCCAGGCCACCTCGGCGGCGTCACCACCGGCCACGGCGTCGCCCTCGACGTCCACCTCGAAGTCGAGGATCACGAAGTGATAGTCGGGGCTCACCTGCTCGACCCACCCCACGAAGCGGCCACAGCGCGCCGTCAACCCCGTCTCCTCGAGCATCTCGCGGGCCAGGGCTTCGGCCAACGACTCCCCCGCCTCCACCCTTCCGCCCGGCAGGCTCCATCGCCCGGCTTCGGGGGCGTGGCCCCGGAGCACCAGGAGCAGAGCGCCGTCGGCCACCGCCACGGCCCCCACGGCCACCTGAGGGCGCTCGAGGCGTTGCCCGGGCGGGGTCGGGGCGTCGGGTGCCCCGCTCACCGAAGCGGGCGGTGCAGGGTGATGAGGCGGGCTTTGAACCCGGCCGCTTCGAAGAAATTCTTGGTCCGGCGATCCCCGGGCAGAGCGCCAGCGTCCACCGCCCGGCACGAGGTCGAGGAGAACCAGCTCACCAAGGCGTCGAGCAGCGACCGCCCCACTCCCACCCCCCGAGCGGCCGGCTCCACATAACAAGCGTCAATCACACCGAGACCGGCCTCGCCCACGTCGTCGATTCGCCCGACGGCCAGGCCGACGACCACGTCGTCGATGGTCCCCACCAGCACCCGGCGGCGGGGGGCGGCCATGACGGAGTCGAGACCGCCCGGGCGCAACAGGGCCTTGGCCAGCAGGCCCGCTTCGCGCCGGGCGAAGAGCGGCCCGCCACGCACTTCGTTGATCTCGGCCAGCGCCGTGCGGCACAACTCGGCACAGCGCTCGGCGTCCTCGCGCGCCGCCGGGCGCGCCGCTTCCATGGCCCCGCCCGCCGGGCTCAGCCCGGCACGTCGCCCGGGCCGGCCAACAGTTGGTCGACGCGACCGAGGATCGTCCGCCGATGCCGATGGCCCAGCTCGTGAACCCTCACGGCTTCGAGCTCACCCGCCGACAGGCCGCCGAGGCGTTGAACCACCTGAGAGGCCGACAAGCTGTCGTAGCCCGGGATGGCCAAGACGTCGGATGCCATGGTGCCGTTGACCGACGGCGGGGGCGGTGGCGCCACCGGCGCACTCGGGGGTGCAGGCGCGGCGACGTCGCTCTCGTGAACGTCCCCCTCGTGGACGTCACTGTCGTAGACGTCGCTGCCGGGGCTGGTCGAAGCAGGTCTGTCAGGCCGCAGCGAGCCCAGGGTCTGCTCGAGCTGCTGACGTCCCATTTGCACGGCGAACTGGCCCACCAGGCGGGCCGTGTGGACCTGGCCCTCGACGCGGTGACGCCCCTTCTCCACCAGCTTCGGGAATTCCTCGGCCGCCGTCAGGGCCAGGCCGGCCGGCCCGAACACGAGCAGATCCAGCAGGCGGTCGCGGGGGCTCTTCGGCTCGCTCACACGCAGTCCCGGCACAGGCCCTTGTCGGCGTCGGCCAACTGGCTCGAGTGCTTGAGCAAGAAGCAAGAGGTGCACACGAACTCGTCGGCCTGCTTGGGCAGGACCCGCTCGGAGCCCTCGGAGCTGCTGTCGGCCTCGGGGACTTCCTCGTCCTCCTCCTCTTCCTCCACGACCAGGCGCTCTTTCAGGATCTCGTCCAGGCTGGCCTCGACGTCCTCGTCGTCCACCTCCTCCTCGTCTTCGTCGCCCTCCTCGGCCGCCGCCGCCACCGGCACGACCACGTCGGCATCGTCCTCGATGTCGTCGGCCACCACGGCCACGTCGGCAACGAGGTCCTCGCCCAGGGCGTCATCGAGGGGGTCGGCAAGGGGGTCAACGAGGTCCTCGTCCAAGAGGTCGTCGTCGGCGAGGTCCTCGAGGTCGTCGGCCTCGAGCTCCTCAGGTTCTTCCACTTCGTCCAGGTCGTCCGCCATCACAGCCCTTCAGCAGGTCGTCTGACGCCGGGGGAGCATATCGGCTCCCTCCATGCGCACAATCACCCCCCGGCCACCGTGGCCGGGGTCAGGCGCGACGAGGGTGTCGGCCAGTTCGATACAGGGGGCGGTAGGGCCCGGGGACCTTTGGTGCCATCTCCACCTCGCCGACGCCGACGTTGGTGGGACGTTCTCTACTCGGTCCCTCGGGCCACCCTCCGCCTCTCACAGCATCCCCCCCTCGAGCGACGCCCCACCGGTGTATCTGGCAGGACGGGGCATAGGGGCGTCTGGGACTGCGTGGCACACTACGCCTCAACATCCCCATGTCGTCAAGCGCTGTTTGGCCGGTGCCCACCAGGGACTTCGCCTTCCGTCCCAGGTCAGCGCCTCGACCATTTCTCGACCACCGGACGAGGTTTCCGCGCTCGGCCCCACCGCTGCTCAGCCGGCGCCACCCGGTGCCACCGGCGATGGCCCGCCGGCGCGTCGCGCCTCGGCGCGTCGCTCGGCGTCGATGCGCTCGAATTCGTAGAGGCCGTGGTCGACGAAGGACATGGCCTCGGCGATGACGCGATGTCCGGCCTGCTCGGCAATGAGCCGATGCATCTGCTGGGCCACGTCGCGATAGGCCGGGTGGCCCTGCTGCCCCGAGCGCAGCTCCACCAGGTGCATGGCCTCGCGGGCGTTCATGTGCATGACATATCGCATCCGGAAGGCCAGGGCCACGGCG
>Ga0307374_10015009_pt1 | contig 10484 bp, 8 predicted proteins | sample OX3MG_FD_202532 | JGI IMG/M metagenome (GOLD analysis project Ga0307374, IMG submission 202532) | Soil microbial communities from Risofladan, Vaasa, Finland - OX-3 | ecosystem: Environmental > Terrestrial > Soil > Coastal area > Acid sulfate soil | place: Finland: Risofladan, Vaasa | collected...
TCGCCCTTGGCCCGGCCGATCTCCTTGAGCTCGTCGTTGATCTGGAAGTACCAGTAGTAGTAGTAGACGCCCAGGGTGATGATGTTGAGACCCAGGCCGGCCCAGAAACTCCGGATCTTCCCCTTGGCCCCGGTCCCTAACCGGACAGTCTGCGCCATTGCCGCCCTCTTTCTCTGCGCCGCGGGGCCGGCCAGTCCGAGCCCCCTGTGCCTGGACGCATCCTCGCACGGCGGTCAACCGCACGCTCGCCCTTCCGCGAGCCTGAACCGCCTCCGTGCGGCGCCGCGCCTATTCTGGAGCCGTGAGCTCGGACCTTGAGCAACGCGTGTCGGTGCAGCTGCGGTGGCGGGACATGGACATGCTCGGACACCTCAACCAGTCCGTGTACCACGAGCTGCTGGAGGAGGGGCGCGCCGCGGTTATGTGGGAGCTCATGCGACGGGCCGGCAGCGACAACGTGCCCGGGACCTACGTCCTGGCCCACGTTGACCTCGACTACCACACCGAGGTGCGAAAGGACCACGGTCAGGTGGAGATCGTGGTCAGCGTGTCCCACGTTGGCACCTCCAGCTTCCGGCTGCGTCACGAGCTCAGACTGCCCGACGGGACGGTGGCCGCGTCCGGTGAGACGGTGATGGTGGCCTGGGATGCCCAGAGCCGCGGCAAGCGCGCGCTGACCGAGGCCGAACGCGCGGCCCTGTCTTAGACTCGCCCCCCGAGGTGCGCTGGGGCTGGGATCGGTTCCAGTGCCATTTCACCGGCCCGGACGGCAGCTACGTGGCCGACCTCGAGGATCTCCTCGCCGATCCGGAACCGCAGGCTCCAGCCAGCGAGCTCACGGCTAGAACCTCACAACTGCCCCGAAGCCCAGTCCGGACGCCCACGCGCCGGATCATATACGCGTCTTAGCCCATTGACACGCGGTTCTGCGACCCAGCCTCGAACCTGCTTCGTCGGTCGTCAACTACCGAAGGGAGCAGTCACATGACGAGCATGCGACGCGGCGTATTAGCTGTACTCGTTGCCGGGTCGATGGCCGGTGGCGCACTGGGCGCCACCGTGATCAACGCGGCCACTAGTAGTGCCGCGACCACACCAACGACCACCAACAACTCGGCACCGCCCCCGGGCGGCCCGGGCGCCGGCCCGCACAGGGGCGGCCCGGGCGCGGGCCCGCAGAGGGGCGGCAAGTTCGTGCCCAACGAGAATCCGACGCACGAGAAAACCGAGAGCGCCCAGCGTGAGGCGCAGGAGAACGCCGGGCAGGTCCCGACCGTTCCCTAGCCGCGGCTTCGTGCCGGCTCGGGGGTTGGCCGTTGGTTGGCCGGCCCCCGGGCCCTCACGCGACCGGATCCGGGGCTAGCCGGGCTGCCGGGCGCAGGCACCAGCCGCTCGGCCTGGCGTTCGGGGCTGATCTGGACTACATTCCAGGCCAGCCCGGTCCGGCGCATGGCCCGGATCATCCAGCCCGTTGGGTCTAGCGCCGCCTCCCAACCCTTCAGACCGTGGAAGGCCGACCGCGCGAACGCGTGGTGGTTGTGATGCCAGGCCTCGCCCAGGGAGGGCAGGGCGAGCCACAACACGTTGGTCGAGTGGTCATCCAGCGCAAAGCGCCGCCGCCCAAAGAAGTGGCACACGCTATTGACCGACCACGTCATGTGATGCAGGACGAACAGCCGGACCGCGCCGCCCCATAGCAATGCGGTCAGCGCACCGCGCCAGGTGCCGGTCAGCGCGAATCCCAGCAGGGCGGGCAAGCCGAAGGTGGCCAGGACGACCACGTAGTAGCGGCGATGGAGGGCTCGCATGAACCCGTCTTCAAACAGTTCAGGCGCGTACTGCCTGGTGTGGGCAGCTCCCTGGGTTCTCCACAGCCAGGCCACGTGGGCGTGCCAGAGTCCGCGGAGCGCGCCCCCAATCCCGGCGCCATGGCCCGCATGGGGGCTGTGGGGATCACCGGCCTCGTCGGTGTGTGCGTGGTGCTTGCGGTGGTCGGCCACCCAGTCTGATGGCGAGCCCTGCACTGCCAGCGCTCCCGCCAGAGCCAGGCCGCGCTCGAGCACTTTGTGGGTGGCGAACGCGCGATGGGTGAGCAACCGGTGGTAGCCGATGGTGATCCCGAAGCCCGTGATCAGGTACATGACCGCCGCGACCACGATGTCGCTCGGACCGAGCAGGTGGCCCCACAGCAGCGGCACGGCGACGGCGATGCCCAGAGGAGGCAGCAACACCGCGGTTAGGTTGACGTTCCTCTCGAGTCGTGTCATGGCCTGGACACTAGGGAATAAAACCTGGCAGTTCTTGGCCACGACTTGATCAGAGCGGGCAGATTTCTTATGCTGCTGACATAAGAGCTGCTTTGGATCCCCGGGTGGCAGCGGCGATCGAGCCGGCCCTGCCGGAGCTCGCCCGCGAGATCGTGGCGGCCATCCAGCGCGAGGTGCCCGAGTACGCCGGGCCGCTGCTCGGCGACTTCGGCCGCGGGATCCTCACCGGCGTCGAGCAGGCGCTCGGCCGATTCCTGGCCGAAGGCACCCGGGGCGAGACGGATGGCGGGCGGATCTACCACGCGCTGGGCCGGGGTGAGTACCGGTCGGGGCGAAGCCTCGATGCGCTCCAGGCGGCCTACCGGGTGGGCGCGCGGGTGGCCTGGCGGCGGGTCAGCCGGCTCGCCGAAGAGTCCGGGGTGCCGGTGGCAGCTCAGCACGACCTGGCCGAGGCGATCTTCGTCTACATCGATCAGCTGGCGGCCGAGTCGGTCGAGGGCTACGCCGACGCCCAGGCGGCGGAGGCCGGCAGCCTTCGGCGCCGGCGTGAGGAGCTGCTGCGGCTATTGCTCGCGCATCCGCCCCACCCACCCGCCGCGATTGAGGAGGCGGGAGCGCGCGCTGGCTGGAGACTCGCCCGCCAGGTGGCCATAGTCGCGGTGCCGCCCGACGCGGCGGCCCGCGTGGCTCGGCGGTTGAGCGGCGATGTGCTTCACGCCGCGGACGAGATCCACGGCTACCTGGTGGTCCCCGAGCCCGCCGGGCTGGGCGCGGAGCTGACCGCCGCTGCGCGCCGGTACGGGGTCGCGGTGGGTCTGGGTCCGACCGTGCCGCTGGCCGAGGCCGCTCGCTCCTGGCGCTGGGCCGAGCTGGCCGGCCGTCGGGCGTCTCCCGGGACGGTCAGCGAAGCCCAGAATGAGCTGGCACAGCTGGTGTTTGAAGCATCACCCGATATCGTTGCCGCACTGCGGGACCGGGCGCTCGCGGCGCTGGACGGAGAGACCGAGGCCAGCCGCGCCCGCCTCGAGGCGACCCTCCTGGCCTGGCTGCGCCACTGCGGAGCCCAAGCCGTCGTGGCGGCGGAGCTGGGCGTTCATCCCCAGACGGTCCGCTACCGGCTGCGGCGCCTGCGCGAGGCGTTCGGTAGCGCACTTGAGGATCCCGACGCCAGATTCGCGCTGGAGCTGGCGCTGCGCGCGGGCCGCTGACGGCGGTTCTGCCCCCGGTTATCGTTACTTATTTGATGCGCGCACGAATCGTCAGCTGTGCGGCGGCCGCTCTCAGCTGCGGCCTGACTCTGGCCGGACCGGCGGGAGCGGCTACCCCGCCGCCCCCACCCGGGGCGCCGGCGGTGGAATCGGCTCCGTCGAGCCTGGTGGGGCTGACCCCTGAGCTCCCATCGAGCGTGGTAGCGGCCAGCACGGCCCGGGGCAGTCGCTGGAAGCCGGGGAAGGCAGTCTACGGAACCGCCTCGATGAACGACATCGCGCTCCCCGGGGCCGACGGAACCACGATCCGGGTCAATGAGATCTACCCGACCCTGGCCTCAGGCCAGCCGGCTCCGGGTCCGTTCCCGGTGTTGCTGACCATGACCCCGTACGGCAAGGGCCAGGGCGGTTCGAGCACCCCGGGCTCCGCGGCTTCCGCGTCAGGCGGTGCCGTGACCGGCGGCGCGGACAACTACCTGGCCCAGCGCGGATACATCGAGATCGTCGAGGACGTGCGAGGCACCGGCGACTCGAACGGCAGCTGGGGGCTGTTCGACCCGGTCCAGCAGCAGGACGCGATTCGGGTCCTGAACTGGGCGGCGCACATGCCGCACTCCAACGGCCGGGTCGGCACCTATGGACCGTCCTATCTGGCGATCGACCAGATGCTGCTGGCGGGCGCGGTCGGTCCCCACTCGCCACTCAAGGCCATCTTCCCCATCGTCAGCGCCAACGACATCTATCGGGATACCTCGTTCATGGGCGGCCTGATCGATTTCGAGTTCGACGAGACCTACCTGGGGTTGACCGCGGGCACCAACACCAGCAACCCGCTCACCGACACGCTCAGCGACCCGAGCCTGCTCTCCGACCTCGCCTCGATTGAGTCCGATCACGCCAACGGCCTGGCCAGCTATCACGCTGCCCAGACCGCGGCCATCCTGAGCGGCGGCGATGAGGCGTACGACCAGTCGTACTGGCAGGCCCGCAACCCACAGAACGTGATCCGGCGGATCGCAGCCAACCACATCCCGGCCTACCTGGTCGGCGGGGAGTTCGACATCTTCCAGCGCGGCGAGCCGGTCAACTACGCCGAGCTCCAGAACGCCTGGGCTCACCGCAGCCCCACCGCCCCAATGCTTCCCCATCAGCCCACCACCGGGCGCTACCAGCTGATCGTGGGGCCGTGGGAGCACCTCAACGGTTCCAGCGTCAACGTGGACCCGCTCGAGCTCGAATGGTTCGACACCTGGCTCAAGCGCAAGCGCACCGGGATGGATCGGGCTCCCACGCCGCTTCACTACTACGACCTGGGCACGGGCCGCTTCGACGAAACGACGACATACCCGTTCACCCGAACCACGCCCGCCCGGCTCTACCTGGGGGCCGGCAACACCCTGACCCGGAGCCGGCCGCCCAAGGGGGCCGCAACCGACACCATCACCTGGAGCTCCAGTGGCTCCCCCTGCGGCCGGCCCGTCGACCAGTGGTCGATGGGTGGCATCTCCATCCCCGCCCACACCGCGGGCCTGATCGCTCCGTGCGCCGACGACAACCAGCCCTCCCAGTCCGGGCCGTGGACGATCAGCTACACCTCCGCGCCGTTCACCCGGCCCCAAGCCATAGCCGGTCCGGTCACGGCGACGATCTACGCCAGCTCGACCACCCCGGAGACTGAGCTGGTGGCCTCGCTTGAGGATGTGACCCCCAGCGGAAGCTCATATCCGCTCACCGAAGGCGCCCTGCTGGGCTCGCTGCGGGCGGTGGATAAGAAGCGCTCCTGGACGGCCCACGGCGTAATGCTGCTGCCCTACCACCCATACACGAAGGCCTCGGCCCGACCGGTCACACCCGGCGCGGTGACCGAGTACCAGATCGAGATCTTTCCCACGCTGGCCACAATCGCTAAGGGGAACAGTCTCCGTCTCACCCTGTCCACGGCCGACACCCCACACCTCACGCCACTCCCCGCCCAGCTGCCGCAGCTGGCCGGCGGGACCTACACGATCCAGCGTTCGCCCGGTGAGGCCTCCGCGCTCAGCCTCGAGCTGAGCGGTTAGCCCCAGCCGCTCCGGCGGTCCGCATGATGGTGATGCCGGTTCCCGTGTCGTCGTGCTCGATCGTGCTCCCAGCGTTGACCACAGCGGCGCCCGAGGTCGTGTGGCGCCGCGTCGCCGGTCGCTGGCGCGCCGCAATCGGACGGGATCTCGCTGGTCGCGTCGCCGTGGCTCTACGCTTGAGGAGCCCATGCCGCCTCCCGACTTGACACGGCGTAGCTTTACGGCCTGTAACGGGCCGTTTTTCAGCCGAAGGTTGAAAAATGGCTGACTCTGACAACCGTCCGCGCCTGAAACTGGTTGGGAGCGATCCGGAGGCGCTGGCCCGGGAGCCCGATCCCGCACCGCCCACGCCCGAGCAGGGCCAAGAAAGCCTGGGCGAGGAGGACCGGCCCGCACCACGGGTCGACGGGTATCGCCACGGCAGAGTGCCTCGGGCGGTCCGGGAGCGTCAGCTGCTCGACCTGGCCGAGGAGCAGCTGGCCGAGCATGGATACGACGGCCTGTCGATCGAGGAGATCGCCAGGCTGGCCGGCGTCTCACGCCCGATCGTGTACGCGCACTTCAAGGATAAGGAGAGCCTCTACCTCGCTTGCCTGCGCCGCGCGCGCGAGGAGTTGGAGCAGATGATCCTCGATGCCACAGCGGGCGCCCGGGGCGCGAGGGAGATGGTGGAGTTGGGGACGAACGCCTACTTCGAGTTCGTGGAGCGGCGCGGCCAGCGCTGGGCGGTTCTGTTCGGGGGAGCCGAGCTGAGCGGGCCAGGGGCGAGGGAGATCACGCGCTTGAGATTCGCCACCGTGGTGCAGATCGCGCAGCTGATCGCGGCCATCGCCCCGCACGCCGACCAGCAGACGCGTGAGGCCTACGCCCACGCCATCTCCGGATCGGCGGAGCAGGTGGCGAAGTGGTGGCGAGAGAACCCGGACCTGACCCGGGAGGAAGTGGTCGCGCAACAAGTCGCGTTCGCATGGGATGGGCTCGGCCGGATCGTGAACCCCAATTCGGCAGCTAGCTGACCACACGGCTCAAGTCCTGGGTGCGGGTGCCATACGGCGGGTGGTCGTCACCGTGGGGCTGGTCGGCGCGCTCATCATCGGGCACGATGTGATGCCGGCCGCGGCGGCGCCCGCGCCGTACGCCACGACCTCGGGGGTCGGGACAACGTCCGCAGCAGTGGTGTCCGACTCCGGCAACCCCGAGGGTCACTTCTATGTGCCGCCCGCCGGGCGCGCGGTCAATACCAGGCATCCCGACCACGTGATCGGCAACGGCAGCCCGGCTAGTTGCACGTCGGCCGCCGTGGTGCGCGACGTTGCCGCGGGCGGCATGATCACCTTCAACTGCGGGCCCAGCCCCGTGACGATCGTGATGACCACGACCGTCCGCGTGATCAAGACCCGGCGCTCGGTCGTGCTGGACGGCGGCGGCTTGATCAGCCTGAGTGGAGGCGGCAAGCGCCGAATCCTGTACTCGGACACGTGTGCCGGCACCTGGTCAACCGATGACTGCGTCAACCAGCCGTATCCGCGGATCGTCGTGCAGAACATCACCTTCGAGGACGGCTACAACGGCGCACATCAGGCAACCTGCACGGCCAACATCCCGAAGTGCTGGTATGGCGGGGTCGACGGCGGGGGGGCCATCTACGTCGAGGGCGGCCAATTCAGGGCGGTCAACTCGCAGTTCCTCGATAACCGCTGCTACACCTACGGTCCGGATCTCGGCGGGGGCGCGATCCGTGCCCTGGCCCAGTACGAGAACCGTCCCGTATACATCACCGACGACACGTTTCGCGGCGGCCGCTGCTCTAACGGCGGGGCGCTGAGCAGCATCAGCGTCCAGTGGGACATCCTCAACGGCGAGTTCACGAACAACAAAGCCATCGGCTGGGGGGCCAACCCGGCCTCACGCGGATCGCCGGGCGGCGGCAGCGGCGGGGCGATCTACCTCGACGGCAAGGACGACAACGCGCTGATCGCCGGCACCGTGATGGATAACAACAGCGCCAGAGAAGGCGGCGGTGGCGTCTTCGACGTTGTGGACGCTGGCTGGGGCGCGCTGACTTTCAACCGCTCGCATCTGCACAACAACATCAGCGGGAAATTCCAGACCTCCCCCGGCATCTACTACGAGATCGACGGGAAGGACAGCGCCCCGGTGATGGTCAAGTCCACGGACAGCTAACCGGTCGCCGCCTTTCGCTCAGCTGCGTCCGTCCTGGAGGGCCGCTAAGCGGTCCAGCGTGGCGCGCTTGAGCGGGTTCAGCGCGCGGAAGGCGACCCGGTACTAATCCGTGTTTGCGGCCCTGGGGATCTCGATACGATCGTTCGAGGTTGCGGAGTCGACGCCAGAGGGCAGTGATGCTGCGTCGTAAGGCGGTGATCGCGGTGGCCCTTGGGGTGGTTTGTGTTGTCGCGGGGTGTGCGGCCGGCGCGCGCGGTTTCAGCGCGGCGACGCACGTCTCGTTCACGGCGGCCGGGGTGACGGCACATCGTCCCCAGGCCGCATCGCTGTCCTCGGGGGTGGCGCGCCACTACGAGTACGTGTTCCCAGATGGAGCCATGTATGTGTATGACATCGACCACGGCCATCGGCTTGTGCAGCTGGTTCGGCTGCCAGGAGTCAAAGGCGTTCGCGGGGTCGCGGCGAGTCCGCGAACGCACATGCTGTACGTCAGCTATGGCGCGTTCGGCGGGCCGGGCACCACTGGCCGGTTGCTGGCGTACAACCTCCTTGCTGGTTCGGTGGTGTACAACCGGTCCTACTCCCGGGGCATCGACAGTATGGCCATCGATCCATCCGGGACTCGGATCTACATGCCTGATGGCGAGGGGTCACGCGATGGTGTCTGGAGTGTGATCGCTGCGCGGTCAGGGAACGTGATCGGATCGATCAACGGAGGCATGTCGCCTCACGAGACGATCGTCGGGCTGAGTGGAAAGCGGGTGTACCTCGGGGGTCGGAACTGGCCCTTTCTTGAGGTGGCGAGCACCGCGACGGATCGCGTGGTCAAGCGGATTGGGCCGCTCAAGGCGGGCGTTAGGCCACTCACGATCAACGGGCGTGAAACCATCGCCTATACGACCGCAACTGGCTTGCTCGGCTTCCAGGTGAGCAGCATCAGAGCCGGCCGTGTCCTCTTCACGATCGGCTTCGGCCCCCGGTTCTCGCTGAACTCGGCGACCTTCCCCTTCTCGGCACCGAGTCACGGGATCTCCATCACTCCGAACGAGCGCCAGCTGTGGGTGCTCGACTCCCCGAACGGCTATGTGCACGTGTTCGACGTAAGCCGAGTGCCGCTGCAGAGGCCGAGACGAATCGTGGACATCAGGCTTGCTCACTCATTGACAGGGGATGGTTGGATTCAGATCAGCCGCAGCGGATGCTTTGTCTACGTAGGCGATTCTGGAGACGTACTCAGCGCCCAGAGCTTCAGGCCCGTCGCTTACCTGCCCGCGCTCCGCAGCACCAAGGAGTCACTCGAGATCGACTGGCGCAACGGACTGCCGGTGGCGACGAGCACGCGCACTGGGCTTGGGTACGTAACGCGAGGTCATGACCCCCCGCCTCCGAAATGCAAGTGAGGCCTGGGCGGCGCAGCAGAGCGCGATGAGCATCAGCCGGCGGAGGAGGCCGCACGTCAGTCGCTCACGCCCAATGAGATCCCCGCCCCCAAGCAGGCTTCGGGTGGCTTGCTGTCGATCGATCCGCTCTGCCGCGAGCGAGGGCTGACGAACGTATTTGCCGCCGGTGACGCGACCGACTTTCCCATCAAACACGGAGGGATCGCCGCACAGCAAGCCGATGTGGCCGCGCAGACTATTGCCACCATGGCAGACGCGCCCGTTCAACCGCCGGTGGGTCTCGAACTTGTGTCGCCTATGCCGGACACTGAGCACGCGCTCGCGGAGGGACGCGCAGTCATCGTCGCGCGACGAGCTGAGATGCCATGCCCCTAGCAGCAGCGGCGCCATCGCCGGCGCCCAGCTGTTGCGGTGCGTCCGCCTCAGGCCGCCCGCGGCAGCCGGTCCGACCGCGGCGTCGGCAGCACCGCAGGCGCGTGGCACAGCTCGCAGCGTCCTCGCCGCGCGTGGGCCTCGAACTCTGACGCGAAGACCCGTAGCGCGCTTGAGACGAATCGCACCGCCCCATCCGGATGCCCGCAGGCCCCGCGCCCTGGCAGCTCCGAGCACCAACGGTTCAGGTCGGCCAACGCGCCATGTGGAGCCGTCCCGGCCTGGATGCGCGCGATCGTGTCGGCCACTGCAGCCAGCCCGTTGACGCACGGCCCGCACTGACCGGCGCCTTCCGCGGAGAAGTACTTGGCCACCCGGGCCGTCTCGGAGACCGCACAGCTGTCGGGGCCGAGGACGACGATGATCCCGGCCCCCAGCGACGCGCGGAACGCGGCCAGCGTTTCGCGGTCGAGCAGCACGCGCTCGATCTCGGTCCCGTCGATCCAGGCGCCGAAATACCCGCCGATCAGAACAGCGCGCGGCGCTGGCGCAGCACCGGCGTCCTCGAGCAGGTCGGCCAGTGGCATCCCCTGCTCGATCTCGTACACGCCCGGTGCGCGCGCCGCCCCTGAGAGCGTGATCAGCGCCGAGCCCGGATCCTCAGCGGTGCCCAGCTCGCGAAACCAGCCGGCTCCGTGGCGAGCGATCAGGGCCAGGTGAGCCAGCGTCTCGACGTTCTGGACCAGCGTGGGTCGCTGTCGCACCCCGCGCTCGAACGGCCGTGTGCCGAAAGTGGGCAGCGCGGTGCCCGTATTGACGAGATTGACCAGGGCGGTCTCCTGGCCTGAGATGTAGCGAGCGGGAACAGGGAGCACGGACAGGCGGGGTTCGGGCATCCTCGCGCGCGTCCGCTCCTCGATGGCGCGAGCGATGCCGCGCAGGCCGCGCTCGTCATCCTGCGCGACCGCCACAATCGCCTCACGGGCCCGGACC
>Ga0307374_10015010_pt1 | contig 10483 bp, 9 predicted proteins | sample OX3MG_FD_202532 | JGI IMG/M metagenome (GOLD analysis project Ga0307374, IMG submission 202532) | Soil microbial communities from Risofladan, Vaasa, Finland - OX-3 | ecosystem: Environmental > Terrestrial > Soil > Coastal area > Acid sulfate soil | place: Finland: Risofladan, Vaasa | collected...
AAGTCACCGACGAGACTTACCAACCGAACAATGTCTAAGACCTCTTGTGGCCGAAGTCGGTCGACGTCATCCACGATTACGATTAGCCTTCGATTGAGATCAGTCAGATTTTCGCGAAGCATCTTCCGCTGTTCGAAAACTGATGGGCCTGTAGATAATTTCTGGAGCAAATCGGCCGCACCGCTAACGGCCGCCGCGGCGCCGACCAAGGAAGCAAGTGGTGCTAGCAGGTGACCGTAGTCGGCAAATCTGGCGGCGATTCCCTTCAGACTCGACTCACGATGTTCGAGTTGCTTTCCGATCTCTTCGAAGAACGAGGCGACGAGAGATTCGGTACCTGAAAACATCCAGGGGTTGAACTGCACGACGAGCGCCTCCGCGCCCAGCGCATCGACTGTCATATTCAAGATTGAGGTTTTGCCACACCCCCAAGGTCCTGTCACCCCCATCACATATCCATGCGTCGCCGGCGCGCATAAGACCTCTGCGGCGAGCGCCTCAGCAAATGCTCGCCGCCCCAAACGGTCTTCATTGAGAGATGCGACTGGCGAGGAGCTCAAGTTGAAAGATGGTTCTTTCGCGGTCGTAGCTTCTGATTGGTCGGTCATAGTGTTCTCCTTGTTCGGGCCGCTGTGCGAGCTCGGCTAATCCGAGCGTAAAGGGCATCGCGCGTTGTGCCTACTGATTGTGCGATCTCCTCCGCGCTCCAGCCATCAGCTAACAACGCAAAAATTTTTTGATCGACCTCTGCCATCGGTGCGAGAGTGCGAATCAGTAGATCCCTGTCCTCAATCGCTGTAGCTGGATTCGCGGCTTCGTCCACGGGAAGTCGCAGGATCTCCTCGTTGTCGACGATGTTTAGGGAAATGGAACGTCGCGGAAGTCGGCGAAAATACCACTGCCAACGGTTGGCGAGGTCGGAGAGGCAACAGGAGGTGAAAAAGTCCTCCAGACTCGTCCCGCGAGCAGGATCCCATTGACCTTCTGGCAACACTTTCGTTCGAAAGCGATCGAGACACGCTTCGATGGCCTCGGCGGCGATGTCGGATGCGTACGGGTGAGCTTGCAACTCAGTGCGTCGTGGGATTCCCAACCCCGCACGAGCGCACCTCAGATAGATGGCTCCGCTTTCGATGGCCCCCTCCAAGTCGGAAAAGGCTCTAGTCACAAATCGGCGTTGCAACTCTTCCCACGCGAGCCCTGACCGATTCAATGTCTGAAGACGCGATTCTCATCGCTCGGTGCCCACAATTCCAATGAGTACCCTTTGCGAAGAGGATGGTTATGTAGATTGGTTCTCCCTGGGCGAGACCAGGAGTTTGGAGAAATGTCACATGGGTGCGAGAAGCCAAGAGCAATTTCGCATCGTCAGTGCGCGGGTGCAAAACTTCGGATGTTTCCGTGACTCTACCGAGGTCTTGATTGACGAGATAAGCGCGCTGATCGCCGAGAACGAGAATGGAAAGACCACCTTTCTTCGTTCATTGGCATGGTGGGGCCAACCCGAGACGCCATTTGACGAAGACGATCGATGGGACGAAGCAGACAAGGCGGCGATGCTCGATCTTGTGTCCTTGACATTCGATGTGCCCCAGAGTCTCGCGTTGAAACTGAGATCTTCCGGAGCGTCAAAATTTCCAGACAAGATCAGAATCACGCGTTGTTCAGATTCCTCGTATCGTGTGGAGAACGCTCACGATGGGCTTCCGATTGAGAGAGTTGAGGTTTTTCACATTCCGGATGAGTTCACGCAGAACCTGCAAGGGCTCATCGAATACCTGAAACCCTATAAAACTCAACCGGAAGTTGCGGTCGTTTTCGATGATCTTCAGAATTCGAATAACGGTCTACTGCTTTCGCAAGATAGCCAACGGATCATCAAAGACGTTTTCCCGACCCGCTTCAACACGGAAATGCTAACTCACATCACCGCAACGTTCGCATCGCTCGCCACCCAACCCGTCATTCCCGCGCCAGTGCTATCCACTGTCGATTTTGATTCCATCAAGTTCCTAGTGCCGAGGATCGCGTACTTCGATGAAACGACCGAGTTTCTCGAGGATTCCATTACCTATGATCTCGCGACTTCAGACCCTGCTCAACATCGCACGATGATCAATCTTGCACGGCTTGCAGGATTTGACTTGTTGAACGTCAAAGGCAGTACGAGCCAAGATCGCCTAATGAAAGGAAACCACGCCGAGAAGTTAGTCTCTTCAAAATTCAATCGTTACTGGCAGGGCGCCGACGTCAATCTTCTCGTTCACTTGGATGAAAGCCAAATGACCCTGATGATTGAATACAAAGGGAGAACGCAACGACCGTCAAGGAGAAGTAGTGGGCTAAAGTGGCAACTCGGTTTCTACATCAACTTCGAGGCTGGCTGCGAAGACGAATTGTCTAACGCCGTACTCCTGCTCGACGAACCAGGTTTACGGTTACACATCAAGCAGCAACCAAAATTACTTGAGCTATTTGAAAAGCTAGCTCACGATGGTAATACCATTGTGTATTCAACGCACCTCGGCAACATGCTGCTAGGTACTCGCCCACACTCTTATCGGTTGTTAGTTCAAGATCCGTCAAACGAGCGCGCCGTCATAATTCAGTCGGACGTTCGAAAGATCAAATCTTCAAATGACGTTCTACAGCCCGTGAGGCAGGCACTCGGCATGGGGATTGCTAACTCCATAAGCCTTGGCGGCAAGACTCTCCTCGTGGAGGGCTTGTCCGACGTATACATCCTTAGCTCTATGTCGGAGTTGTCCCGCAGACTTTCTGCATCCCACTTGGGAGGCGATGTATCACTCGTACCCGTCGGTGGTTCCGGTAATAAGTCGCTACCTATCGTTGCTTTCGCGATATCGGAATCAGCCACCGTAGTGGTATTGGCCGATAACGACAAAGCCGGTAGATCATCGCAGAAGACGATAAGGACGAGATTTCGTGACATGATTCCGGTCCTAAGAGTCCATCGAGATTCAAAAACAACAGATTGCGAACTCGAAGACCTCTTTGATGCCGACTTCTATTTGGACCTCGTCAACGAGGCACATTCTTATCTGGAGGGATATAGACCCATCAGTTCTTCCGAAATTCGAGAGGACATTTCGATCTGCGATGCAATTCAAGAGAAATTCGACGAACAAGGATTGGGCGAATTCCAAAAACTCAGGGCGGCGCTGGTCCTTAAAACGATCATCACCGATCGAGTTTTTTCCGCAGCCGAACTTGGTGGCTTCCCCGGTCTATTTATTGAAATCGAAGAATCGTTTCGTCGCGCCGCGTATGACTCGCCATACCTAGACGTGAGCGACGCTGAATAGCATCTCGACAAAGATGAACTAGCGAATTGGATGCAGAACGTTGGACTTAATCACTTCGCTTGCTGAAAAGTATCGATCGACCGGAATTAACTTGAGAGTCCGACTGTCGGGCGAGATCTGGCCAGTAAGGTCTTCTTAGTTTGGAAGTCATTTACGACTTCGAATCCCGCGATTCCTAGGTCATCGAGGCGGTTGCCTATTGCCTCCTGAAGTTCAGGCCTATTCAATAAGAACCATCGAGAACTGATAACCATCTACACGTCTCTCTCTTCGGGCAATCCCAATTCCCGAGTATCGCACGGGAGGGCTGTGCGGTAGGGTGACGCCTTGCCGATAGTGGGCGGAGGTCGAAGCGATCGACACGGGTCACTTTGTGTCACACCCCCTCTGTAAGTTTGTGGGCGATGACAGAATTGTTCCGGACCACGTTCTCGCCAAGGAACGCTCTTTCGACTCTTGAGGGCCTCCGTTTGAACTCCTGGAATTTTGTCTTCGGAACAAATCCACCTAGCAAGCAGTACGCGATGTGGGCCAACAACGTGCGCGGACAGCTCAAAGGCACGCTCACGAGAACAGCGATCGAATCGCTCTTCGATGGGCCACTGAACCTGGCCGCGTTGCTTGGTGGTCAATCTGAACTGGTGGTCGCCAACGCAGCGGCCAGCGACATCTGCGAACGAATCGGGGAGATCGCGGACGAGTTGAAGAAGTTGATGGACCAGACCGAACAAAGTCAGTTTCTGCCGCTTGTGATCGATACGAACCTGATACTCGAGTATCAGCCCATTGGCTCTATCGACTGGGCAGCGTTCTTGGGTGAACCAGTCCGATTGATTGTCCCGCTTCGCGTCTTTGAGGAGTTGGAAGAAGCGCGCTACTCGAATAACAGGAGGAAGGGCCAAATCGCTCGAGACGAACTCCCTCGTCTCGTAGCGATGGTGGAGCAGAATCCCGGTCAACCATCCAAGATTGGTGGTCGAGAAGACGCCACAATCGAGCTGTTCGATCTACGCCAGGAGGGACTTCGCCCATCGTGGGCCGACGACGAGATCCTCGACTTCTATCAAACACTCAAACAATTTTTGCCGCGCGTTCGGCTAATCACCTCAGACGGCCCATTACTCGTGCGAGCACGGTACAGGGGATTCGACGTTCAAAGAGGCCCAGATAGTCAACGACGCCAATCTCAAGGAGCTCCTGAGTCCGATGGTTGAGAAGAGTGCTGTCGGATTGATTGACACATTTGGCTGATCCATTCTTGACTCAGGATGTAAACAACCGTGTAAGCAACCCCAAAAAACAAAGAGACTCTTCAGGAAACGTCAGTGGACGAGATCGCAGTGATTGCAAGCACATTTGGACAACTACGCACGTCCCTAACTCTCAGGTCCGCGTGAGACACTTGCCTGACAAATTCCATTCCTCTGGGCGAGACAAGTGACACCAAAGACCAATGACAACAACCAACGCCACCAAAGTGGCAAAGCATGACCAAAATGATGACGTGGATGACAATGTTGACCCCGCGGCTCGACCGACACGGCGCGTCATCAGCGTCGAGGAGAAGCTCGCGATTCTTGCTCGCTACGAAGCCTGCGATTCGGGTACCAAGGGCGAGTTCGCCCGTCGAGAAGGTGTCTACTCGAGTCAGCTGACCGAGTGGCGACGAGCCCGGGACGCCGGCACACTCGGGGTCAAGAGGGCTACTCGAACGCGCGCAGAGAATCGCGAGATCGAGAAGCTCACGAAGAAGAATCAGCGACTGGAAGATGAACTCGAGCGGACGCGATTGGCCCTCGATATCGTGGGAAAAACTCACGCGCTCTTGGAGAAGCTCTCCAAGAGCGCGGACAGCGAATAGTCGTCGACGAACTGCTCAGCGTGAGCGTTGCGTCGCTCATTCCGCTCGTGGGCGTCAAGCGATCATGTGAACTCGTGGGCCGAGTTCGTTCGACCTTCTACCGGCGAAAGAAACCCACCACACCCAAGGAGCTGGTCGTGCGACCGAGCCCGCCCAACGCGCTCAGTGACGTTGAGCGCGTGGCGGTGCTCACCCTCCTCAACGAGCCCGAACACTGCGACTTGGCGGTCGATCAGGTCTACGCGCGCGCTCTCGACGAGGGAATCTACCTGTGTTCGCCCGCAACCATGCACCGGTTGTTGGCGAGTAGCGGTTCTTCGAGTGATCGACGGGCTCAGCGCACGCATCCGGCGAAGAAGCGGCCCGAGCTGCTGGCGACACGGCCCAATGAGATTTGGAGTTGGGACATAACCAAACTGCACGGTCCGCGTCGCGGTCTCTTCTACGACCTCTACGTGATCTTGGACATCTTCAGTCGCTACGTCCTCAACTGGTTGGTCGCCGCGCACGAAGACGCGCAACTCGCCAAGGAGTTCATCGAGGACGCGATCCTCACCCAGGGGATCACTCGCGACACGCTCACCATTCACGCTGACCGCGGAGGCGCCATGCGCTCCAAACCGGTCAGCCAGTTGATGGTGGACCTCGGCGTGACGAGGAGCCACTCACGACCCCACGTGAGTAATGACAACCCGTTCTCCGAGGCCGCGTTTAAGACGCTCAAGTACTGCCCGACGTTTCCGTCACGCTTCGGCTGTCTCGAAGACGCGCGAGTCTTCGCCGAGGAGTTCTTCACTTACTACAACCACGAACACCGTCACTCGGGCATCGGGTTGCACACCCCCGCGTCGGTCCACTACGGAACCCACCTGGAGATTCGAGAACAGCGACAAGTGACCTTGAACGCCGCCTACGAAACCAATCCAATCCGATTCCGACGACTTGCTCCCAGCGCTCCATCGATCCCAGAACTGGTGTGGATAAACCCACCAGAGTTGGAGGTGGCCGCTAACAACTAAATTCGACTGCGTGTCTCATTCGGCCTGAGAGGTTCCGCGTCAGGAAACGTCGAAATTGTTAATGGCATGCAAGGGGTCCCCGCCCGATTCTCCGGAACGAGTTTTTCCCTCATGAATTGCGAGAGAACTTACGGCGAAAGGCGCGTTAAGTCGCGAGGAAAGAGCGTTACCAAACGAACATTCTCGGCACCGACCAGCCGAGCGACCCACCTTTCAAGTCCGATGGCGAACCCTCCGTGAGGAGGCATCCCGTACCGAAACGCTGAAAGATAGCCATCGAGCGGTTCAAGATTCTCGCCGGCAAGCGCGTCGACATACTCCTCATACAAGTGAAGCCGCTGACCACCGGTGACCAATTCGAGACCGCGAAAGAGTAAGTCGAAGCTCTTAGAGAACTCGGGGCGATCAGAATCTGGGCAGGTGTAAAAGGGTCGCTTCACCATCGGATAGCCAACGACGAAGACGAACTCAGATCCATGCTCACGAAGCGCCCATTCGCCGAGCCAACGTTCGTTACTAGGTGAAAGATCCGGCTCGTCGATGACTTGTTCTCCCGTCTGTGCCTCAATCACCAACTTTCCGCAGTTTCGACTTTTGAGACAAAAATAATCGCGAAGATTCCCGGCACAGTTCACTCACCGCAAAGTTGATGGCAAATGCGGTCAACCAACCAGACCTGCAAGCCCAGCTGCTCGAATTCCATTCATCGCTTTCGATGTCGTCATCGTGCTAAAACTGGCCTTGAGGTTGAGGGGCCAATGAGTAAGAGCCAAGAGATAATCCGTGACTTGCTCAACGACACCAACGACATCTCGGATCCTTCGGGGCTGATGGCCGATCTAAGTACCGTGTTCGACCAAAACGAGTGGACGCGCGAAAAGATCGCCCGAATCGCTGACGAGCACCGCCGTAAACTTGAGGCCCCTGACAGTGCGTCTTAATCACATTTCGCTGTCAGGCTTTCGCGGTGCGCCGATCGATGTCACTCTCACCTTCGAAGGCAAGAGTTGCTTTCTCTATGCCGAAAATGGCTTCGGAAAAACCACGTTCGTCGACGCGCTTGAGTACTGGTCGTCGGGAGACGTTGAGGCGTATCACAGAGAAGGTGCCCTTCTTGACTCAATAATAAATCTTGACTCGGACTCCGCCACCGTCTCCTGTGCCCCTCTAGGCGACAGCGAGATATCCAGGATCCTTCTTAAGCGAGGTATTTCAAGCGGAACACCTTCTCCGACAAATCCAGCTCTTGAAACGCTGACGCTAATCCCAATCCTTCGACATAGAACGATGGCGGACTTCATGGCGAAAACACCAGGTGACAAGAAGGACACCCTTTTACAGATCCTGGGCCTAGAAGGACTGACGTCGTTCAAAGAAACACTGGTGACGGCATCAAACGATGCCAACCGCATCGGAAAATCTGCGGCGTCGCAAGAGCACACTGAGAAAAGCGCGCTCAAAGCGATGTACACCAAGACTTCACTCATCGAAACAGCTGAATCACTGAGACAAAAGGCAGGCCTTTCTGAATCCATTACAACGGAAAGTGAGCTGGAACTCCTAAGTCTCACACCAACGGCGATTCTAGGCAGTCCGAATTTCAATGAAATGATCACGGAACTGGATCGATATAGAGATCTTTCCGAGATCGCAACATCAATTACTACCTGGAACGAGAGCGTTGAAGACGAAACCCAATCAGCCGCGGCCGTAATAGATGCTTTACTAACCGCCGGCCAAGCCGCCATACCGATTTGGACCGACGCTACCTGTCCTCTATGTGAGCAGACCATAGATCACGGGGCCCTCACTGATCACATCGAAGCGAGAAGGCTTGAGTTAGAGGACTCCGTTGCAGCACGAAATTCTGCACAAGCATCTTTGGCAGCTGCGGCGGCCAACGTCGACAAGTTGAGTCAAGCTCTTGGTAACCTCGTCCGCCATCCCCCACAGAACGGTTGGCAAGAAGCGGGCCAGATGGCCGACACTGAAAATCATCTAACTAATCTCCTCACGAAGATTCGATCTGCTTTAGCAGACACGGAGAAGTGCCCCGAACTCCCGAGAATTAGCATCCCGATTTCCGCCGCGTTACGGAAAACTGTTTCGGACGCGTCATCTGAAAGCCAAACTATTCAAGCCGTAATGTCACTCGCCGCGCTAAGAGACCAGTATCTTCGTTCACTTCGTGCGGCAGAAAAATCCGAAAGTTCTGGAAGTGTCGCGAATACCATTCAAGAATTCCTTAACGCCACGTCCGATCGCATTCAGGCCGAAATTGAAAGCGCACTCACGGAACTCAGCGATCTGGTTTCGACCTACTACAGCCTCCTCCGCACATCGGGACTGTACACCGACATCAAACTTCAATACACCACAAACCGATCCGGCGGGATTGAATTCCACGTCGAGTACGACTCTCGTCACGACGTGAGCCCACCTCACAGAGTCATGAGTGAGTCTCAGCTCAACTCCCTGGGCCTCGCGCTATTTCTGGCCCGTCTGAAGCGTGGACACCAAGCCTGGAATCTCTTCGTACTTGACGATGTCGTCAATTCCTTCGATGCTGACCACCGACACGGGCTCGCTGCCCTGCTTCAAAGCGAATTCAGAGATTGGCAAGTCCTTCTAATGACTCACGATCGCTATTTTCAATCAATTGCGCAAGACGTTCTCAACGATTGGACGTTCGTCTCAATAGGTGCGTGGACTCCATCTGGAGGTCCCGTGTTAACGCAAGGGAACAGTCTCGACGTTCTAACTGCTCGACTGTTGGAAGGCCGCGCGGCTTCCGAGCTTGGCGGGGTTGCCCGAATTGCCTTAGAGGAGGGTCTGTCAAGGCCCCTGGCGAAACTCGAAATGCCCATTCGTTACGACCCCCTAAATCGGTTCGCAGCAAGAGAACTCCTCGATGCTCTCAGGACGAGCCTAAAAAGAGCAAAATCCGACTCTCTAAGAGATCTCGACGTCATAAAGCGAATGGCGGCTGAGACCTACATGTCAAACCTGAGCGCCCATTATCGCCCCGCGGACCCTCAACCATCTCGTGAAGACCTATCAAGGCTTGCGAATGATTTGTCCGAGCTCCGCGACGCTTTTCAATGTTCGAGTTGCAACACGAATGTCTGGAAGCTCTTCGATAGGTCACGTCACTCGTGGCAGTGCAAATGCGGTGGTCTGGAATATTGACTCCGCGAAGTCCGTTTAAGAGAGTCAACGCGACGCGTCTGCTACTTTGCATCGAATCCTCAATTCGAAAAACTTACTTGTTCACTGGTATCCAGAATCAATGTCCTTCGGAGAATGCCTCCCGAGTTCGATATGTCTTCAACAAAATGACCCTTGACGATTGTCGCCGTAGATAAGGAGGAGACTGGAAGTGCTCGATCTCCTCCTTAACTACGACAAAGGTCGATGGCCGTCGGGCTACTCCCGAGCGGCTTGAATGGCACCACCGATCGCGAACGCTCCGAGCGCATTGCTCACGTTCACGTGGTCAACCTTGACGCCATTGCTGTATTGGTCTACATGTAGCTGTTGGCCATTACCGTGGTCCGACCAGTGAGGAACACTGATAAATCCGTCTTTATCCATACGTAACTCTCCTCCACCATTTCGTGCAAGAGGCCTTCTTGCCAAGGGAAGCGCGTTTGGTGCCTCGCAGGCGGTGCCGGTTTGACCCGACGTCGGACATTCCCGTCCGATTTGCCAATGCGACCGCCGAAACTGATGCAGTGCCAAGTCCATTGCAATTATCCCTCCGAATGTTTTGGAATGCAACACCCTTTTCAGATGTGAGCGAGTCGTTCGGAACTATCGGGGATGATGCCCACGGAGTGCCCAAGTCTCACGTCTTGATGACATGTCTCCGGAAATACGAACGCTTACCAGGATGGATCTGAAAACGACGTTTGAGCGATACTCAGCTTCCCAAGCTGATGGCGTTGACTGACTTCCCGATTGAGTAACTCCCGTTTTAACCAGTTCCAACAACTAAATCGGCAGCATTGCCGTTTGTAACTCTTTAGTTGACTGGTATAGGGTCCCAACGAGTCGATTGCGAGAGTTGGAGGATATACATCATGAAGGTGCAAGAATTCCACACAGATACAGACCCCGAAGATCCCGTTTACCACGATCAATCTGAATGTCCTTACGGTAAAGAAGTCAAACGAAACGGGAACAACAAACCCGGAACTGCGGGTCGCCGCCGATGCGACTGGTGCTCAAGCCACCGCTGAGGCAATACCGCCGAATCGAATTAGACAGTCAGGTGG